>JAABUP010004180.1_pt1 | contig 24016 bp, 23 predicted proteins | sample 5559201 | NCBI WGS metagenome assembly JAABUP01 (sample SAMN10711887, study PRJNA513373) | rock metagenome | isolation source: Antarctica rocks | place: Antarctica
GAAATACATACAACTGATCATACGGGGGGTAGAACCTAAATGGTTTCAGAACCTCTGAAGGAGAGCAAGTGACGCAGTACAGTCAAAAAACTGCAAGCTCCCTCAAAGAGACTAGGGAACAAGGAGCTTCTAATGTCTCAGAAGAATGACAATGACCATAAGATATGAGTTGACATTCAGGTTGGGCGGGATAGACTTCTTCAAGCAATGGTAGACTCAGAAGCAACTGACAACTATATTTCACAACAAGTGATAAGAATGCTAGAACTAACATCACAGTGAGCGCTGAAGCCTATGCAGGTATATATGGTCAACGGAGAAAGCGAGTGAATAACAGACCAGGTTCACATTGAGGCCATAATACTAGAAGATTCACAGAAGTTGACATTTGATGTCCTCAATTTGATCAAGTATGACGCCATACTAGGGATGCCCTGATTACGCAAAAAAAACTCAAGAATCAATTGAATCAGCAAAGAACTATACACCACAGTAGATGTGTATGAGATCCCTGAACAACCAGAAATGAGCTTATCAGAGCATAAGTCATGGTATCATGAAATACCGCTATTGAATGACAAGCAACCAAAGTGAATGCCACTGTACTCAATGAGCAAAGATCAACTCAAGAAAGTAAGAACTTACCTTGATGAGAATCTCAAAAGAGGATTCATCAGATCATCAAAGTCACTGACAGGATACCTGATCCTGTTTGTATCAAAGAAGAATGACACAAAGTGACTATGTGTCAACTACAGACAACTCAACAAGATAACTAAACAAGACAGTTATTCCTTACTGTTGATTGAAGAGTTGCAAGACCGGTTAGGCAGAGCCAAGTGGTTCACAAGTCTGAACTTGAAAGAAGCCTACTACTGAGTATGAATGAAGAAAGGCAAAGAATGAAAAACAGTGTTCTGAACAAGATATGAACACTACAAATACACTGTTATGCTGTTTGGGCTCAAGAACACCCCCGTCACCTTTCAAAGACTAATCAACAACACATTGAGAGAATATCTTGATGATTTTGCAATCACATATCTTGATGACATCCTGATATACTCAGATGACCTTGAAATGCACTGCAGTCATGTGCACAAGGTACTGAAAAAGCTTAATAAAAGGACTTTGTATGTGAAGAAGTCAAAAAGCAAGTTTGAAGCAAAGGAAATCGAATTCCTTAACTATATTATTCAATCTGGGCAAATTGAGAAGAACTCAAAGAAAACAGATGCAGTCAGAAACTGACCTTCATCAAAACAAGTCAAGAAAGTACAAGCCTTTCTGAGATTGACAAACTACTATTGAAAGTTTGTACCTAATTATGCAAAGATTGCAGAACCCCTCATGCAACTAATGCACAAGAACAAGAGATGACATTGAGATAGAGAGCAGGAGGATGCGTTTCACGCATTAAAGAAAAGCCTTAGCAGAACGACACACCTGAGGATACTCAATCTGACATGCAAAAAGATACTGAAAACCAACGCATCGGATTTTGCAGTAGGCGCATGCTTATATCAGATCAAAGATGAGCAACAGAGACCCATAGCCTATCAATCTAGAAAACTGTCAGAACCTGAGGAAAGGTATGAGGTTCACGACAAGGAACTTCTTGCAATAGTGAAAGCACTGCAAGATTGAAGACCTTACCTTGCAGGTACTGAAAAGCCTATTCAGATCTACACAGATCACAAGAATCTGAGAAACTTTGCAACAACAAAACAGTTGAATTGATGACAGGTTCGCTGAGCTGAACAGTTAGTCAATTACGAATTCCAAATCCATTACAAAAAGGGTAATGAGAATGGTGAAGCAGACGCTTTGAGTAGACAGCCTGATCATGAAGAAGTGAAAAAGATTCACACCGAAATTCTGAGTGAAGACAACAAAGAAATCCTCACAAAGGGCTTAGCAGCAACATACAAGGTGGAGCAAGCTCTCTTGACAGATAAAGAACTGATACAAGTATGTCACAACAACAGGACCAATGAACACCTTGAAGTCAAAAGAACTGAGAACCTCATACAAAGAAGGTGCAGTATCAGTGACCTTAGGGATTGAATCACTGAGTACATTGCCAAATGCAATTCATGTCACAGAAACAAGATTCAGAGAGATAAGAGATACAACAGAGTAACACAACTAGACGCACTGAATGCACCATGGGAGTCAGTTACTATGAACTTCATAACAAAGTTACTGACATCAAAGAATCCGGCATGAGGAGTGAAATTTGACAGTATATTGACTATAGTCGATAGATTGACCAAGTATACCATGTTCATTCCATTTAAGGAAACCGCAACGGCATCAGTATTGACATACACCATACTGCAAGAATTGATTAACAGTCACAGGCTATCAAAGGAGTTTATCACCGACAGAGACAAGCTGTTCACAAGCAAGTTTTGGGAAATGCTCACAGCAAAACTCAGAATAAATCACAAGATGTTGATGACATATCATTCACAGATGAACAGACAGAGCAAATGAATGAACCAGACGGTCAAAACATACTTAAAACACTACATCAATAGAAATCAGAACAACTGAGTACAACTGTTGTTGACAGCACAGTTTGTGTACAATAACACACAAAATGAAACCACAGAAGAAACATCATTTCAAGCAAATTATGAATATAACCTGAAGGTATGATAAGAACTGCGAGCACACGGATCACAAAGCCAAAAAGTAATACTAGACATTGCAGAGATAAAGAAGTTGCACAAGGATTTGGCAAACAGAATTCAACAGCAATCAAGATGAACAACAAAGGTAAAATCTTTTGTGGTTGAAGAGAGAGTTTATTTAAGAACAGACAACATTCATGTAAAGCAATGAAGCAAGAAGTTGAACAACAAGAGCATAAAACTGTTTGAAGTCAAGAGAAACATCAAAGGGTTAAGCTATGAGCTAGACTTACTCAAGAAAATGTGAATACACTCAGTATTTCACACATTCATGCTTCAATGTTGCAACCAGTCCATACCACTTCAAACTATCGAAACATCTGTTGAATCTGATGAAGAATATCAAGTTGAGAACATTCTAGAAAAACAGATGATTAGCAGAAAAACCCACTATCTTGTTAAGTGAAAAGAATACAATACCTCAGAAAGCACGTGGGAGCCCAAAGAAAATCTACTTAACTGTGTGAGAACACTACAACAGTTTGAGAGAGGGGCTTAAGGTCAATAAAGAAGCTAAAACTCATTGACTTCAGTAAGAAATCAAGATTAGAAGGATCAGAGGAATTTTCCTCATCCTCAGTTTCATTGTTATCATTGCTCAGTTCAGAAGCAACACAGCAAACTTTGACAACTGCACAAGACTCATTCTGTTTCAAAGTCTTGAAAAGGCAAAGAACCTTTGCATTCAGCTTGAAAAGGCGCTCAGCCTGTTCCACACACTCATTCATAGCCACCTCAAGTTCAGATTTCAGCTGAAGGTGAGTACAATTCAGGGAATCTAATGATATCAGCACACACAAACGACCACAGTGAGTGCACTCAGAACACTTCGCGTAATCTGCCATAATAATACAGAAAGAAAGAGCAGCTGAACAATGGTCACAAGCAATGAGAGGAGTGAAGCTGAAGGTTGCAATGGTTTTTGCAAGGTGAAGATGATTGTGCTGCTTATAAGAAGGCATGGCAGTGAGAAAGCTATCTGTCTTTATACTCTCACTTATATAGACACTAGAGAACTAGCACCTAGAAGAGAAGGGATCATGTTATGGTCAAACCATAACTGACTAGTATGTTCTAGAGAATACATGAGAAGAGGGTATACCTGAACATAAGCTCACACAGCTCTATATGCTCACGGCGACCTCAGTGAGGCGATAGACCCTTAGTAGGTCTATCAGCTCTATTGCTCTATAGTGAGCAATGTGAGCATGACGATCCTATAGTATATAGTAGGACCATTTCCCCTATGGAAATGGGCTGTGTTCAACTCAATACAAGTTACCAACTACTGGTTTACCCAACACCGCGCACTGAGACCTTTATATCAACAAGCACAAACCTCTAGCCCTAATATCTGAGGTATCTCAGATCAGGACGTAACACTTTGAACACTCTTATGCAATTCATGTCACAGAAACAAGATTCAAAGAGATAAGAGATACAACAGAGTAACACAACTAGACGCACTGAATGCACCATGGGAGTCAGTTACTATGAACTTCATAACAAAGTTACTGACATCAAAGAATCCGGCATGAGGAGTGAAATTTGACAGTATATTGACTATAGTTGATAGATTGACCAAGTATACCATGTTCATTCCATTTAAGGAAACCGCAACGGCATCAGTATTGACATACATCATACTGCAAGAATTGATTAACAGTCACAGGCTATCAAAGAAGTTTATCACCGACAGAGACAAGCTGTTCACAAGCAAGTTTTGGGAAATGCTCACAGCAAAACTCAGAATAAATCACAAGATGTTGATGACATATCATTCACAGATGAACAGACAGAGCAAATGAATGAACCAGACGGTCAAAACATACTTAAGACACTACGTCAATAGAAATCAGAACAACTGAGTACAACTGTTGTTGACAGCACAGTTTGTGTACAATAAAAAGATCTATGAGCTGTTGTTTCAGACACATCTTCTGAACCAGTTGTTGAACTTGATGATGTCAACACTTTGAACTTGAAGTTCTCATCTGAATACATTACCTGAAGTAGAAAGAACAACAGGGCATGTGCTACTATAGCACTGTCATGTCAGAATGGCTTTAAGAGATTCATTCAAGATCTTTCTGCATGTCAGATGTGGTTGAAACTCAAGAAGTTGTACAAGATTCAGGGCTTTAATGTCAGATACCTTACGTTTATGACACTTTTAAGTCATCACTATGATTTGTCTAAGTTCATTGAGAACTATGTTGATCAGCTAAAGACTTCATCACAATGTTTGCAAGAGATGAATTCTACCTTTTCAGACTGGGTTATACTCACTGTTCTTCTTAACAACCTTGAATTCACATTCAATGTCTTTGTCATGACTAAATGTCAGTTAATTTGCGTTACAACTTCTACTTTTGATTTCTTAACTGCTGAGTTGATTGATGAGGCTAAAATGAAGAATAATAAGAGCTCTGTTGTGATGGCCTTTCATGACAAACCAAAATTGATGTCATCATCACTTCAGTGTTTGCACTGTAAGAAGACTGATCATGAGAAACCCATGTGCTTTGTTAAATACCCTCATAAGAAGAAGAAACTTGATGCAGCTTGAGCTGCAAAGAAGAAGGGCAAATTGTCATCATCAGACAAGTTCTCAGACAAGTTCTTCAACAATGTCAAATCAATCTTTAATAAGACTGATGACAATGCCACAACACTCAGCTTTATGTTTGTCATAGGATCACATCTCATAAGTGTGTGAATTGTTGATACTGAAGTCTCTGATTACTTGTGTTCTACACGCAAATTCTTTCTTATCTACAAGCCTATTTCTAGATCTCTTAAAACAGTTAATGAACCTGCTCAGATCATTGAAAAGAACATGGTTTCACTATGTTTAGTTCATTTTGACAGTGACATACAAGAGGTTATCCTCAAAGATGTTATGCATGTCTCTGATTTCTCTGCAAACCTCATTTTTAACTGCTGCATGCGCGTCAGTGGTATCTCTTTTGACATGCATGACTGCACCTTACGTCACAAAAACAATGTCATTGAATACGCTTTTGAGGTCAATGAGATTTTTCAGCTACACCTCAACAATACACCTCAGTCTCATGCCTTTGCAGCTAATTGTAGGTTCAAGGTATTGTTTGATACATGACATCAACACTTGAGCCATTTAGGTCATACAAACATCAAGCATCTGTTTAAGATCATCAACAGCATAGATCTTAAGAATCTTCCTTAACAACATGATGTCTGTGAACTGTGCATGAAAGTCAAGCAGACTTGTTGCCCTTACAATGCTTCTATTGAGTGAGTGACTTGATCATTAAATCTTATTCATTTGAATGTTGTTGAACCCATAACACTCACTGTCTATAACAGTTCAAGGTGGTTTGTTACCCTTACTGACAACTTCACAAGGTTTATCTGAATGTTTTTCATGAAAATCAAAGGTGAGACAGTCAAGCATATTAAGAACTTTGTCACATTGATGAAGACTGACTGTTCTGACTATTCTTTAAAATGCCTTCACACTGACTTTGAGCATAAGTATCTTGTCTTGAAGAACTGGTTTACAGCCAACAACATCATCTGAGAACCTACTGCGCCCTATTCACCTGAAGAAAACGGCGTTTCTGAGCGGCTAAATCGCACTATTTGCGAACCCACACAAGCTATGCTCAAAGACTCTGACCTGAACTCACACCTCTGATCAAAAGCCATTAAAACTGCAGTTTATATCAAGAACCAGTCTTCTACTCAAGTACTCAACATGACACTCTATGAAGCATGAACAGGCAATGTTTCTGACCTCTTAAGTCTTTATGTCTTTGATATCATTGCTTAAGCACACATTTCTAAGAAATGACGTCAGCAAGAAGTCAAGTTTGAGAACTACAGCCTCAAATGCCACTATTTAGACATGAAAGAAAGCTCAATCTTTCATTTTTGAGACTCTGAATCAAAACAGGTTCTAGAGTTTCATAACTGCTTTGTTGATGAGGGCATTACTGCTTATGAAAACATAGCTAACATAGAGGTTCACAGCAAGAAAGAGACAACTAGCACTAGCAATCATGCTGTTGATCTTTCTTCTGTGTTCTCATTCTTGTTGTTGCAATCTTCTTTTGTTTCAGAGAGAGTGTCTGCACCAGCTACACTGCTGCTTTAATTCTTGCTATTACAGCAATCAAATTCTTTGTCTTCTTTTGTTTCAGAAAAAGCATCTACCTCTTCACATCATCAGTTTGAACTCATGAGTTCAGACTCACAAGTTCTAGACAAGTTGTCTGATTCAGATGAGCTCAGTTCATTGAACCCTTCAGCCTCAGCTGCATTATGCTACAACCTTCACAGTCACTCAGTTGTTGATGAGTCTGATGCACACATTTCATATGCGTATGTTGTGATTTCTATCAATAACATCATCAAATCAACCACATATAAGCAGGCTGTGAAGTCACCTCTGTGTGACAAATGAAAGATGGCTATGAAGAATGAAATTCAGTCACTGAAGAATAATAACATGTGGGACATTGTCAACATGCCGTTGAATCAGCATGTCCTTAAAGGACACTGGGTTTACAAGGTCAAGCGTGACGCCCATGGTCAGGTTAGCCGCTATAAGGCTCACTGAGTTGTCAAAGGCTATGAACAGCAGTTTGACATAGACTATGATTAAATCTTTGTGTCTGTCATCAAGCTGCAGATGTATAAGACCCTCTTTGTTCTTACAGCACATTATGACCTTGAAGTGAATCAAATGAACGTCACTATTGTGTTTCTTTATGGCTCTATTGATCAGGTCATTTATGTTGAGTTATCTCACAGCTATGGGCTACTTGACAAGGTTGCTTTGCTGAATAAAGCCCTCTATGGCCTGAAGCAAGCACCTCATCTGTGGTATAAGACTTTACACGATCTTCTTATGTCTTTTGGTTTCTGTTGACTTGATTTTGACCATAGCATGTTCATACAAAATGGTGTCATCATCACCATCTATGTTGACGACTTTCTGCTTGTTGAAAAGAATAAGTCAGCTATTCAGAACATTAAACAATGTCTTAATGACACATTTAAGATGTCAGATCTCAGTCTCGTGTTCTATTACCTAGACATGAAAGTGAAACAAAACTGCACTGAACGCACAATCTGTCTTACTCAAACAGCTTACATCAACAAGGTTCTTCAGACCTTTCAGCAGTTGCAGACTGTTTCTGTCAACACTTCTATGAATTCTGATGCAGTACTCATGAAGAAGTCTATCACTCAGACTAACATCACTGTCATTTGACGGTATCAGAAAGCAGTCAGATCACTAATGTACATTATGTTGCAGACACATTTTGACATCATCTTCACTGTCTCTACTGTTAATTAGTTTGTTCAGAACTCTAACATGTCACACTACAATGTTGTTAAGCAGATCTTTAAGTATCTTGTCAGCACTATGAATCTTGATGTCATTTATGACATCACTGACAACAACCTCATTGACTATACTGATGCTGACTGAGGTAGCTGTCACAACATCAGAAAGTTCACTGAGGCTTATCTCTTTCTTCTATATGAAGGTTCTATTAGCTGATGTTCTAAATGTCAGCAATTTGTTGCTTTATTCTCAATGAAGGCTGAGTACATGACTGAAACACAAGCTATGAAGAAAGTCATTTGACTACGCTGTTTCCTTAATGAAATTGGCTATTTTCATGACAACAATGTTGTTGTCATTTGAGCTGACAACAACAAAGCTATGTGTTACGTCCTGATCTAAGATGCCTCAAATATTAGGGCTAGAGGTTTGTGCTTGTTGATATAAAGGTCTCAGTGCGCGGTGTTGGGTAAACCAGTAGTTGGTAACTTGTATTGAGTTGAACACAGCCCATTTCCATAGGGGAAATGGTCCTACTATATACTATAGGATTGCCGTGCTCGCATTGCTTGCTATAGAGCAATAGAGCTGATAGACCTACTAAGGGTCTATCGCCTCATCGGGGTCACCACGAGCATATAGAGCTATGTGAGCTTATGTTCAGGTATACCCTCTCTTCGCGTATTCCCTAGAACATACTAGTCAGTTACAGTTTTGGCCGTAACATGATCCCTTCTCTTTTAGGCGCTAGTTCTCTAGTGTCTATATAAGTGAGAGTATAAAGACAGATAGCTTTCTCACTGTCATGCCTTCTCATAAGCAGCACAACTGTCTTTGCCTTGTGAAAACCATTGCAACCTTTGGCTTCACTTCTCTCATTGCTTGTGACCATTGTTCAGCTGCCCTTTCTTTCTGTATTATTATGGCAGGTCACGCGAAGTGTTCTGAGTGCACTTGTCATGGTTGTTCATGTGTGTCAGTATCATTAGATTCCCTGAATCATGCTCACCTTCAGCTGAAATCTGAACTCAAGATGGCTATGAATGAGCGTGTGAAACAGGCTGAGCGCCTTTTCAAGCTGAATGTGAAGGTTCTTTGCCTTTTCAAGACTTTGAAACAGAATGAGTCTTGCACAGTCGCCAAAGTTCGCTGTGTTGCTTCTAAACTGAGCAATAATAACAATGGAACTGAGAATGAGGAAAACTCCTCTGATCCTCCTAATCTTGATTCTTTATTGAAGTCAATGAGTTCTAGCTTCTTTATTGACCCTGAGCCCCCCTCTCAAACTGTTGTAGTGTTCTCACACAGTTGAGTAGGTTTTCTTTGAGCTCTCACGTGTTTTCTGAGGTATTGTATTCTTTTCACTTGACGAGATAGTGGGTTTTTCCACTAATCATCCGTTTTTTTAAAATGTTCTTGACTTGATACTCTTTATCAAGTTCAACAGATGTTTCGGTAGTTTGAAGTGGTATGGACTGGTTGCAACACTGAAGCATGAATGCGTGAAATACTGAGTGTATCCGCATTTTCTTGAGTAAGTCTAGCTTATAGCTTAACCCTTTGATGTTCCTCTTGACTTTGAACGGTTCTATGCTCTTGTTGTTCAACTTCTTGCTTTGTTGCTTTACATGAATGTTGTTTGTTCTTAAATAAACTCTCTCTTCAACCGCAAAAGGTTTTACCTTTGTTGTTTGTCTTGCTTGCTGTTGAATTCTGTTTGCCAAATCCTTGTGCAACTTCTTTATCTCTGCGATGTCTAGTATTGCTTTCTGGCTTTGTGATCCGTGTGCTCGCAGTTCTTGTCATACCTTTGGGTTATATTCATAATTTGCTCAAAATGGTGTTTCTTCTGTGGTTTTGTTTTGTGTGTTATTGTACGCAAACTGTGCCGTTGACAACAGTTGTACTCAGTTGTCCTGGTTCTTATTGACATAGTGTCTTAAGTACGTTTCAACCGTCTGATTCATTTGTTTGCTCTGCCCATCTGTCTGTGAATGGTATGCCGTCGACATCTTATGATTTATTCTGAGTTCTGCTGTGAGCGTTTCTCAAAACTTGCTTGTGAACAGCTTGTCTCTATTGGTGATAAATTCTTTTGATAGCCCATGATTGCTAACCAATTCTTGCAGTATGGTGTACGTCAATACTGGTGCTGTTGCAGTTTTCTTGAATGAAATGAACATGGTGTACTTGGTTAATCTATCAACTATAGTCAATATACTGTCGAATTTCACTTCTCATGCCGGATCCTTTGATGTTGATAACTTTGTTATGAAGTTCATAGTAACCGACTTTCATGGCGCATTCAGTGCGTCTAGTTGTGTTACTCTGTCAAATCTTTTATCTCTCTGAATCTTGTTTCTGCAACATGAATCACACCTGATGATGTACTCAGTGATTTGATCTTTAAGGTCGCTGATATTGTGCCTTCTTTGTATGAGGTCCTCAGTTCTTTTGACTTCAAGGTGCTCATTGGCCCTGCCGTTGTGGCATACTTGTATCATTTCTTCATTCATCAAGGGAGTTTGCTTCACCTTGTACGTTGCTGCTAAGCCTTTTGTGAGGATTCCCTTGTTGTCTTCACTCAGAATTTTGGCATGAATCTTTTTCACCCCTTTGTGATCAGGCCGTCTACTCAAAGCGTCTGCTTCATCATTCTCATTACCCTTCTTGTAATGGATTTGGAATTTGTAATTGGCTAACTGTTCAGCCCAGCGAACCTGTTGTTGATTCAACTGTTTCATTGTTGCAAAGTTCCTCAAATTCTTGTGATCTGTGTAGATCTGAATAGGCTTCTCAGTACCTGCAAGGTAAGGTCTTCAATCTTGCAGTGCTTTCACTATCACAAGAAGTTCCTTGTCGTGAACCTCATACCTTTTCTTGAGTTCTGACAGTTTTCTAGATTGATAGGCTATGAGTCTCTGTTGCCCATCTTCAATCTGATATAAGCATGCGCCTACTGCGAAATCTGATGCGTCGGTTTCCAGTATCTTTTTGCATGTCAAATTGGGTATTCTCAGGTGTGCCGTTCCGCTAAGGCTTTTCTTTAATGCGTGAAACGCATTCTCCTGCTCTCTATCTCAATCTCATCTCTTGTCCTTGCGTGTTAGTTGTGTGAGGGGTTCTGCAATTCTTGCATAGTTAGGTACAAACTTTCAATAGTAGTTCATCAATTTCAGGAAGGCTTGTACTTTCTTGACTCATTTTGGCGGAGACCAGTTCCTGACTGCGTCTGTCTTCTTTGGGTTCTTCTTGATTTGCTCAGGTTGAATAATATAGTTAAGGAATTTGATTTCCTTTGCTTCGAACTTGCTTTTTGACTTCTTCACATACAAAGCCCTTTTGTTGAGCTTTCTCAGTACCTTGTGTACGTGGCTGCGGTGCATTTCAAGGTTGTCTGAATATATCAGGATGTCATCAAGGTATGTGATCGCAAAATCATCGAGGTATTCTCTCAATGTGTCATTGATTAACCTTTGAAAGGTGGCGAGGGCGTTTTTGAGCCCAAACGGCATAACAGTGTATTTGTAGTGTCCGTATCTTGTTCAAAACGCCGTTTTTCATTCTTTGCCTTCCTTCATTTGTACTTGATAATAGGCTTCTTTCAAGTCCAGACTTGTGAACCACTTGGCTCTGCCTAACCGGTCTTGTAACTCTTTGATCAACGGTAAGAGATAACTGTCTTGTTTAGTTATCTTGTTGAGTTGTCTGTAATTGACACACAGTCACTTTGTGCCATTCTTCTTTGATATGAACAGGATCAAGTATCCTGCCAATGACTTTGATGGTCTGATGAATCCTCTTTTGAGATTCTCGTCAAGGTAAGTTCTTACTTTCTTGAGTTGGTCTTTGCTTATTGAGTACAGTGACATTCACTTTGGTTGCTTGTCATTCAATAGCGATATTTTGTGATCTCATGACTTATGCTCTGATAAGCTCATTTCTGGTTGTTCAGGGATCTCATACACATCTTCCGTGATGTATAGTTCTTTGCTGATCCAATTGATTCTTGAGTTCTTTTTGCGTAATCAGGGCATTTCTAGTATGACATCATACTTGATTGAATTGAGGACATCAAATGTCAACTTCTGTGAATCTTCTAGTATTATGACTTTGATGTGAACCTGGTCTGTTATTCACTCGCTTTCTCCGTTGGCCATATATACCTGCATAGGCTTCGGCGCTCACTACGGCGTTAGTTCTAGCATTCCTATCGCTTGTTGCAAAATATAGTTGTTGATTGCTTCTGAGTCTACCATTGCTTGAAGAAGTCTATCCCGCTCAACCTGAACGTCAACTCATATCTTATGGTCATTGTTGTTCTTCTGAGACATTAGAAGCTTCTTGTTCTCTAGTCTCTTTGAGGGAGCTTGCAGTTTTTTGACTGTACTGCGTCGCTTGCTCTTCTTCAGAGGTTCTGAAACCATTTAGGTTCTACCCCTTGTACGATCAGTTGTATGTATTTCTCACTGTCTTTCTCAATATATTGTTCTGAGTGTAGGCGCGGTTCATACTGATCATATTCCCACTGAATCTGGTTCTGAAGTGCTTCCACTTTCTTCAGGAACTCAGGTGGCATGTAGCCCCCTGAAAAGATTCATCAATCACTGCCTGATGTCAGGTACCTTGTGGGTAAACGGATCTTGATTTTGTGGCTCTTAGTTTTTCACACAAGTTGTTTTGATACTGAGTTGATTGCCGTCCGTACGTCTTTCATCAACTTGTTGAGTTCTAAGCATGCTTTTGCTCTTTTTGTTTCTTCTTGTTGCTTCTTAAGGTCATTGACTTTCTTCTCAAGCTCTTTCTGCTGTCTTTTTAACAGTTGTTGATGCATCTCTCAGCGCTGATTCTCTGGGTACTCATGTCTTGTTTTGAGTCTCATGTTGACTTCTCAGTCATTGACATCCTTTGAGTCTGCGTTCAAATCCAGGGCTATTCAGGTGCTATTGCTGTAGTCTTCTTCTACCTGAGTTCCGTGAGTATCGGTTTCTTTGATCTTGACTTTCTTTAGAATAGTTAATCCTTTTGGTCGACCTGTTGTGTCATAACCGTTTTGTCTCTTCTTGAGTTTCTGTGGGTATCATTCGGCTCTGTCTTTGCTGCTCATATGTGTTCAGCACATGTCGTCATAGCAGACTGTTCAGCTCAGGGCGTCGTGCACTATGTGTGTATTTGTTGCTGCAACTTCTTTTCTCTCTCATTGAGGTTTCTTGCAGGTTCTTGCAAGGTGTTCAGGTTTTTCACAGTTGTAACATTCATGAGTCTCTGCTCATCAGAGTTGAGGCTTATAGGGCTTGCTCATGCACCGTTCTTGCTTCACTTGTGGTTGCTGCTCACGATGCTTCTCAATCACGTTGAGGTTCATAGAGTCACCTCTTCTGAAGGTATAATGTCTTTTTCACATCTTTGATGTGTAGTGCCCTGTACGCTTCATTTGTTGTTCTCATTGACAACTGTTGATGTTGATGAAGGTATTGATCATATCCTGAAGCTCTTCAGGTTGATTCATCCTGACTATCTCATCTTTGATAGTCTTGTTGAGTCCCCAATAGTATTGCGATACTAAAGCGTCGTCGTCCCAATCCATTAGGGCCGCGATTCACTGAAACTCTGCCGCATACTTGACTGTCAACTTATTCATCTTTAGGATGTGAAGTCGTCTTTCCGCTGCTCATTTTTCGTCAACTATCCTGAAGGCTCTTCGAAGCTCATCCTTGAACTTCTTATAGTTGCTGAATATGAATTTCTTATCATTCATTCATTTCTTTGGTGTCTTGTCAAGAAACTCATGCAGTTTGAGGTCAACTCAATTGAATGCTGCATCCTTGAGGTACGATACGGTAAACAGGCCTTTGTCCATCTCGGACCTGAACTTCGCCTGATTGAATCCAATATATAACTCGAGCTTGGCCAAGAAGGCTCACAGCTTCCCTCTCTCACCTGTGAACGCATTGGGTGCCGGTACCTTGAGTACATCGATCATTTGCTGAAGGCCTTGAAGGTTGACTTGACTTGTCAAAGCTGACTTCTGCGCACTGGTTGTCATTCTTATATTGTAAGAGTGTTCAAAGTGTTACGTCCTGATCTGAGATGCCTCAAATATTAGAACTAGAGGTTTGTGCTTGTTGATATAAAGGTCCCAGTGCGCAGTGTTGGGTAAACCAGTAGTTGGTAACTTGTATTGAGTTGAACACAACCCATTTCCATAGGGGAAATGGTCTCACTATATACTATAGGATCGCCGTGCTCGCATTGCTTGCTATAGAGCAATAGAGCTGATAGACCTACTAAGGGTCTATCACCTCACCGAGGTCGCCGTGAGCATATAGAGCTGTGTGAGCTTATGTTCAGGTATACCCTCTCCTCGTGTATTCCCTAGAACATACTAGCCAGTTACGGTTTGGCCGTAACAGCTTGTATGAGATCAGAACTTGTTCAGTGAGATTACAGATCTTAAACAGATGTGAATAAATGCTGAAGCAGAAGATGAGTTGTACAATGAGCTTTGTCAAACAATTCACAAGAAACAGAGATCATTTTCTACTGTTTTAAAAGTAAGAATATTCATAACAAAATGCTTCTTAAGCAATGAAGAAAAGCTACTCTTTCACAAAAGATGCTGAGTGTTGTTTTCAGAATCTCTTCATACAGAACTGATTCAGTATACACATAACTCAACAATGACTGAACACTCAAAAAGAGATGTGACTGATGCTCTTTTATCATGACAGTTCTTTTGACTCAAGATGCTACAGAATGTCTGTACATTCTGTTGAAATTGTGACAAATGCTGTACAAACAACAGCTGAAAAGACTGCTGACAAGGCTTCTTGAAGTCTTTACCTGTATTGAAGCAGATTTGACAAAAGATATTCATCAACTTTGTAGTAGATTTACTGTCAAGTGAGGGTTGTATAAACCTTTTGATAATGATGAATTGTCTTAACAAAAGAGTAATACTTGAACTGTGCAAGAATATGACTGCAGAATGAGTGACTCAGACATTTGTATGACATTTCTACTGAGCTCATGAACTTTTTACTGCAATAGTCTCAAATTGAGACACTCAGTTTGTGAGCAGTCTATGAAAGAAAGTCTGTCAACTTTTAAAGATTGTATGAAGAATGTTCACAGCATATCACCTGAAAACTGACAGAGCAACTGAGCAAATGAATCAGAATGTTGAGCTGTACATTTGTATGTTCTTCAATTATAGTCAGAACAACTGAGCAAGCCTGCTTTTCATGACTGAGCTAATCATAAACAATTATAACTTTATTTTAACAGAAGTGAGTCTCTTCTTCTTGTCTCATAAGTATTACATGAAGTCTTTACAACTACTTGAGAAGTTGAAGCTCATATGATCTGTGAAAAGTTCAGTACAGAAAGCTGATCAAATTGTACAAAAGATGAAAGAAGTCACAGAGTGAGCACAGATGACTATGACTGTTGCTTAACAGATACAGAAAAAAATGACAAATCAAAAGAGACAGCAGTCTTATAACTTCAAGAAAGAAGACAAAATCTGACTAAATCTTAAGAACATATATACAGACTGTCTGTGCAAGAAGTTTGATGCAAAGAATGTTAAATACATCATTGTTAAGAAGATCAGCTCACATTTCTTTCATCTGAACACACTGTCAGGTATTCATAACATGTTTTACTCAATCATGCTTCAATCAGCAGTCATGAATGCTTTTTTTTCTCAGCATACAACAGATTTGCAATCTTCATCACAAATTGTAAGCAATAAAGAAGAGTTTGAGATAGAGAAGATTTTGAACAACAGATTCATACAACATAAAGAAGAATTCAAGAAGAAGTACTTGATAAAATGAGTCAGTTATACTCAATTCACATGAGAATTGATGTTTACTCTGAAAGACACAGTGACATTAAATTAATGAAAGTTAATGCAATCTGAGGTGACTAGATCTTAACTGTATGTGAGAAGACTGAAATGCTTCATAAGTTTGAGAAATTGTACAGAGTTCAAAATTTAGTGTTGAATTTATTTAATTTATTTCTATGCTAATTACTAATGATGCCTTCTTGATTTCATCAAAGCTATTTGTTCTGAGCATCACACAGAGATGAGACATACAGCTCAGATGTTATACACAGCTCATATGACTAAACCTATACTAAAGGCAATGCAAGAAAAGAAAAAGAAGTCATACATATCTAAAGGTTGAGGTTGATAATGACTGTCTCTGTCAACAGCAGAATCAGTGTTATCTGTCTCAGTTTAGCAATGTTCTCATTTTCATTGATGCTGTTGTTGTTCTTATTGTTTAAGATGACAATAAGTACATCATTGTTGTGTACAGAACAGTGAGCAGCATGATCATGTCACTTGCAGTTACTGTAACATTTATTAAAATGTTTTGATGTACAACAACATTTCAAAAAGAATGTCATACTGTGTTTTTAACAGTCAGTACAACTGTCAGAAATCAACATGTCTCAACTCTGAATCAGAATTGTGTTAATGTACAACAGCTGATGAGTTCTCATTTGCTGCAGTGTGATACAGATCTGTACAAATAAAATGTTGTCACTGAGCAGAGCAAGAATGATCATTGTCTGAGAAAAGTAAGCATACAAAGCAAGCTGCTGTTGATCAACCTTAAAAACAGAATTAACATCAGTGTTCACAAGAGTGAGAGCAGCAATGTAAGTGTTGTATAAGATGAGGGCTTTACAAATTGTCAGCTCAGAGACATGTATTTGTATGACACTTACATGATAATAGTTGTTGTTGTTGTTGCTGCTGCACTTGTCGTACAAGAGTCAGTGCTGAAATATTCAATCAAGAAAGGTTTCACATACAAAAGATAACAGTGAAGAAGTTGAAGAAAAAAGAAAAAGAAATTTGAGAAGAAAGATGAGAAAGTTTATAACTCACTTCACTGACTGATAAACTGAAGTGCATTGTTGAAGAAAACCATGTGTAAGCAAGCAATAAATTTTTTTTTATCTGCAAACCTTATCTGTATGAAGTGAGCAAACACATGTCAACAAACAATGACAACTGTACAATAACCTTTTCAGACACTTAAAGCACAATCTTGAAGAAAAAAAAAGAGGTGATGTCATGAGTTAAACTCATACTAAGGTCTTATGATCTAGTTGCTTACTAAGACTCTAAGACTAAAGCATATTATCTTCTCACTTCTGTATGAAGCTTTTCTTTTTCTCTTCATAGTATTCTTCTTGTATTTAGAAATTATCAATCAAGTGTCAGTCTCATTGCAATCTCATGACATACAGAAATAAGAGAAAAGATGCTGACTAGCTTGTTTATGTCAGATCAAATTGCTATAAAAAAAGACTTGTTTACTTTTAATTCTATGTAGACATCTTTTATGAGGCATTTTAGAGTACTCATAGTCAAAATTGCTGTACAATTACTTGTAAGCTTTTAAGACTTCTCTTCATTGTTAAAGTGTCACATGTAAGAGGTATTATCTCAATGTGACTTTGATATATTTAGTATTTCAGCAATCAAGAAATGTAACACATCAAGGTGATTTAAGAAGTTGCTCTGAGCTCAGTTCAGCACTCATCAGCTTAATATGACTAAAATATCTTTTTTCATGACATGACAATGTCTTTGAGATATTGTAAACAGTGGCTTTTCTGAGAAAATGTCTTGTAATACTTATTGAACTTGATGTTTCAGTAAAAGAGAGTATATATCACACATTGTGCATATCAGATAATATATTTCATCAAAGATGACACTTACACTGGTTTTCTTCACTTGTTTCAAGACTGACTACAGTAATAAACCTAGCAGTTGCAATCTTTTTCTGTGAGGTAAATTTGTTCTGAGATTCTGTTACAGATAACATTAAGTTAAGTGTTGTGATGTGCTTCTCAATTATAACTCAATAAAAGACTTCTTCTCATGCTTTTAAAAGATTAAGATCAACATGATCTGCACTTAACTTTGTAATCTTCTCACAAGTAACCTTAAATGATAGCTTAATAAGTGATTGTTCTGTGTATTTCTGAATATCTGCAATGTTTGTAATAGTTCTCAAAGTTAACTCTTTTGAAGCTAAACTGATCTGCTTGAGTCTGTATCTTTACAGCTGTCATTAACACATATGTCATTACTTTAACAGCATTCTTTACATGTAGTATCTCTGTTATATCTTCTTTAAGACATTGTATATTTTAACACTTTAAATCTGCTTGCTGAGAAGAGTTTACTACATCAGACAGTAGTATGAGAGCATCAGTGCTAAATGAAATAGTGAATTTCTTTATGACTGTGTTTAATGACTCTGATAATTTCTGTACAATTATCTGAATTATTTACTGAGACTCATGTGCTGCAGTGTCAGTGACTACATCTTCAATCAAAGACAGAATTATGAGTGATCTTAATGAAGCATTTTCATTTTGTAGCTCACACAATGTATGTCTTTGCTTTCTTTTATTTGATTCATTCATATCAGTATACATGTCATGCACAGCATTGTTAAAGACATTTTATAATGATATTTAAAATGTAATTGAAATAGAAGATGACTGCAACAACAGAGTAAAGTTCAGCAAAGAGAAAAAAAAGAATGATAAACAGAAATAAAGCATAATCAAAGATAATGATGATGAAAGAGATGAGAATAGCAAAGAAACCACAGTTACAACAGTGTTAAGAATGTTGTTCTCATCATTCTTTGTGTTATTGTTAAAAATCACTGAGCAGTCAGCAAAGTCATCAAACCTGTTTAACTTAATTCAATGTAAATGTGTTAATTTGATCATGATTAGTGTACAGATAATGCTCACCAAGTTTGAAGAACATGACTATCTCTTGCTCTAGTATAGCATCTTCAGTATTGATGACGCCATTCTTTTCAAATACCGCACGAAACATACTCCGCGTATCATCACTGATTCAGGCAGCTTGTTGAGCTTGGTCATTTGTACTAGAAGCCATCGTACCAGGAAGAGCAATATAAGGTACGAAGATGATCACGACACGGACTTGGTCTTCACTACGGTATCGAAAATCCGCTGAGCTAAATTCTAGAACTTCGAGAACCTTCGGTAATGAGGACTTATCACGTGATTTAACTCCACAACGAGTGTGGAGTTATCTTGCTAAAGCCTGCCTTTTCCCGTATGTAGTGCCACGTTGATATCGCAACCCTTTTGAAGCCGTTGACGCCTCCTCGACCTCGCACGCCTATTGAATGTTACGCGATGCCCCTGCTTTAAGTCAAAGTGATTCAATCTGAATCAAAACTGCCCTTGGTTTCTATATACCTTTCATAAACACCGAGGCAACATACGTTTTTACACAACGACAAGTACAATACAATTGACATGCCCCTCTTGCTCATTTTGACAAATGAGGTCATTGTTCGACAGTGTCGACTTCCGAATGAGAGACTACAATTTTGGCTGAAGAATCCGCCGAGGTGAGGGATGGCGTACATGGTCAAGGGAACGAGTACGACGACAGATGTTCTCAGACAAGATTTGGGTGATGGGAGGTACACACACAGCAATGTGTGACGATTAAGTTTTCGTTGAGTCTGTGGGTGAGTTCACCCGCGGAGGTGCGCTATTTGCTGGACCTTGTCCTCATCGTCGTTGGACGCGTCATTGCTTGTATCCTCAATAGATCTGCCTGGCTTCCGCGGTCTTAACTCGTTGATCTTTTTCCAATACCCAGTGTTGTCTGCAACGACGCGACGGATGCATGCACTTAAAGATAAGCGAAAGTGCATGGCCACGATTTTGACGTCTCTCCACGGCGTCGCGTTGAAGAATCCCAAGAATGCTTTCGGAACGAGGAGTGGCGTCAAACTTCAGGGTCCAGAATTGGCAGGATCGTGCCAGCTGCCGACAATCCGAGTTGACAAGCGCAAGCGATGCAAGAGTCGAATCGCTTGTGAATAGGTAGCTGAAAATAATGGTGAGAATCTCAGTTGAGATCTTGAACAGTGGGCTGTTGTGAGCTGCCACACCCGTGCCCTTCATAACCCTATCAAAGGCTAAGGGCGAAGGGGATTTCATATCAACGTCCATTTTGTCTTAGGTCACAGTTGTGGTTAACTTAATTGTTTTCTGAAAGAGGGGTCGCTGCATCTTTACACTAAGGCCTCAAGTGCAACGCATCACGATACTTAGGTGCCTCAAGTGGCCATGACGCTCAAGCTCAAACAGGTATATCACGTGCTCCCAGACCCCATTACAAGAAGATCGAAGCTCTGGACAACCAAAAGTAAGCCATGCTATCAGTTCCATGCTACTTCAACTAATGCGAGCAGGGGCCCTTGTGGCTGTATATTTCAGCATTGTGGTGCAACCTTTATCAACATGGCCGATTGGAAGCGCCACGAGCACTCCTAGCATTCCCATCGACAGATGTGGCGATACGACGTAGAGATAGGAAGCGAGAGATGTTCTCAAGTCTGTTATAGCAGAGATACCTTTGAAGCGCACTTGACGAAAGAACATGGGTTGCAAAAGCATGATGTCAAAATCAAATAAAAGCTTTAAGGGCTTGGTAAAGGCTGGCAAACCCACTTTTAGTGTGGCTTTTGCGGGAAGTTGATTGATACCAAGGCGAAAGGCCTCAAAGCCTGTGATGAACATGCTGACCATATTGGCGATGATGTGCACAGCCCATGTCGTTCACTGTCACCTCAGGATACACCCTATCAGTGTAGGGAATAGTATACGGCCATATTCTTGGCAGTATAAGCATAGGCTCGCTGGCGCCGCGTGCACGATAATTGCTCTATCAACACGATAATTGCTTCAACAACGAGACTGTTGCCACAGTGATATTCCTTGTAGCTTCCACAACCTGCATAAGTTTTCATGAATTTTGCATACTCATACTGCCAAGCAATATGGACGTATACTATTCCCTACACTGGCTACGAGAGCGGTTTCAACGTGTGTAAGAAAGGCTTTCACTTGTGCCCATTGATCGGTACCCTCCAGTGCTGGTCCTACCTGAGATGTCGTGGCCTTCGTAGAGTTAGCCCTTTTCGCGTGTGGTGGTGAGTTGGGTTCAAAGGGCTGCGTGCGCTTCAAAGGTCGTCCACGGGTGCTCGTAGTTTGAACTGTAATTGACTCATCGCCAGCTAATTCGTCAAGCAATTCGAACGAATTGCCCTTTCGACTACTCAGGCTGTTTCTTGCTGTTCTTTGGCATTTTTCTGAGCACTCATTAAAAAAATGTTTAGCCACACTTTTTTCATATACAGTAAAACCTCTCTATAAGAATCCTGTTGGGACTGTAGTTTCTATTCTTGTAAAGCAGGTATTCTTATATAAAAGTACTAAAAGGTGTATTTTCAATTTTTTGAACTGTGATTTGTATTCTTATTAGTCAAGTACAAGGTATCAACCATAAGTATTGTTAGCGTGCCACTAATGCATGTGGTCTTGGCAATGCTGTTTTTACTAGCCTCAAATATCTAATATTAAAATAAATAGTAATTATTTGAAGACCTCTAAATAAACAGATATACTGCTTATTTAATGACCTTCTCTTGCAGGTATAAACCTCTTAATGACCTTTAAGAACCTTTAAAGTTCTAGTATTTAGTATGTAATTTATTAGCATCAATAACAGTCTGACAACAGACTGACATTGATTTCAGTAGATCTCTTAAAGTTTTCACCTCAATTTAATCTTATGCTTTCTTACATGCAGCCCTCAATTTGTTATAGAACATCTTTTCACTATAATGTAGTTGTAGATAATTCTTCATTATACATCAAAGAGTTTTAATTAAATTGAGGTCAGGCAAATAGACAGGTCAGAACATCATAGTCACAGCTCAATTCTTTAATTTCTGAAGTGTAAAGATGATGATGTGTGCAGAAACATTATCTTGCATAAAGACAAGATCAGAGTTCATTTTAATATAAAGATGTTAGTAAATAAGCATAATAGAAGAAGACATACCTTATTCAGTCATGCATTAATGACATCACACAATCCTGATACTTCTTTTGTTTTATAGTCTTTTATTTCTTCTCTTAAAAGAGACAGGGTCTCTTTTCTTCATCAGTAAATGACTTTTAAAACATTCATTCAGTCTTCTTGACCACTTATTTCACAATACACATAGAATTCAGCTCTTCACCTTCTCTTCTAGTTACATAGATCTTTTTATGTATACCTTCTGTGACTCACATTTCATCTGTTCACAAAATTCTGTATCATTGTTTCTTTGTTTAGCCCACATGCTCACATGCTCAGACAAGTCATAGTTGTTGATTTTTCAGAGAAATTGAAGGCTTGTTATGTGCTAAACATTGTCAAAAGCCTTGTTGTTGAAGAACATGCTGAATAGATTGAGCCTCACAGTCAAACTCAAGGATTGAGGCTAAATGCCAGTATGATAATCATTGATTTGCCTTAAAGACAGTCACAAAGTCAACAAGAATGTTCACTTGTTCTTTGAATAATTGAGAAGGTCTGTCACTTCATTTTTGAGAGGGTTGAGAATGTGTACAGGTGTATTGAACAGCTTAAATAGTGATATTGTATTTGATGATGATGTTCTCATAGGCTCAGCCTATGTCTCAAAGAACTTAAACTCAAATTTGTTAATCTTGTGTCAGCTGTATGGTCTTTTTAAAGGTGTTCAGAAGGCTAGAATTTGTATTGAAAGAACTTGAAGAATTCAGAATTGCTGATAATGACACTGACATGTCATGAGTTGAACTCATACTAAGGTCTTATGGTCTAGTTGCTTACTAAGACCTTAAGACTAAAGCACATTATCTATTGAAGTATGATCTTTATGAAATGACTGTTTAATTCATATATTCTAACTAGAATGCAGAGTCTGCATCAACAGCATGACTTTTGTCTGAGCTGACTAAGCAGCGTCACGTGACACAGCAAGTTCCGGCGCTAGGTCAGAATAGGACTGAAATCCCCCGCAAAGCCTTCTTATTTCAACACTCTTTTTCAGTTTTAGATGACCTGAATATTCATTCACTAGCCAGTATAGAGTCCTTCAATTTCACTAAAAAGTGAGCTCAACAGCAAGGTGATGAGAACGTGAAGAAGGCCGCAACAGTGAGGTAAGAAAGTGAGAATGTAAAAGGTGATAAAGAAGGTCAACAACAATGAGGTTTGAACACATGTTAAAGACAGGTCACTAATTAAATATAAGACCTGACTGAATAAGAAAACAGCTAAACTTGACAGCAGACAGAGCCTTAGTAAGCCCATCTGCTGCTTGCTTGATGATAGGTACAAATTCAAAGTCAACAAGGTGACAATCAACAGCTTCACTAATAAAGTGATATTGTATGTCAATGTGCTTGATACAAGCATGAAACTCAGAGTTTCTAGCTAGGTTCATAGCTTTGTTGTTGTCAGCTTGAATGATGATGACATTGTTGTCATGAAAATAGTCAATTTCACTAAGAAAACAGCGTAGTCAAATGGCTTTCTTCATAGCTTGTGTTTCAGTCATGTACTCAGCCTCTGTCAAGAATAAAGCAATGAATTGCTGACATTTAGAACATCAGTTAATGAAACCTTCATATAAAAGAAAGAGATAAGCCTCAGTGAACTTTCTGATGTTGTGACAGCCATCTCAGTCAGCATTGATATAGCTGATGAGGTTGTTGTCAGTGATGTCATAGATGACATTGAGATTCATAGTGCCGGCAAGATACTTAAAGATCTGCTTAACAATGTTGTAGTGTAATGCATTAAAGTTCTGAGCAAACTGACTAACAGTAGAGACAGTGAAGGTGATGTCAGAACATGTCTGTAACATAATGTACATTAGTGATCTGACTGCTTTCTGATACCGTCAAATGACAGTGATGTCAGCCTGAGTGATAGACTTCTTCATGAGTACTGCATCAGAATTCATAGAAGTGTCAACAGAAACAGTCTGCAACTGCTGAAAGGTCTGAAGAACCTTGTTGATGTAAGCTGTTTGAGTAAGACAGATCATGCATTCAG
>JAABUP010004182.1_pt1 | contig 24009 bp, 26 predicted proteins | sample 5559201 | NCBI WGS metagenome assembly JAABUP01 (sample SAMN10711887, study PRJNA513373) | rock metagenome | isolation source: Antarctica rocks | place: Antarctica
ACCTTGAGGCAGAACCAGAGCCACTCTCAGTGAATCTACGGGGCTGCTTTGCAGCTACCTCATCGCCATCACTACCGCTGCTGCCCTTGGCTTGCACTGTAGATTCACAAGGATGACATGCCTGAACAACTATGGTCACACAAGGCAGAGCCTGCTAAGCTGAAGCCCCAAGATGGTGATCCATGACACCACGCATGTACTCAACTGCAAAGTAGTCTGGAAGCCTGCTGCTGACTGGAAGCTGAGAAGACACAAATGTTTGGATTTGTTGTAATGGGCAGATACGAAGAGTTGCCTATGCATGTAGCAGCACTGCATGCAGTTGCAACCACATAGCAGACACTTGAAAACAGCTCAAACACAAGGCCAAGCATACAGACATGTACTCCTTGAGCTAGGGACACTTCGCTTCACTTGTGACCGGCAATGCTAGGGACAGCTTGGCAGAATACTGCATGGCGTGAAATGGAGCACCCACCTCCAGCAGCATCACTGTGCAAGCCTCTCTTGAGCAGCTCCTGACGCACCCAGTCTGGGACTGCAGGCTTCTTGGCAGGGGGTGGTTGCATGCCCCCCCCCAGTTGCATGCCAGCCATCCCCATTGGCGGTGGAGGAAGAGCATGACCAGTCTGCCCTGGCCCTGCAGGCAAACAGTCCTCTTCTTCTGTGTATGTTTCTTGGGACCGTGCAAGAACATGAGCAGCGCTGTTGGTTGCAGCGAAGCAAGACAGAACACTGAAAGAGTGGCTGTGCCCTGGATCATGCTCTAGAAAGTGGACAAGCTGTAGGTAGTGGACAAGCTGCAGACAAAGGACAACAGACTGTATATAGTGGACAGTGGAGGGTGGACAATAGTCAGTGGACAGTAGACAGCAAACAGTAGACAGCAGACAACAAGCAGTGGACAAAAGTCAACATCTTCCCACTGCATGAAACATGTATGCTGCCCATGCCACATGGTAGAAGAGAACCAAAACATCTCCACAGTGTAGAAATGCGTTTTTACTGTCCCCAGGCGTTTCTGAGTTTAGATTTCTGGTGTAGGAGTGGCATTTCTAAATTTAAATGGAGGTTTCGGGATTGAGAAGAGCTATGAGATCAGCCATGTACCTGGATGAGCATACTGTGGGACCATAGGGGCAGAGGTATGGCTCTGAGGGGGGGCATACCCAGGGGGTGGGGCCTGACTCTGTGCCTGGTAGGCACCTTGACCGTAGCCCTGGAGCCAAAGAACCAATTTGGCAATTCTCTCACAGCTCAGATTGCATGTAAAAGTGCCCAAGATTGGGTGCATGCGGGCCTATTCTGTCAAAGAAGCATGTGCTTGAGAAGCATGCTTTGATGACGACATGCGCTTGAAAAGCACGCCGTTGGCTGTGAAGCACAACTGTCTGAGGTACATGCAAAAGCAGCACGGACACATGTTCTAGAGCATGTTGGACAGATACACATCTAGCCATGTTTGAAAGTTATGACTGCAGATTATCTTGTGTTCAAAGTGCACATTTGTAGCCCCTGCAATGACATTGCAGAAACGTGTGTGAACATTCAAAGTTGGCAAAAACAGTCTCACCGGAGGAGGCTGTTGCTGTTGGGACTGCTGCTGCATTGGTGGCTGCGCATACTGCTGGTATTGAGCATATGGATCAGCTTGTTGCTGAGGCCACTGCAGCATCAAGGGACACAAGTTGAGTGCTCAAGATCAGCTGCGTTGAATGTGACATGTTGAAACAGGATTCAGCTGTACCTGTTGTTGCTGCTGAGGCTGCTGTTGGTAACCCTGCTGTTGCTGTTGGTAGGGCTGCTGTGAGTATTGCTGCTGATCATATCCTTGATATTGTGGTTGAGCTTGAGCAGCATAGTATGCCTCCCATTGTCGGGCTTGCTCTTGCTGCTGCCACTGCTGATACTGTTCATACTCGTGCCACTGCTTCCAGTAGGCACTCTGCTCATCTTCTGACATAGTAGAGAACTGCTCCTGCGACATCTGCGTATTCGGCTGCTGCGACGCCTCTGGATTAAGAGGCTGAGCCACGGGCTGCGAGTGATCTTGCTCGGCAGCCTGATGTGAGACGTCTGGCCCGACCGGAGGTTGCACCGAAGACTGATCACCACTTGCTCGAAGGTCCCCGGCAGCTATGCCATGATGCACCTGCGGCTGTTGCCGATTATACAGGAGGTCATATGGTGAAGGCTGCTGACTTGCATCAAGGTGGCCAGGTGGTGGCGGAGGAGGCGCTTGAAACTGAGCTATATCATGTTCTTGACCCGGAGGTGGAGGGGGTGGCGGAGGACCTTCCATGCCTGCTTTAAGGTCGACCCTGTTCACACTCTGCGAAATGTCCCCCCGACTGGTGTCCCTAAGTCAGCTAAGCAGCTGACAGGTCTGCTAACCCAATGACTCGCGACAGTGAGAAGATGGAGCTTCCCTGCAACAAAGCTATAGACATTCGTAGTGCACGTATGTGAAATTGTCTGCGGAAGGGAAAAAAGGGCTGCAGCTATTGACTGTGCTTGCGCATGAAAGTCATGGTCTGAATTGGTGCACAAGCGAGCAATGCTTCGAAACCCTACTTGACATCAACATTTTTGAGTAGCTCCGAAACCAGCATTGTAGAAACGTGGATTGGATCCTCCATACACTTTCCCAAGCATGTACTGATCAGCAGAGCTTGGTTAAGTGCTTGGATCATAGAGATGTCACGTCAGATGCACTGTGTAGTCAAGCAAGGTTGTGTTAGGCCGCAAAATGCAGTAAAGGTTGTTTACAATCATGCTATGTACATCTGCTGACAGGAAAGGTGCTGGGACACAGGCAGCGTCTGTGGCTGAATGTAGAGTCGCCGTTCACAGTCCTAACAGCCGGCCATAAGCGCAGGCAGAACTCATGTAGAGCTGAGATTGGAAGTTGTGTCAATGGGTAATGTTACACCTATAGCTATACCAGCAGAACTTGTGTTTTGTCATAAAACAATCACCTCCATAGTGTGCCGTCGTGACTCGTATAGCGGGAGCAGGCACCAAAAGACTTGAGTGATATGTGTATAGCACAACATCAGACCATGGCAACATGGCAATTACACAAGTTCTTGAACACAGAGTCTGTAACAACATCCCGAACGGGTGTGCATCCTAGCTGGTCATTTTGTTAGTTACAACAGAATGCCAGAATGCAAACAGGGCTTGGCACACAGCCTGCGCAGCATGCAGGCTGACTGCAAAAAAGCTTGTTGCGTCCAAGTTGTGGTTGCAGGTGGTTCATTCTTGTTTCATTGTGCATGTGTGAGACCTGGGGCGTGTACCATCAGGAACATGTCATGAAGCAAAAAGCTGCAGCACAGGCTGACTTCAGCACAGCACACAAAAAAACGACATTCTTTGCACGGGACTGTTCAAGCTCGATGTATGACATCAACCCGGTGAAATGACTCAGTCTGGCAGGGAGTCAGGTGTCATCCCGCATCATCAGAATCACTGTTAGAATCGCTTGCGTCGTCTAATGCATCCAAATACCGGCGTTTGCCTATTGCTGCTGGTTTTGTTGGCTCCTCAGCTTTCCTCTTCTGCCCCAGGCCTGCTTGCAATGCATCCCTGCAACATTTGACAACCTCATGACAATACATGTCTTGGCCATGATGCAGCACACAACAGCCCTGTTCCCTCTACACTATTGTTGGTCATGGCTGAAACCTGTACATGATAATAGCAATGGTGATTTGCATGCACAGGTTGTCTGAGGTGAGTCATGTCAGATTGCTTGGCCCAGAGCCAGTTGTGCAATCAGGCCATTGCATGGAAGCTATTGTGATGTCAGGAAGCTTACAGCCATTGGGGCTAGCTACCCCATTTGACTAAATTGCAGTCTTTTGTCAGAAAACAAAACATGCAAAGAACTGTTACAGACAAACAAGACCATCGTTGGGAATCTGCTGATAGACTGTCACAGTGCATGGGAAGTACATAAATGTGCAAGCATTAAGAGTCTCTTAGCATGTACCAAGATATCCAAGACCACCATGGTGATCAACATGTCAACATGGACGTTGTAGTACACAGCTTTACATGCAGACAGGTGAACGCTGCAGAAGGTGCACACATGCATGCACTATGTCATAGTATGGCTCATTTGTGACAGCTGACAACTCATGCAGCTGCTGGGATGCTGTCTGCTTTGCCCTTCACACAAGTCTGGCTCTTGTTATTGCTGCAATACTGCAGAAGGGATGGTATCCTTTGGTGTTGAGACTTCAGAAACCCAGGCTCAGACTTTTTGCTCAGCTTGCTGGATGATCTCACAACATCACGGCGAGATGAGCAGAACTTCTCAGCCTGGGTTGCCAGGGTCTCAAAAGCAAAGGGTACCAGCCTTACCTGTGACGTGCTGCAGCCTGGCAGCATGTTGATGCACTCTGTTTTGCACAACATCCAGGAACAGCAGCAACCATGCAAAAGTGGTGCAACAACTTGGGCAGCTCTGTTGTGATCAGTGTGCAGACAAGTCTGGAGTAAACAGGCATGGAGCTGAGATGCCAAAGAATGCAACAGAAGGCTGGCTCCCAATATGCTTCATCACATGAAACACCCAGGACAGAGCTGTACAGCTCAAATGGAGCGTGATACGAAAGAGCTACTCAAACAGCATGGCAAACTTGGCTTGACAGTATCAGCACTTACTGCAAGGCGTCTTTGACAGAAGCAGCATCAGCCTGCAGCCTGGCTGCAGCTTGTTCTGGTGTCTCTGTCTCCTTTGCAAGTGCTGCCGCTGTCTCCTCTACACTTTCATGAGTGCCTTGTGCATCTGTTAGGCCACAGCTTGAAATTGTGACGGGGACAACAGGCTTGTCTTTGAAGTCGACCTCTGTGTTGTTGAGCTTGTCAAGGATGTCCATACCCACATGGACTCTACCTACCACCTGTCACATGCAACAAAAGCTGTTTCACGCTGGACATGTGATGTAGGCAAAATCTGATGCGCGCTTGATCTGCAAGCGCTGGATGGTGATGGCATGACCCATGACCCTACTGTAAAATTGGTAGACCTTATAGAGGTGTGCAAGACAGACTGCTTTGGATAGACAACACGGATAGACAACACTTGTCCTGCACATATCTGGCTCATCATGAGCTGGAAAGCGAGTTTATGATTAGAATTGTTATTATTGTTATTATTATTATCATTATTACTATTATTGTTATTATTATCATTGTTATTATTATTATTATTATTATTATTATTATTACTGTTATTGTTATTGTTACTACTATTACCCATGTTGTGCACATGACCCACAGTCAATAAGCTTGTGTCTTGCACAGCCTGCCTGCTGCTGTAGACCTGCCAGTGTGCATGTTGTCCAGAGAAGGCCATGCAGTGTATGTGCCATATGCAGCAGTCAGCAGCAGCAGCAGCAACAACAGCAGCACTCAGTGACAACTGCAGACCAGAGCAGCAGCAACAGCAGCAGCAGCTGTACGTGACACAGACACATTCCATCAGGTGCAGCATGTGCGCAGGGGCAATGACAGCACACCCGGGGCTTTCCTGGTGACTGCTGTCCAGTGTAAGCGCCTTTGCAAAGGTGATGGCAAACTCTGCTCCGGTCAAGGAGATGGAGAGCGCGCCTTTCTGGCTGTGGTGCAGCTTGCCATTCTGCTTCAGCTTGGTAGAGCTGTGCTGCTTGTACCTGGGTGCGAACAAGCCTCTCAAACATGCCGAGTCAAAGGGCCGTCAGGAATGTGAGTATAATCAAATTGGTTGTGTGTGCTTCAATGTGTGCAGTGATGACTGATGAATGCCATGGGCAAGGTAGATGGATGAACTGGCAAGCATTGTGCTGCAAGAGATGGCTGTAGCCCAAGTGGCTGTGTTCAGCTCAAGTTCTGTTGCATCTGTTGTCCAAAGATTTCGTTGCATTGCAGGTGCACAAAGGAACGCATTGGGATGGATGCATGCCAATGCACACGCTTCAAACACGCCCCACTAGGATACATGAGCTGATCAGCAGCTATGGACAAATTTGTGACCTTAGCCTATCTTACCCTCGTGATAAGCCACCGAATGCTGCCAAATCTGGGATCAGCTTGTGGACACTGGTGTTCTTGAATGTGTCTTCCATGCCCTCTCTGCATCTGTTCATCAGATGGCGTGCTGTGGTGGGTATGAGATCCTCAAAGATTTCGATCACCAGACGCCCTGCACATGACTGTCACAGACTGTGGACCGTTCATCATAGACCAATGTCTGGCGAAAGTGTTTAGCTGAAGCACGCAAACTGCAAAGAGTGGACGGGCAAAACAAACGGCATGATACAGGGAGAAACAGTTGCCTGCTGCAAAAGCTGAGGTTGACATTGTTTGCCTGTTGCTGATAAAACTGCGAGCTGCAGGCCTTGCCATGGAAAATAGAGTAGGATGACTGCTGTGATTGACGTTGTGGATATCAGATGCACGTGATACAGAGGGTGTTCTGTCAAGCCTTGGGTATTGAAACATGGGCTGATATGATCGTGCAGTGATGCTTTCAAGAATCGCTGGTCATGTCCAAACTTAAGTCACAGCAGCGCAAACTTACCTAATAGCCTGTTGTTTTGTCGAAGGTCGAGGAAGATGTGCGGTCTGTTCATGTCCCTTTCTGGCAAGGCAGGAACACGCTCTGCAGCAGCAGCTTGATCAAGTTCGGCGTGCCTGCCTGATTTCTGAAAGTCTGCAAAGACCAACGGCCTGTCAGACCTAGGTCTGCGATCCAAAAAAGGTATTTTTCGCAGCTCACCTTCCATTTCTTTGCGCAGGTCCTTCGCTGAGGTGCCCTTGGACCTGCCCGAGCGTTGACCGACCGCTTCCCCTATAAAACGCGTCATGCTGCAGACCTGATCTACTGCTCTCCCGAAGTAGCACAGCCGCAGACTACAATACTGAGCGCCGGCTGGTCATGTAACCAGTCGAGGGTGCTGACTTACAGTGGCAGCAGCTGACGCAAACGGTCGCTGACAAGAATGAATGCCTGCACTTTCTTGCACGACAGTGTTGCGTTGACCAGATGATAGACAATTTCTGGCTTGTTGCAAAGCCTTCCTTGCAACCTCTCACATGCGTGTGACTATGTCTGCAGAACTTTGCCAGTTCGGTGTGTGGATGCATTACTTCAAGACATCACATGAGCAGTAGGTTCAAGCTAGCTCTGTCGTGAAGATATACTTCTGCAGAGCAGGAGGTCCAAGCCTGACAAACAAGTGGAGCACGCATGTGCAGGCCTTGATGCTCTTTGAGATGTGATTTGATTCAGTACTGGCAGAACCCCATCTTAGGGTCCCAGCACAGCATAGGGCCATGGCCATACATGTTTACATACTGATCTCAAAATCTGCAGCTTGTGTTTTTGTAGCAGATGCGGGCATGTGGCAGAAAATTTTTCAGCAGATGCTCCCCCTTAAGGCACTCTTCATGCACTTTGGGATGATCCACATATAATTCAAATACTGCAGAGCACAGCCTAAACAATCTAGCAAAATGCTTCATCTCTCTTTGCAGCAAACACATCTTGCTGCTACCTTCAATGTTGATGCGCAAGCTTTGGACTGTTGTCACCCGGCCTATGTGATGAAACAGCCTGTATGTCAGCTCACGATGCTGTTGTATCTCAAGATGCTGAAGACTGCACAAAAGCGAAAAATGGGAGCAGACATTGTCACTCAGCTTGCAATTTACCAAGACAAATGAGCTTAATCCTTTGATGTTGCATAAATCCTTCATCTGACAGTCAGTCAGAGCTCCTTCCGTATCAGTGCATGAGCGTAGATTCAGCTTATGCAACCAGCTCAATCGATGTAAAGCAGACAAACCAGGAGGAAACATAGCGTCTAAAAGTCTCAGATCTGTGAGCTGTTGCAACAGCGCTACCATCTCAATGCAGTGATCGGTCAACTGACCACAGCAGGTCCAGTGTAGCACAGCCAGGTTGCTGAGACTGGACAAGGCAGAGGCATTGTGGTCAAATTGTGTGTTCATAGAGAACATGCCACCCATATCAAGGTATGTCAAGCAAGTCATGACAGAGACTGTGCTGAAGCCACAAGGCAGAGGGCTAAGACTACCAAGATGCAGATTAACCATGTTTGTCAAAGGTTCCAAGAAAGTTGAATTTGTTTGCACGTCTTCCTCACATGACCACAGATTTAGGCGTGTCAGCTGAGTCATCTGACTGAGACTATGCAAGCCATCATGATATTCAACTCTCAGGTCAAGCAACCATGTCATTTGCCCAACAGAAGCAAGCACGCTCCTGGGGACGTGTATCAGTATCAGAGAAGTTACACATGTCAGGGACTCCAGCCAGTTTAAGGGTAGGGCATCTTCATCCAGGCTGCCTGTATTGGGTGGCGATGGCCCTATTGGGAAAGTGCAGCCCCGCAGTGTCAAGGCTTGCAGGCTTGGCAATTGATCAAGGGCCAGTAAGGTGGCAAGCCCTTGGCTCTGGCAGGGCACATCCAGCTCCAGGTGCACCACATTTGGCATAGCTGCCAACACCAATACAAAGTGCTCGTCGTCTTCCTCCAAGCAGCACTTGAGGCTCAGCTCTGGGACTGACTTCAGCAGGCTGATATCAGACAAGGCAGGCCCACTGTGCTTCTGCTTCAGGTCCAGATGAAGGCGATGAAGCTTCCTGAAATTGACTGCCCTGATGACTGATGCAGGACTGGCAGTAGCGAAACCCAGGCTGCCAGGACCAAGCTTCAAGGAGGACAGCAAGCTGAGCTGTGTCAGGCGGTGTAGCTGCAAAGTGCCCTTGACTGCGAGGAGGTCCAGCACTTGTAAGTTTGAAAGCGTGCTGAGCTGATTCAACCCCTGCTGTGTGATGTGTTTGCTGCTGCTCAGAGTCAAGCTGGTGAGGGATCTGAAGGCAGTGATGGCCTTCATGTGCTGCCTTGTGAGCTGCTCAGAGCCTGCAAGAATGGTCAGCTGAAGCACGCTGGCTGACCTATCACCCAGGGCTTCCAGCTCAGATACTCTTTGTGGCAAGCCATTTATCTGGACTTTTGACAGGTCTTCATGAATGAGGTCCCGCCAAGCTCTGCAGGTTGCTCGCACGTTGACAATATCCCTGGGATGACAGCCCTTCAGCATGCAGCTGAACAAGCTGCCGGACAAGCCCTCGGCCCAAGAAGCTCCGGATCTCAAGGGCATCCTCGTGCTGTTTGCTTGAGGTCTGCATGACAGCTTTGGATCATCCACACTAAGACTGTTGAGTGGGAACGCGCACTTGGATCAGACCCGCGCAATTCACAAGCGCACCTGATCAGCAAGCTCTCACAAGCTCGAACTCCGACAAGTTGGGCTGGGCTAGCCTTGCAGCGATGTCAGCACATCCAGCTCATCAGGCCCGTCAAGTGCTGTCGGGTGACCTGACTTGAGTCAATTTACTTTTGTCAAAGGTCTCATTTCAAAGCATTCAATAGTATTGGATCAATACATGAACAGAATCATGATCACGTAAACCCATTGCCTTGAACAATGGTGGCATCACTTCCCAACTTCGCTAAGTTACTTCGCTGCAAGGTCCACCTTGTGCCGGGCATTTGGACGTCTAGATCACAAGGTGCATGCCCTGCATATCCTTCACCACACGGCATCAACAGGGGAAGCTCCAACCTGCCAAAGGCCCTAGGTCTGATGTTGCCTCAATTGTCCAAACAAGTCTGTGCACAAGACAGGTATGTTACTAGTCAACATCAGACGAGCAAAAACTGTGTACAATTATTCAGCCTTAAACTACTTGTTTATAGAAAGGTGATTCCTCGCCAAGAATCTCTCTCAGGAGCTGATGGGCGCCATGCTGCTGGCTGACTGACACAGGCTGGATATGTGCCCCTGTGTTGATATATGCTGCTGTACCCACTGCACATTATGTTGAAGCTTCGCTACCAGTCTGGCCTTGCTTGCTGTCTCTGCTTGTGTACTTGTCTGCACTGGGGTCAAAAATGTGCCCAAGCTGTCAAGATTCTGCTGGGAAGGGATGAAAGGAAAAGACTCAAGCACTGCAAGCATCCTGCAGCAGGAAACAAAACGTCAGCAGCGTCAACTCTACGCAATGAAGCCAAAGCAACAAACAACCTACATGACGATGCACGTCAGAATCACTCGCATTTTACATCAGCAACCCACAAGAACAGTTCATGAAGAATAAATGGCGCACAGACAAATAACACAGTTTGCAAAGCATCAGTCTATCTCAACCTCCCTGGCACTGCATGTCAAGTAAGAGAAGAAGCATGCCACCCCAGGCTGGACTTGGCACTTCTTGCTGCATCAGTCCTTCTGAGCTGTGCCAAGTGGGCTGCTGGTATGCATGCAAGAATTACGACTTTTTGCACGGTCCTCGAGATCAGGTCATAGGATCCATGCAACCCCAAGTAACCCAAATGCATGGGTCCATCAGAAAAGGAAGCAGAGAGTGCTGCTTACTGTGACATGCCAGCTTCTGTAAAGTGGTCTTGCACCCATTGCCAAGCCACATCAGCCCCATGGGATGCACCACTGTCCTGGTGGGTCCCCACATTCCGCATCACTGCTGACAGACTATTGCCTGGACTCCTACTGGACACCTTGTCATTTGCCAGGCTGATGTCTAGGGTCTGCTGAAGAAGAGCATCAGTGCTAGCCCAGGGTAAGGCGTACAAGGCGCGATCAGCTTCCTGAATGTCAGTACCTGTCTGCCATTTAGTCAGCATGGCATTCCAGGCTGATTGTGCCCCTGCACCACCAGTAATTTTAATTTTAATTGTTGGACAAAGAAGGCTGATGCAGGTAGGAAAAAAAGAAAAGAGTACGCCTTTTGGCGTCAATATAATGAGAAGCCAAGGATTATACTGGGCTGCCCATGGGCTGATGCAGGTAAAATGCCTGCACGTTTACCATTTCTGATGTGGTCTGAAGTTCAACAGAAGCAAGCTGTCATGCCAGCAGCATGGTTGTAAATTTAGATACGTCATGCTAGTATTTGCAGGTACACGCTAGTATGCGCTGGTATGACACAGCCCAGGCTGTGTCCCACACAACGCAAAGCATGTGCTTGACCAGCTGCATGCTGTCATATCGCGTATTGCTGCTAATTGACAACCATGATATGACAGCATGCAGCTGGTCAAGCACATGCTTTGCATTGTGTAGGACACAGCCTGGACTGTGTCATACCAGCGTATACCAGCGTAAACAAGCGTGTACCGGCGTAGACCAGTGTATTGTATCTAATGTCTGCTCAGCTGCTGACATTCCACCAGTTTGGAGAAATGCACGGACAATCAGCCTTGCAACTACCTAGCCTAATTGATACAGGGCTTTGACTCATTGTGCAATGAAGTCATTGCACCAGGAAACTGTCATTACCCCAGGTCATGCAGCCTGGATTGTAGCCCCAGTGGTCAAACACAACAAGACAGACACATGTGAACCCATTTTTGGTGTACTTCTGCTTCAGATTCAGAGAGCTGCCACCTGGTTGAACACAACAACACAAGCACAAGCTGAGGATATGAGCCACTGTGACATCCATGCACTGATCACACAAGCCATTGGTACCTTGCTCGGCTCTGCTGACCCACATCACGTTGCATGCAGGCTGTGCTTTCTGGCAGTTATGTGGACTTACCCTCCTGTGGACTGACTGTCTTGGGGACCCACTTTCCTGGGCTACATTTGCAGCAGCGTCAGATGACAATCTTCACATTACAGAAGTTGCTGCCTAAGATCATCCGGCAGGAAGAAATATTAGATATCAATTTAATGTCATATTATACTGTACTGTATTATATTATCTTATGTTACATTATATTATGTGGTGTTATATTATATACTGTACATTTATATATAATATATTATATATATTATATATTATACACTACACATTACACGTTATATGTTATACATTATGTTTTGGTGGATACCTGGAGAGCAACCCCCGATGCCTGCAACGGCGGCCTGGTAGGCGGCGCCCCGCAGGTCAGGGTCAATGCTTGCACCTCCGGCCTCAAGACTGTTGGTGTACAGCTGGCACAACAGGGCTGCAGCTGGAGCATCCCCATGGAAAGCTGCTGCCAGCAGCACATTGCCCTGCAGACAGGCACTGGGGCTCAAGGCTAGCAGACCAGTTCTAGAAAGGGCCAGTGGGGGTCACAGACCCCATTGGGGGGTCAAGGCCTCCCCCTTAAACTTGGGAGAGGCTACCTAGGCCCTGGCCCCCGTCAGGACCCACAGGGGGCCTAGGGGGGTGATCATACTTTTGTATGCATTTGGCATGCCATGGGAAACCTAGCGGGAGTCCTTATTCAGAATGCTGACCATCAACGTCCTGTCACTGTTGCACAAGAAACTTTGAAACAGATGGAGAGTCACTCGCAGGTAGCTGCAAATGGCAGGTCATTTAATCGCTGAGGTTTGCAGGATCAGCAAATGATCACTACGTTTGGCACAATGCTGCTGTTGGTTGATTGCAGTAAGGCTATGCTGTGCATGCAATGCGATGCAGCTGTCCATGGCCAAAGCTGAGGAAATCACAACTTATACGCCCAAATGCTAGTCAGATTTGCCACCTCACATAGTAACAAAGGCATTGACAATGCCGCATTGTGCTTCACATGTTCACAACAGCATTGCATCTCAGAACAGAAACACAAGCAGTACGCCTCATGTTGCTTTTCTCATTTCCAACTTAGTAAACGCCAGCACAGATGACTGCTCCCACCTTGGTGCCTCACCAAGTTGCGTTAAAGGTCTCAGCTAGACAATATAGCAGAACAGTGCTACAGACAACAGCAGAATGTTTTGTGATGCAAGGAAGCTGTACCTTGACCTGGTCGTATAGAAAGGTGTCTTGAGACGCAGTGTATGTGGCACTGTCATATTTGCTGTCACCAGTAGTTGCACCTTGCTGGGAAACCTGATCCACGATGGGCTGTGCAAAGGACCCTAGCAGCTGCTGGATGGAGGTCTTCAGATCCAGCCTACACTGGTCGTCAGCCTCCACAGCCTGCAGACAATGGGCAAACTGACTGAGTCGATGGGCAGACTGGAGAAAACGATGGGCAAACTGACTGAGTTGATAGGCAGACTGGAGAGAACAATGGGCAATCTGACGGAGTCGACAGGCAGACTGGAGAAAACGATGGGCCAATGATGGGCACAACAACCCCATGGTTTGCTGGATGGAGCACCAACACAGGGTCTGCGATGACTCTTAGCACGTCTTGCCTGCAGCCGATGGGCAGAGCGGTGATGGGCGATATGATTCAGTCAACGGGCAGTGCCGGTGCAAGGTTGCCTATCAGCTGCTGGAGCTGTCTGAAGCTGGTCTGCCCTGGTTGTCAGTAGGAGCGGCCTGCAGCCAGTAGGCAGACTGACTGGCTGCAGGCCGCTGGCTAATGGGCAAGTCAAAGGGCAACACCATTGAGGGAAGCAGGCATGTTGGCCCCTTGCGGGTCACACACCGCAGCTGTGTCAGCAGGGCGTGCCATCAAACATGCACACACAAAGACAGACAGACAGACAGAGGCACAGGGACAATTCAACAAGGTGCCTGAGCCTATTTGCAAATCAGACAGTACTCATTGGCTAGACCGCTGCTCATCACCACAGCACAGCGGCATACAGATGGGGCAAATGCATGACGACGTGATGATTGATCACAATGATACCATGTAAACATCACATGGGACCATGTAATCATCACATGGGACCAGTGAGGACACATGGGACCAGTGAGGACACATGGGGGCCTGACAAAGACAGGTTTGAAACAGTGTGTGGCAAGATCACATTTGATGACGTGACAAACTACCTCAAAGTATGCAGAATGCAACAATGCAGTGCTCAGTCAACAACGTATGACAGAGGATAAATAGGAGAGCTTACATTGCTGAAAAGCGCCAGCTGCTGCAAGGCTTCAACGACTGGCATCACCAACAAATACATCCCAAAACCAGTCTGACATGCAGGAGAAGCTGCCACAGCAGCTGCAGTGTCCAGTATGGCACTCGGGTCGATGCTGTTGGCAAAGCTGAGCGCAATGATGTCTGAGATGAATGCATTCGCTTGGAGAAGCACTGACAGGGTGGAGTTGTCGGTGCTGGTCAGATCACGCAGAGCAGCTGTCAGCTGCTGCTGATGGGCAGAAGGATACTGCACCCTGCAAGACATCATACATGCATCACAATCAGCACATTAAAGATCTCCCCAATGTAGAAAGTCAAAAGTTTCACTGAAGAATGGACGTCTCTAAATTCAAAGAGACGCTTCAAGGTGGAAAACAGCTGCTGGTGTCAACTGTTGCTTTTCCGCATACACAGCTTCCCTTCCCTTCATGCCCAGATTGATTTGGACAATTTGATTAGCACCACAACATGCACCAACCCATGCTAATGCTTGGCTGGCTGTCACACAATCTCACAGAGGGTTCTGTATCTCTCAGGTCTGTCAGGCTGCTACTTGGCATTTGACAAAGTACAAACTGGGCAGTTGGACTATTTGAAACAGATGGACCTGAAATCATTGGTACAGCAGACATAGCATAGCATTGCAATGTTATGACAACATCATAGCATATATGCTGTTAGCAGGCATAGCCCAACAGGACTCACAAGGTCCAACAAGTCTGCTTTACACACCTGTAGTAGCCACTCCCTGCAATAGTCAAAATAGCTCCTTCTGAGTCAACGCTTGGGATCATCCCAGAGTGATCCAGAAGCTCTCCCCACTGAGTAGCAGCATCCCCAGGGACAGCCTGGGGATCCAGCTGTCCAGCCCCAAGAGGGACGTACCACGTGCTGTTTTTTCTGTTCCCGCTGGTAGCAAATGGGTCATTGGTAACATTACTGCCCCAAGCATAGAACCTGGACTGTGCTGCTTGTGTGCCGCTGTCTGAGATATTGATCAATGGAAACCCAGGTTGATTGATCCAGAACTGCAGCAACGCCACTGCAGTCTGGGAAGGGACTGTGAACAATCTGCTGTTGGCCCTCACCTCTTGCATGTCACCTGCACAGTCATGTGTATGTATGTGATGCGCCATATGTATATACAGGTATATGCCAACAGTTGTCAAGAATGCAATTGCTTTACTACCTATCAATGAAGGCTATCTGGTATGAAAAGGCAACAATTTACAACATAGGCTGAAAGCACCTGCCTACGCTTGTCATGACAATACCACCACTCAAGTTGTATGTAAGCAAGCATAAGTCGTGTGAGCTGCACAGGAAGCACACCAGTGTCATCAATGCCGCTGACTGCAGCCAATCCATCCACAAGAGCAGCCAAAACATCCTCTAGTGTTGCAGAGCCCAACGCATGCCTCTGCATCAGGATTCTCAACCCGGCCTGCAGGCACATCATGTGAGACTTGGGCTCATTGTTGTGTTGACCCACAAGGTGGCACATGCAGGGTTTGGGGGGCTGGGTGCAAATGGTCAGGGCAAGGGACCTGAACATGAGAACACCCGGGGCTAACGCCAGAAGGACCCGGTGCAAACCACGCAAGGACCCTGAGGAGACCCGTAAGGATTGAAAGAGGACACAAAGGCATCTGTTGCAACTACAAGGAATCTTGACATAAGTCATTGAAGGACCCTGAACGAAATTCCCTTCCCAAGGATCCATAGAAGGGCCCCAAACAAATGCAGGGGGGTGAGCACAGGGCCTACCCTGAAGGCATCTTGGCCAGCAGAGTCCCAGAAAGCCTCCAACATGTGCCACAGCGAAGCGCCCTTAGAGTATGGAATCTCAGCATGGTAACTCAGGAAGGTCAGGGCCCTAGACGTGAGCAGGGGCTCTACAAAGGGGGTTGCATCTACCCCCATAGCATGTGACCTGGGCCCTTCATGCACCCCTATGTTCTCACCTACAGCAGAAGGAATATCTGAAAACCAGCACTGAAAATACCTGAAAGCATGAATACCTGAAATAGCATTAGCCTAGAGGAAATAGGAATATCTGAAACCCTAGAGGAAACAAAATTCTGCCATTTGTGATACTTGCATTGCTGTAATGGTGCCTTTGGCATTGTGCAATGGCAGGAGAGCATTCAACAGGCAAGTCATGCATTGTCAAAATGTCTAGGGTCTAGGCCCTAAACAGTATATTGATAGTGAACCCTGACATGGAAAGGTTGCATTGCATGGGATCTGATACATCTGCTCCTGATGCATGTGATAGACAAAGCCGTTCAGACCATGCTGACCATGCACTGAGTGCCACGCTCATTGGCATACCGTCCTTCTGATACGCAGCCCAAAGAGTGTGCAATTTGCCTCAAAGATCCGCCCACTTCTGAAGTCATAAACCTCTTCGCATGCATGCTATTGAAACATACCAAGAGTGGGCTGGATTGTTAGATTGTAGCACTCTCAGTTCTTAGAGCATGACTCCATACCAGAACTTCCCTTCTTGACCTGACAGCAGCCTTGCAAAACGCACAGTCAACACACAGAAGCATGAGCACCGTCCAACACTAAACACTAAAACCACTTGGCACGTTTGATATAGCAAGCACAACCAACGCCGCAGCTCTAGACGCCGACATCATTCATCTCAGGGGCGCTTTGTGGCCAGCAGTGTATGGATGACAGCTTCAGCTGTCAGAGTGTGTCAGAACAGAGCAGCACACCAGCCCTCTCAAACGTTTCTGCGCATGTTTGAACAGGATCCAATTGCAGTGCAGCTTCAGTGCCTACCATGAGGTGTGGTGGCCCTCTGGAAGAGGGCTTGCCCTGACATCTCTGGGAAGGCAGCAGCAATGCACTTGTACTCCACAAAAGAGGCCAAGCCCTCATTCAATGCAGGCAGGGCAGTACAGCATGGTTCAGCCAACATTCACTAAAGCCAGTAACGCATTTGTACTCCACACAAAAGAGCCCAAGCCCTTGTCAACTACAGGCAGCGCAGTGCAGCATGGCTCAGCCAACATTCACTGAAGCCAGTGATGCATTTGTACTCCACACAAAAGAGGCCAAGCCCTTGTTGACTGCAGGCAGGGCAGTGAAGCATGGTTCAGCCAACAATCACTAAAGCCAGTCATGCATTTTTACTCCACCAAGACGGCCAACTCCTCGTTGACTGCAGGCAGAGCAGTGCAGCATGGTTCAGCCGACAATCACTTCAGCTCCAAGCTGCCGCATCAAGGAGTATACCATTATAGTCTCCAAAAGGTTAGGACGTTTACTTTGTTCTTGTTTCATCAGCGACAGTGCAAAATTTCAAGGTGCAGAAAAAGCTGTATATGTGCTCAGAGGTAAGCAGGGGAAAAAGAGTCGTCAACAGCAGTACTGCTTACCGAGCAAAATCAGCGCCTAACGCCGCTGGTAAAATACGGTCAGTCATGGTTTGCACAGCATCCATTCAGGTCAGCCAGATGCACATGCTGAAATACGGATGCTTCTCATGCTTTATCATCACTGATGCATGCTGCAGAGCAGAAAACATGGACTACAGGGGCATCTCATCCCCATAGCCATAGCAACAGCATGCAAATCCAATATGGTCTGACCTACATCACTCAACTGTATACTGAATCCAAGAGAGACCACGAAGGTGTGCAAGTTTTCTGGGCAACGAGCATCATTTGAAGTGCATGTGACAACTACACACATGCTGTAGAGTCGATGCCTTGAGGTTGCTAACCTGAGATGTTGTCAAAGTCTTTGCAGGTGATATAGTTGCCGAACCACTGATGGGCGAGCTCGTGGCATACTACGTCAGCAGATAACCAGCGGCCATAGGCACCCTCTGTCGCCTGCAAACACTCCCATAGATTGACAAAACAGTGGACTTCCAAGTACTTGTACAATTTGGCTGCTTTTGGGACAAACTTCTGCAGACGACCAGCGGCCATACGCACCCTCTGTTGCCTGCAAACACTCCCATAAATTGACTGAACAGGAGGTAGATTGCAGTCTATTGAACCGCACAGTCTGGGTTTGTTGGTTGAGATTTTTCACCGGTCACAAGGACCCTCTGTCGCCTGCCAACACTCCCATGGGGTGGCGGAACAGTAGTTGGATTGCAGTCTAAGGACTTATGCAATTTGGCTGTGTTTGGGTCAAACCTTTTTCAACAAGCAACCACTGGTGCTTGGGATCCTCTGTTGTCTGGGAAAACCCCAAGGTTTACGTCAGTTTGGTACAGAATTTTTCAAAAGTCGGCTTTTTGCAAGTTCTTGGAAGACATCAGTCAACCAAGGATATCGACAGTGTGATGACCATGCAGGCATCACAACAATGAAAAATTTGTGGGCCATGATGGGAAGTGCATCAGCGTTGGCAAAAAGTAGTCAAGATCAGGTGTCATTTTGTTGGAAGCTGCAGCATGCAGTCAAAGACTGGACAAACATGCAAGGTTCAGCAGCCTATGAGTATGGTTGACACAGTGCTCTGAACTTACAATTCGGCAGAAGAAACTGAAACAAGAAGAAGATGCCAGCCCAGGTAGACACAACAACATGTCACAGGACATTGATACAATGCTATGCTGCATGGGAGTGACACCAGTCAAAGGCACACCTTGTTGACAAGCATACGACGCTCATCAAACTGGATCAGGCCCCAGTTTTCCACTGCACCCCCTTTCCCTGGGATGCCCATCATGTCCAGTTTTGGCAAGGGCAGCTCGATGCCAGTGTAGCTCTCGTAGAAGTTGGTGCCTTGCAGGGCTGCCTGCATGTTAGGCCATTCAGTGTGAAGGCACCACTGTGTGTGAACTCAGAAAGCTCTAAGAAGACTTCTCAATCCGGAAAAGTCTATTTGAGTTCATAAACATCATCCCTACACTGGAAATAAAGAAACGTCTGGGGACAGTTAGAACGCATTTCTACATTGTGGAGATGTTTTAGGTGATGTCAGGGTCTGAAATCTGCCATGATGAGAGTACCTGTCCTTGTGTGAAGACAAGCTCTCATGCCGTGCAGTGCTTCCTGCCTCAGCACTGATGGATTTTGATGCTCATATGTGCAGCAGTGCAGTTATGCTTGCAATTGCAGCAATGCAGCTCTAAGACCCTGAGTGCAAACTGTCTACTACATTTGAGATGTGGCACAAGTATAGTGTACTACACATGCTGCACTAGTCTTGTCGCTGCTTGCATGTCGGCAGCTTAGCCAATAGCATGACCACCAACAGCAATGAAATTTCATGCGGTCTTGTTCATGGCTGTGGCACATTTGCCACAGCAGCTCACTTGTGACAGATGTACACAGCACAGATGGTAGCATACATTCTACTGTGGGCAGGCATGCGCACAGACAGACAAACTAGATTCAATCACCTGTAAAGGCACAGCATGCTGATCACCCAAGGCAGGAACAGACCATACAGAGATCTTCTTCCCACCATCACTCATTGCTGAGCTGGACACCATGTGACCCACAGTGACCCCCATCAGGTAGGTGGACATCTTTGGGGTGACCCCAAACTTGTGCAGTGTGGTCCCAGGTTCAAGTCCTGGCTGCGAACTTTCTTCCGCCATGGTTGAGAGAGCGACTAGATTCTCTGGAGCTTGGATCGAAATGGAGAACTTAGCCTTGAGATTGGGAAAATCTAAGCAGGGCAGCATTCTGCGTGCTCCAAATGGTTCTAAGCTGGCAGCAATCAACACCTGCAGAACCAATGTTTGAGAGCTATATTGCAGATGTACCAACAATTTTTGTGAGTTTCTGCGAAAGTCAGATGCCATCCCTGATAGCACAATCGCCCCTACATGCACACATGTATGCACTGAGCCTCCCACCTTTGCACTGATGTGATGTGTAGCCATGCAGACTTTGTAAGGGGAACAAGCAAACAGGCATTATGTCTTTTGCAGCACCCCTCAGAGGCAATTGCCTCTGCGTGAGCATTGCAACTTGATGAGTCAGCATATTTGCTTTGCCAGCGCCAGGAAGCAGCAGCAAGACAGCCCAAACAAGGGCTTTCTTCAGACACTTCACTGCCAACAAGATGTCCTGAGCAAAGTAGATGTTTTCATTGCTTGCAGCAGAATGCTGCTTGAGCACAATGCAGCCTTTAAGAACCACCAAGTGGCATTCTGTGCAGTCATGGTCTGCTGAGCATGCCCAGCAAACATACCTGACTTTGCATTTGGTCTGTGACTGGGTCTGTGTAACCAAAAGCAGCTGACCTTGCCAATCCACTAGCCAGGGGGGCAGTGTATTCAATGTGAACCACCAGATGTTGGCCCGCCTGCACTGGAGTGAAGAGCAAAACCACCATTGTCCCATCTTTTGCTCCTTCGGACCTGCACCATGTTAATGACAGCAGTGATTCTGCCATGGACACCATAGCATCAGTAGCATTGTTACACTCAGTATATAAGTATATAATACAAAAAGAGCATACAATCAGTATATGGGTCCTTCTGACCTGCAGTATGGGCAGAAACTGCTGCGTCATGATGGCTATAATGTTTTGTTGATGGCAACATGCTGATTGTTAACGCATGCACATTTTATGTACTTTTTCTCATTACACTACTGCTGCAGTAGCTTCAGTACAGTTGCACCATCAGCATGGCTGTGCACTTCAACGACCACATGTGCGCAGAAAAGAAAAGAAAAGAAAAGACTACGCATTTTGGCGTCAATCTACTGAGAACCCAAGTACTATACCGGGCTGCCCAGGTGTGCAGAATTTACAGTTGACTTTACAATCATGTCCTGCAGAGAGGCTTGTGATGCTTTGCAGGGAGAGTCGACAGAAGCAGCAGCAGGCAGGCAAACATGCAGGCGTAGCCACAATTGTTGAAGTGACAGGTCAGCGCACAGAGTGACAGGTCAGCGCGTACCCGTCTGGCCGCACCATTTCTTTGCAGTCGTGGCTCATGCACTGATAATGGTACCCACAGAGGCACACATCCATCCAGTCATCCAGAAGATACGAGAAGTTTGTGATGTCAAGGTTCAGGCTGTTGAACTTGAGCGATTGTGTTGGCTGCACCACATCCAGGTGCATGGAGCTTTGAGCTGTGTATGTCATGTCTGCCTGAGTTGCGTCCCCAATGAAGTTGGTTTCCTTGAGGAAATATGTGACTTCGTACAGCTGTGGCATGAAGTTGGTGTTGGTAGCTAAGGTGTCACCTGCAATGCACAAGGCAAAGCAAGGACTAGTGGTTTACATTTCCTTGCAAAGTTGTAAATTCACAACTGCAACGCTCAGGAGCCCTAGTCAAAAGCATCAAGCAGGAGAGTGCGCATGAATGGTGATCATGGCATGCAATACACAGAGCCGGGAGAATGCTGCTGGACACTGAACGCAGTGGACTGTGTCACTGGACACTGTTGCTTGCGTGATAATGCAGCAGGTTGCACACATACACATGCACAATAGTGCAGCATTATACAAAAGCCAATAAAGTGTGCTGGACTTGAAGCTTGGGTTATGCTGCATCATAGGCAAGAACGTCGTGTCATTGAGAATGCATAGCACTGCACAAACATATGTCTGGATGTCATCCTCAGAGGGGTCAAGGCATATATTGTACCTGCGGAGTCAGTGATCAGACGGTGAGAGGCGTTGCTTTGTGCTACCAGGGTCACCCAAGCGCTCGATACTATAAAAACCGCAGCGACAGCTAGAATCCAGCCTCGATTCTCGCTTTCTAGGCGAAAATGCCTGCCAAGGTCAGGCATTTGCCCAGCGCTCCTCAGGCACGGAAGCCGAGGTATCAAAGGCTGCTGCGCCGGTCCTTGTGCCTGGCAAAGCCAAAGTAGCAAGCGCACACAACCAGGGCACTTGCTCTGAAATTTAAATAGGAAGAGCGTTGACTGAAGCGGCACATAGCTCTGCACAAAGCCTTAGGTCAAACTGCACAGGTCCACGCCACAAGGCGCAGCAACCTGATTCTAGCACAGGAGTCCTCGAGTTCCCTTCAACAGACAGGCTGACAACGCGGTGAGGATGTAGATGTCGCTTTTGCACGGGCTGGAACCGGAAGAATAACGACTTGCAGCGTACCACGGGTGTCATAAGATACCACGATGACTAAATCATTACATGTTTCAGTGTTGTCTCATGTTGTGCATAAATTTTCACCTGACTACTTTCACCCTACAATAAATCGTCGGAGGTACACAATGCAGCATGTTTCCTCCGGCGAGGCTTGCGTAGTCATGTCAATCATGTGTACTGTATTGTCACAGCAGCACCATGTTTATACAGAGCTCCACCAACCTCACCTAGCTGTCCACAGCATGGATGTGTCTTTCACATAGGCCTAGGCCATAGGGCGTGGCATGTCAACTGCTCTGGAATAGGCAGCAAGCTTCAGCTCAGCAGCTCTTAACATATGCGCTCGGCGCTTTTAGCATCAACAGCATCCGTGGGAAAGTATGCTGCTGCTTGACCAGGTCACTCTACATCTGATGTTTCAGTTGATTCAAGAATATCATACGAGTACCTTATAGCAAAAGTCTTGAATAAGGGAACTAGCCTAGACATAAGTGCATCCTCAAGCTCATCTAGATACTCTTCCTCTTCTTCATTGATACGCTTTTGACCTTCGTCACAGTTTGTACCCTCATATTCAGCATTGATCATTTCTCCAAAATTCAAGTATGATAAAAGTGGCAGAGAAGCCAGGCCAACAATATCAGCTGTAATTTTGGTTTCTGCTAAGTCTCCTAAGTCTAGGGATTTGAGTCCACAAAGCTGGGACAGGCAGTTGGGAAACAGGTCGAACTTTGACTCATATATCTCTAAGTAATCAAGCTTTTGCAAAACTGAAAACCACTCTGGCAGACCTGGTGACTCAACTGGCGGTAGGCAGATTGTAATCAGGTTGGTGTAATGCTGCCATTGCTCAGGCAATGCATGGCATAAGCCACGGAGGTTTGATCCAGACACAAAGATTTCCTGAAGATGTGGTAAGCTGGTAGGCCACTGCACAGTTCCATGTGAGTACTGATACCCTGAAACCTGTATAGCAGTCAGCTGTGTTGCTGCATTTAATCCCATCACTCTGCAACAGCTGTTCAAGTTCAGCACCTTCAGTGCAACCAAATCTCCTTGAGGCAATTTGATCGTCACAAGCTTGTGTGAAGCCTGGCAGAATTGTAGGGACGTGATCTGTGGCAGACAGCTGAAATCCTGTGTACTTCGCACGCTAGAGATAACATGCAGGAGTCTCAAGGTGGTGAGTTCAGACAGCACTGACAAAGACCTCGGCCAAACCGCAAGCTGTTGCAGGATGAGCTGCTCCAGCCTTGGTAAAGTTGCCACATCAGGCAACAGCCATTCATGTGAGTCTTTGTATGAGTTGCTTGTTGAGGGCCCCAAATCTAGGTCCAGGACTGTCAGCTGGCTGAAAGAGCTCATCAGAGCCAGCTGTCCCCACTCAAGCCCAGGACCTGCCATCAGCTGTGTGCATGTGTCCATGAATAAAGTCCAGATGCAAGCTTGAAGCAGCAGTGGCCCTGCATGATGGTCACACGCAAACTTGAAGTATGAGTATGGAAGTTTGTAATATTTGTCACAACTAGAGGCTTCAGTACGGCAGTACCAGGCAGGCAATGCTCAATTCACATTGGGGACAGTCCAGGTGCCCACCCTCAATTTGCACACGCACATCCACTGATGGATCTGCCTCTTGAAGCTGGGACAGCAGCATGTAAAGCACTACAAGAAGTTGATCATTTAGTTGCAATTTCACGTCTTCCGTCCCAAAATTGAAGTGCTGCCAACTTGATATCCTGCTTTCCACCCAGTCTGCCAGAGTGACTAGCATGCTGGGGCAATCTTGCAGGACAATCATCGCCTGCTCTTCAGCTTCCTCGTAATCTTTGTCTTGTTTACGGCAGAGAAAGGTCAGATGATCTCCCCATGTTCCCGGAGCAGACTGAGCGGAGAGTGCTTTACACCAGGCGACGCAGACTGACTGGCAAGCGAACTTGCTAGGGAATGGAACTATCGCAAAGATCCTTGACAATAATTCACCCGGCATATCCATCCACTTGGCTTTTACCGGGAGACTACGAGCAACATT
>JAABUP010004183.1_pt1 | contig 24008 bp, 25 predicted proteins | sample 5559201 | NCBI WGS metagenome assembly JAABUP01 (sample SAMN10711887, study PRJNA513373) | rock metagenome | isolation source: Antarctica rocks | place: Antarctica
GGGCTACATCACCAGGAAGGTGAGGGGGCTGCATAACCAGGGGGTTGGAAGGGGCTTCCCACTGTGGCCTTACCAGAGTGATGCAAGGCCACAGCGGCACATGAAAGCAATGCAATGACTGACAACGTCAGGCTTGGCAAGCATGATGGGTTGCTCATGCTACACCTCTGGCTGTTCGCACTGCTTGTGCACTTCCCGAGTGTTTGCGTCATCCAGGAGCGAGAAGACAATCAGCGTGAGCACACCATCTCATTCCATAAACCCTGAACCCTAATTAGCCGACCCTCGGAAACCCTAATTTCTCTGGATTCAACAGCTCAGGAACAGCTCATCTGTACAATCGACACAGGGTGGGGTCAACTAGTACACGTACACAATCAGTCAATCACTGCAATTACATCTCTTGTCTTTAGGACTCATCAGGAGAGTCAACAAACAATGACTGGAAGTCAACATACATTGAATGCTCAAAGCGTTTGGCAACAAAGCAATGCACAGTCCTGTCATGTGTACTGCAGCAGGTGCTAGCACCTGTTCATTGGACTTGCGTAGCCATTCAGCAACATTTGTGACCCCCCAGATCAGCCCAATGAAGCCAAACACGCACATCCAAAGACGGAGCATCTCAGGTGCAGCTGCAAAACACACACAAAACTTTGTTTCTTGTTTTTTTTGTTGTTGCCCCCCCCCTTTTCTCGCTTTTTCCTTCTCTCATTTGTCTCTCTTTTCTCACGAACTCATTGCCAGGGCTTCAGGCCGTGTAGCAGCATTGCATCATGCGATGCAACTGCTGCTTTCACATTGAGAAGCAAAAGGAAGAAGAAGCCAGCAGGACAATGCAAGCCCAAAGGCACTGTGCAACATGCGTGCGGTCACCACGATGACCAATACTCACGGCTTCATGCGCTTGTTTGCGTTTGCACAGCAAGTGCATGATCACTGCTAAGCAAGCAGCTCAGAAGCAACTTCCACATTCCTAGTTTGATGATGACAATGATGTTTGCGTGCCCACAGCTTTGCTGTTATAAATGTGCCGGCCGCAAGATTGTAGATGCAGCAAGCGCAGCAAGCATGGAGAGCAAGGCAAGAGCTTGCAGGCAGATGCCACATACATTCAGGTCTCTGATGCAGCTACTGCTATGCCCTACAACCAGCAGATATCATACAGTATGTAGATGCTTGTTACCTTTCTTGGCTCGTGTGACAGCTGGTGGAATGCTTGTGTAACTGCCAATGTAATGCATGTGTGACAGATAGTGTTATGCTTATATAACTGCTGAGACAAAGCTGGTGTAACAGCTGGTGTAATGCTTGTGTAACAGCTCGTGTAATGCTTGTGTGACAGCCAGTGTAATGCTTGTGAGCAATGTGTGCCTCAAGGCAATCCAGCAAGCAAAAGAGGCAATAACAACAAAGCATGCCATAGCGTATGGTCACCTTCAGGAGTGAGAACAGCCATGACCCAATTCTTAGGGTTGATCCTTATCCCATACTTCAGGAAGTTCTCGATCATGAGCCTGATAGTGGTAGCAGCAAACAAGACCATGATGAGGTTTCTCAGGCCTGCGCACAGCAGGCAGCCATAGCTGCAGTCAAGAATTAATGAAAAGGACGTACACGTGTGTCTCTGAAAAGAGTCAGCAAGCCGCATTTAACCCTTTTGAGCCAATGGAAGCTTGTTGAGCTGGCATGCATCTTGGCAACTGGATGAGTCAATGCATGTGCATGGACCTGACGCCAATATACTCATCAACATATGACATGAACTGACAATTATTCTGCCTTGCTGCAAACAAATCTGAGCCGGAAACTACTCATTGACAGACAGCATTGGCTGACAGCCGTTCTGCTTAACTGCATACAAGTATGTTGTCGATGCTGCATGAATTTTGTTGAAACAACATGCACTCTGAAAACACCGCTGGAGATGACATGAATGCATCCTTGTGGGAAAAGATGCAAGTATTTGCACAGCTAGAGGCCCGACAATGATAAGTACCCCAGAGGTTTAGTTTTCAGGCACACTTAGTAGGTACCTGGCAAGAGCGATTAGCTGGAACGCCTGTAAGTTGAATTGAATTCAAAGTTAAATGACAAGTACCTTCGAAATTGTAGCTAATTCGCTCAGATGACAAAGGACTAGGCTGACAGACCCTATGCACGACAGTGCTGGCCCCCCTACGCTCTGTGGGGGTGCCCCCAGACCCCTGCCTCTGGGCAGTCACATGCCTGCTGGATGAGGTTCCGGCATCACTCATCTCTGACTGGGATGTGTAGCCTGAATGTGCGGGCCTTCTCTCCTGCAGGGAACGGCTCGAAACTAAGTTTTTGGAATTCTGGAGCATCTCTGACTGGGATTTGCAGCCTGGATGAGCAGGCCTGCTCTCCTGCAGGAAACAGTTGGAAACTTTTTTGCTTTGAAAGTTGGATTCTGGAAGCCAAAAAACAAACTCTGACTGATATGTGTAGCCTGAATGAGCAGGCCTGCTCTCCTGCAGGACAGCTGATTGTGAGAGGCAGCTTCTTGACCAAAATTGGATTTTTGAAAACATTCAAGAATTTTGTGGTTTTAGAAGAAACGAAAATGACTTGTTTGTATAATTTTCAGGACAGCTGATTGTGAGAAGCAGCTTTCTCACCAGCTCTGTCTGGTATCAAGATGATGTCAGCACGCTGCTTGAGTGGCTGCGCTGTTACCAGTGACCTTCCCTTGTGCTGTTTCCTGTGACAAGTCTGTTTTGTGTGACAGGGCTGTATTGTGTGACAGGTCTGTATTGTGTTGCAAGTCGGTGTTATACAAGTCTGTACAAGCTGCCCTTGGTTCAGCCCTGAAGGGCATCTGAGACACTTGGTGCAAGCCTGAAGTGTCTGCAACCAGTTGACTCATGCAACATTACTGCTTGCAGGAAGCTGCCATTGCATTGCATGCTATGCTGATTGACTATCTGTTTGCCGAAGACTGAGCCACACAGTTGACAGCACAGGGGCCCTCTCTTTCCTGCTTGCTTACAGTGCCTGCTGGTTCCCATTAGTGACAGCCTCTTAGCCTTTCATGGCCCTTATCTTAGAGTGATGAAAGGCATGGAGGATGTCACTAAGGGGAACCAGCAGGCACTGTAAGCAAGCAGGACAGAGTGAAACCTCCCCGCCTGGCTGACTTGGCACTTGTCCTGTACACGAGAGCATGTCTACAGAAGTAGAACAGCATGCACAACAGGGGAGGCACATCACAGGGGGCAGGGAAGGAAGGGGGGGGGGGTGGTGAGCGAGTGGACAAGATCAGGGTATGTAGGTTCACTCACTTGGCCTCTGTAATGCATGCCTGGAGGGGGGGTAGCGCTTCTGTCTAGGGGTCCCCCTGTGTCTGAGCTGGCTAGACTGTGTGCGCTACTGCTCCTCTTCATGCCATCCTCCTTCTGCAACACTCAAAGCTCTTTTCAATCCCAAAACGTCTGTTTTATTTCAGAAACGTGGTCCATACACTGGAAATCCAAACTCAGAAACTCAGTCTGGGGACGGTAAAGCGTTTATCACATTGGGGGAGATGCTTTAGTACTATGTGAGTACATGGAGTGGCTCGTGGTCAAGTATCAGGTCTTTGGACATCCACCATTTGCATGTCATAGATTGGGCCTTGCCCAAGCTCAAATCACAGCACACCTTGGCAGGAGTGTTGATATAACAAATTTTGTCAATGTACTGCTTATTCAGTAAACTATATTCCTGGTGAATATCTGGACATGACAAGTGTAAAGCTCCTGGCGGACTGATCAGAGATCAGCACGTAGAGATTGGGCGTTATCAAGAATGACAGAGAAGGGGAAACAGCATTGAGAGAATCGTCATTCAGGACTAGCAAAATGCTCACACGGCACGCAATGTATGACGGGACACCCCATGTGCTGCACACAACTGTTCTGGGTTGCATAAAGATAGCTCAGCTTTCTTGCTCCAACAAGCTTGTAGTGGCTTTTTGGGCATCTGTCCATGCATGAACTGCTTGCCATGCCCAATGGTAGCTGCAGTGTCATGCATGCAGGGTGTGTATACACTCATACTCACATATCGCACGTCTGCAATGGGGGGGGGCTCAGCCCTGTCAGGAGCCTCCATCGAAGGGCAGCCAACTGCCTTCAACTTCTGCATCACAAACCCAGCATTAGCATCCCCACATGGAACGCACCGCATTAGCCCACAGCGACTGTTCGTACAGTTGTCAGGATGTGAAAATTTTGCGTGGGTCCTTACTGATAGAATGCACAGAGTGTTTTGATGGAATGCTTGACAGAATCATTGGTGGCAGGCTCTAGCAGTCAAGAGTCAGCTGGAACTAGCACCGTGAGACTTTGCAGACAATCACTATTGACTGGTTGCGCAGGAGCAAAGGAGTCATATTGTCAGGAGAGAACATGCTATTTTTGTCAATTTTGTCAATTTTGTCAGGCTATAGATGCTTGTGCAAGTTGCACCGACAAGTCGTGCTTGACCATCATTGTGTTTGTAAACAAGAGGCAAGACAGCTGTTAGACTGTGTGGAGTGCTTACTGTGAGCCAATGATCAGCCGTGTTTTGGCTTTCAGTTGAGCAGCGGACAAGGCTGATTGTCTCGCCAGGCCTAGCCCCATCCTTGACAACATTGAAGGTCCAGTAGTGCCCTCTCTTACGTCCCTCAGTCTCAATGCGAGCGCCCTGCATCCCATAAGATGCTTGCACTTCAGTGTGTCTCGGCCTTCAATAGTGGTTTGGCACACAATCTCAAGAACCTCAGCCGTGAAGAACATGACAGGCTTGCTCTTTGTTTCAAGGTAATTGCTTTGGCAGATGGCTGAGGCAAGAAATGGTAAAGCACCCAACCTGCAAGTCGATGTAGCCTCGTGGGTGCCCCAGCATATCTTTCTCTGTCTTGAAATACTGTAAGGTGTTGCCATATAGGCAGAAGAAGCGCAGATTCCATTCTTTGTTGAGGAGGCCAGCCAGCCAGGACCCTGGACGCTCGCTGTATTTGTTCAAATAACCACACATCAGGAGCTTCTGGCCATTTCCCAACAGACCCTTGGCTGTCACCTATGTCGGCAACAGGTGACGAGTCAGCCTCGCGGGTACTGAAAGGCATGGTCATAGGCCGTGGGAGAACAGTACCAGCTCGGTCAACTGGCTGTTCTCCTGTTTCAAGCGCTCGATCTCCTGTGAAAGTTCGCTTTGAGCCATCACTGCTGCTATAGGGGTATATATCTACAGCTCCGGGTTCTTTGTCGTGACGAAAGAAACTCGACAATTACTTGCGAACAGGCAGCCGCAAAACTGCAGTCATATGCCTGGTCATATGTTACAATACGCTATGGCATCCCGACAGACGAGTTAGGCAGCCCCGCCAGCAGTGAGCAGCTCATTCAATGCACAAACGAAGCTTCTACACCACAAATGACAACGCTTCCTCTCAGCACCAAGATTATGGATTCGTCGGCACACTGGCCTCATGAAGAAGCGGGGCAGCTGAAAGCGAAGCAGCAGGCGTTACACCCGAGCTCCGAAACCAACCAGCTCGAGAAGTGGGCATTTCTCAAGTATACGGGCATCGAACTTCATGGCGAGGATCAGCAGTCATTGTCGTGGATGTCCCCTTGCTTGGTCATTGGTGTGTGTATGTGATCTCCACCTAGCACTGACACTTTGCCTCTTACTGCATTCCCACAGATCAAGCTTATGTTTACCCCCATTGTCTCGCATCATCTGAGAGGCCATGTCACAACTGTGTTTTGTGCAGCACACCCTCCAGTTCAGCAACAGCCAAAAGAAGGACTTGTTTCTGCTGCGGCGAGCCTATGTGCAGCAGCAGGCAAGCCTCCTGCATGAGCTTCAGGATCTGGAGGTACAGCTGAATGACAGGAGCAACAGCATTGGCAGATGCACTGGTGATATTAGTGCTGGCGAGTGCGCTGGGTTTCAAGACTCTTACGAGATAAGCGAATGCAGGAAACAGTTGCAAGAGGCATACATGACATATAACAGCATCATTTACGACGGTGTGAGCATTTCTTCATGTTGTACTTGAATGATGCGGCATGCGTGCGCACAATTGGTGTAAGTTAATAAATGTGGTGAGCAGTGCATTTCATCCACACATTATGTTGTGTTGCCAGCAAACCTGACATGGACTGAAATGGTGTAGGACGCTCTGTCATCAGCGTGCCTGCTAGCAAAAGGCTTGCTTGTCTACATGCTATGCAATTGTCTTTTGCATACAACAGTGCTTGCAACAGTTGATTGTCGATATCAAAACAAAAATTGTGATGCACTCCAACATGATCCTGGCTTTATATGGTGTGTGCAGCAAAGGCCGGGTGTGTCTCCTCATGCCTCTGTATTCTAGCTGCCCCTCTAGGCTGATGCCTCTCAGGGGTGTGTGCCAGACGCAATGCCTGAAAAAAAAGGATGTCATGTTTTGTACAAAGGACGTTCCCCTTCATTTGTCGACTCGCTTCCTCTGTGGAATTGCAGGTGTGCACACCGTGGCGAGCACAAGAGCTGATGCCCCCTCATGGCGTAGGGCCTTGGCCTCAGCAGGACTTGCTGGCAACCATCGGGGTAGCCTTGTACAATAGGCCTATCATGACTAAATATAAAATATACACCATGGCAAGGAGCCATGGCTATGATTGTCATCTTCCTGCATGCCCCTCAGGCCCTCAAACGCATGGTGGATGCTCTAGCTGAGGAAGCAGGCAAGCCTTGCACTGCAAGCATTCAGCTTGCTGTCAGGCACTTCAGCATTGCTGATGAAGCATCATATAATGTGAACAGTGTACAAAATAGCATTTATAGAAATAAAATGCGTGGCCAAGCAAGAAGGCCAGGGTTGGTGGTACAGTATACTACGTAGGCTGATGTGTTATGACTTGACCAGAAGCATTTGTAGAGGTAGCCAGAAGAACCACTTATAGGGTAGGAAAAATTGAAGTTGCATCAGGCAGCCTTGAGCAGCATTCAAGTTGCTTTTGAACCTGTTGAGTCTGTCTCATCAAACATATGCTTTCAGGGCATGTGTTGGTGCAAATGAAAATAAAGTCTAGACCTGTCGCAGTCTTTCCGACCAAAGCTTGGTTTGCGGACAAGGTCGTAGTCAGCCGACCTATACGGTCAGCAATAAATGAGCATACTGCTGCCTAAGTGCGTGGCGAGCCGGACATTCAAAAATCAGTGCATTTCATCTGCAACAGCCACACCACCATAACGTTTACACACATGTGCACACACTGCTAGCTAGCTATAGCCCTGACAACATGATGGCACCCCAGCAGAACGGCCAAGATCAACTTGTTGAGAACCAAATCCAAAGTGTTGAACCCGCTGCATACGCCTACCAGAAACAGGTAGCTGACAATCAATCTGATTTGATGTAGGACTGGCCGTTTCGACTACAAACTTTGGATAGACCTGGGACTGAGGGGTTCAAAATTGCTTAACTCAACTGCCCTTCACTAGTCAGGCAGGCAGTCAGTCAATCAGCTGCTGTCGCCGGTGCTTTGAACGCTTCTGAATTGCCGCCACGGCACATTGCAATGTAGATTGCGGCATTGCGTCATATGAAGCACGCAGAAGAAGGTGCCTACAAGTCTGTACTCCTGTCTTTAAGCATCCGGCCTGCCTTTGACTTGACTAGACCCAGCGCCTTTATGCCTTCATGCACAGCATCTATGTGTGTGTTTCAAGTCAAGGGGAAAGATGTTAGTGGCGCAGCCAAGATTCAATGTATTGTTTGACGCCCTTTTTACAGTACAGCAGCCCAGCTGGAGGCTCAAGCTTAGCCCGGATTCTTGTGTTTTGGACCGGGCCACCGCTCGTGCTGAGAATTCGTGCGTAACGTCAGCGTGAACAGTATTGTTTTCAGCGCAAGACGTTCATACATGAGCCAGAGTTTTACGTCAAGCTTGATGGATGCACGTTGACCGCTTAACCCTGCAACAAGGGAGATGACCGAGGTTGCACGAGTTACCCTGGCGACTATACTTGCACAAGGCCCTCGTTGTGCAAGAGTGCACGAGCAGTTGGTTTCTCAGACCAGCACTGGCTTCTTTCTGAGCGGAGAATGACCCTTTGCCTCAGGCTCCTAACAGCAGCTTTTTATTTGACAGCTCTGGTCAATTCGCAGCCAGCTTCATTGGTAACACCTTGCACGTCAGGTAAGTGTCGACATCATCTTTGTTTGTTGGAGGCATCCACTTGGTCCAGCAGTGTGCACAGACCACCAGTCACGGTGTCTGCCCGGCCATTTCTGATCTGACCATGCCTCACCCCTGCTTGGTGCAGGTCCTCAACCCAGTCCATCTGATCTCCTTGCAGGCAACAACACTTTGCACGCACATACCCACTCTGTAACAGCAGATGTCCGGCACAGATCACTGATCAGCGTTGCACCACCAGCGCTACCGCCTGCTGCTGCTGCTGAACTTCCCTCGGGAATAAAACCAGCGCCAGTCAGCAACCAATCTGCTGAAGCTTCTGCTGCAGTCATAGGTGCCATCAGTCTGTATGGCAGCAACCTCGTACCCTTTGCTTCTACGCAGCGGCAGGCCTTGACAGCTGCTCTCAGCACTACAGTGTTAGCCAGTGCAAACTTGCAAGTAGCAAACATGGAGGTCCTGTCTGTCTCTGAGTACACGCCCACCAACACTACATCTCCTTCACCGTCTCGACGTTTACTTGTCATTGACAAGCGCCTAGGTAAGCTGCGTGTTGTTGCCTGGTTGCCTGGTTGCCACAAAGCACATCTGTCTCATGCCTCTGCAGTCATGCCGCCCTAAGACTTAGGGCTGATGTACAGTTCAGCCAAGTCTTGCATGTCAAGCCTATTGCATGCATGGATGCCACTGCATCCATCTCATGTACGCACACACACATCCGTCACGCAGGTCATGAACCAGAAATGCTGCTTGTTTTGCATTTGGCCATTGTCTACCCTCTGTACGAAGGCCAGAGGGGCCACTTTGGCCTCTATGCATAAAACCTTGCTGTGACTGCTTTGTACACTGTCGCCATATCTGCTCCAGATGCAGTATTGACAAGACTTGTCAGCAAACTCTTGCATGCACTGCAATCAGAAGACAGAATCACCTCTTGATGCTGATGTTGTAGGGAGGCACCTCCAGCAAGCCACCAATGCAAATGGGGCTTACGTGCAAGTTCAGATAGCCATCCTCACCTCAGGAAACATGGCAACTAGCCTGCAGCTGCAGCTGATGGCTGATGTGGCAGGGCCTTTGCTGAATGCCTTTCAGGTCAATGGACTGGCAGTTACCAGCATCACTTTGGACTCATTGGATGTCCAAGAGGTGTGTGTGTGGCTGTGTCTGTTTGCTTGCTTTGTCAACTGCTCTTGTGCATGCAGTCATTGCAATGGAGACTCGCCAACCATTGTTCCTACTCAGCTGCTCTCTACTGCCGTGCATAGTCTTACCCTGACTTTGCTGACTGCCATTGGCAAGAGGCTTACACAGCTCCTTCAAAGTTACCAGGCCACTTTACTGCATGGAACAGTCTGTTCTGCGCGGTAACTCAGGAGCCACGCTAAGCCAAGCAAGCCTTTCTGGCATCTCACACAAACAGGCATGCAAGGGCTGCCTCATCTTACCTCCATACATTCCGCCGCTGTTGCTGCCTTTCCAGGCTGATGTCTTCACACTGCACAGCCTTCCTGTATTGGCCTGTCTTGCGCTGCAAGCTAGAGGCAATAGGAGGAACAATGGGGCGGGCTAAAATAAAGTTAATGCCTCTTAATCCCTGGGCAGCCTGGTATAATACTTGGCTTCTCATCAAATTGACGCCAAAAGGCGTAGTCTTATCTTATCTTTTCTTTTCTTTTTCTATTGGCCTGTCTTGTGTGCAAAATATGAAAGACCCTGTGGGTGCATGTGTATCAGCAGCAAAGCCAGCTATAGGGCTGATTGAAACAGAGCAGCCACCTGTCTTACCATCTCGGGCAAAGCTGCTTTGCAACCTCTCAATCCCCTGTCTGATGACCACTGGCTTGCGTTTGCTGCAGTCCAGCCTTGCAGATGGGAGCCACAACTGGGTTGGCATACAATGCATGTAACAGAACTTCAGCCACGTCTGTCAGCTGCATATTAGGTGCATTAGAGACTGGATACATTGCTGACTGCAGCCCCTGAGTCAGTTGTCACATGGCACGCAAATGCAACAGACAGGTGCTGCATGCATTTCAGCCACATCTCACACCTCAGCCGCATCTCACACCTCAGCCACATCTCACATCTCAGCCACATCTCACATCTCAGCTACATCTCACATCTCAGCCACATTTCACATCTCAGCCACATCTCACATCTCAGCCATATCTCACATCTCAGATCAGCATGCATAAAGCATGCAACAGGCTGTAGCAAACATGCTAGCTGTATTATCAATGCTGGGCACTTGTTTTCATTGTCTTTTGGTCATTGTTTTCAATGCGTGTCCTTCCTTAGGGTCAGGCACATACAGTTCTGTGTAGCTTCCCGACAAGGGTGTTGGACAACAGTAGAAGGGCATCCATCTGCAGCCCTCGGACCCTTTCCTTGTCACCTCAGCAGGATGTCATGTGTAAGGCTGTGGCATGCTTTGCAACACAGCCATGTTTTGCTGAGCACTAAGTTGCCTGTGTCAAGTCTGCAAAGCTGAGGGTGTCTTGTGGCTGCAGTCTCCAGACCCCAGCCTGCTGGTGGGCACCCAAGCAGCAGAGGTAGCCCCAACCCCTGCCCCTGCAGGGGCAGAAGCCGCCCTCCAACCCCTTACCAGGACGGCCTCCTCCATGGTGCTGTCAGGGTCTGCTTTGGGGGCCATTCTTGGCGTAGGAATACCCCTAGCACTGGGAATGGGTATGTGTCTACAGTCACCATGCACATGTGTGTTTGTGTGTGTGCGCGGGTGCGTGCGTGCATGCATGCATTCACAGGCGCAAGGATTGGTAATGCATTTATCATAACAATACATATGCCTGTTCAGCTTATAGCTTCATTGCTGTAAGCATAGCTCCACATTTTCTTTGCACATGGGTTTGCACACAGCCCCTTAGAGCTACAATGACTGTTTTGCTGCTTGCCTCAAGCCTTTTTAAGTGCATGAACACTTTGCCCTCTGCACATGGCCAAAGCACCAGCACAAATGAGTGTCTCCCATGCCTGGCTGGCAGCATGCGTCTGTAGTAGATCTCGCTTTTTGGGGTAGATGTTCAAGGGCCCCCCCCCCCAACCCCCCACCCCAAAGAACAGCTTGTCAGCAGTCTTCTGTGTCAGCCTATTGTAAGCAGGTTCTGCAACAAAAGCTGGCAACAAGGACAACAGCCCTGTCATAAAGCAGTTCTGTTCGTAGGGCTGGCGGCATGGTCTGTGGCGTTTCATCGCAAGCGCCCCTACTCAGCCTTCTTGAGCAGCTTGAGAGGCACCAACCCGTCCTCTTCTAAGCATGAAGACAGTAGCTACCCCCCCACACCAGTCTTCACCAGCGGCGGACAAAGCAGCACTCGCCAAAGTTGGGAGCTGCGCAGAGCGCGCAGCGAATCCGTTCTGGCCATTCACAGACGTGGCAATGGTGAGCGCCCCTTGGGGGTTCCCCTTCCTCGGGAGTGGGCAACAGGCAGAAGGAGCATGCGCGGAAGCGGGGACCTCAGCATGGCTGCTCATGCTGAGCTGCTTGCCACTCAAATCAAGGACGGAGCAGCCATGGGGCCCGTGGACGAGGAGTCTTTGAATTCAACTTTTGGCGATAGCAGCAACCAGTGGCGGTCAAGCAACACCAGCAGCAGCTCACAGACGCACGCTGCGATACAGCGCATGACTAGACTGGACACAGCAGCATGGCAGATCGCATACAACGAGCTCAAATTTTCTCGCCAGATTGGCGAAGGTTCCTTTGGGCATGTGTTTCTTGGGAAGTGGCGGGAAACGACCGTTGCCATCAAGCTGCTGAACCCGACCGTGCGTCAGACCTCTCACGGCAGCGACTCTGATGACGTTGAGCTCGGCAGCCACCACCAGATCAACAGCTGCAAGCCTGGACTGCTGGATGATCTGGATAAGGAAGCCGGCATCATGGCTGCGCTCCGCCATCCGAACGTGGTCATGTTTCTTGGAGTCTGTTTAGAGCCACCATGCATGGTTGCAGAGGTGACTATCTTGCCCATTGCAGCCCTCTGTATCTTGGCAGCACAGCAAAATATGCCTGACAACCCTCTCATCTGTATGCTGGTCGGTCTCACTGCGCGGCTGAATGTCTGTCTACCTGCCTGTATGTCTGTCTACTTGTGTGTCTGCTTGCACAGTCAAAAGCCCATCTGCATTCAAGGCACATAGCATTGGCAGTCAGGGTTGTCCTGTTGCAACTTTGCAGTTCTAGCTTGACATGCATGGTGCACCATCCTTGCCGCCACATGCAGATAAGCGCTGCAATGCTACTTGCATGCTGTGGCTACTAAAAGACGATTAGAGGAATGTACACAGTATGGCTCAGCCATACATGTATTCACCCAGATCGTCAGGCATTGCCTGAGACAGGTTGTGTGCTGTGCTGCTGTTCTTTGCTGAAGGCTCCATGCACGATTTCCTTGCCCGCAAACTTTGAGCTCACTTGTATTTGTGCTGCAGTTCTGTGCCAGAGGCTCACTGCATGATGTCCTCACGAGAGCCAGCCGTTCAAAGGTGGGTCTCTGGTTGCTTGGCCTTGTGCCTGTTTGCAAGGTGAAGGCGACAGCCATGTCGTGAGTGTGAACCTGATTGCAGCAAAGCTCATACTTGCAGGATCCAGCATCTCTCTCTTGTGTCGCATTATTTAGTTTCGATACAAAGGAAAAGACCACAGGTTGAGTTGGTTGGCACAATTTCACTAACCCATGCGTTGTCATCACGCTCACACGAACTTCTTTCATCATGACTTTGTGCATTTTGGTAGCCTTTCAATTATCCATCTGCTATGACAAGGCTCTGGCTGCTTGATATGTTGATAGCTCCATGTGTGTAATGCAATGCAGCCCATGCTGCAGCAGCAGTCACTGTTTAGTCTGTGTTCATGTTGCAAATGACAGTGTCCATCATGCTGTTCACATGGCGCACAAAAGCATGGCGCTGCACATGGTATGCGCATATTTGTAAAGCTGATCAGCAGCAATCAAGACCGCTAACTGATCCTAAGACATTTGAATGAACCCAGGACATTTGACTGAACCCAAGACCTTTAACTGAACCTAAGACAGTTTGGTTACGTGTACGTGACTCTGCAGGCGCTGCAGCAGCAGTTGGACTGGGTGAGGCGGATCAACATGGCCCTGGATGCAGCCAAAGGCATGCTATATCTGCACATGTGCCAGCCCCCCATCCTGCATCGAGACCTGAAGTCTGCCAACTTGCTTGTCAGCAAGCATTGGAAAGTGAAGGTACTGCATGCAGCCATTGCACATCCCGCCTTGCTGACAGCTTTGGCGTGCCATGCATCGCTGCTGCATCATGACTGGACCTGTTCACAAAGTGTTGTCAAAGCATCAAGGCTTTGAACAGTCCTGATTCTGAACTGCATGAATAATTTTGCTGTCATACTGATTCATCCTGCATGGCATGCTGAATTTCAACAGGGGTCACACATGCTCCCCTCCACCTGTATGAGTCCTCATGGGTCATTGGCCAAGTGACTGCATGCTTTGCAGGTTTCAGATTTCAACCTGTCTAGAGTGATGGAGGCATCCTCAATGGTCTCCTCTATAGCCGCAACCAATCCACGGTGCGCTTTGTGACACTCTCACAACAAGCCACAGAGTCATTTGTACAGCCACCTGCAGATGTCAACACTGCAGCCAACCAGCTGCATACCTTCTGAGTGCATGAACACTAGATTGGCTGTAATGTACTGCAATAATTCTGTCATTGGCAATGATGTGTGCCAGATATTCAGGCTACACAAGGGCTTGCTCCTCAACACAAAGTGCGGCATGCAACACAGCAGAACTCAGTAGATGTACCTCAAGTGATGCATGGCTTGAGCTGCATCTCAGAGCACGATATACGGTCAAACTCAGAGCATGACATGCAGCGTGACTCAATTGCATGGCTTGGCACCCACATCAGCTTGTCGCGCTTTCTCTTGGCTTTTTTTTAAGCTCGTGGCATGCTGGCCATTGAAAGCCTTCACCATAATCTGTCCTCAGTCACAGTCAGTGCAAAAAGCTAAACCACACTCAATCCAGAACCCCAACATAGACTCAATGCATGGCTTGACATTCAGGTGGGTTGCGCCAGAGGTGCTAGCTGGCAGCCATTACGGCAAGGCTGCAGATGTGTATGCCTTTGGAGTGATCATGTGGGAGATCCTGACCTGGCAGGTTCCCTGGGACGACTTGGGGCCCTGGCAGGTACAGCCCTGGCTGTCTCAAAGGCTTGTAACAAGAATGCTGCATGAGAAGGCATTGTCATTGTGGTATTACTGTTTGCACTGCATGGCAGCAGTGCCCACTGCTTGCAGCTTGCCAACAACTGAGGTGATGATGAGATTTGCAAATGCTACTCTAAATGAAGCTCTTGCTCAGGGTCTGGCATGGCGCCACATTGACAGCATGTAGCCTCATGCTGAAGAGCTACTGTTGGGCAGAGATCACAGCATTCAAACACACTGCATGAGTTCTGCAGTGTGTTTGTAGATGCAGCATTGACATGTACCAGTGTGTGCATGTGTGCTTTTTAGCAATGTGTGCTGCTGACATGCAGATCGTCATCGAGGTGATGTATCACAAGTGAGTACCTGAGATCATTTGACTGAAAAAGTTGCCACACGACAAGCTGTAATATCCTGTTCATACTATGCAGCTGATGCAGCAAACAATAATCAGAAGCCCTGCAAAAACAGTGCTGACATGCATGTGGTGGTCCAGGTGGTGGATTACAAGGCTCAGCCTAAGCTACTGTCCCGAGAAATGAAAAGACGACGCCTTTTGACGTGAATATTATAAGAAGCCCAGTATTATACCGGGCTGCCCAGGTCTACTGTCCCTACACACATTGCTTGACAGGGAGCTGCAACTGCCTGCTTGGCAACCCAATACAGCACAGGATGCGTTCTGCTATAAGGCATGATGCTGATGTGCAGGTGGTGATTGAGGTGATGGATCGCAAGGCCCGGCCTGAGCTACTGTCCTGATACGCATTGCTTGACAGGGAGCTGCAACTGCCTGCTTGGCAACCCAATACAGCACAGGATGCGTTCTTCCACATATCATGATGGTGACGTGCAGGTAGTGATTGAGGTGGTGGATCGCAAGGCCCGGCCTGAGGTGCCGCCCCTGCACAAGTTGCCTGGAGGGGAGCTGTGCTTGCACGACGAGTACATTGAGCTGATGGAGGACTGCTGGGCTCAGGACCCCCTGGCCCGCCCCAGCTTTGAAGCTGTCATTGGCAGGCTCAGGTAGCTGTGCGTCTGAACCTGCATGCATCCTGATCTAGCGTTTTTCACGGGGCTTCAGTCGCAAGTGTAATCAGGACACAAGGGCCTGACCCAGCTTTGAGGCTGTCATTGGCAGGCTCGGGTGGACCCACCTCCCCTCCCCTCCTTAATGCTATGCAAGAGCTGTGCGTCTGAACATGCATGCATCCCATCTAGTGTTGGTCAAGGGGCTTCAGTCACAAGTCTAATCAGGACACAAGGGCCTGACCCAGTTCTGGGGTTGCTGTTGCCGGGCGCAGATGAGCCCACTCTTCTTGATGCTTTGCAAGAGCTTTGTGCGTAGACATGATCATGTCTTGTAAGGTGCACAAGTGATGCATCTGCTTAAGATAAAGGGCCTGCCCACAGCATTGTGGTGGCCTTTGGCAAACTCAGATGGGCGTGATCTTGAAACGGACACTAAACAGCTACGACAAGTGGCAAGCAGGAAAAACACCTGCACTGGTTGTGCATGGAGTATTGCAACCACTGCACTGTTGCTGAGTCAAAGCACAAAAACTTTGATATCAAAGCATTGTCAATCCTGACTAGCCTGCTCCAGTGTCGAGGCATTGGCAGACAGCAGAAGACCGGCAGGCAAACAGGCATTCCTTGCATGCTGACAACCTGTGCACCACTGGTCATCCAGATGCGCGAAGCAGGCTGCTGAATGCTGTGCAGGCTGATCAATAATGCAGAGGCACAGCAGGCGCAGAAACCGACAACCTGTCTAAGACTGGTTACCCACATACTCAAAACAGACTGCTGGGTGCTGTGCAGGCTGATCAATGATGCAGAGACCAAACTGCTGGCACAGCAGGCACAGAAACTGACAACCTGTCTAAGACTGGTTACCCATGTACTCAAATCAGACTGCTGGGTGCTTTGCAGGCTGATCAATGATGCAGAGACCAACCTGCTGGCACAGCAGACGCAGAAACTGACAACCTGTCTAAGACTGGTTGCGCACATACTCAAAACAGACTGCTGGGTGCTGTGCAGGCTGCACAATGATGCAGAGACTAACCTGCTGCGCAGAAAATTGACAAACAGACTGCTGGGTGCTGTGCAGGCTGATCAATGATGCAGAGACCAACCTGCTGGCCCAACAGGCAGACAAGCGCCGCTCCAGCAGTGAAGGCTCTTCACAGGGCCTATGCACCACTCACAAGGCATCCCTTACAATCTCAGAAGGACTGCTGCGATCTGTGACTGAAGTGACAGAGGAAGAGGTGCCTGCAACTCAGCAGGCAAGCCTTTTCCTGTATCATCTGCTTTTTTTGATCTTGTCACAAGGACTACAGAGTGCTGTACACACTCCCTGCAAATTCAGGCCAAAATCCCTAAAGCTTATGGTCATAAACCCTTGCATATGCCAGGCCTACTTACCCTGTCCTGTCCAAATACTTGTCCTGTCCTTCCAGAGACCACCTTGTTCCATTTGATTTCTGTGCTTGCTGTCTGTGCTCTTTGCCTGTGCCTGCAGTCTGAGCTTGCTGTCAAGGCAGTTGATGTGTTGCAACATATACAGCAAACAGACTTCCACAGACTCGACTTTTTGTTGCGTGCTCAAGGTCTGCTGACCCGTAGGCTGGGCAAGCATGTGGACTTGGCATGTTGATGTGTGCCAGTGTATACTGAGCTTAACGCAGTACTGTCAATGTGACAACTCAAGCTGTGGGGCACATTTGACATTTGGGTGACCTTCTGCTGCAGCATGATCAGGTTCTATTTTTTGCCAGCTAGGAAAAGCACAAGCAACAGAACTTGAAAAGCAATTTTGTTACTGTTTTTATCATCATCATCATCATCATCATTGTTGTCATTATCATCATCATTATCACCATTGTCATTATTTCTATTATTATTGTTATTATTGTCATTAATGTTAACATTAATAGAACTTGCCGCAGATACAAGAGGTGGTGACAGCTACAAAGGCTGCTCAGGCCTTAGTGGAGGAAGCACACAGAGAGATTGAGCTGAGTGGCATTCAGCCAGTGCTCAGACTGGCCTTTTTAGACACAAAGATCCCCCTTTCGATGCTGCATCTCCCTTCAGACCCTGCCAGTACCACTCCCAAAGAGCCCATCGGCTGTTGCCCATCAGGTCTGGATGCCTCCAATGGGCAAACGTGTCTCACAAGTCCTCCCATCTCATCCAAGTCTCGAAGGCGAGTCTTGTGGAACTCTCAACAGCTCGGGCAGGTCATGTCTGACGTGGCTCAGCACAAGGGTGACTCACTAGACATCGCCGTGTCAGACAGGGGTAGGGGGGGGGGCTGTGTCACGCCAGTTGACATGGCTGATGTTGCTCTGCAAAGAGCCCACATGGCAATGGCCATGTCTACTGAGGCAGTGGCCGGCTCACCAACCAGAGACCTGGATCTGCCTGATCAGTGTACCATGACCACTCAGCTATCTTTGGGCCAGAGCACCGAGAGTCACAGCTCAAGTGGCATGCCGCTGAACAGCAGAAAACGTTCCATTGATAGAATGGTGTCACCCTTTGCACTGGCACCTGCTCCCTCGCGATCCTGATGCTACGACATCATGTGGGTAGCCCATGAGTGCTAGTCCTGCATTTTTTGGCTGTCATGCCAGGGCAGGAGGCTGGGGTGCAATGCTGTGACACGTGCTGCATGCCCAATCACCATTTGCCCTTGTTTTTTTTGGTACAGATTTCTGCCTACTTACATTCTGGAGAGGATGTGTAACTAGTGTAGCTCTAGCTAGGAATGGAAGGATTCTGGTTTGCTTCTTTATATTGGTCCACTGAGAACTGGCCTGTTAGACTCTACCCAGTGTTTGTATTCAGGATGAGCAGATTCAGCATCGACGGACCTTTCTAGCTAGCCTACTGCACTTGCGAGTTGTTTTGCGATTTATGTCTTGCTTCAACCCAGGGCAGACGGTGCATAGGTACACAGGCATTGGTGTATTATGGAAGGCCCTGAACTGAGTTCGTGCTGCTAACACTTCTTTTTTTGACATTCATTTCTGATGTGCATTGCTTGGTAGTACAAGCTTTTTTTGAGTACATATCTTGGCCTTATTCAATCACTCACGCTTTACTGCTCAAAGATGCGTTGAAGGCACTTGCAGCAGCAGAGCAGGCAGGAGATGCAGCTGAAATAGACCTTCAGCGCAAACGAGCGCTGGAGCTGGGCGATCAGAAGCTCACTCTGCTTAAACAAGAAACTGTTCTCCTGAGAAGGGTTCTTGCATTAGGTCAGCTGTGCTGCCATCACTACTTGCCTGTATGTGAGACTCCTAGGCTTGGCACTGGGACTGTTAACGCAGTGCATACCCAGATTGCACTGGCAGACTTGCAAAGGATGTCACCAAAAATTCTTGCATGACCACATCTTTGGAAAGCTGTACCTGAGCGCACTAAGTCTCAGCCTTCCCTGCACCTTGTGGGCATGTTGTTGACACCACAGTGCGCTTGATGGGATGTTTTGTCACAGGTGCTAGAGCAGAGATGCGTTGTACTTTTGTTTTGCCTTTCACGCCTGATTGCAGAGCTCTGACCCGTCAACGCTTGCATTCTTATTTTTGCTCCGCAACTTTTTACATTGGTGAATTTGATGCAGCTTAATAGTTTACATGCTTCTGTATACACTGTTGCGGACACAGGTGCTGAAGAGGAGGTCTCAATTGTCACTCAAGATGGAAAGGAGGTTAGAGCCACTCTGCATGACGGCAGGTTGGATCTGAATGCTATTAAAAAGGAGCTGGTAATGGAGGGCTGGGGGCTTCGCCTGCTGGACGGCGTAATGCCTAGCTGTTATCACAATGGGCTGAGTCGTAGCAAGTTCAAGGCAGGCGCCGTAATCCAGGTTGTGATCGTAAAGAAGAGAGGTGATTTAAAATGCATGTTGTAATCTTGCAAGATGTTTCCACAACACACCTTGCAGCGTATCTGCAAGGTCAGGCTGGCAGCCCATTTCATCATGATGTCATTGCATGCTTGTGCAGTGGTTCTTACGCTATGAGCAGCAGTCCATTTGTGGCATGCAGATTCTATAAAGACCTTCGAAGCATATCCAGGGGCCAGGAGGTCTTGGTGGCCCTTCAACCTTTTCTCCTAAGCAGCAGACATCCTAACGCAGAAGCAACTATTAGCCAGAAAGACGCTATACAGAGAACTCTTCCGAAAGCCTCTTCCTGACACTTATAGCTGCGCCACTGAGGAGAATCTTCTGTAGTAAGATGGTTGTGTTTGAGACAGGAGCTCAACCCGAGCTGTGCTGAAGTGGACTGGCATTGCTGACAGAAGCTAGTCAGAAGCAGCATCACCAGGATGACTAAAGCCAGAGGATGCTGGAGGCGGGCTGGTGGACATCAGAATGAAATCAGCAACAGCCATGGAACAAAAATGCTGCCAAACTGCGCAGTGCATCAAGTCGCTGAAGTCCCTCTGGACTGGAGGACATCAGAGTGTGGTCGTCAATCTACAGCTCTGACACATGAATGCCAGCAATTCTGTCATATGTTTTCAGACAGCTCAACATGCAATCCATCTGCTCAACACTGAGTCCCAATGTTTAAGATTAAAAAGACATCCTTTCTTGTGTCCCTGCATTCATAGGCTGAGGAATGTCCAACACCCTCAGCTGTCTTAGGTCTTGCTGCAGCAGAGCATGCAGTGCCATATCAGGTTTCATTGTGTTGATATCCGGTTATCGGATGTATATTGGATACACAACAGCACAGCTTGCCTTTTAGCGCTCCCTGCACTTGATCCGCGTTCACCCGCACGAGCAATCACGCCAAGTCTGTGATATGACACAAGTTAGCCCTTTGAGGTGCTGGTGGTGAGTGTTCACATGAACTGCCATGCACTGTGCCTTGGTCAGAAATTGAATGAACAGAACAGAGGTGTTTTGCTCCCTTCGATATTGGTGTCTTGCAAGGAGCTCACTCAGCTGTATATAGCAGCTTTAAACTGTTTAAACTGTTTAGCACTCTATGATCCAAGCATATTACCAAGCTCTGCAAACCAGTGTATCCTTGGGAACGTGTATCTGAGATCCGATCTACCAGGGAAACTGTTTAGCACATCACTGGCAATGTCACTGACGTCAAAACCGCCTACAGCAGACCTGTCTAGACCTGTCAATCAAGGCACCAGTGCTGTAACAGCTTGCAGTGAGAGCAGGCTGCCGTGCAATGCATGCAGTCATCTCTCATACATATCATCATATCATGTCACTCCAGCTCTGACCGAGCCGTAGACTGAGGTGCCTGCAGCTTGCCTTTACAAGCATCTCTTCAACAATACTTGTCAATGACAACAATACTTGGAAATAAAATATCTACTCAGAACAGTACAGGGGCGCAATCCAGCGCAGCATCACTGCACACTACAGTATTTCATCCTGCTGATCACTGCAATAATCACTTGTAAGAAAATGCCTTTGCCAGTGAGTTGGTATCGTTGGCTGTGCCCAGAAGCAGATCACCCACTTCACTGTTTTGCACAGCAGCACGCAGCACTGGGATCTGAGGAATGAGAAACTCATTGAGGTACAACTTGGCTGCTGGCGAGGTGAGATTGCTGTTCTGCAGCTCTGGTGATAGGTACAAGGGGAATGTTGGCTCCAAAATCTGCAGCACATGTGTCCCACTCAGGACTGTACTACAAGAACGAGCTCAGACACAGAAAGGGCCAATGTGTGCCATCAGAAAAGGTCTTTGCAACACATGGTTGGCAGTGTTGTTGGACCAGATTGGTCATTGCAGTATGGCCATGGGCAGGAGACATGCCTGCTTCAACCAAAAACAGGCTGACAAAAAAAAGCTGACAAAAAGCTCAAAAGTAAGATTTGAAACCAAAAAAGCCTGCAGGTTATATAGTCAAGCTCATTTTGGATGTGGCAAGCCGGCTCATGAGCAAAACTCCCTTAAAGCAATACAACAATGACTGTGGGTGTCTGGACGTAACAGTGCTTGTAGGTTGGTATGCATGTTTACACACTTCCCTAGCACACATCTCTTGCACCCTTCTGTACAACCCTTGTCTCATGACATAGCATGATATGATTACTTGAAATTACATGCAATGCTGGATACCACTCTTCTCCAGCACATTGCTTCGCAGCATGATACAGCTTGATACAAGTTCTCTCCCAAAAAAAGATTTTTATGACAATAAGTAGTCAGCACTTCTGCAGTTGACAGGGTGTGATCTCTCCTTACCTGCAGTGTGTTGGCCAATGTGTCCAACACATTGATATCCTGAACCAGGGTCGCATTGGCAAGCCCAGTGAACAGCTGTGGGTTGTTGTACACAACAGTCAGGATGGCTGTTGCAGCAGCACTGGCCCCCGAGTACCCATACCGCTGCCCCAGGGTCTCTTGGTAGGTGGAGATGAAGCCGCTGACTAAGGCTGCCTTAGCTGTCGCATTGAACTGCCAGCCCAGGGGCTTAGTCAGTGTGAAGCTGTCGAAGACGTTGCCGGTCTGGGCTGAGACCATCTGCAGCCATCATGACTGTCAGTGTGAATCTGGGCTGAGACCATCTGCAGCCATCATGATTGTCAGTGTGAATCTGGGCTGAGACCATCTGCAGCCATCTTGCTTGTCAGTGTGAAGCTGGGCTGAGACCATCTGCAGCCATCATGATTGTCAGTGTGAGTCTGGGCTGAGACCATCTGCAGCCATCATGATTGTCAGTGTGAAGCTGGGCTGAGACCATCTGCAGCGCTAGGATGACAGGGGTTGTCAGTGTGAATGTGCACAAGGACTTGCTCAACATACACAATGGAAGTGTAAGTCTCCACTTTCTGAATTTGTTCAATGTGCAGCTCTCAACAGTCGTGCGACACTTTCAGCGATGGAGGCATCGGCAAACATTGTGGTAATGCATGTCATTGTGCATGTAGTGCACAGGTGCATGCTCAAGCAATAGCTCATGCCCTGAGTGCAAACTCAGCCCAGAGTGTTGAGGATCCCATTAGGGGCCAGCATAAAGGTTGGTCCAAGCAAAATGACATCTCGATTTCTCTTTCACCATTTGGACAAAACAGCGAAGTGTTCATCTCGGCAAAACAGGCAGTGTCGTGACAGCAGTACGCAGCTCTTGGTTCATAGCACATGGTACAAGCATGAAGGTGATTTACCTCAGCAACAAAACACACAGCACATGGTACAAGCATGAAGAGGAATCACCTCAGCAAATAAAGTGGTCTGGTTGACGTGATATCTCAGGTAGCCGTGCTCAATAGCTACAGCCTCAAAGAATGGAGGAATGACCGGCTCTGCTGTGCTCAACCACTGGCCAGCATTCCCATTTACAATCCAGACTGGGGCTTGGGATGAACCATCTGCTGCGCGTGGCACGCAGGTGTTCTTGAACACTTCACATGTACGTTGGTAGTTGTGCACGTGACCTGACAGCACCATGTCGACCTGCACACAGTCACATCTTGACTTTCAGTCATGTCTACGGTAGAGGTAGACAGCTTAGGCTTTGCTGTTGCAATTGTCAGTGATGTCTACAGTAGAGGTAGACAGCTTTGGCTTTGCTGTTGCAACTGGCAGTGATGTCTACAGTAGAGGTAGACAGCTTTGGCTTTGCTGTTGAAACTGGCAGTGATGTCTACAGTAGAGGTAGACGGCTTTGGCTTTGACTTTTAAAACTTTGCCGCTGACCAGTTCCTGCACACCTCACATGTGAGCTGGTGGTCATGCAAGACAGCCACAGTCCAATGCTTCACCATGAGAAATAGACAGTGCCAGTGACAGCATACAATAGTAGTTGGTTGTCAGCCAGGAAGTCTTACCCCAGTCTGCACAAAGATGTCCTCAAAGGCGTTGCGCTGGTCCTGGGCTTGAATGACACTGGCAGTGTCCACAACAGTTGCGTAGGCAGGCCTGTGGCCGTGCACAATTACCCACGGGGTCACATTCCTGTTTACATTCATCAAGTCCTGCATCACAATCATGCATGGGGTCACAAGTCTGTATACATTCATCAAATTGTGCATCACAATCACCATCAGCAACTTGCTGTCAGCATCAGGATTGTCATCATTATGCCTGTTGTTTTTGGTGTGATTGTGATGTGTTTTGTGAAAACTTAAAATTATTGCCATCATCAGCATCACTACCATGACACATTTTTGCGTAGGGCTGTGTAGGGCCTGCTTGTGTTTGTACAGCTGATAGCAACTGTCCTTCTGCAAATCTGTTGTTTTGGCAACTCTGCTTCAAAAGCAGAATGTTGCGACAGCTTTATCAAACAGCCAGATGCCTACATTCCATGCAAGGAAGCTCTGTACAATAAAAGCTTTGCACAATCAAGTTTGCTTTGTGCTTGCAGTGTGAAAGTCAATCTTGTATAGGCAGACATGTAGTCAGGCAAATTTCCCCACGCAGCTGCATTGCTGTTGACACTACTAGTGTGCTTTCTCACAGCAACCACAGCAAGAGTTGTATGGACAGGCATTAGGAGGTGGGAGAAAATAGAGAGCATCATTCTGCATCACAATCCCAAACTTCAGCAGGACTTTTTTCATTGCTTTTGCTATTGTTTTCTAGCATATCATA
>JAABUP010004184.1_pt1 | contig 24006 bp, 20 predicted proteins | sample 5559201 | NCBI WGS metagenome assembly JAABUP01 (sample SAMN10711887, study PRJNA513373) | rock metagenome | isolation source: Antarctica rocks | place: Antarctica
GATCTGGAAACCGAGGGTGCGGACACAAAAAGGCAGGTCGCACCACAGCTTTTCTTCTTTCCTTCATCTCACCACCACACCCATCTTCTTCCACTGCCATCCCATCCCATCCCATCCCATCCCATCCCATCCACTGCCATCCACTGCCATCCAATCCCACTCCTTCTCTGCGACTTCCATCTCATGCTGCTTTGTGTGACACTGACTTGCTTCTGACACAGCCTTCCTCGCCTCCCACTCAATCATCGACATCCATCATCTCTCCATGCCTATCCTTGCCATCGAACCTCGCCAGCCTCACTCCATTGCTTGCGCTTCCCTTCTCTGTCATTGCTCCATCTGCTTCTCCTTCTCCTTTCCTTGCCTTCCTTTCCTTCCTTTCCTTCCCCTCTCTCATGTCTCTTTCCTATGTCCCTCTCTCATGTCTCTTTCCTATGTCCCTCTCTCATGTCTCTTTCCTATGTCCCTCTCTCATGTCTCTTTCCTATGTCTCTTTCCTATGTTGTTTTTCTTTCGGAGTCCGGCGTTCGGAGTTGGTTGCATTTAGTCCTTGCATTTTCACGGAATTGGGGCGTTCTGCGTTTGGGTTTGCTGCATTTTGGTTTTGGAGTTCGGCGTTCGGCGTTTGGGTTGTATTTGGTCCTTGCATTTTCATGGAGTTGGGGCGTTCGGCGTTTGGCGTTTGGGTCTGATTTTTTGCATATGGTGATTTACCTCAACGAGAGCTTGACCTTGTCGCGGTGTTGGGGCTTGATCCTTTTAAGGAGACCAACAAGCTCATCTCATTTTGTCTCTCTTGTATCTCATGATTTCATAGATGACTTCTCATAGAAAGTTCTCCCTCCCGCAACTCGTGCCTCCACCATCTGACTTGCTCTTTCCGTGTCCCAATTATCCCTTCTGCCCCACCTGCCGTCCTCGTAAAAAGTGCTGCCCCCAAATGATGTGTCTACTTACCATCCTCACGTAAACGCACCTACCCTCCTTCAGCCTTCCAGGCCTGCAGTGCCTAGGACTGCAAGATACAACACCGCAATAGGGATGGCTCGCACAGCAACAGGCAAATGGCTTCTAATCTTACACACAGCAGGCAATCATCCTCACAGCCTTTGCAGCGACAACACCCTAAGCGGCCTACATTGTACCGAACGCGAGAACCATCCTCTATCCTTTCTTACTACAGGACGAGACTTGCGCTTGGGTCACTCATAGATGCAGCCGCAAATACTCCGAGGAAATAGAAGGATTTAGAGGCTGCCCCAATGGCAACAAATAGCGTTCGTGGGAACAGATTACAAAGCTATCAACGTTTCGAGCATAAGTCGCAAAAATTACATGAGTTTTACGATGGCTGTGGCTTGCCGATTCGAAACGTGAAGAACAAGAGATGACGTATATTGGCATAAGGAAATGGAAGCAAAGGTAAATTAGGCCGTGGCAAAGGAAAGTTGGGGGGACGACATGTGCATATGAAATTCTCAAGAAGGATGATTATTAAGGGCATCGGTTGGCTTGGAAGCAATCAAAATTCAAGTAGAGTACAGCATGATTTCAATTCAAATTTGCGATCTAGACGAAGGAGGGGTAGCGAGGGCATGAAAATTTGATGGGCGAACTAGTTTGGGACAGGCATGCATGTACTTTGGCATATAATACAAACACTAGAAAATCGCAATGCCATTCACGTGTGATGCTACACCTCCTTTTGGTTTGATGTCAGCAAGACTAGTAAACAAATCGATGGGGAAGCTTACCGGGCACATTAGCTGGAGCGCTCGTGACGAAGAAGGTCCACCTATTCTTCTCGTTGCAGGTCTGGGATAGCCTCTCCAAGTCTACCATTTCCGCCAGAGGACATCCCCATAGAGCTAGCAAATACTCATGCAGGTGGTACTCTATCCCAACAGCATGTCAGCTCATCCCTTTCCACTCGCAGTGAGGATATGTGCACCTTGATTCGTTGGCCACGCCTCGAATGTGGGACTGTCCCCAGCAACAGTAGCAAAATAGCAGTCGTGCAGCCAATCGATCATAGCGTCTTCCTGTTTGACACCAGCGTACCTCTGTCCGTCATCCGGTCCTAGTTGATGTGGACGTAGCGCCAGTCTTTGCCTGTCTTCCACGGACTTGCTGAAGTATGATTTGATGAAGCCACTCCGGATAAACAGCATATCTCCAATCTGTATATCTCCGCCCTGCGCCTGTGGCCTTATGTCGATACCCTGGTCCGTTCCGCACGCCTCAAGCTCGGCATAAGAGATGCGATCAGCCTCATAAGGGTTGAACGCGACGCCTTTCTTGTCACAGTAGGCCTTGTAGTCAAGCAATATCCCGCGGCCGGCGATTCCATGGTTTGCCCAATGATGAACAGAACACTTGTGGTTTGCTGCAGGACCAATGATGTCTGAACTGTGGGTATTGTTATAAAAGGTGTTCGTTGGTATCCACGCAATATGCCTGAATCCATCCCATTGAGTCCCGCTTTGCGTATTCAGCTTGTATGTATCATCGTAGGCCACACCCTCTGCCAAGGTCTTGATATTGTGCTCGAAGGATTCTCTGGCAAATGCCGGCGGATCAGGGTGATTCAATGGGAGGCTACAGGTTGAATCTTAGTGAGTGGGCTTATAGTATTCAATGCCTTTTACTTGAGAGGAACCATGTCCCCGGTTCTAATCTCATTGGTAGCCGCGGCCTTGACCCTTGTGGGGGTCAGAAGGTTCAGTCTTCCAATCTGTCGTCCATTATCAGCAAATGAAGCTTCAAAACCGAGTCCCATTTACATTGTCATTCTCTCCCCACACCCACGCTGTTTGCACTCCGGAAGGTGCGTACGAGGGTTGAGGGACGTCCTTTCGCAGGGGAAACTTAGTGCTATTGGGGTCGAACGGGATAGATGTGGCAGTCTTGTTCATAGTAAGGAAATCCTTAACCTGGCCAAGTCGACTCTGGGCTGTCGATCTGCTGTCTGCCATGATAGGCGGCAATGAGATATGGGCAATTAGAACTTCAGCGAAAACCAATTGATCGATTGATCAATCAACCACGCAAAGACAAAGTAGAGACGAGAAGAGAGATGCTGCGGAGTAATCGATGCCATTAATGATTATCGTCACACCCCGCACTTGAAGTACAGCATTACGTAGCGAAAGATCGCCCCAGTGAGAAGTAGAGTGCCTGCCTCGGTCATTCTTGGGCCAAAGTCGCGAGAAAGGTCAGTATGTATCGGAAGAGGTTTGACGAGGAGACGCAGGGAGACGGAACCACTAGACCCATCTTCTTGTGTCATTTCAGATACACCGTCTATGAGGAAGGGACGTCGAGAGCTCAAGGGGCCGGGGATGGTCGGGCAGCTCGGACTTGGCGCCACCCTTTTTGCAAATCTCCTCTTCTACCGCTAGTCCTAGCATCCTCCACCTCTTCAGTCATATCGACCTCTGTTGACTGTCTGGTCTTTGCCTCGAGCTACGGGTCAGAACCATATCGGGTGAGCCTTCCTTGCCGACTTTCTAGCTGGCAGTCTGTTGGCGTCCTAAGTATGCCCCATTGGTGAACAGCAAGCATTTCCACCAGACTGGTACTTCCATTGCGCTCCTTCAGTCAAGGACGTGAGTGACGCTGTCGCACTGATAATAGAACTGCAGAAAGTCTCTGACAGGTGTCTAGCAACTTGGTACCATGCCTCGCCCCCTCTCCGACGCCCTTTGCGGCATGATCAAGTCCGACCTTCAAAGGGGCTGCGACCTCGAGACCTTGAAGTCTCGCCACAGAATATCAGATAATAAGGCACGCAGTATGATGAAGAATTTCAGAGAGACTGGCGAAGTCTTCAACACCAACAAGAGCCGGAAGTCAAACAGCGGGCGACCAGCAAAGATTAAGGAAGAGCACATAGAACGACTGAAGCAGTTTCTTGCGGAGCACCCTGAGGCGTATCTAAAGGACATGACTCTCTTCATGGAGATCGAATTTGGCTTGGAGCTCGCCGAGAGCACCTTGCAGCGGTGTTGTAAGCGGTAAGTATTGGTTGCGATGTCTTATATGAATCAATCTTGGAGCATTCGCTGGCCAGCGGCCTTTTGAGCATTCCGGCCTTTGGTTTGGATTTTATTTTGGAGAATTGTGTTCGGAGGCTGTTCGCTTATCCCTATGTTCAAATTCTAACGACAGGAGTCGCTATTCATCCCTGCGTTTCTGGTCTGTACTTTGTTTCGAGCAAACAAGAGCAATGCTAAGTGATCTCTAAAGAATAGGATGGTCTCTCAAAAGACAACCGCAGCCTAGGGACGAGCTTGGTTCCTGGGCTCGTACTCTCCCTAGGGACGGAAATGGCAACCCCGTCCGCGGCGTAGGCCCCAAAAAGAAGAGGAGCGAAAATTGGGGAAAGAAGTTTACTTATGGAGCAAGGAAGCAGTTGTTCGAAAAAACGCGACAATTCGTGAAAGATCACATGTCTCAACCGCGCTTCGATGCCAGTCACGATTATAATCACATCTTACGAGTGGTCGCTTTGAGCATGGAAATCCTTAGGGTGGAGCAGAATACCTTTCGAAAGATCATGTTCGATCCCATAATAGTTGAATTGGTAGCGCTGATACACGACATCGACGACCACAAGTATCGTCCTCCCATCAACCAGACTGATGGCTATCCTTCCCCGCCTTCGAATCTAGACCCTCATTCCCAGCAAATTCCGTATGACATCGGCCCAAGCAACCCTGCCCACGACCAGCAAACACAAACAATTCCTAATCTCGATCCGAGTTTGCAGACCCCGGCACCATCTGTGGTCGAAGCCCACCTTCTGGAGCTCGGCTGGCCTACTGTCTATGCATCTAAAGCCGCTGCCATAACACCTTACGTCTCCTACACAGCAGAAGCTACCAACGCCCCCGGATACGCCTCTGCTCTAGCTAATTATCCCGAACTCGCCGTGGTGCAAGATGCTGACCGTCTCGACGCTATCGGTGCTACCGGCATAGGTCGAGCCTTTACCTACGGAGGCGCCAAAGGCAAAGAAGGTGGTATGCCCGAAACTATGGAGCACTTCGAGGAGAAGCTCATAAAGCTGGAAGCCATGATGAAGACTGGAGAAGGCCAACGTCTATCAGTCGCGAGAGCAGAGCGAGTGCGTATCTTCGGCCGGTGGTGGCACGAAGAGATGAGAATGGTGGGTATGGCCGGTGAAGGGGGGTTTGAATGGACCCAAGGCACATCCCCGTGGGCTAGTGTGGGTGTTCCAAAAGGCGATCCGGTGGAGCCTGGCCCCGCGTCAAAAGAAGCAGACATACGGCCGCCGAATCCAGACAACCAGGCAGTATCTGGAGTGCAGCCTCCTGATGGAGGTGCAGCGCCGCAGGTGGCGGCACAGAACGGTGATGCCGACAACATGGAAGATGTATCACAGGCGAATGGAGGTCAGGGGGAAGCAGGGCAGCAAGACCCAGGGGCACAGCTCATGGAGGCGATTGAAAGGTCGATGTGAACGGTAAGCGATTAATGGACGGTATGATAATGATGAGGGTGGTATGGGTTAGGGAGGGTAGGCTTGAGCTATTTGTGGCTTTGTTCTTGCTTGCAGTACTACATAACCGAGCGTCTTAGCATACCAATAACCAGTTGCAATTAGAGATAGTGAACTTGTTCATGACAACCCTCGAGCAGAATAGGACGTTTCATGGTAGTCTATGAATGTTCTCCATCTATCAAATCCAAATGCTGACCCTTCAGAATTGCGCGTAGTCGTAATCATTCCAGCGATTGAGCTGCTAGCTCAATATTTCCTGAAAGTATTTCCGTATCAATATTCACCTGCTGACAGATTGGCAAAGCAGCAAGTACGTGCAACTCCACAGTCGAAAAGGGACTGCGAAACAATACTACAGAGTTCATTGAGTTCATTCTATGTATCCAACGCAAGCGTAATTACATTATCTTCCCTAGCCGTCATGCATGTCCATTCTGAAGAATCCGTGTAAGCACAACAAAGGCGCCTAGAGTCCCTGTGCAAGTCATTCTGCCTGTAATACAGTCTCAGACGGCTTGACAAAAAAGTACATAAGCTGAGTCCCCATCCAACGGGCTCTCGGTATCCCGTGCAAATGCAAATAAACCAATCTTCCGAGTCTGGATCCAAATGTCACATGCTGGGCATGCGCTGGGTTGTTTGTACAGGACACTTTGGCTTGGTGTCCGAGTGTCTGAGTAGTCTGTACTGATTGATGTCTTGGGCTCAAAAAGATGACACAAGTTGAACTTCACGACCAAGGGATACCAAATGTATGATTTGTGATCGCCCAAAGAAGGCTTCTCATATACCAAATCTCCTCTAGTTGAATGGGACTCTCAAATCGAGAGCCAATCCAGAAAAGGAGTGAATGAATTGTTGTAATCAAAAGACATCGTCATCCCATTCAAAGCTCTCCTTACATGACTCGAGCGAAGCTCCGGCCATGACAGTCTTATCAAAAGATTTACGCGGCGCATCCGATTTGACAGGATCAACATCTACTCCAGGCGGTATGGCGGCAATCTTGGTTGGTGTATCAGCGGCATCCTCAGACCCATTCTTGACTTTCTTCGCGGAAGCAAGACTAGGGGGTGGAGGGGAGATACCGCGCCTGGATGCCTTTGATCGAGTCCTCATAGGAGAGGCAGTCGCTGGAGGACCAAGGAATGGCGACGGTACACGATCTAAATGTGAAACAGATGTGTGATCCGTGACCTTGCTTTGTGCATTGGGTTGGGGGTTCTTCATGGGGTCGACGATGCTTGCTGCTGCTACTGACGGAACTGGTGGTACATTCTCGTCAGGTCTGAGAGGGGAATTACGTGGTGTTCTGGAGGGAATCCTGGGGAGCGGTTTCTTCACACCAGTAGGGGTCTGGGCCTTTGTTTCATGCGCTTTGCTGGCTTTCCTCACCCGATTCTTGGCTTTGGCTGTTTCGAGGTTTAGGACATCTTGGATGTTAGTGCCTTGTTTGAATATTTCAGCATCGTAAGCTATGCGCCCTGCACTTCGGTCGTTCTCTAGAGAAGGGTTCTCATCGTTCGAAATGGGTTGCGTTGACCGGTCCTTTTGAGGGCTCATATTACGCTCAGAAGGCAAGGAGGGCAAAGCTCCCGGCATGAATGGCTTACGACCAATGCGAGATGGAAGATCAGGAACAGGAGGAGCATTGGATATAGACAATTCCAACTCCCGGCGCGCAGTCTCCAATTTGTTCTCTAGATCGCTGACCTTCTTGCTGAGTCTGGTATGTTTTGCTATATCCTTCCTGGATGGCTGCCTCTGGAGACTAGGACCTGCTGTAGTAGTGGACTCCGGCACGTGCTCTGTCTCAATCGAGGGAACAGTAGGCGTGTCTGATTGTCTTTTGACCGGAGACAGGTGAATTTGCGATGTGACCTTCTTCAGACCCTGGAGGGATGGTTTGCGAAAGTTGAGGGACGGCTTCCTCGCGGAGCTCACATCAGAGAATGGACTAATTGAGCGCTTTTTGGGTGGAGGAGGGACAAGTAGGGCTTCTGTGATACCGATCAGCTGATCGTTGGGGTTGGGCTCGTATGGGAGACGACAGTCGTCCATGTCGATGCCTGAATCGCGAAAATGAGGCGTTTGCTGGTTCTCGATATCCGCTAGATTGATTTTGGGAGCGACCTGGGTCTCGTGATGGCTGTAGGTCTGGGTGCCCTTGAAGCCGTTCTTCTTCAGCTCCGCGTAAGCTTCTATCGCCTTTGCTTGCCGTTCTTGCAAGACATTCTTCTCAGGGCTCGTGCTCCTTTCCTTCTCTTTGTCCTTCCACGCACCTGGCCAAACAGTAAATGGCTTGAAGGCATTCGCAATGGCTTTTCCAAAGCGAAAAACTCCAGATGGCTTATGACTCTCAATTCCAGCATCATAGTCCATATCTAATTCGGCGTGGGGTTGCCCCTGATTTCTGACATATTGTGCCATAACCTCTTCTTCTCGGGTATATAAGCTTGGAGGCCTACGGCTAACCCTGTCGTTCATGCTCCCCTCCTGGAACCTCGACGGGCGTACGCTGGAAGAGCTGGAACGCTTCTCATTGTATTCCGTACTCTTGGATGCGGCTGTGACCACAGCATCGTTGGTGTTCTTGAGTGGCCACTCCGTAGGCCGATTTCTTTTTGGAGCATGTAGCGTTTTGCCATTATCAGCCTCTCGCAAGGAATCGTCATTGCTGACTGGCTCGAAGAGACCTGCAACATCATGGTGATGAGGGCGTTTTCGGGGGTTGGTCCATGACTTGGGAGGATTGCTGGACAATGTATTGGAGAAGGTGACGTCCTCGAGGAGGCATGAGCTTCCTTCGACCTTCACGGAATACGATTAGTATCGCATGCTGGTAAGCGGCTTCCTGCAGCGGGAGACGCAAGGAGAGGCTAATTTTATTGGAGGCTTGAACTTACCACCTTATTCGAGGTTGGTCCCTTCATCCTAACGCCTGAAATGCAAGCAGGTGATCAAAGACATGTACATGAAAAATGAAGGAGTGAGAATCTACAATGGTACCCAAGGAGTGGAAATATCGATTGGAGTTGGTCGTAATTTGACTACCCCTCTAGCGAAACGTCAACAAACACGCCACGCCGTTGCCAAGACTTTTGACAGTGCTTAGCGGCATAGCCCTAAACAGCTTTCGCGATATCTTTTCAACAGAACTCTCTATGGAACGTCTGTTAGCAGACAAGTGAACATCGCTGGAGAATTACCGAGCACGCGAGGCATAGCAAGAGTCGGTGCCTCTCGACGATCACGTCAAGCTCTTCAATTGCCGTAATGGAAGCAATACAAGATTCACAATAATACAAGGTTCAAATCAATACGAGGTTAATGGACAGAGAAACGGAGCAGGAAGTGGAAACATTCCCGGCCTTTCGACGTGGACCTGGTCGAGATCGTATGGAAAGGGAACAGGACTCCCAATGGAGATGCAATTCGATCGAGCTCAGCCGCGCATTACCTCGAACATGAGGATCAAAACATGTTCTAGGGTCCGGGTCTTTCCAAACTCTCAAGTATAGGCTGGTAAACCTGATACACCTATAGCAATATTTGGGTTGAACTTGCCTATGTCGAACGCCCAGTGAGAGCAAAAAATTGAAGTTCCACATTAAATTACATGTTAAGAGCACTCATGGGAACTCCTGTCCTAGCATCGACCCCAAAAGCGCCATGCAAAAAAGAAGACACAAATGAAGCAGACACCCGAACCGGACTCCATCCACATGATTTTCATTTGACAGAAGCTGGGATGGTCGAAATGATGGTCCCTCCTTAGTCAACCCAATCGGCACGACTACAATAGTAACGTCAGCAGAAGCTCGTCGAAATTGATGACCGCAATCACCAATATGGACATGTCGTCAGCCTGTTGTCTCCCTCCTGGGTAGCAAGCCAAATCTCAACGCAGTCTGCATGGAAATTCTGCCCACATTGACCTCTACACCAGGATATGTCGTTTCCTTCCGTCATGGTCTCGCAGCATATAGAGCAGTCTCCTGCTATTGGTTGCTGTGAGACGGGTCGAGGACTTGGACTGCTGCCAGATTGCTCAGCTAGGGGTACCTCCGGGAGAGCATCGCCCTCAGCAGCTGGCGAATTGAGGACAGAGTCCGTGGCAGAAGAACGTGTTTGCGCTGTGGATGTCCGCCTGACAGGGCTAGGAGCCTCTCCCTCCTCTGGTGTATCCTGCGCTGGTGCCGGGCGAGCGACCTCGGTCTCGACCGATGTCCTTGGCGAGGTCGTAGTAGAATCATGATTACTGCTCCGAGTGCTTCGCCTTGTCAGCGGTGAGACTAGACCGGAGTCCACACGACGGATGGATTGTGGTGAGCTAGAAGATGCAACGCGGGCGGGCGTCGCGAGCTGCAATGCGCTTGCATAGCGGTCATTGAGATTCACGATTTCGCGACGTAAGGATTCGAGCGTTTCCGCGAGACATGGTGTCGGGTTCGTACTCGATGTTTCCATTGTGGGATTGCGTGATTCTCTTGCATTTTCCGCCGAACGGAAGGTTTCGATTTCATTCTTCCACTGATCGACCTTTGAGATGACCTGAGATCTGTCATGTGCGTGCCAGCGTCTGCAAAGAAGACGAACTGCGAGGGATTCCAGTGAGCTGTCGAAGTTGGCTGATTGGACACTCTGTTCGCTGATGGTCCTTAGTATCCTCGCAGCTTCGCCGCGATTCTCTTTAGCAATGGGGTTACGACATCGTCGGCCTTGTGTCTTGGCGTGACCGACACAAGTGAAACCGCCTGAATGGGGGTCGATGTTGAGGACTTCAGATGCGTTCCATTGAGAGACGGATGTGGTCATGCTTGGTGTATGTGGTTATGAGGACGAAAGACGAGCGTGTGGCTTTGAAGGATCTGTAAGTCTGGTGTGTGTGTGGGTCTTGTGTCTCGACCTTTGGTGAGGATGAAGCAGGATTCTCCATCTTGACTGGATCAAAGTGCAGATTATATGTCGTGAACACTGGCACTGGACAAATAAAGAAACAGCCTTGAGCCACTGCAGGTTGACAGAGCCTGACACACTGCCACTACGACCATGTTCAGTCCTCAACTCCTTTACACAGGAGGGTGTCGTGAGGGCCACAAGTGGATGGGACTCGGAGTGAATGATTGGCTGACGTGAGAGCGAAGGATGCGCTGAACCGTTCTTGCATAATCTGCCTCATGGGGAAGAGCCGAGCCACACACCAAAATAGCACACGCGATTGGATGTAACGGAAGTGCGAACGCTGCGTTTAATCCCGGCACCCTTTGCGTTGGGATGAGCCATTAAGCATTCTTCTCACTTGCTTATGGTGGTCTAAAAATTCCCCCTGTGTTTGCCGGATCGCGCGTTCTCGTGATTGACAATCATCCGTCGTTTTCACTGATCCCGGCAAGAGGGAACGCGAGAGGAGAAGAGTGAAAGGACTGGAGACCACCAAGAGGGAGCTGTCATGGCTGTCCCACCTTCGTGTCACCTGGACAAGAAACTCGTCAATGGCGGACTGCAGGCGTCTCGAATGTCTTTCGGGAGGATGTTTTCCACACGGATGAATACACGCCGTCCAATGAATAAATTCCTACTGCAACTACGATGGCCAGTCTCTGCTGCGGAAAACACCAATTCTGCATCTATGTCGATGTGATGGATGTGTCGGCCATACTCTGAATGGTTGAATCAGTCATCGGTCGCCTTCTAAGCGCCTGGACATGCGGGCCGCGAATTCCGGTCAGATATGGCGCGTTTCACAACCCTGTCAAGGTGACATCGCTCGAATAGCCATTCCTTTTGAAATGGCCGCGGCTGAATCCATATGCACAAGATAGAGCGTCTTCAATCGGAGACTGAGCATGTGACCTTACGAGCTTGGACAGTGACTGATTCTCGTCAATGACCCTGGCATCACGTCGTTGTTTCCTATTCCATAGATGAAAAATAAATCTCGCATGCTTGAAACCTATCAAGGTATCGAGGGGGAATGCCGAGTGAGGGACTTTCAGTACGAAGGCCTGTTGAAGGTGCTGAGTTCCTCAAGTGTTCCCATGACATCTGCTATGATGTTCAATAGGCTAAGGCTATGTAGAAGCCTGCTAGCCTCTAGGTATCGAGGGACCGATGAGGCTGTGCTAACCCAGGCTTCATGCACTTTCCCATATAGATACCAAAGGCTTCACTTATCATGAATCTGAATGTCACCAAATCTGGGACCAAATCCCTTCAACTCGTCATTTGTAAGGCAGACTTCCAATTCTGCATTGTTCCCGTTCAGCAGCGCGCCTCAAAAATCGAGGAACGAAATTGGCTCTTGTTTGAGCCAAAGACACTCATACGCAATGGATCGGTATACTTTTGGCCATCTTCATGATTCTGATCAACAATATCGCGGAACATCAGGTGTGATGGATTTTCAAACACATCCTGAGCCGGAAATATCATTTTCAAGCCAGGCTTGGTTTCGCTCACTCGAGAGCAAAAGTAGAGATGAGGATGCTTCACAACGGCTGTTTTCTCCATCAACCTTGGGCGGAAAGCTCGGCGTAGCCAACTCAAAGCCCAGATCTTCGTCAGCACCAGAGGTTCGACCGCTTACTTCCGCTGACACCTTGTCTTCCGCAACGTCCGAAACGTCCTTTGAGCTTCCTTTGCCTTCGGCGAATCATGAAGCACTTCCGGGTAATCAGCGAGCATCTCTGAAATTCAAGGCCAAACACGAGCGCCAGGGAACCATGGAGATTACTGAAAGCGTATTTGATCTCATGAAAAAGCGATTTGGCAAAGACGACTCGGATCGTGGTCGCATCTACGTACTCCATAACGCTGATCACCCCGGATTGTATAAGATTGGCCGTACGTTTCGCCCGATCAAGGAACGCCGAAGGGAAATTGAGCATTGTGTAGAATACAAACTCGTAGCAATCAACGACGACAACCACATCGAAATACCTAACTATCAAAGGGTCGAGAAGTTGATACACGCCGAGCTATGGAACTTTGAAAGGGATTTTGCCTGCAAATCTCATGAGAAGCCAAAAAACCATGGCGAATGGTTTGAGATCTCGGAAGAGAAAGCTTTGGAGGTGGTAGGAAGATGGAAGAAATGGATATCCACGGATCCATACAGTGATGGCCGACTGAGGCCCAAGGAATTTCTCCGGATGAACATATTCAGACAGGATCCCGACATGATGAATAGCTTGGTCACTGATGATGGGGAAAGCTGGCGTTGGGACGTTTTTACTTCAATCTCGGGATTATATCTTGAGTATTTGTGGTTCAAGAATTTCCTTTGCGCCAAGCGACCTAAACCGATGTCAGATTGCAGCCGCTTCGACTCGCTACTGAAGCACTGGAAATCCAATTTGGTTGTTAGTCTTCTTATTGCTATAATTCCTGTCATCAGTACGCCTCTTGCGTACATCTTTCCCTCTTTTTCAACAGTCATAGCCCTGGCTGACACTATGCTTCTTGTAAGCATATGCCTTCTTTATGCAGCTTGAGCCTTTGGCAAGAACCAACGACTCCATTTTGTGACTCGGAAAGCATTGGTACCCTGATTAAGATGGTGCATTTTTGTGATGTTCTATGGCATTTGTTCCATTCATTTCTTCGTCCAAATCATAGAAAATTACGGTTTGGAAACCTCTTCATCTCTTCAGCTTCTGTTATCCTCGAAGTCAAACGATCAATTCTAGACTTTGAAATCGATTTTTTAACCACAATCGGCCAAGGCTAGCAACTTTACTGACGGCCACTGAGACTGACAACAGAATCTCATACTTTCTCGAGGTGCTTTGTACTTTTCGGGCACTATGCTTCTACGTTGAGGAATGAAAGACAGCAGTGATGTCTTTCTTGGGTGTTCGTCCTGAAATTCTATATGTGTTTCACTCGGTTAGCGCCTTGGCGTCGGCGCGTATGTACTCGTGCATCGTTATCGTCCCGTCTTTTGATGCGCCAATTTTCGATTGGCGATCCCTCTTACGCTACACGCAGGTCAAACCTTTCATACCGTTCGAAACATGCACTTGTGATGAAGGAGTCGAGGTTCTGCAACGCGAGATAGAGGTCATAAAGACACCATCATTCCCCAATATTGGATCACCAACTCTTCCAGACCTTTCCTCAAATCCTCAGGCCATTCGCCAATTGTAAGGATGAGGTCTCTCTCACTCATTTTTCCGTTAGTCTTCGCGCTCCCCTCAATCTCCCTCCGCATAATCCTCCCTCTCTACCTCTATCCCGGTGACTCCACCTCTGCATGGGACAGCGTCACTTCGACCATCTCAAGCCATCCCTCAGTCGATTGGCTAGTGATTATCAACCCGAACAGCGGCCCCGGCACGAAAGGAGCCCCAACAGATCCCAACATAGTCAGCGGCATCGCAAAGTTGAATAGCTATCCCAATGTCCAGACAGTCGGATATGTGGACACGGCTCATGGAGCGAGGCCGATAGCTGATGTGAACGCCGAAGTCGACGTCTACGCTGGATGGACTAGCTCTGGCAGCCCTAATCTCAAAATCGGCGGTATCTACTTCGACGATGTCAGCGCCGAGACGACGAGTTCCATGTACTCCTACTACCAAGGTGCCGCCGAGCACGCTCGCTCCAGCATACCCTCTGCCCACGTAGCGTTCAACCCCGGGACGATTGCGCCAACTCAATATTTTTCCTACTGCGACACGATGGTTGAATTCGAGGCTTCATACTCGGACTATCAGAGCCAGAATCCGATTCAGAAGATCCCGGAGGAATTTCGAGAGAAGACCGCATTGCAGGTGTATAGTACGCCGGAGGATACGGATGTGGGGAGTTTGGTGCAGACGATGGCGGGAGATGGAGTCGAAGCTGTGTATTTTGGTACTGATTGCTGCTACAAAGTTTTCAGTGCGACGCTGCTGAAGGCTACGGCGGACGCTGTCATGGACGGCGGAACTTGATCAGATGAGCTTTAGTATTTGATTATTTTGTTCGCTGGCGGACATGAATGCTGTGAAATGATTCCGAAGATTAATGCTCGATCGTGGTTTCGACCATCTCTGTTTCAATTCATACTAATTGTAGCGATAGGCGAATAAGTAGAATAGAAACTCTCGATATATTTTGATTGCACCTCTAGTATTCCAATAAGGGTTGCTTGAAGTATGTGCATCAAATATGTCGCCTTCCGCAAGCATGAGTGCGCCGAAGGAGGCTGGTGTCTTCTAGAATAGACAGCCACCTCAGAATTTAGGACGCTTAGTCTTCCCTCAGACTTTGGTAAATCATCATTCGGTCTCAAAAAACACAGAAAAAGATTGTCAACATATCGCCTCCCCTAGAAAGCTAAGGTTGAAACTTCCGCCACAATTTTGGAGCCGACCAGACCATAGATGGAACAAACACCTGTCAGATGTCAATCTCCCGAGACCGCTCTATATTTGCCAAGTAAGCGACTGAGTAAGGGCAGGTTTCATACTTTGCGGTCGCATAGCGATGCGGTCCGTCGGAAGAGCACTGAGCCTATCGCTCTGTCCGATTACATTAAGCATAAAAGCAGACCCCCACAGCAATATGGCATTTATCTGGGAAGTCGTTGTCTTCTGAGATTGAGGGTGTCAGGAACATGGAACTTCGAAAATGCCTTTCATGCAAAATCATCTGTTTGATGCTCCTCATCCTACGCACTCACCTTGCAACAAGCCCCGCAATCAATCCAGCCAATGCACCGTCAATTTTCCAATCAGGCGGCGCTCCAAACTTCACAGACTTCAACGCCATTTTGAGTGCAAATCATAGTCTCGAAGCAGTAAATGACCACCTCCACTGCGCAGGTGACAAACCATGGCTAGCGTCATACAAACCCAGCGACTGTGCTTGGGCACTGAGTGGTCTCCAAGACAAAGCCGCTCAATTCGGTGACGAAGCTTTCTCGTGGCCTGCAATTGCTGCGAGAGGGAAATTAAAGTATGAGGCTGTGAACACGCCTATCAGATATAAGTGGAGTCAGCAATATCTCCGAGCGTACTCCCTCACTAGAAATCTCTGACGATAGCCTTTTCATTAGAGACATGCACCCTGGCAATTGCAATGCTTGCAGATGTCGGCACTCTCCCCGGAGGACCACCACCACCTTACCGTCAATGGGAGCGGACATCATACCTGGCCATTTATGAGACAGCGAAGGAGTTGTTCGATGTATGCGAGATCAAGAAAGCGAAGGTTGGGTGGGCCACTGTCTCTCATGCTGACCTCTTCGGTGAGTGCTCGGTTGCTAGCGGATCATCGAAGACCGTCATGTCCACTGCACAATCCATGATATCTAGTAAATTCATGCTAACATGTCATGGTGCCACAGTTGGGAATCAGCTCGGCGTTTTCTTTTGGGCAACTGGGTCCGAAAAAGATCGAAGCGTGCCAATAGGGTGATATTTTAATGGTTGAAGAGTTCTTTCCTTAGAACTCTTGATCTTCCTCCAGCGTCCAGGATACTAAAGTCAAATTCAACAGCACTTACTTCTCAAAGATATCTTGATATATCAGACTTGACTCCAAAATGCACCCAATCGATCCCATCAAAAGTCCTCGTAAACGTTACCCTTCAGAAGACAGATTTCGAAAATAACCAAGAAAACAAAGGACAAAAGACAAAAGGGTAAGACCCCAGTAATGACGAGAATAGACATTACAGGTTGAAAAAGAGTTTCATGCTGTTTGCAGCTTTGAGCAATATCACAAAAAAATACACGAGGTTTGGAAAGAGAATCGATTCTATACCATGAGACGAGCAAAGAATTCGAGTGAGCATCGCTGAAAACACATCAAAACACATCTCAACCAGCCAGTTTCATGAAGAACGTCATCTTTGAATATTAAAACAAGTTTATCATTGGGTCATTTGCGCCGACTATCTCTCTTTGCGTTCGGAGAAATCCTTTTGATATTTCCGTGTATCGGGATGCAAAAGGTTGAGGGGATCGACCAGCAGCATCGCAGATGGTTCGAAGGATTCGATCGGGATCAAAGTCAAGATCTTGCCTTGACGAATCAAATCAGATCCGACAACCTAATATTGGCGCCAGTGAGAAAGCGGTAAGCCTCGCAAGATGTTGGCCCCAAACGGTAAGGCGTGTGCCAAGGGCGAGAGCTATCTGCAGCGGACCGTCAGCGTCAGCGCCACGAGGAAAGTGCCTCTGGCAAGTATCGAATTTATCAATACTCGTAGACACGCTCAACCCGGCCAGGATTCAAGATCAGTCGTCGATTGGAACGATGTTAATCATGGTTGCACAGTCACACAGGATGAATCCGTCTTGTTTCCAACTAGTGCGAGTACGACCGCCTCCGCAGCTGACACGGAGGAGTTCTTTAAATACTCTCCGCCTCGGCCCAACTCTTTCCATTCAGTCTGTCTCACTTAAGGGCTTTGCCGTATGGGATTACAAAAGTGAACTTTGATGTGTATATCACGTCATCACACACTTGCATTTGAGATCTGACATTCTTCATCTTCTGAGTCTCCTTACTACACCCTGCTCTCTTCTTCCTGATATTCCCTACTTGACATCTGATTGGTATTTCATAACGCAATGGGGCCCGTGACAAGAGTCGTTCAGACGGGAATTGGTCTTGTCGCCGAGCTCAAGGCAGCCAAAGCAGAACACAATGCTCTCGAGTCGTCCACTCGGGACGCAACAAATGGCGATGTCGGCCAAGGTCACGGTAGTCCACAGCAGATAGAGCAGCCTCCACCGGATCTTGCTCAGCTTCAGATTGATCAAAAGCGCGCGCTCGAAGTTGAAGAGGAGTCCGACGATGACGAGCACTTTGGAGGAGGAGCGGTTCCGCCTCCTCTTTATGACGAACCCGGCGTCTTGCCAGAGCTGGATGACGAATCTCCCCCTCCATATCCCGGTCAGGAATTGATAGGAACGGACGACGTTGGATTTCCTGAGCGTTCAATGAACATCCCTAAACAAAGGTTGGCCTACCCGGTGATCATTCCGCAGCGACGGCCTGGTAGTAAGATTAGAGGCTTCGTGCGAGCCTACGCTCCGGTACTGGGGGACTATGATATCGATCAGGACGCATTTCTCAACTTTCTAAAGACTTTCCACAAAGCGAGCCAGGTATGACCTTCTCATGCACCCATTAGAATATCTTGACATTTGATCCTTTCCTCTGAGATCACGGACTGATTCTCTCTTCTTTGATATTGATAGGCGTCACCAACCTTGGCAGTCATTACCGTGGGCGCAGGCGCTCTTGGAAATGTGCCCGAGCCAGGCTCTATGCTAGTGGGGATCGGCCTTTCTTTGATGGGCGCCACTGCAATGGAGTTCCAGAGTAGGCACCGGTAAGTCCGAAATCCAGTTCTTGGTACGGTATCAATGAGCCTGATTGGCCTGGTGCAATAGTGCCAATACATACTTGGACAAAGCCAACGAGGAATTTTTCAAGCCAAGAGGTCTTTACTGTCTTGTAATGTCGTTTCGCCCTGATGATGTCCCGAAAGGAGAGGTGGCAATTCAGGAGGTGGACACCTCGAAAGAGGCTTTGAAATGGCTTAATTCTCCCACGTCAGGCCTCAAATCAAAGACGAGTAGATTCAGAGACTCTAGCGGTCTGACACGAGGCGAGACTGGGTTGCCAGAAAGCGCACCCTTGATCTACCCCGACACAGGATATGCAGAAATTGGGAGGAATGACGAGGACGAAGCCGAGACCAAAAAGAATGGATACTCGAAGCGGAAGACTGTACAGGAGTACTTCGACAAGCGGGCCCAGGCAAAATACGTGAGTCCAATTCAATGCCGACATATAATCGGGCGCAGGATGTGAGACATGCTGACACACTCATAGGCGTATAAGCATCCCGAATCCGCATTGGCAATCAAAACACCGCCGAAATTCGCCTCTAAGTATGGTGACCCGACACACCCTACCGTCACAACGAGCACCGTAGGACGCGTGTCAAGCGCGCTGAGTAAGGAAACTTTAGAGAATAGGCAAGCCAGAAAACGGGCTAAAGCAATGGAGTCGCGGAATTCAGGAGGCAAGATCACGCGCGTCTTGCAGACAGTGAGTGATATGAAATTCCTAAATCGCTCGATTTGGACATTAGACTGATGTCCTCGAACTAGAGCGTACTATATCTCACGATCGTGAATTTGCCGACTGAAGAGCAGATGGAAGAGGCAAGAAAAGCAACGCAGTCTACACCATCTCGCTCTGGAAGCGACCTTGCATCTACCCTTGCGAATAGCAAGAGTGCATGAGACACTTTGGTTTGTGTAGTGAGAGCGACGGAAATGGTTTGCGGCGACAGGCGCTGAACTATGTGGCGTATCTCGTGGGGCGAAAGATCTTGATTCTGTGAGGAACAATGGTGACTAGGTATCGAGTGAGGCTGCAATCAATCGAGATCTCCATCCTTGAGAATAAGTTCGTCAGTGAGTGAAAGGACCTCTTGCCAACGGCTCTAGCCTTAGATTAGCGCTGTTGTCTAGATCTCGACGATGACGTCAAAGGTCGACCAACATCTCTGCTCACTTGTTCCATATCTCTGACAGTTAACCTTTCTTATCCACTTGCTCTCCAATTATGGCTCCGAACGACAACTTTATCCAACGCGCTGTGAACAATGGTGTCGCTACAGCAGGCGGCTACGCCGGCGGAGTGGTGGACGCCGCAGGAAAAAGCGTCTCTGGAGCAGGGCGAAATGTTGGCACCAGGTGACAAAATGAACTCCTGCCCCACGGTCACTCTTACGCAGGCTAATCAATGATAGTGTAACAAACGCAACCAATAGCGCTGGTGGCTCTGCCTCGAACTATGGAAATGGGATCAAAGACGCGACGAAAGCATCTGGATCGAGGACACAGACGGCCCAGAATCCGCTGGGTGTGAGCAGTAACAGCTACGGAGGCAAGAAAGTTGTTACTGGAGCTGGAAGCAAGGGGTAATCAGGAGCAGGTAAAGGGACGGGCAGCGACCCGTTAGGCTTGTCGTAAGATGGTCCATCATCATGGCCTTTCTGGGACCTCGGAGGCTTGGAACCAATACGCGGGAACGTGAGAAAGCCTATAGGAATAAATACGCCACAAGATTATCCTCGGGCTGCATTCCGAATCTGCTGTTCCTGCTGCGAAAGTAGTGTAGTACACTAGTGCAGGCTCGATTCCTGTCCGGCCATGAGATGACCGAAATCCCTGATGCACGCTGCAATCAAATAAAGAGCCGTCGGACCCACTACATTTTCAAAAGCCCAGCCAACCTTGGATCATCATGCAGGCCAATCGGACTAGAAGATTTGTGGCCTTAGTGGGCGCAATCCCATGCGCAGATACTCAAGTGAAGGCCGAACTCATCTGCTGTTATGCGCATTTGCGAACTTTGTGATTCTATTGAACTTCTATCAAAGATTGATTCTGTGATAGTGACAGGATCGGCGCTTTGTCCGACGTTAACGGCCCAATGTCGTACACCCAAACTCTGATGAGATCGTTGGCACCTACGCCTACCGTCATGCTTCCCCCATATTTGAATTGTGGTAGCTCTTCCCCAGAGCACTTATGGGCTAATACCCATGCGGAGCTCTCGACATACGCGACTCTCACTCTATCCTGGTCAGAGTCGTTCTCCATGTCAAGACTGACTACGCAGCTGCCATGGGTAAATCTTGCGGGCATTGGGTAATAGAAGGGGTCCCACACTTTTCTTCTGCTAAAGATGTACTGATCATATTTGTCTCGGTCGCCAATTATCTGTATCGCCGCTTTCTCGCAATCTGAGATATTGATCGGATTTGCTAGTTCTCGCTGTGTAGGCGGATCCCAGCAAACTGGAATACCACCGAGGCTGGTTGCTTGTGGCCCTGTGGTCGCATTCGATCTTGCCGCATTCGTGTTCAAGACCTGATTCGAAGCATTACTCAGGTTCTGCAGTACTGAGCTATTGCCCGTATCAATGCCAGGACTGCCCGACGTCTCCTGACTGGTCAAATTGTATTGTGAGGCATCGAGCGCCCTTGTTCGACTGTTGTTACCCTCTCTAGCGACAACGCTCCCAGGCTCCGCAACGCCCATTGGTAATCCCCGAGGACCCTCATCTTGGTCCACGGCCGGCCACATCCTTCCAAACACCATCAAAGTTACCACTTTGTGCGGCCCAATTATCAACTTCCCACCTAGCCGATGCTCGTTATTAACACAAACATTCGCCAAGCTCAGCGCAGCTAGATAAGCCGTCCATGGCATAAATTTATCCTTATCGTCGTCATTTGCAACATCTAATGAGATGACGCAGGTACCGTTTCTGGCGACCCACGGGAGCTGAAATTGGACCTTGCTGCTCCGAGAGAAGACATACCAACCACGTACGTTCTTGGAAGTCTCCAAGATTTGCTGAGAAGCGTCGATGCAATCCTGGTGGACAGCTGGGAAGAGCCGAGGAGCGAAAGATGCGTCGAAGCAATTGTCCCCGAATGCGGCGACATTGGATACGTTCAGATTATCGGCGTTGGAGGCTTCGATTGGCGATGGAAGTGAAAGAGTGAGCGCGTCTGCAGGAGGCGCAAACCCGGAGATACCCCAGGCTTGAAGCAAGATGGCGCTGAAGCCGACCAGCATTGCTTGCAAGACGACTCTGGAGCATTTACAGCACGCAGATGCAAATCCAGGTGAAAATCCAAGTCGCATCTAGGGACAATCATGACGGAGGAGCTGGCGCGTTTTAGGAAACCATCATGCGCTGCGGCTCGTCCCAGACATCTATTTGCGCTCCGCTTATGGCATACTGTCATGAGATCTTTAACCTATTTTGGAGTAGATCTGGACAAAATTGGACTTCGGAATCGAGCCTAATGTGGCTCTTCGATCTGTATGCTCAATGCTACTTTTCAAGCTGAGTCGCTGAATAATTTAGTACCACGAACCACATTATCAGTCTTACATCATGTCTTCCAGCAGTAGCTTTGATTAGAATATAGCGAACAACATAAACAACTTCGAGTCAATTTTCTGTTCCAAAACATGTCACGATTGTAAGAGAAATCAAATGCGGTAATACTTCCGTTGAGCTGGCGCGGTGGTGGGTTTCGTTATCTGAAGTTATATTTGATAGGAGAGTACCTCATGAATACATGCTAGACATTATCCACATCAAAGAAGACATCACACTACCGCGCCAGACCTAATCATGGCCGCAGCCTCTCTGAAGGCGGGCTCAGAAATTTCGTCTCATCGAATGGTATGTACAAACAAGAAACCTGCTGGACATAATGGCAGGTTGCGCGGCGGTGGTTAAGGCATGGAACCCAATTTAATCACTGAAAACCTAGCATGTCACTTCACTTCTTCCCGTCATCTCCTTTCTTCTCCTCGCCCTTTGATTCTTCCTTCTTCTTCTCCGACTTCTTCTTCTCATGGTGTGCTTTCTCCTTGTGCTTGATGTTCCCAGCCGCCTGGTCCCTCCTCTCCTGTTCCTTTACCGCCGCCTCCCTTTCCTTCTGTTTCCTCTCCTCAGCCTCGACCATATCTAGCACCACTACAGTCAGCGCCATTCCCATATCCATGCCTCATCATGGAGGAGAACACCCACCTCGCCATTGATCCTCCCCCGCATACCTCTCATGATGAATCTTCTTATCAACCAAATGCTTATGCTCCGGATCATTCGGATCCACCACCTGAATAGTCTCCCACCTCCCCTCCCCCTTCCCCCGATCCCCCACCTCAAACGCCGCCGTAGCAATCAACACCGCAATCGTCAACGTCTGCGCATACACTCTAGCCTGCACCAACTTCTGCTGCGTGCTCAGATAGGGGCTGCGCCCGACGATGCCGAGCGCGATGCCCATGCTTAGGACCCAGGAGACGCCGACGATGGGGTAGCGGTTCTCTTTGCCCCAGTCCATGAATTTTTCGTAGGAGGATTTGGCGGATCGTTGTTGGAGGCGGGTGCGTTCGGCTTCGTCTTTGTAGCCTTCGTCGGGGTGGCGGGAGGCTTCGAAGTAGCGGGAGAAGCGGTCGGCTGTTACGATTGCTGTGGGGGAGAGAGAGTTGCGTTAGCATTTGTATTGCCCAGCAGATATCTCTTGCCCATGCTGCGTTCCCTCCATCCATTGAATCGGAACTGTAACGTGCACGCCAGTCGTGGCCTTCCGTTTCCCACACTCCTTGTTTCAAACCAACGAGGAAGGTAGAGGACTATCCCATACCGCCAAACGTTGCAGAAGACGTGCACAGAAACGCCCTCAGCGGCAGCGTCAACTGCCGGAATGCAGGATAACGCACTCCAGCTCCCATAACTCCTGCGACGCCCACGCCCAGCCCAGCCAAGCCGCCAACAGCTCCGCCTTTGAGAGTCTCACTATTCGCAGCAATCAGCAAGGCCATCAAAGAAGGGGAAAGTGGGGATAGTCAATTACTTGTAGTGAGCTTGCTCCTCTTCTTTCGTCAGGATCTTCATAGCTGCTATTTGTGAGGCAGATACGTGAAGACAGCGAGAGCCGGCGCAACTGGAGCTTGCTTTGAAGCTTAGAGAAGGTGAGGGCAGCTCAATTGACGCTGCCCGCGTGTGTCGGTATCAGGTCCGGGAGCTGTTGGATATGACGTTTTCTCAGTCGGATTGGAATTATTGACAGGACCGAGCCAAGAGCATAGCATCCGGACGCGACACGATTGTCCATAACAAACATCCATCACACTTCTTTGCACCTTCTTCTCATCCTTGACGAGTCTATAACTAGAGGGAAGCACACACTGGTCAGTTAGTAAATGGTGTGGTGCGAGATCTCAAGCACGTTTAGAAGAAATCAGAATGAGACAGCGTCCTTTAGGTACATCTGCGCCTCCTTTTCTATCTACTCGGTGTTGAGGTGCACGTACAATGAGCGACGAAAAGAAAATATTGATTATTCGCTGAAGCCACGTTCGGTCTTCAGCTAAGCCTTTCCTTATGGCTCTTGTTGAAGTTGACTTAAATTAGGCATACATCCAACTTTTTCAGTTTGTCAGTATTATTATTGTTGCCTTTGCTGCTGTTCCCTTTACTGCCTGCTTCTCCGTCGCTATGCGCTTTGTCGATATGTCCCTTCACGCGGACCCTACAGACTCAGATATTAAGGAGACAGATGCTTTTTATCGCATCTGTACACAGTAGAAATGTTACTAGTGTACTTAGCCCCAGGAGTGTTGTGTTTTCACCGCCGGAAGTCGTTCCAGTCCACGGGAAATTATATTCGTTGCTAGGCGTTGAACGATCATGTCCAATTGCTTCGAATTTCACTGGACATGTCAACGGACCTTCATCCAACCGAGCTCTACAAGCAGAATACCACAGCCGTATCATACTCTACCATTCTATACGCTGTGAGAAGGAGCCGAAAGGGTGAGCAAGCATGTGACTGAAGATTTCGAAGACCCGCGGCCGCGGGGAAAGCCTGTAGGAAGGGATGAAGAACGTCTTTGTCAACCGTAATCCCTCATGAAGGGCAGTCA
>JAABUP010004185.1_pt1 | contig 24002 bp, 24 predicted proteins | sample 5559201 | NCBI WGS metagenome assembly JAABUP01 (sample SAMN10711887, study PRJNA513373) | rock metagenome | isolation source: Antarctica rocks | place: Antarctica
ACCGAGCACTTATCTCGCATACTGGGAGGCCTGACAACCAAACACCTCGGCGCAGGGCTGAGGTCCCCCTACGCCTGCTCCCGCTCCCCCCTCTGCGGCTTGGCCCAGTATTTACTCCATACTGCACAGCAAGCCACTGCAAAGCAGCTCCTCGCGAAATTCCATCACCCTCGGTCTGTGGATAGTACTCTCTCCATAGGTAGTCAGCATCTTCATCATCAATGAAGCTTCCGATAAGTGAACCACTCCCATCCGTTGAGGCCTCCTCCACACTCCCAGCTTCCTCACTTATTGATGTCTCTAAGCCTGGAACTTTAGCCGTCGCGCGATGTAAACTTGCCAACGTGCTTACAAGCCTCAGAAGTGTCATGGGAAGAAGATTCACAATTCGGAGAGCAGACTTTCTCCGGCATTCTTTACCTTTGATAATCTCTTCCAACTTCCTCAAGTCAAGGCCAATGATACAGGATGTGGTCTGAAGGCCCAGAAAGCATTGCTGGCCGATCGACTGAATCATCTACACTTTCCAATTACAGCTCGCTGATCCTGCAGTACATTTTCAGCTTAACTTTGACGTTTATACCTTAGCACTTCAGGACCGCGACAAGCAAAGATGAAACAATAAAGCTGATCGCTACAGAATTCAACCTAGTTTTGGCTTGGTTATGGGGGATCACATGCAAGCATGCCAATATCAAACCGGCCTGTGGGCGATAACTCAAGCTCTGTATTTCTGGTTCAGAGTGCTGGATCAAGGCCTGACACAGGATCTCAGCCCAATCAGAGAGAAGATATGCTCCGTCACTATAGCGGTCACGATACATGAACACCACAAGGGCTGTTGAGCTGACAGCACTTCGCACTGAATGAGCTTTGCGGTGTGCAGCCAAATCAAACTTGCAGGAGGCAAGAAGCTCGCCAAAGAACAGAAAGAGATGGCGATTGAGGTGAAAGAGAAGGGCAAGCATGTCACTCTCTCCGCCATCTGGGTAATCGCTCACATGAACATGTCTTCCTGTATCGGTCCAGCAACCGCAAAAAGACAGCAGAGAACAAAAAGAGGGTTGAGTACACACCTGAACGCATCTGTGATGAAAAAGGAGTGCTTCACCATGTAGCCAGCCTGGATGAATGTCAAACTTAAGAGACACACAGATGCCACAGTTTAGAAGAAAGAGTATCTGAGTACTGGCATGAAATCGAGAGTCAGAGTATCTTGCAGCATAGCATCACAGGATAGGGCGCCGAAACCGAATGGCCAGCTCGGCAAAGTTCCGGAATATTGCACTGCAAAAGCGCTCAAGGCTCTGAACAGTATAGTGGTCTGAACAACTATCCTTTGAAGACCTGGAAGAAGAGAACGAAGGGCTGCCACACTTCCGACCAGCGCAGAATGTTGGTCGAGCATAGCACCCTATGCAACTGCCCCACCCATTCAATCCAAACAACACCGGCTCATTCCCGCCACGTTTCCGACCAGCGCAGAACGGCAATCCTGGATACCACCCTTTATAGCTGACCTGCCCGTTCAATCCGAATGCTGCCGACTTTCGGCCAGTGCCACATCCTGCGGCTCAATTCCAAAACAGGTACCTGGGCAAACTCAGAAACCAAGCCTACAGGCAAAGCTAGCGTTTCCTTAGTGTCACTGGAGCACATTGGTAGTGTAACTAATTTACCTAGAGAAGTGTTCGGATGAGTGTCTTGAAAGAGCTATGGCAGGACCAATCAAGTGAGACGGAGCTTAGGAAGAGCATCAGGGTCAAAGTCAAAGGATGAAGAGGCCATGAACATTATCCGGGCCGTGGAACGCCAAGGGCTCAAGGGCAACGCAGCAAGGAGACACGAAGAACAGAATATTGTATAAAGTTGAGGATACCAGAGTCAGGAGACAAAAAGAGGCACAGCAACAAGCAGAAGTTGGTCAGCTACATATGAATCCAACACATGGCAGCGTAGACTCGATGTCTTCCCATCTGTTTGCGAGGTGAGGCAACATCGAACTAGGCTGTATTCGCCGCAACAGTAAGGTGGTTGACTTAGATGCCATTGACTCCAACTCTGACTCCGAGGACGTTGAAATCAGGGCTTACGACCCGACCGAAGAAGGCAAAGCCAGTCGTCGAAAGGCCGCAGCAGAACCTATTGGAACAACCGATTCTGAATACTGAAGCTGAAGACAGACTCTGCAACATGATGATGGTTTTGAGCTACTGATCGTCCTCCTCGACCAGCTGATAATATGGGAGTCTACAATTACCTTCATCATGATCTGTCCTTAACGATCGAGGTCGGCGCACTACTAAACTGAATAAACTTCAAGAGCGGAGTCTGGGACAGGGATGGGTCAGTTGTCATTTCAAATGCATTCAGCTGGCTATATGAATGGGATCTATCACAATCAACAATTTCTATCATCATCAATGATGAGTTTCAAATGTACCATCATCATCTTCGAGAAGTTGAAGGAAGGCAGAACTATGGCTGGCTTCAAAATATGTTCTATGGCATTATTCAGCAAGCTATTCGTCAATCTCCTGCATACTATCTCATCTATGTCGCCCTCCGCCCAGATCACAACCATTGCCTCATATCATACCCTTACTACGGCAAGTTTCAGGCTGCCTCCGATAAGACTTTCTTCAGGCATATCGATCTTAATATTCCGAAACTAGTGAATGAGGGAAAAGAACGGTACATGATTCAAGGCTCTGTCTCACTGGACAATGAAAAGAAAGAAGACTGTACAGAAATGCTCTTAGGGATGCATCATCATCTTGGCGAATGATGGCCCAACGCAGTCAAGGTCCAGGACTTGAGCCGTACAGAGGACGGCAGATACATGTGTCAGAGTTCATTTCAGACTGCAATCGCGTTGTCCAGCAGCGTTAGTGCGAGGTCTCAACTTTAAGCAAGTGGTCTGGGCCACATTGTTCGATCTTTCGAGTGTTGAAGAAGGAGTTATTCATGAGTATATTGCTAGGATAGGACGGGTTGGCAGAATGGGTAATTCAGGCAGTTCACTGGCCTTTTACACTAACGCGGACAGTGGATTGGCGCCGGATTTGGTTGCTATGCTGCGAAGCCGAAGTCAGGTCATACCACCCTTCCTATCGGCTGCGGCGAAGAAACGAGGAGTGAGTGAAACAGCAGAGACCGCATGGACTCCGTCGCAGATCCGACATCTCCCAACACCCATCAACGGATCGACCAGGACATCGGCTTCGAAGGAGAAGTACCTTATAGCTGATGTTTTCTACTTGCTCATGAAGAAGACAAGGTTCTGTCGATCACATGTCCCTGAGTACCTTATGAAACAAAAAGAGTCATTTGCATCGAGGCAAAGAAAAGCCAGCTATCACTGTGTGACAGCTGAAGAGTTCGCGTCCAAGAAAGCTTCTAGGCAGATGGGAGGCGAGCTTGCTAAGTTAAGTGGGACTGCAGATGGCTTGGTAACATACTCTGAGCATCTACAAGCCTCATCGAAGACATCTTCAATGAGTAAGCTAGTTGAGAAGAGTGACATTTACTGGTGACGAGTTCTTGAGGTTCGGTCAGAGACTCAGAGTGGAACAACTTGCAGGAGCGCCAATTGATAGAAATTGGCCAAGCTTTATTCTCATGGATGCTCAAATGAGCTTTCGGCGGATGTGCAACCGAACACCTTCATGTCGGAGCCAATCAGAGACACTGATCTTCTTACGCTTCGGGCCTGGTTGCACAATGTCAAGACTGAGTTTGCACTTGGATTCATAGGGCTCCGAAGAGAACTTGAACCAACAAAAACATACCATACAGTCAAGTTGAAAATGATTCCGTCCACGAATCCATTCAATGGCTCGAGATTTCGAGTTTCCTGGTCACAATTGGGGAGTACCGAGGGATATCTCTATTAGTCTGATGATGGGCTAATCTAAGGAACCCGCAATCCATTTCTCTATATGTTGGGCTTCACGGGTGGAATAAGAGATACGTACAACGATGCTGTTGAACACGGTCTAAATACCTTTCAGCTTCAGGGTTGGTATACCCAAGTCAGGAGCACATCAATGCATTTCTACTAAGTCTACATTAATTTCGCTCAAGGGCCAGAGCAGCACATGGCCAGCTATCGCAATATGCGCGAGGTATCCAACTTGACCATATGGATCAATCTCATGGTAGACACATGTGGAAGAGGAGGTGAATTGGCCTGGAATGAAGTCAGCGACATGTCTCAACTGTGGAATACCTTATACACGCAGCATCGAAATGCGAAAGCTGATGAACAGATCACATATCCTCATTGTTCTGAGTTACAAAGTAATGAGAACGATAAATCAACTGCTGAGCAAGAAAGATACATGATTCTGACATCAGAGAAGTCCTATGATTCTCAAGTGGGGCCCTTGCTTCAAAAACCAATCCTGTGCGCTGGTTCAAGAAGTACACAGTATTACCAGTCGAACATAGCATGAGGCCGCATCCTCTGCGACGAATTCGATCTTGAGAAGTCTCCAAGCGCCAAGGTACCAACCTTGTTGAGGCTTATGCATACAGATATGGACTCCGTTACATGGTTCTATTCTGGAACCCATTTGAAGTGTCCTCAACCGATTTGGAAGGGTACATATTGTGTTCTATGCTGGTCTTCCTCGTGGACAATGCATTGGGACGGACGCCCTGAGATCTGATGCCTGCTCCGAATACTTGCAAGCCAAGCGTTGAAAGCTGGCTATGGTAATGGAGCAACGCGAGGTTTCCAGAACACACCTTGAATTCCAGATCTGAAGACAAGTTGATGAGTTGCTCCGAAGGGTTCATCGTGCTTTCACCTCCCTTCATCTGGTCCGCCGGCTCACAGAGAATCGAAATGTAGAAAGCAAGATATGGCAAGGTCGCTCTGACCAAATACTTTCCAAGCAGTGTTGAGATTGTCAATCCCGGAGCTCACTTTGACATGACACTATTGAATCACCAAGAGATGAAGCATTCTGACTGGTCTCTAATGCTATTGAGACCATTGGAACCTCATGCAAAAGGATTTTGCGAAGAGGTTTGTAAATCAGGAGATGCAAGCCGCATTGAGTGATTGAAGTTCTTGTGCTTCGGGTCACCCTTTCTCTTCGTCGCTATCTTCGTCGTCTTCCTTGACGCAAAATTTGGCCCCTAATCAAGCCTCTGGGAAACTCCTTGTTACTCTTGTCGAAAAACCCTTATCGAAGATCTTGCACAGTGCAGAGAGTATGGCTTCGGAGCACACTGGTTTATGGATTTTGTCTGTGGTAGCTGGGAGTGAATAACGGAGGCATTGACATATGTGAACCGTATTGCCAAGTCTCAGAAGAATGCAATCATAGGAGTAACGTCTGGAATGAGAAGCTTTCGGCCATGTTGAGACAGTGAATCTGTAGTCTGAGGAACTTGTCATAGACATGGCCAGGAAAGCAGGACGGCGAAGAACGCTGCATTGGCAAATTGCAGTACTTTCAATGCAACACTATCTCAGATGCTCATCGTCGGCATACGCTACGTAGCTCAGATTATGGCTCGGCTTGATTGAGATAGTGGGTTGTGCCTTTGTTTACATACTGTGCAGATCTTATAAATCCATTCCGCCAGGAAGAGAAACACTCCTTTACCACTGCTTACTTACCTAGCTCAACAGCCCCCTGCCTAACCATTCATACAGACCCATCACAGCCCTCACAGCGACCTGCTGCACCCGAAACTGGAATGTCTATTCAATTTAATCAAAGGATACTACCGGTCTCGATTCACCTTGCTCTCACACAGTACTTTCCAATACTATCTCGCACCTTCCAGTGACGGACGGACGGTCTTCATACAAATTCTGAAACGAATTCTGGAGAGTGTGATCTGAAGACGGCGTAATACCTCCACTACCCTGCCTCTGTGTTGTGGACTTTCGCAGATTCCGAGTTAGCCTTTTATGTGCTAGATTTCTACCCACTCTTTCTAAAATCCCTTACACTTCACTGCAGAACCTATTTAATATAATAGTGAGTGGCACTGGCAGCTAAGTTACCATGCCTGCACGCAACTTCATTGTGACTGGCAATCGTCACACCAAGAACTGACGACGGAGGGTCAGGAGCTTCATTGAGAAGCACTTCTCTGCGGGGATGATGACAGTACGACCTTTGTTGAAGTTTATGACCTGATGGTTCTCGAAGAAAACAGCCAAGCAACGCGTTGTGAACTTGGCAAGCCGCTGCTTGTATCCTTTCCGTTCAAGCTGTGTCGTTAGTCGGGTGCTGAAAGAAGCAGCAGCAAGTAAGCTTCCTGTTCACACAAAAAGGTATCGATATTACTCAGATAGCGAATCACGACAACAGTGGCGCCGGGACCTGAGTCACGCCCTTGATTGGGAGCTGGTTGTTGGGAAGAAGGAGGGTACTGTGCGTTTACTAATTTTGAATGGGGGACGGTTTATGAGTTGGGTGGTGGCGCATACGAATGTGCCAACGCAGCTTTTTTTGAAACGCGGAAATCAAATACTCATTCTACACCGTTGAAGGTGAAAGAGACGCCGTTCATTTACGTACTGGCTTGACCCCTTATGCAAGGCGTATACATTGCAGAACACTCTCTTTAACAAACCTTCATCACTAGAAATTAGTACGAATGGCTTCCCTTACAAGAACCAGCAAGATAAGGGTCTTCCAGCATGAACGAACCAAGGAGAAGTAGTCTTCTGTCGAGGCTGTTGGTTGGTCGGAGCGAGAGGGAATGCATCAGTTGGAAGCTTCGTACAGTACATCTCCAGAGCCGGACGAAAAGAACTTCATGGAAGGTGCGGCAGACACGGTCACTAAGCCAGCAACCAGCAAGAGACCAGTGGGTAGTGATGAACAGCTGCCGATTCTTGATACACCTCAACCAAAGACCGGGGGACACGAGGACGGAGGTATTGAACTCGGCAAAGGAATTTTCGGGTAAATGACACGGGTGTTATCTATGTCATTTAGTCTCTCGATGTCATTTGCAATATCTAGATTTAATATGCAAGATTGCGTTAGATTCAAGCTACACTTGGTGAAGGAAGGATGCCCAGCTCTTTCTTTCCCATCAGCTATTGACCTGCAACATGCTTGCGACAGCTGCCGAGGCTTAGTGACCTTAAGAGGCATCATACACACATTCCTTCGGTCCACATGTCCAGTCTCGTCCTCCAGTCAATTACCCATATCCTAGCATCGACGCATGCCGAGACGCTTTCCGGCGTATTACCAACGTCGAACCCGTTCTTCTTGTCCGCCGCCCACTGCCTGATTTTATCGCTATACCCACGAAAAGAGCCTCGCAGTTTCCGTAACCTTGTCGCTACAGAGTCCGGGCCCGGTGGGAGGAGGTCTCCGGTTGGCGAGAACATTTCATTGACTTTCAAGGCCTTGCGGTAGTGGAGCCCTAATGCAGAAAAGTGTTTCACTGTTTGCGCTGGCGGGGCACTGTTGGTTCTAACTGCAGTTACAGGGCCCTTCCTATTAAGTGGTGATGATGGGGGAGGGGTATCGTCGAGACGTAGAAAACCATCTTCGCCATCTGCACCCATATGAGGGTCCTCATGAGTGCTATTCTCGCTCCCATCTGAGCTGACCACGTTTTGCATATCGACCGTTTCAATTGTGTCGACTTCAATGTCCATGAAGTCTGCCGCTGTAGGTCTCCAGCGCAGCTGATGCTCTATCTTTGTCCGTTTTGAAGCTCGTGGAATTGAAACGACCTTCGGTGTGATATCGGATATCCTGTCGTTGGCAATATGGTTTTCAACGTTCTGGAACGAGTGTTTTAAGGCTTTGGAAGGAGTTTGGACTTGAATCCGAGGTCTTCCCTCATCGAGACTGCGCATGAGAGCACTCATCACGTCCATATCCCCAGTTGGAGGCGCGGTTTGCCGCGGGGGGACTCCGTCTCCTAAGTCTTTGTTGAGTGTGACTGCACGACGTGGCTGTAGTACACTCTGTCTATCTCCTTCTTCTGCCGCTCTCATTTCTTGGTTCTTCATTAGATCAAGCCCAAGTACCAGCCTCTCATCCTCCCTTTCTCTCTCGGCCTCTTCGAAAGCCATCTCGTCAAAAGCAGTCCACTGAGGTTGAACGTTCGGTCTTGTTAGCAGCCTGTAATCTGTAGCGCCTCCGCGATGCTTAGAGCTGCCGCCACTGGAACCTTGCGGTGTGGACAATGTTTGAGGCCCACCAAAAATATGCTCTAGCTGAGACTCCGCATCATTCACGGCCCCATCTTCACCTGAGGCGCTACTCCCGCCGACTACGACCCCATGCTCCAGATGATCAGGGTTTTGGTAAGAGGTAGGCATGCCCATTTCTTCCATCCACTGATCGACGGCGCTGGCCTGCTTTTGCTTAGTCCAAACCATTGGCCTCTTGGTCGGAGCATTTGGATTATTTCCTCTGAAGTTCGCATGCAGCCTTCCATTATGGTCCAGCTGGTGTAGCAGAGCACGTTGCTGTCGGCGATTCTGGATGCCGTCTCTGCCTCTTTCATCGCGGTTGCTGCTACCGCGCGGACCGTTTGAAGGATCGGTCCGAACCCTATCTCGACCTGCAGAACCGCTCCTGCCCGGCTCCTGGCTTTCCATCAACCCAACCGGAAAGCCCATCTCCACCAGCTTGATCTGCCCCGCTAACTCTTCAAACTTATCATCTGCCTTCCTTTCTTCGTCCTCCCACCTCTGCCGATCGTAATTCGCAGGATTTCCCCATTCATCGTCCCCGAGGTCCTCGATCAAGCCAGCCCAATAGAACTGTCTCCTCTTTCGCGTCCCCTTTAGTTCTTCCATCTCGCGCTTCAGAGGGTGGTCAGGTGGCAGAGGTCCGCAACGTGTGGCGGTAGGGTTCGGAGATCCGAAGTGAGCGGCAATTGGGAGAGGTAGCCATCTCTGTGGCTCTGGACGTGCTTGCTGCTGTTGCTGTCCGAAAGATTGACCAGACATGGCCTGTGGAGCTTGAGGAGCGTTCGTGACTCCGCGATGGCTTCGTCCGCCTCGAAATGGCTTCCGCCTTCTCCGGTGACGGGTTGTAGGTGCGAACTGTTGGTCTGACCCTCCTCCCCATTGCGGAGATGCACTTTCTGCAGCGTCGTGTGATGCTGCCATTCTTCTCACAGCTCTGCGAATAGACTCTGCTTGTATGAGGTTGCTTGGACGTGACCGACCGAAACGTCCAGAAGCCCTAGAATGGAACCTGTGTAGCCAAGATGAGAGGCTGTTCTTTTGAAAAGCTTGAGGTTGCCTGGAACATAAATCGGCACTTGTCAGCTGGGTTCAAGTATGTAAGAAGGTTCAATTAGCACCTGGGGTGAACAGAGAACACTACGGACTGCTCGGTCGTCTAGATGATTGGGACGGACCGTAAAGATGAGACGCTTCATCGGCCAAAGCACGTTCAGTCCGTAATTCGGTCCTGTATGCTCTGTTTGTCATTACAAGAGGGAGTTGCACTCGTGCTCACGTGAGTGGTTGCGGAACTCTTTGTTACAGTCCACAGAGTGCCCTAATGGTGAGCTGCAAACGAGGAAGCACAACACGTGATTATGGGACTCCAGAATGGAAAAATCTGTTGGTGGATTCAGAGAATAACCAGTGTTGCCCATGCATCACTACAAGCCACATCATATCGCGAGCGTTTCGGCGTCGAGATCAACTTACGGTTCCTGGAGAGTGTGGTAAGCACACCCCCGACATTCAGGGTGACAGTTTGCGGATTTCCTCAGACAGAGTCATAGCCAATACCTTACTATAGCAGCAAACACAAGCATTTTCAGGCTCTAGTGAAAAAACACTTGAGTGGAAACTACAGTCCAACGTAGACTAAGGTAATCACGCCACTGACTTAGACAAATGTCAAGAACTGTTAGTCAAAGATCATTGCTAGTAAGACTGGGGGCTCCGTTCCTCATTTTCTAAATTGTCATCAGCTTCAAATAGTCTTCCGAGATTGGTGGACACACTTGTATGACCATGTCTCTCAAGGCTGCTCATTCAGCGGAGGACTTCCAGTAGACCCATCGACGATTATTGGCTGTTGACTGTCTTGAACACTGGCGCTCACACTCGAGGGTCCACCATCGGAACCGACTCGTTGAATCGTCAAGGAGTTTACCTCCCTATCTAGCCTGACTCTAATCCTCCTACCCATGAACATAGTACCGTTGAACATCTCGACTGCCCTATTTGCTTCTTCCACGCCACAGAACGTAGCGGTTGCAGAACCTCGAGATCTGGTTGTGCTGGTGTGAGTGTTAATGTCACATCGGTCCACTTTACCGGCCTGCCGCATCAGATTCGCAACATCGGCGCAAGTGGCATCATAATTCAACTCATGAATGAATACACCACGTGCTTCGGTAGGCACAGCCCCACGGCTAAGGTTGATTGGCGTACCGTCTGCGTTGGTGTGAGCAATTTGCGATGGTGGGAATAAAGCCGGTTGCGTGTACTGCACCGGCTGAGCTCCAGGCACCGATGGGCTAAGAATGGTTGGAACCGCTGAGGGAAGTACTTGATGAAAAGAGACACCAGTGACCGGAGTGTATTGCGGGGCAAGTGAAATTGATGGTGGCGCAGTCAGAATTGACACACGGCTTCCAGCTTCTCTGACTTGTGCTTCGTCGAGGAGCATCCGGTTGCCGGCCTCGTATGCTCTGCCTTGATAGTAAACTTGGTTAAACCACTGACTTTGAGCTTCCAGCCAGTGCAAATTGGCACGATCAAGATTGCCCCTTTGCTCCTCATGTGCAGCGGATGCGGATTCCCTGTTTGCGAGGATACAAGCGTTGTTGACCCTTGTTTGGTAATGGTAATAAGCTTGAACATTATTTTCGTGCCTTCGGGCTGCCGACGATGTTGTTGGCATGCCATTGGATGTATCCAGCAGATAATCATTGTGGTATCCTGATGGTAAGGGAGGAACTGATACAACAGATTCCGATGCCGAACGTTGAGTTCCATCATCCACAGTGGGGCCAGCAAGTCTCGTGAAGAGTTGTGAGTTTCCCGCAGTTGCTGGGCCTAAAATATGTACCATCGGAGTTGATGCTTTGACCAGTATGGCTGTAAGAAGACTTCCGTCCCAAGGATGATTGGACGCAAAAGCTAAGCACCAAAGAATGCGTAAGCTCGTCAAGATTGTCACGATTTTTTTCATGAGATGACTTACTATGCAGCTTCCTACCATCATCTTCGCCCTTGACCACGACATATCCGTAGCCAAGGGAGTCTCCACTGGGACCCGTATACACTTCGGCCCTTCGGACACTAGGTGCGACACGACGCCCGAAATCTTTGAGTTGGTGCCACGAGGATGTAGCAGGGAGCTGTATCCTCGAAGCAGTGTCAGTACTTGTCCGGCACTACATTTGAACTCGAGACGGCACAGGTGAAGCACTCACGCCCATCACATAAACAACGAAATCCTCAGCCTCAACCTCCAGTCTCAAGATGTCAGGGCTTCCACGTTCACGCATGCTTCTGAGAAGGGGTCGAATCACGGCCATGTAAGGCTAGCCTAACTATGAAGGGACTTGCTTAGAATTATGTACCGATCAAGATATCGACGATCTGTGTGATGGCAGGGCAATTGAGATACCAGCAGGAAGAACAACAAACTGTTCGCTTGACGCAGCGATCCACAATGGGCAGAAGTTGGAGGTCTTATATGCGTTAGGAAGTGGCAAATGCTCTAGAAGAGCATCGTAGAACGAAAACTAGATGGAAGACATTATCAACAGCTTCAGAAACACGCAGTTGACTTCCACCTGATACGTGGATAGCTTCGCTCAAAAGGTCCCAGGAGATCGGTCACCGCCACATCAAACATCGACCTGAACGCTACTGACTGATGCGTTCCTAGCACACGTCGACGCTGATTCGACGACGCTCCATATCTAAGAAACCGAGCAAACCTTTCAGCGGCGATACTTGCAGACTCGAAGCGTTGCATCAATCGTCTCTGGGTCACTATCAAGGCTCAGAAGAGTGGGATGTGACAAAGTCTGGGACATTGATCGGAGACTTGTGAATGCGCGGCTGCAGCCACGAAAGCGAACCCCACCTGGTACAGTCCTGCCGGTAATAAGACTTTGATAGCTGCCTTGTAGTAAACGTTGCTGCTTGTCAATGTGTGCATGTAGACTCGAACCGTTGGCGAAGAAGAAGTTGCGCCAATGGGCGGCGCGATGGCGATGTGCTTCCAGAAGGCAATTAGCGTGAACTTGGCCTGGGTACAAGTAATGATCATCAGCCCATTGGACGGCCCTAGTTGTAAGATCTCAGACATCTTTCGAAACGGTCGTGGCAAGAAAGCTTGACTCTGCATCCTCCACGGGCTGTAGTGCCTCTGCATCGATGGCTGCATGCATGAGGCGATCGAAACCCGGGTTAAGGCCTGCCACATATGCTTGGATCTGGACCACAGGGCGCATGTATTGAGCCAACCCTGTACGATACGGAACCTTGCCTTCATCTGGCGACGCTCATGAGATGTAGAATCCCGCCAGACATCGTCGACGTTCGAATGTGAGCTCGTTACATCCCTTGATTTTGTCATGCATCTAGTCCTCCGACAGCGGTGTCCTTGAGAGTCAGAGCACGAGATTGAGAAGAATTGAAGCGTAGTCCTGCGACCAGGTTATCTCACTATTCACCTCCAAATGAACTGTTGATTCAGGGCAAGGCAGGTGGAAAACAGAGACAGTGAGTTAGTCTATGGCGGACGCGGTGGCAGTCTGCGTCTTGCGTAGTAGACCAACTGTGAGAGATGATGTGGTAGTACAAAGTTTGATTTACAAGGGCGGGAGAGATCAGATATGGTATAGCCCAATTCAGCTCTAACCGGATGTCTCATCTTCAAAGGAGCGGGTTCTGAGATCGTCCCAAGGCCGGGATATCATCCTTCTCCCCGAGTGTACCACGAGGCACATGGAATGGGACTGCAGCTTTCTCCACTGATACACTCCGCCACTAGAATGCTGATGACCGGGAAAATGCTGTCGAAGGACCCTACATATGGGGTAGCTCGAAGCCCTTAAGCCATGTACGAAGTACTGCAAAGCAAACAAGATAATGCATTGCAGAACATAAGCGCAAACTGTGTCATGAAGATGGAGAAAGTTCCCGGTCCTCTAATGTTGAACTGTCACTTCTCAGATTCCGTAGTTATGATATAAAATCGTCGACGCGGGTTGCTATTTTTGGGCCTTGAACCATGGGAAGCTTGACAATGGCTAGGACTACCGTTGTCAATACAATGAGGCATCAGCGAATGTTCCAGAATGGAATGATTTCGGCCCACCTACCAGCGGCTTTCTGCCTTACATCGAGGGTCTGATGCACTGGCGGAGGTACCTTATCCACCCAATCGAATAGATTACACCATCGACTCCTGTGACAACATCCTCCCACACAGTCGTGTTGTAACTGTGTAGGGAGTCACAGGCTTATGAGGACATAAGCGCAAAGAAAAATGGGTGTTGCTCTCCTGCCTGAAAGAGCTAGCGACTCAGGGCTTCCTTTGTCAAGATTCCTTAACTATGATAGAAGGTACGCAAAGCCTCGTAGGTTCTGTCCTGCATAATCGAACCACCCTATGGATTACTCATCTTCTGAACTTGATGAGGGCTAGACCTGCACAAGTATGGTCGCTCTCGTATTATACGACCTAAGGTCTTCCGAATGATTCTTTCCCTCCTTCAGTGGGGTGCACTAAATTGTTTGTTGATCGCATATGCGTTGAAAGTCAAGAACGGATGATGACCGAATTGGCAGAGACATCATATTGATAGCTCAGTATTGCAGAATTTTACTACGGGGAGGGAACGCCAATAACAAGGGTATCATGTAACATCAGTGCTACAAGCAGCTACGCCTCATCAACCACGACCCTTTGCGCATCCTAACCGCTAGTAGAGATTCATATCCCTCCACTTCCCTACCACCTCATCCTTCGGTCAGAACCCAAAAACCAATCCGATTCGTGGGCGACAGTGCGCCATTGGTGTCCAACGGAATTACAGACGTTCGAGTTGCAGTGCTGGTGTAGCAGACGTCTGGCCTGTCGCCAGTTTGGCAACGCGAAACGTCAATCAAACCGTAAGAAGTCGTTGCTCTCGAATATTGTCCGACTCCGAAGAACTGCTGCCTCTGCGCTTGACTCCAGTGCTTGATTGCGTTCATTCCCCGATGATCCAGTCGTGGATGGACGTTGCTAGCCCACCGAGCCGAGATGATATATGATACCTCGTTTCGTTGGCAAGGAAGACAAATTGTTGGAGGCCACGGCGTGCCTCAGTCTGATGTTTCTCGAATGTGTATTCTTAAAGATCGACGATGTGGGTTGCCAGACGCCGAGACAAGAGCTCAGCCCGTGAAGCCAACCATAGAGGCACATCGAGTGCAGTAATAGAGGTTCGTGCCGAAACGGACCATTCCATTCGATGACGGGGAGCTTCCCATACTCAGCGTGCGCTGGCAACGTGAGCAGCGGGCAAAATCGATAGCACTCAGGTATGGAGATGTTGTGGAGGACGACGAAGATGATGATCTATCATCTCGATTGAATTCGTTGATAATATTTTCTTGATCATGTTGAGTCCCAAACCTCCCACCAGGATAAGCTGCCTGAGTTTGCAGCTGCAGGAGCTTCGAAACGTCTGAGGTAGGTGATGACATGATGGCTGACTGAACGATGAAGTCTAGATGCTCTTGCTATAAAGTAGTGTGGTCGTTAGAGAATCAAGAGAGGACCAAGGAAGGATTCAGCGTGCTGCGAAAGCAAGGAGTGAGATGGCATATCAAACGGCGGGTCATAGAGCGTATATAAACTACTTGTCACGACCGCAACACATTTGTCCCAAACATCGAATATGCTACCCAAGTCAGATTCATCGGAAGGAGGCAGCTCCGATGGAATGCGGATACGGCAAGTTTCCATCAAGCTTAATAATAATTCCTCTCTGGATGACTCTGATGCCGTGCGCCGACATACCCAAGGATCGGGCCTGCAAAAGCCACGTACAAATAGCAGTCGTGGCGGACGAGCGCTAGATCCCAGTCACCAGCATTCTACCTAGGTACCTCCATGTCAGCATTGAGCATACCCTACTTTGATGGCGTCAAGCAGGCCATGGTTCACAAAGATTCATTGCCACAGAGGCAGCAAACCTCGTTGAGGCAGCTCCTCAGACTGCTGTTTGTTACCTAATCTACGCGCTTGTACGGATATCGGTTCCGGTTATGGGTCCGAGATCCATACCTATGTTGTAGATACTTTATAATATCAGTCTACGAGTACATGTGGCTGATTTCCGTGTACCTATCCCGTCCGATCCATCCGATACTGAAGCCCAGCAAAGCATGGTTGTCGCGGGTCGGATGTCCCGGATATTCTTTCAAATCAACTTGACGGGAATTACAATACAAGTCTACGAGTATCAGAACCCTCTCAGAGCCTTTGGGAGAATTGCATCATATCACATCATGAAAGCCGGTGATACTCTGTTCTGTGCTGTAAGGTAACTGTTTCCATCGACGATCTAGTGATGAGTTCCTCACGGGGAAAGCATCAAAAGGCCTGTATAAATCAATATTTAATAGCCATGTTAAGGACGATCACATGTGATGGGCAATCTAGTGGACTTGAACAAAAACATGTGAAGGCGCGGGCGACAGCTTCTTGTGCTGACTGACAGTGAAACGTCGTCAAGCGGCACCATTCATTCAAGACCTCAATTCGAAGTTCACTTGACTTGATTCACTCTGTGTACTGTACCAAGTTATCCCACTTCGAGAAACTGTACCGTAACAGTAATCCAGAAGGGTACAATATTTTCTGCCGATCACTCGACTCAAGAGTTCTTATCGATAAACCCCCACCTTCCTTGATAAAACCTTTGTGCCCACCCTCACCATGGGCAAACAAGCAAACCTCTATGCCTTTGCGGACGCCGACACGCTTGCGAAGACCTTACGAAGCTACGTCCTACAGTGCCAAAATGCAGGCCTCGAGCGCCATGGTGCATTCAAGGTCGCTGTGTCCGGCGGCTCGCTCCCCAGCACGTTAGCCAAAGCTCTCCTACCTCCCAGCAACGGCAGCGCAGAGGATACTGTGAATTTTGACAAGTGGGAGATATTCTTCGCCGACGAGCGCGCTGTACCCCTTGATCATGATGACAGCAATTATAAATTGCTCAAAGACGAGCTTATGGATAAAATCCCAGAGGGCATGGGAAAACCCAATGTTCACACGATCGATGTGCAGTATCTCGACGATGTCCAAGAGATGGCCGACCAGTATCAAGAAGAGCTTACGCGATCATTCGCCGCAAAGGATAGCGTCAAGCTCCCCATATTCGACCTTATCCTCCTTGGCTGCGGTCCGGACGGACATACTTGCAGTCTCTTTCCGAACCATGAGCTTCTGCGCGAGTCAGACGCGTGGGTGGCAGCGATCAGCGATTCGCCAAAGCCTCCAGCGAAGAGGATCACGCTTACGCTTCCGGTGGTGACGCATGGGATCAAGATTGCCTTCCTGGCCACTGGGGAAGGGAAGAAGGATATACTGAAGAAGATCCTGGACTCCGAGGAAGGAAGGAGTTTACCGTGTGGGCTGGTGAATGAGGGCGGAGCGGAGAAAGTGAGCTGGTTTACGGACTCAAAAGCGGTTCAAGGGGTTGGTTATCCTCGGAGAGGAAGCCTCTGATGGTCGAGATGGTTGCAACACGAAGCTTACGGTTTATGAAAAGCTACTCTCTATAATGCTTTTACTTTCACTGGGCTTGAACAGCTCCTAGTTTCTAAAAAAAAAGGCCATATGGATCCTATAGAGCCGTAGTTGCGGGGCTATATCGTTCGTAAAGGGATGCAACAGGACATTGAATCAGGAAGATCGAGCTCATGACTTGAAGCGATCGCATGAGACAATGCAGTGACTTACAGCTCCTGTTGATATCGGACCTACGCTTTACTTTCCAAGAACATCATTCCCAAGCCTGAAGAGAATACCTTATCAACATTGCTTCGAGGTTCACTAATTTCAATCGGAAGCCGACCATTTCAAGTCGTAGACGACCAATCAAGAATTGTGTTGTCCATGATTGGCCCTTTGACGCACCGCCTTCGGCACGGAGGGACAAAGCACCGCGAAGCCCCGAGAATCACAACACTGTGAGCTCCAAAACCCCCTCCAAGCGATGACAGCATGCCGCTGCGCTCACGAACGCGCTGTATCAGAGACCAACAGGATGAAAAGAGGAAGGTTGGAAGCTCCCATGGCGTATGCTTCCTCATTCCAACCATGAACATTACAGCAATGTTGGTGCTGATTTATAGTAAACAGAGACAACATACTACAACGAACGCGCTAGAGGCCACCGATATTTCCGGCATAAGCCAAGAGCCTGCATCACTGGTGGTCAAGGAGCAATCTCCGAGCCGACTGCCTGTTCCTGGAACCTCCCACGATGCCATTGTTGGTAACGCTAGGAGGAGAAGCCTGTTGCCCCAGCGAGCTTCGGTGGGACAGAGCTCTCTCGCAAGGGACATAGTAATTGACGAATTTGATGAGAAGCACAAGTCTATCAATGCAATATCAGGATCCGGCCAGAATGGTGGAGGACATACGGCCGATACAGAGCTTGGAAAACGCTCCCACTATGCAGAAAAGTCAGAAAACCGAGACCGGTCGACGCAAGCACCATTGCCCGTAACTATCGGAAAGATCGATCGGTCCATAGTCATGCACAGCGCGCGTTCGAATTCAATGGCACCTCCGTCTGTGGTAGGAAGCTCACAATCTTTACGGAAGCCAATGAATTACGAAGGCGCTCCTAAGGCCGTGTCTCGAGGCCATGCACGTAATATCTCAGCGATCGTGAAGTCCAACAACTGTACTGCCTCGAACTTCCAGCGTCGGCAGGTGTCGAATGCTGCGGCTTCTACGTGTCCACCTTTATGGCTGAACTCAGGATCTAATCAGGGTAGTCGGCCTGTTTCTGCTGCGTCGTGTTGTAGCAGTGAAACTAGGACCTCTGAGCGACCATCGGCGGGACCACCAAACCATAAGGGGCAGGTTTCATGCGCGAATGGTTTAAAGAGAGTGTCAAGCACAGGCACTAAGCATGCTAGAACAGACAGTCAGACGCCTCGGGATCGAGAACAGAGTCAAAGCCAGCGATCTTCCTTGGCTTCGGCTACTTCAAGATCGACAAGCAATCATGTGAAAAAGCCTACTCGGCCAGCATTTTCTACATTGCAGCAGCAATTTACACCAAAGAAGACCTTGAAAGCGCCGACAGCCTCCTTCGTTGCCGTATCTCCCACTAAGGTTGCGAATAGTAATGTCTTGTCATCAGAGACGGTTAGGTTACAGACCGAACTGTTGCAGTTGCATCTACTCCATCGATCTTCGGCGGAGGTACAGCGACAGTGGGAAAGCAGCGCCGAAAGCAAGCTTCGTCGACAATATGAGGTTGTTGCCGCACGGCACCGTGAGTTGACGCTCTCGGGAAGCAAGGCCCAGGATCGAGTTGATTTACTAGCTCTGAAGGATTGGAAGTACAGTGGTCAAAACCTCGAGCTCGCGGAGAGAGTCCAGGTGCTCTCGCGTACTATTCAGGAATTATACAATACTGGCGACGCCGGAGGAAAGTTCAACCACATTGTGACATCTTTCGAGCGGTGGATCGTAGGGAATGAACGTATCTGGAGGATGAGGGAACACAACGACCCCAATGAACCTCAAGATATGGAATTCGTGGAAGACGTAGGAGATTGCTGGAAAGCAGAGGCTGCCGCTCTCGAGCGGAGGTTGACCTCTTGCTCTCGTGACTTAGAATGCTTAGGTCAACCTCTGGAAGGCTCGACTTTGGCTTATGTTGTCGGAATCTGTACGACCCTGGTCACGCAGATGTTGGAGGAATTGAAAGTGATGCGGGATATTGAGTGTGAGGTGCTGGAAAGAGAGAAGACGTGGGTGATGGAGATGATTGATCGAATTGACCTTGAGTCTGCGATGTTGGGGACCAGAAGGGCTGTCTGGCAGTCAGGGTGAGAGGATCTTTCTTCGGCTGATGTTACTGGAGACAAGTCAGGGTCGTTACCTAAGTGTCTCGGATGGCAGCGCTCTCAGTCGCTCGTGCGCCTAACCATGAGCACTCCCCTGCTGGACGAAGTCTGTAAGTCACAAGCAATACCAACCCGACACCTCTCAATCATCTGCTTATGAATCTTTGAGGAAGTTTACTCAGGATCAGACGCATGGTCGCGTGAAGTTGACATTGCCGGCCACATCTCGCTGGCACTTCCCAGGCACGCAGAGATCGATACCTCCGGATCCTTCTATAGGAGAGACCTCTGTTATGCATTAGCTGCATAACTAATGAACGGCTTTACGCCCACGAGCACCACAGCTGTTGAGTTTTGCCGTTTAGTGAGCGTCTAACTGATATCCACCCCCTTACGTAACCCACAAAGCACGATGGGCCATGGGTTTTTGCTGGTTGGGCTGCCGTACGAATGCATCCTAACCCTGTACATTATTACCAACGCCCCGCGGGCTCTACCCCATCCCTCTTCCTATTATTCATCGATAAACTACCTTACTAAGAAGGGCCAAACCTCGGAAAGGAAGTCCGGTACCCGCTGGACCTTGAGTACATGTAATTTTCATAAGCATAAACGTGAATTCATTGGTCACTGCAGGCAACAATTCGGAGAGTAAGATACATTACTTTACCAAGCTTTCGAATAACGCTCGAAATAGGGCGGTTGGCAAGAAAAACCAGCCGCCACTAGGCGTAATGTAGGTACCTGTAAGGTATGGCATTCGGGTACCTGTAGTACGGTACCCGAGCGCGGGACGAAGTATCCGTTGTTTGAGATCATTTACTTCACACTTCTGACAAATCATACCCACGGCCACCAACCATCGTTAGGTTATTGTCATCACACTACCTACTGTACTCGTATCGTAGTCAAGTGTCTCGACCTTGCTTCATAGCTCAGATGAGCCTAATTCCTGGGCTTTCATACACCCACTTGCTCTTGGACCGCAACAGCAAAACTTTCCACGACCTCTGTAACTGATCCTCCAATTGTCCGTCACCTACGCACACACAATCACGCGCCCAAGTGCCTGTACCACTTCTTTTGGAGTCAGCAACTGGTCCAAGCGCGTCCGGCCGACTTTCAGGAGTTTCCTCACTACTTTGTACTCGAATCAGGCCATTGGGCGCATTGAAATTGGTGGATAGGGGTCACCAGCGCCGAGGGGCTTGGTCTGTTCCGATTGGTCTCACACGCCCCACGTTTTCGCCAGAGAAGCACGCCGATACCCGCCTTGAAATAGATCAAAACATACCAACCGAGCGTGCCGGTGGTGGAGGAGCATTTCAGCGCCGCATGGAGGCTGGAGAGACGTTAGAAGGGCAAACTGAGGCTGGGCTTCGCGGGAATCATGGCTGCTGGCGCGAACTGGATAAGACCATGCCAAGACGATCATCCAGAGAACCAATTCGTACACCCAGTCTCAGCGCCGGCGCCGCTCCGCCATACCACTACCTCATGCCGGTACAATGTTTCAGCCCTCGCAACCCTCCATCAAGATGAAAGGAGGCTACCACCCATATCAAAGGCCATCTATACTCCATTACGGACGCCTCCATCTCCGCGGTCAACAACGCAGCACTCGCCGTTAGACAAAGCGGGCGCGTTGCCACCGATCTCCGAATCGTCTGCATCACCTGAACCACACAGATGTCCTCGGCTTCGCTGCGAGCACAGATACGAACCTCCTGTGAGAAGGCTCTCTCTGCCACCATTGGCGAATGATCGTGGTGCTCGGGAACATGACAAGGACAATCAACGTTGGGAACACGTGTATGCACAACCGAATCGTATGCAACGCCAACAACATCTATCAGACATTCAAACAAAACCACACTTGAGCTCGACGGATGTTCCTGATGCAGCTGCATATGTCAACAGCGAAAGCGACTGGCCCGCAGGACGAAGTTTCGGGATGATCAAGGACCAGGAGATGCCTAGGGCAGCTGAAAGGGCTCCGATGCAACATCGTCAGAATTGCGGCACACTCCACGCTCTCGTACAAGCTGTCATGTCGGAGCTCGTTCTGTTGGCCTCTGGATTGCGCAGAGCAGGAGGTTCACTGGACCGCTCGTCTCAGGTGATTCTCCTGATAACTCTCGGCGTTACTAAGCTTGCCTTATTTGACAAGTATCTAACTTATTAGGACAGGCCCCGGATGTGGCAGAAATTGGCCTCCAACGATCCCTAGAGTGGGCGCTCCAAAGTATCACCTTCAATATTAGCCAAGTGAAGGACCTAGGTGTCTCTCGATCTATGCCCTTGACAAAAGACAGTGATGACGGCACGCCACGCCATAATAACACAATTTCAAATCCCCCACCTATCGTAGGTACGAAAAGAAAGAACGACGTCTTCGAACGAGAATGGGACGAAGGGCTAAAACGGACATGCCTACGTATGCACAACGATCGATCGCAAGCAACTGAAGGGTGTCCTTATTCCCTTATGCAGGGCGATGGACGAAGGAGAAGCGTCATTGGAGATCCTCCACCAATGTCACTCGCTCAATCTCCGCGCCAAGCAGGGTCATCAACCGGTCCCACATTCATACCAGCAGAATTACCTATGCAAGCCTCTTCCTCAACTCGTACACTTCCATCTCCATCGTCATTCAGCTTTTCCTCCTCCAATGTCCTACCACCCATCTCGCCTTGCGCAGGAACGTCACACATGCAAGATCTCCAGCATCAAATCAGTACCAAAACTCTCGCTCTGCAAACGCTTCAGCGCGAACACGACAATCTCCTTGCCGCCTTCTCCCGCTCCCAGATCCGGTGCGCTACTCTTGAGAAGAAGTTCCAGGTTTCCGACACTGAGATCAATACACTGACTGAAGAGCGCATCAAATTACTGTCGCAAATTGAAGCCTTTGAGACGCAGGTTGAGGAACTGATCAAAAGTCGAGAAGAAGCACGTAAGCAGTCCGTCGCGAATGGAGGACAATATATGAAGATCATGGCGATGGCCTCTAGACTGGAGGCGCAGGGCGCAGCAGACAAGAAGAAATGGATGTCGGAGAAAGAAGAGTGGGAGAGGGAGGAAGAAGGACTCCGTCGGGAGATCAAGGCTCTTGGGAATAAGAAAGAGGAGCTGGCATGGACAGGAGGATTGCAGGTCAAGGAGCGCGAGCCGAGCGCAGTGTCTCCAGAAACGTCCTCACAGCTAATCTGCTCTACATCACGCTGTACACCTCTCTCTCCCCCTGATATTGAACGTGGAGTGTCAGAGTCAGCAGTCGACGATCTACTCACTTCCAGCTCGCTCGAGACCCTCCGTTCCGAAATAGTTCGTCTCCGCAAAAGCTGCCACGAAATGGAAGTGGCGCTGCAAGACCTGAGACTCGAGGGCCAGCGCCTTAACCAAGTCATGCAGGAGTTTAGCAGTATTGGTAAACGAATCGTGACGAAGGCGAATGCTGGTATAAGCGGAAGGAAAGGGTCGTGTGATATTTCTGTTCGGCGGCAACGTGCGGATAGTGAGAGTGGTGAAGGTGGTGGGGTCCAAGCTAGCCAGAGCTCATGTAAAGAGACAGGGAACTTGACCAAGTTGCCCTAATTGTACGGAGCAAATCAACGGCGCATTTACGTCCATGGTAAGGAGTTGGTCTGGGGAGGAAGCTGTGGCATTGCTCGGTGTTTTGAATTTGGATCCATATGGGCCACGGATGCCATATTGCATGCGATTGGGCGGGTTTTTGAATCAAACTATACCGTCATCTCTTTACAGGCCATCTTTTGGTGTTGTCTTGGTATTACTAGATAGATATACACCACTGCTCGCCGCTTGTTGGGACTTGAGCATCGAGGAGTTTGAAAGGATCCAGTCTTTAACCTGACATTATTGCCCGCACCTTCGTTGATTTCCTAATAGAGCTAGCATTGCCGATAAAGAAGGATAAGGCCGGGCATCCTGCGGCTTGACGCCAGGCGCCTGTCAATACATGCACCTTACTTGTCTATTCTACACTTCGTACCCTAGCTGAGCAACTGGATGTAGGAGTGAAACCAATGATGATAGTGTACTCGTGTGTTCCCGGATTACCTGTCTACAGTCTGCTCCAGATTGCTGTCCTTCAGTTCGCATAATCCTCCATCCATTCACCACCAACGCCCCCAGCACTCACAAATGGCCGAGATTCCATCATCATGATCACTCTTCGGCCAACCAAAAGCTCCTCGACACTTCGAAATCTTCTTCGACCTCCTCTCATCATCAACGAGCCTGTACTAGATAGGGTGGAGCCCTCACAATGAAGTTCACATTGCAAGACCGCCTGCTGAGGCGAGAGCTGGGAGACACGTCAAGGTACTCTGGCGTCAAAGGGCTTTACGGGGACAAGGCCTGGATTGATAATCTGGATATTGTGAATGAGCTTGGCGGACATTCGGGTTGTGTCAACGCCCTGAGGTGAGTAGAGAGGTTGACGCCAGCTGTTAGAAACCCAAATGGAGGAGGGGGTCACTCTTTAAACCCCGCCTTTCAAGCCTGGACGCAACCAGAGCTGACATATTTGTCCTAGTTGGTCTCGATCAGGTCGATTTCTTGCCTCTGGTTCCGACGATCAACACCTCAATATCCACTCTTACCAACCTGATTCGTCCACCTCACCGTTTGCTCTCACAACTACCGTCTCAACCGGCCACACTGCGAATATCTTCTCTGTGAAGTTCATGCCCCACTCAGATGACCGGACGCTGGTTACTTGCGCCGGAGATGCCGAAGTCAGGGTCTTCGACATTGAATACTCTGGCTGCTCCACCATCCCGTCATCGGCATCCAATATTGCTTCAAGCGGGCGTCGCCGGGGACTCGATAAATTATACAATGGCGTCCGGTATCTCAGTGATGGTGACACGAGTGCAAGAGTTTACAGATCTCA
>JAABUP010004186.1_pt1 | contig 24001 bp, 17 predicted proteins | sample 5559201 | NCBI WGS metagenome assembly JAABUP01 (sample SAMN10711887, study PRJNA513373) | rock metagenome | isolation source: Antarctica rocks | place: Antarctica
AGTACTTGAGAAGTTGAAGTCTGTACAATCTGCAAAAAGTTCAGTACAGAAAGCTGATCAAATTGTATAAAAGATGAAAGAAGTCACAGAGTGAGCACAGATGACTATGACTGTCACTCAGCAGATACAGAAGAAAACAGCAAATCAAAAGAGACAGCAGTCTTATGACTTTAAGAAAGAAGACAAGGTCTGACTAAATTTAAAGAACATACATACAGACTGTTTATGCAAGAAGTTTGATGTGAAGAATGTTAAGTACATCATTGTTAAGAAGATTAGCTCACATTTCTTCTGTCTGAACACACTGTCAGATATTCATAATGTGTTTCACTCAGTTATACTTTGATCAGCAGTTATGAATGCTCTTTCTTCTCAGTGTATGACAGACTCACAACCTACACTGAAAATAGTGAGTGACAAAGAAGAATTTGAAATAAACAAGATTTTGAGAGAGAAGCTCATATAACAGAGAGAAGAATCTAAGAAGAAGTACTTAATAAAATGAGTTGACTACACCTGACCTACATGAGAATCAGTCTCAGCTCTGCAGAACACAGTGACAATGAATTGATGAGAGTTAATGTAACTTGAGATTGCTAAATCTTAATTATATGAGTTGACATCATCAGCTTACACATGATTTAAATTGTACAGAGTTCATAATTTAGTATTGAATTTATTTAATTTATTTCTATACTAATTACTAATGATGTCTTCTTAATTTCACTGAAGCTACTTGTTTTGAGCACTGCAAAGAGATAAGACACAGTGCTCAGATGCTGCACACAGTCTGTATGACTAAACTTTATAAGTGTTGCATGCAGTCTATATGACTAGACAAGCACAGTTTAAAGAAGAAAGAGAAGTTGTATGTATTTAAACCTCAAGGTCAATAATGACTGTTCTCACTGACAGCAGAGTCAGTGCAATCTGTCTCAGTTTAGCAGTGCACTCATTCTCATTGACACTGTTGTCATTCTCATCATCTGAGATGACAATGAGTACATCATTATTGTGTACAGAGTAATGAGCAGCATGATCAGATCACTTACAGTTGCTGCAACACTCACTGAAATGTTCTGATGTATAACAACATTTCAAAAAGAGTGTTATACTGTGTCTTTGACAGTCAGTATAACTGTCAGAAATCAACACACTTTGACTCTAAATCAGAATTGTGTTAATGTACAATGATTAATGAGTTCTTATCTGATCTGATGTAATACAAAGCTGTATGAATGAGATGTTCACATTAAGCAGCATGAGAATGATTCTTGTTTGACAAAAGTGAGCATAAAGAGCAAGCTGCTGTTGATCAATCTTGAGAACAGAATTGACACTGACACTTATAAGAATGAGAGCAGCAACATAAGCATTGTATAAAATGAGAGCTCTATAAGTTGTCAGCTCAGAAATACATATTTGTACAACACTTACATGATGATAATTGTTGTTGTTATTGTTGTTGCTGAGCTTGTCATACAAGAGTCAGTGTTGAAATATTCAATTAAGAAAGGTTTCACATATGAAAGTTATCAGTGAAGAAGTTGAAGAAGAAAGAAAAAAAGAAGTTGTATGTGAGGTGAGAGTTTATAACTCACTTCACTGATGAGTAAGCTTAAGTGAATTGTCAGAGAAAATTATGCAAGCAATGAAAAAAAAAATTTCACCTGTGAACCTTGTCTGTACAAAGTGAACAAACACATGTTAACAGATATTGACAATCATACAACAATCTTTTCAGAGGCTTAAAGCACAACCTTAAAGAAAATGAAAGAGATGATGTTATAAGTTAAACTCATACTAAGGTCTTATGATCTAGTTGCTTACTAAGACTTTAAGACTAAAGCACATTATCTTTTCACTTCTGTATGAAGCTCTTCTTTTTCTCTTCATAGTATTCTTCTTATATTTAGAAATTATCAATTGAGCATCAGTCTCATTGCAAACCTGTGACAATAACAAAGTACAACATTATATAACACAGATGATACATTCTGAGATGATAAGCAAGTCTATACAGACTGTCTCAATGACAGTAGCAGACATATCAATCTCTGTGCTTGTATGAGATCAGAACTTGTTCAGTGAGATTATGAACCTTAAGCAGATGTGAGTGAATGCTGAAGCAGAAGATGAGTCATACAATGAGCTTTGTCAGACAATTTACAAATAACAGAGATCATTTCTCACTGTTTTAAAAGTGAGAGTATTCATAATGAAATGCTTCTTAAGTGATGAAGAGAAGCTACTCTTTCACAAAAGATGCTGAGTGTCTTTCTCAAAACCTCTTTGTATGAAACTGATTCAGTATACACATGACTCAACAATGACTGAACACTCAGAAAGAAATGTAACTGATACTCTTTTATTATGACAGTTCTTTTAACTCAGAATGCTACAGAATGTCTGTACATTCTGTTAAAATTGTGATAAATGCTGTATAAACAACAGCTAAAAAGATCACTGACAAGGCTTATTAAAGTCTCTATCTGTACTGAAGCACATTTGATGAGAGATATTCATTAACTTTATAGTAAATTTACTGTCAAGTAAGAGTTATATGAACCTTCTGATAATTACAGATCATCTTAGCAAGAGAATAATACTGAAACTGTGCAAGAATATAACTGCAGAATGAGTAGCTCAGACATTTGTATGACACTTCTATCAAGCTCATGAGCTTTTTACTACAATAGTCTCAGATTAAGACACTCAGTTTGTGAGCAGTTTATGAAAGAGAGTCTGTCAACTTTTAAAGATTGTATAAAGAGTGTTCACTGTGTATCATTTAAAAACTGATGAGGTAACTGAGTGAATGAATCAAAATGTTGAGCTATACATTTGTATATTCTTTAATTATAGTTAAAACAACTGAGCAAGTCTGCTTCTCATAACTGAGCTAGTTATAAACAATCATGACTCTGTCTTAACAGAGATGAGCTTCTTCTTCTTGTTTCATAAGTATCACATGAAGTCTTTATAACTACTTAAGAAGTTAAAGTCTGTATGATCTGCAAAAAGTTTAGTACAGAAAGCTGATCAAATCATATAAAAGATGAAAGAAGTCACAGAGTGAGCACAGATAACTATGACTATCACTTAACAGATACAGAAGAAAATAGTGAATCAGAAAAGACAGCAGTCTTATGACTTTAAGAAAGAAGATAAGATTTAACTAAATCTTAAAAACATTTGTACAGACTGTTTATGTAAGAAGTTTAATGTGAAGAATGTTAAGTACATCATTATTAAGAAGATTAACTCACATTTCTTCTGTTTGAACACATTGTCAGATATTTATAATGTGTTTTACTCAGTTATGCTTCAGTCAACAGTCATGAACACTCTTTCTTCTTAGTATATGACAGACTCACAACCTCTGTCACAAATTGTAAGTGATGAAAAAGAGTATGAGATAGAGAAGATTCTGAAAAAGAGATTTGTATGATGTAAAGAAGAATTTAAGAAGAAGTACTTAATAAAATGAGTCAGTTATAACTGACTCACATAAAAATTGATGTCTGTTTTGAAAGACACAGTGACATTAAATCAGTGAGAGTTAGTGCAACCTGAGATGACTAAATCTTAACTGAATGCAAGAAGATTTTTAAAGACATCAGAAATTGTACAGAGTTTAAAATTTAATGTTAAATTTATTTAATTTATCTCTATGCTAATTACTAATGATGTCTTCTTGATTTCACTGAAGCTACTTGTTCTGAGCATCACACAGAGGTAAGACATACAGCTCAAATATTATATACAGCTTATATGACTAGATCTTTACTAAAGACAACACAAGAAAAGAAAGAAAAGTTGTATGTATCTAAACCTTGAGGTTGATAATGATCATCTCTGTCAGCAGTAAAGTCAGTACAATTCATCTCAGTTTAACAACACACTCACTTTCATTAGTGCTGTCATTGTTCTCATCATTCAAGATGACAATGAGTACATTGTTACTGCATATAAAGCAGTGAGCAGCATGATCAGATCACTTACAGTTATCACAACACTTACTGAAATGTTTTGATATATGATAACATTTTAAAAAAAGTGTCATACTGCATTTCTGACAGTCAGTACAACTGTCAGAAATCAACACACTCTGACTTTAAATTAAAATTGTGTTGATGTATAATGACTGATGAGTTCTCATCTGCTGCAGTATGATACAAACTCATATAAATGAAACATTATTATTGAATAAAGTAAGAATGATCATTGTTTGACAGAAGTGAGTGTACAGAGCAAGCTGCTGTTCATTAATCACAAGATCAAAATCAGCATTAACATTTATAAGAATGAGAGTGACAACATAAGTGTTGTACAAAATGAGAGCTTTATAAGTTGTCAGCTCAGAGACACATACTTATATAACACTTACATGATGATGATTGTTGTTGCTGTTGTTGTTGTTAAGCTTGTTATATGAGAGTCAGTGCTGAAATATTCAATCAAGAAAGGTTTTATGTATAAAAGGTGATGATGAAGAAGTTAAAGAAGAAAGAAAAAAAGAAGTTGTACATGAGGTGAGAGGGTTTATAACTCACTGCACTGATGAGTAAGCTTAAGTGAATTGTTAAAGAAAATTATGCAAGTGATGAAAAAATTTTCATCTACAAACCTTATCTGTACAAAGTGAGCAAACATGTGTTAACAGACATTGACAACTGTATGATAACTCTTTCAGAAGCTTAAAGCATGATCTTGAAGAAAAAGAAAGAGATAATGTCATAAGTTAAACTCATACTAAGATCTTATGATCTAGTTGCTTATTAAGACTTTAAGACTAAAGCACATTATCTTTTCACTTCTGTATAAAGCTCTTTTTTCTTTCTTTATAGTATTCTTCTCATATTTAGAAATTATCAATTAAGCATTGATCTCATTGCAAACCTGTAACAAATAGTAGCTGATTCTTTAATACTATCTTATGTTTTCAGCTGCGCATCTTAAAACAGTACTGCTTAATAATGTTATAATTGATGTTACTGAAGCTGCAGTACAGACAATAATAACTTTAATGTACTAAAAAATCTGAGATTATTTATTCTTTATCTGTCAGTGTTTATATCTTATTTACTGAAATGATAATATTTTTCACATTCAGTAACATCAGTGTCTGCTTCTTCTGTATATAGATAAGATGATGATCTTTTTAAAGATGATATGTAATGTTTATATGAGTGTAGTAACTGCTGTACTCAGCATACAGAATCACTTTTAATGTTATCAGTATGTGCAGGTCACTCAGCAGTGTTGAAGACACTAAGTTTTTTTCACTCATAATGATTAAGCAGAAGGTGATTGATCTGAATGATGTATTATTGATTTGGGAACAATCTGAGTGGGTTTTCACAGGGCACTTTTCATGATGGGAATTGCGGGGTCAGCGCGACCGGCCGCCGCACCCTGCGCTCAAAATCCACTTTTTATGCTGTGGCGAGGTGCGGCCTATGGTTAGACAGCGGCTGAATACATGCCCTCCTTCATTACAACCTGATCTCTTCTTATTGATGACCTGCTCATTTTGGAATACGTAGACACAGAATCGATAATGGTGTATCGTGACTTTGTACCCAGTCAGCCTATGCTCTGTAACACGAGTGTCGTTTGTTCGTGGTGAACAGTGTCATGATCATTGACTGCATTCTCTATTTTTGCTTCCAGGTCCACTTCATTGTTGACGGCCAACACGAGTAGGAGCGGACCAGAGGCCAATCCGAGCGACGTACATTTTAAGATCATGAGAAGTAATATCTTAATATTGTACATGATGGTTTATTGAATTGAATTCAAGCACCTCTCTCCCAGGAAAGCCTCGAGTATTGAGGCGTAACGCCTCAATCTTTTGATAATCAGAAGAACTTCAGACAGATAAGGATCTCAGTGAAGAGGATACTTTCATTGCGCATCCGCCCTCTCGATATTCTAAACATGCGCGACATAAGACCTACATAAAACTCATCATAATCTACAGTTGTCGGAATACATTTCCACTTGCACTTCTTCTTCCCTTCGCTCTCCTTGTCTCTGTCTTCTCAACCTTTCGCACTTTACCTTTCCGCTCCGGGGCGAACGTAACCCGCTTCTCCCCTACCATACCACTACTACCCTTGGTCCGCTTTGTCTGCACCGCTCGTGAGCCGAATGATCGGTCGCGGGACTGCTGTGGCTTCTTCAAAGACGACACGTGCATCTGTGGTCGATGCCCAGCTCGCCGGTATGACGACGAGGAGATCCTTCCATTGTCCTTTGGCCTCGGCTGCTCTTCAACACTACTCTCATCATCGCTAGAATCAGGCACCACTCCGATCGCCTCTTCTTCTACAGCGGTTAACTCTCGCTCTGGCTTCGTGCTCGGATTAAGAGATTGGAATTCTCTCGAAGTTTCGTCGACAGCAAAGTCGTCGTCTTGGAATAACTTTGCAAACCGCGAATCCCCAAGCAGACCTTTCCCACTCGTCTCAAGCTCCTCCACCGTTGTAGCTGCTGGGACTGGATCTTCATCACCGCCCTTCTCCAACACCCTCTTCGCCCTCCTCCTTTCGTTCTTCTCCTCTCTCTCCAGCATCTTCTCGACGAGCCTCTTGTTCACCTTGGCCGTAACTTTGCGGCTTCCTCGAATTCTACTCTCCCTTTCGTTGTCGACCTTCTCCTTCACCCGCTTCGCCCGTTCTTCCTCCCATACGAAAGGATCGGCAATCAGTCGCGCCTCTTCATACAGCCTCTGTGCGACAAAGTACCCATGCATGTATGGCCGCAACAGATTAGTCGTCCCCACCAGATGCGCCAAGTTTAAGCTTCTCAATTGCTGCGTGGTCAAGAACTTGTAATTATCGTAGACATCCCCGCTCTTCTGAGTAAAAGCATTAGGGTCGTTTGGATCCTCCGCCATCTCCTCCACAAGGTTATCGAGAAACGAACACCACTTGGGAGCAGGACCAAGTTGTGGTATGAAAAAAGCATGTTGCTGTCTCCCTTCATTGGCGGTTAAGAACATGCCGCTATCCTTGCACCATGCGACAGAGTTGATGTCTACGGCAGGCTCCACAGATGTCCAGGGCGCGCCATCCCTCGTATCCCAAATCTTGATGATTCTCTTATCAGCTGAGAGTATCTTTGGCTCTGATGTCTGGACTCGCGATGAGGTTGAAGAGGTGAGAAAAGTCAGGGTTTGAATAGGATATCCGTAGCCTTGGTCTTTGTTCAGCAAAGGAAGCGGAGACCGCAAGTCATAGAGATGGATAAGTCCAGTCGAAGAGCCAGTGGCGAATGTCAGGCCGGATTGATGGAATTCCAACGCTGTAACCTCTGACCGTCCATCGTTCTCGGGTGAAGACGCAGGAGTCGCAAGTATACCCACCCTACTCCTCGATCTCGAATCCCAGAACTCCACTGTCCCTAATGATGTGCCAAAAGCCAGAAGATTGTGACTATCTTCGGCGACCGCTGCGGTATTGACGCTTCCAGTGCCTATACCACCCTGCAAAGCACCGCCACCGGTTGAGGTAAAATCATCCCCACCAACGTCCACTTCGTATCCACGCATATATCGGCCGACCTCGAGATTAAGTCGAAAGACCTCCCCATTGCCATCCTGGTTGACCCCAACAGAAGGTATCAGCGCTTCGGTAGAGCGCTTGTCATATTTCAGATCTCGGCCATACCTCGGTAATCTTGTCGTGTAATGGCATCCTTGTGGAGTGTGAAACTCAAGTGAACGATCAGCTTGAAGATGTATGGACTTGGTATAATCGGAGGAGAGAAGAAGGAAGGTAGTATTGAGAGACGTTGTATGCCGCGCGAAAGATAGAGAAAGGTGTGGTAGGTAATGCGTGTGTATTTGAGGCTTATAAGTTCCTGTCCCGTAGGTTTGTTAGTAAGTTGTAGATCTGCGAATCTTATACAATACGTGTGGAGCTGCAAGTACGATGCCTTGAAAGATCAGATGTCTGGATATGTATGAATTTGCCGCATACCAGTACTCATCATCCATTCTCCGTCATCGCTGACTCTGATACATTGACTGGCTTCCTCAAACTCGAAGTCTTGTAAAAGCTCGACCCGATTTGCGAACTCGGGATCCGACTTTAAACTCCGCTTGCGCTTTCGGGCAAGCCATTCTGGCAGAGGGCGTGCGGTCGATGAGCCCGAGATGGTATACACGGGTATTGCAGAATGATTAGTAAGCTTCATCGTGAGATCTAAACCTGAATATGCTGGAAAGGCGGAGATATGTCATGGAGCAAAATTGTTCTGATGCACAGAGTTTCTTTGCCGATGCCAATCGCAGATCATCCCAAAGCATATTAGACTAGTCCCGTAAGGCTGAGACAGGGTTCATCGGCTCGGCCCGCCTCGAGTTTCCACGCACCCACCTTTAGGGTGCTGTAATGGCTTCCAGCGCAATCCGTCATTTCTATGTCGTTCTATCGCTATCGCTCGAGCTTCTTATCCTGCGTCATTGACAATGGATCCTTCGCACTGCTTGCTGCGCATTTGATATTTGCAGGCCTCACCGCAACGTGCGTCGACTGCCTGACCACATTCGCTGGCTTCACGCAACTCTCTGGGACCCTCGCGGGTCACTATGGAACCGCCTGATAGCTTTGCTATCAATATCTTGCGCGTAGGCCGGTGTTCCGGCCATACCAGCAACGTTCAGGAGCAAGCCACCAGGCTTAAGATCTGATCATCTGGATCTTCACGGACACCTTAGCCGCGCTACAGCTCATTCTGCTAAGCTTGTTAGCTGTGAGAAGGCGTTATTGGCATAGTGCGCCCGCTTTCACTGTAGGATGATGGAGTTTCCTCGGAAATCATTGACCAATGTACACAGGGTAGTCAGTGGCATGCCTGCTAAGCTCATTCTTAGGCGTTGTTGACTTTTGGACAGGACGGCTTCTCATGTGTGCATTATCATGTCTATTCTATACCACCGACAGACATCTCGCCGCCATATGAAGTGACTACTGCACCAAATCCTCCCACCCCGCCAGCAATTTCACAGACCTTCAATGACTCCTTGGAAGATATCTGGAAAGCCGAGTCTACTCTGAGGGAAAGTGGGGTCTTCGTCCATGTCAATGCAGAAAAACGAGAGCTATGGGTATTCCCGCAACCAAGCCAGGATTCGTTGAGGAGATCTACGGTGGGCCACACACCGGAAGAGGACGTGTTCAAGAAATATGGGGTCACGCTACAAAGTACACAACTCAACACCCCGTGTAATTTCTCTACTAATGATCTTATACCGCAGAGATATTGACGAAATCCCTCTCGGCTTCCTCCCTTGTCGACCCTCCATCATGGACAGCGCCGGCGTCTGGTCGCGGAGACACGAGTGTTCGCGCTATCCAAGCTGGAAATCTATTAGCTTGGGAAGCAAATGAGTCGTTAATATCCAAGGAAGAAAGTGCTCTAGGGTCGGACGTCCGGGTGAGCAGCGCAGATGATGAGCGCTCACCTAGCGGTGTTTACGAGATGTTCATGTCAGCGATCCTTGCCTTGTTTTCCTACCGCCTTGCAAAGCTCCATAACTACTTGCCTCTCAACTCTAGGAGTTTCTTATCGCCGCAGTCTGATCTGCCGACATTGGATACCTTTCTTGACACTAATGAACCACTTGAGCGAGGCGAAGTCTCTTTACTAGTCACGCTGGATATACGTCTAACAAATACCGGAACGCTTATGGTTACATCATCCACTGCTCCTTCGGGGTTGTTCTGCGCAACGCCTAGACTGCCTGCCGAATCGAAACACCTACAGCCCGGAGTGACAGATCTCTGGCTGTCACCTGGTGGAAGAGTGGCGAGATATATAGGATCCGTACCAATGGGTACGCGGACCCTGCACAATAGCAAAGACAGTTCTTGGGAAGGGGAGAGACACGACGCAAAAACACATTTTTGGGATGGACAGCTGGAGAGTATCTGGAAAGATCGGGTTCGAGATTGGCTGGCCGGAAGAGGCATATCTCTCGCAGCGACTGAGCAAGAAGAGTGGGTGGCAGTACAGATATTGTTTTTTCGAGATCCAAACGCGGAGGACCAAGCTACCTCACAGGAAACAACCACAGTCAAGTCAGATGACTTACGGACAACTCTATGGCCGGCGGAGCTATGTTTCTTACGAGAGAAGTCTGAGCCAGACGCTTTCGATACGGACCTTGGTTGGTTCCACTCTTCTGATGATACTGGTATCTCCGACCCACTCACCTTCGCGGAGGACTGGTTCGATGCTAGATTGCTTCGAGAAGACATTCTTATATCCGCAAAATCAGCTCGGCAAGCCGATGAACTTCTGGCACAGCAATCAAAGCTCTTAAAAACCGCAGTACAAGATAGCAACCTTACGGACGAACCATACGTACGTGTTAGCAATTATTTGGATCTGCATACCGCCAACGTTGTATATCCCACACCACCAGATGGAACACATACCCAGGGAAGTACAGGAGCACAAGCCCACATCGGTATAGGCTCAACGCCAGATAATGGGGATGGTGGCAATCTTGATCACCGTGCAGAGACAACAGCCACCACTGAAGATGCAATAGTCAGATCCAGTCCCACTGATGAGCATGTATACGGATCTGATGAGAGAAGAAACAGCGACATCTCGCAACTTGGTATGCCCTCTACGGCCTATGATGTTAGTGGTGGCAATCTCTTTAGAGACATGGACGCCGACATGTTCGGCACTTCTGGAATAACAGAAGCCGACTTTAGCTTCTTCGATGAGCCGGACTTGGATGATGTCGAGAGTCAAATCTACGAGCCAAATGGCCCTACGAGTCGTGCAAATCCAAGCCTCCATGCTGACGTCGTCCCGCATCATGTACAAGGAGGTTTTACGGATGAGTTCTCCAGCCTTGTGCAAAGCGACTCTAGGCAACACGAACTTCCTAGTGGAGCCGCGCTCGCTATTGCAGTGGAGACTGCCGATCGATCTATGGACGGGAGTACTCGCGGCAACCAAGTCGACCAAGAGGCGTTACCATTCGACGCGGCCGAACTGGATGATAATCAGGATGCACCTTTAATTTCGTTCGACAGTCGGGAAGAGAAAGATGCTAAGGGCCACTATTTCCCAAGTCCACCCCTCAGCCCAATCTCTGTGAAGAAAAAGCTACTGCCCACAATTAATGGCCCGCTCGATACACCGGGAGAGCCGACGAATGTAGCCTCTGGTAGAGCTTCCGAGCACGGGTCTAACAATGGCAGTTGCAGGCAAAGTACGTTTGAGCCGGTGGTTTTCGCTGGAAATCTCGATTTTTCAGACCAAAAGTACAAACTTAACGGCCGCTTTTCGATTGAACTACAAGAGAAGTTCGCACCTCAGAAATCTCGATCACAGAGACCAAACATTCCTAGTATTGGCCTCCCAAGGAGGAAGCAAAACTCCAGCCTTTCGAACACCATCGACCCCTTCCCTACCGCAGTAATGAAAGAAAAGGACACTCCACTCTATCCAGTAGTTGCGGGCGAAGCTGACGAAGAAAAAGATGAGAACTTCTTCGAGAGCAAAGAATCGGATCAGGACGATTCAAGCTACACGACAACTGACGAAGTGGTGCTCACCCTCGCTCCTGGTCTCAAGCGTAAACGTGACATTGCCGATGATTGGGATGACTTAGTAGATTCGACGTCGCATCGACCTCTGGTAGACTCTCCCATCGAAGAAGAAAACCAAAATTGGACTCCACTACTCTCTCTCAGCCGTTTCTCTCCAGACGCATCCGATTGGTGTCTTACAGATTATAGGCAGCAACTAGACGATGGCACGGTCAAGCTGGCGAACATGAGCGACCAGGAGTATGTTCGCGTCGCACAAATCCTGACAGATCAGGTCGTATTCAGCTCCTTGAGCTTTTCCAGACATTCTCTTTCGCTGAGTGGACTCACTTCTCCTCCGAAGATTCCACCTCGCAAGGAAGAGCAGGCAGCTATTGCAGAGGTTGTCGAGTCACTTTTCGAAAAGTGTTCTCTGTGTGACTTAGAGAATTACGCTGCAATCGAAGACAAGCCATGGGACACTCCTGCAGCCGTAAGAAAGCTTCCCAAACCTCCAAGGCGAAATACCACCAGCGGTGGTGAGTTCAGAAGTTCGAATTGTCATTTTTTCAAGCTGCCTGCTCCCCACATCCGTGTTCAGCGTGCGGAAACACCTATAGAGGTCCTATCACCCGCGCTGCCATTTTGGGAGTCTTTCGGTTTCGGGCCCGTAAGCGGTACAAAGGATGTGATAGCGTTCTGCGTTTATCCGTCCAGCGAGGGCTTGGAAGATGCTGCGGACGCCTTTCTAGAAGGACTCGGCAATGTATACGAAAGCTGCAAGCTCGGATCTCATACTCGAGGGGACAAACTCGGACAATCTCGCCGTGGCTTGTTGCCAATTATACCGAGTGAAGCCAATCCCAAGTATGAGATCGTTATTGGCGAAGTAAAGGAAGCGTGCGAGGAGCTTGGTAAAACTTCCCCTCCTGTATTGGAGCTTAGGCTAATAACCACGCAGGTACGTTACTTGATAGCGTTCATGCAGAAAACAGCAATATCGTGGTTTACATGGTCAATCCTTTTACTCATCCAGGCGCGGTCGTCGATCTCTGTGCGGGATTCCTCCTGTTATTCCAAACCTATCTACAAACAAAAAGGTATCAGCTGTCATCGGGGCCCAATGAGCTCGTTTTTCAACTAGTCCCGATCAACATCATAGCCTCAAAAAACTCAGTGGCTGTGCCGACTCAAGCAGAGTATAGAGCGTTAGCTTTGGAGGTTTACGAGAGGTGTGGGCTTGGAGTCCTACCCACGCTGGACGCAGCAGTAACACCCGGGAATGCTCCTTCAATCCTGCTATCAGATAATTTACCCACAAGCATCGATATCAAGCTTACGATAGAGCCTCCATCCTCTGTGTTGCACGAACCTACCTGTCTCCATATCGCTTACTCCCAAAGTATCGATGACCGCTGGATCTCAGCTTGCTGGACCGACAATGATGGGAACCATCAAATGAGCATGGCTTACTGCCTCGGAAGGAGAGGATCTGAGTCAAGACGACCGTTTGCAGAAATTGCTAGAGAGATTTGGGAGACGTCAATTGAAATTGCCAAAGTCAGGAAGGTGAAATGGAAGTTCCTAATCGCCAAGACGGGGATCATGGACCCCGATGAGCTTGATGGTGAGCTGTACCAGCCAAGTCTTTCTCGATCCAAAGACGTCTTCTGACATGACATCTTCACAGCATGGACGAGGCTTGCAGGCGGATTGGCCCAAGGGTCAATAACGCTTGTACTACTTGCAGTAGACATTTGCCCTCCTCTATCTCTCGTGCCATCGGATCTCCAGCTTGCGTCGCACACTTTGAACAGTCAAGCAGCAATGTACACCACACCAGTATCTACTCCGCAGCCTATCATCTTGTCCCCAGATCAAGTTGGCAACGCCACAACGCCCGCAAGCGGAAATGGACCTACGAACGCGGGCACACCTACCGATAGTGCTTTTGATATCGATCCAGACTCGAGCCTTGCGGACGTCACAGACGAGACATGGGGCTTGGTACTCTCTCACCGAATCCACAATACGAGGTCCCTGGTAGAGCATCGACCAGGCCTGGCGAGCGGATACATCATTAAACGGGGTGGTAGGCACGACGAAGATGGGATCGTGGCTATGAGCGTCAACCTGCTACATGTCGAGAAAGCTGAGGAGGCCCAGCTCGAGGAGATCCTGGCAATGTACCGAGGCCTCGGGACTTTGGCGAGGCTGAAAGGCTTGACTGATCCGGTCAAAAGCGTGCTCCCATGGCACGTTGCTGCGGCTGTGAAAGCGCAGGAGGCTCTAAGTTCTCTGATGTAGCACGTGGCCGTCTTAATGTTCTCATGACATGACGATAACGGTAAATGGGCTGGCGCAGAAAGTTTACTCATCTGGGACCCCTGTTACTTGACCGTATATCGGAGATGGCGTCGCTGAACATGTCCACTGCCGGAGCTCCCGGTGTCAGATCACGAAACTCGTACGAGAGAATAAGCCAAGTCAAACCGCTCCCTCGTCACGTTACCGATCAACGCAACCAGCACACCAACAAGCAGATCAGAATAATTACCTGATGCCATATATGAACTAAGAATGTCGTCTGCTGATCTCGGCGCATACTATCGGCTCAAGGTTATCCTTGGCATCACCAAACACCACAGCTGAGAAGCCTCAATTACGCGTCATGGTTGATAGAACATGTACGCGCCTGACTTATCGTCAACAAGCGATGAGTCCAGCATGATCCCAAATACATTGTTTCAAGCCTTGGCGAAACCTGCCGAGCTCTCGAGAATTGAACCAGACTTGGACCAATATAAGCTCTGCCTTGTAGTCGACCAGAAGTTCGGCACTTTAGACACTGGAGTCGATCGTCTGTACGGAGTACCAGGTTTCATTGGGATGCCATGCTACAGGGTAGTGTGAAGTTGAAGTAATAAATTATAATAGGGTGACGAATTAAGAGACGAGTGCTAAAGCATGAAGCAAGAGCCGCCCGACATGGCCCCGTGATCTATTTCGCCTTCCTTATTGACCATCATTTCGGCGCCAGTGATGCCGCGAACAGTCTGCGAACAGTTTCGCAGCATTACTAACGTTCCACTAGACGCGGACAGTTTCGAAGCCATTGACGTTGCAGTAGACGCGAAGAGGAATCCCAATTGGCCAATGCGCGCACGGAGAGATCGGATGACTGTTTGCTGGGTCAATAATCGCAGATCCGAACTAAAGTACATGTATGCATGATGCTGCGCAGCAGAAGGAAGAGGGGCTGTGTGATTTGGTAGACGGTGCTCTGTAATAATAATAGCTAGGGTAGCGTGAAGTTACCGGGCTGCAGCACAAGCGTGAGCGGTGTGCGAGAGTTTCAGCAAGAGAAGTGCTGCGCAAACTCGATTAATTTTCGCTACTTCTGTAAGCCGGATTTGGGGAACTTTGGCGCCATTCTCTCACCGCTCGACCCTCACTGGTCCGTTCGCTAACCCATCACCATTCTGACACCGACACCAACACCTTACGAAGAAGCCACCAACAAGGCGGAGCGGTGGCTCGACCCTTACCAGCTGGCCTCAACTCCTTGTGCTCTGCGGTGAACAATGATGGCCCCAAAATCGCTTACGTTCCTGCGGCAGTGCGTGTGTGACACCACCCCTCCTGACCCTTCTTGCGCCGTCTGAGCCAGTCTGAGCCAGCCATGCTGAGACAGATGACGAATGCGATGACTGGAAAATAAGCGCGAAGGGGGTATTGTTTCCTCTCAATACCTAATGTTTCCTCTCCCTTCTCCGTTCATGCAGGTCTTCACCGCTGAGCAAGGGTAGAAGTGGCTTGTTCGTTGCAAAAGGGCTTAGCGTACCCGCGCTCATGTTTGATGCCTATGACTCGAGGCTAATGCCAGGCATCCATGGATTCATTCAATGTGTTGATGTTCCTTCATATAAACCCTCCTACCGATCTCTTCTCTTTCCTCTTCTCTTCCCTCTTTTATACCATCATTCATTCGATATACAAATCATCTCAATTCAACTATCCAGTCTGCAATCTTGTCATTGCAACATCTTCCAGTAACATTCGAATATTCGATCAAAGTGTCTCCTTATTACTCTATCACTACCTACTATTACATCCCAACCACAACGTCGCCATCATCGGCCAATATCCAAACCCCTCCTCAAGCGCAAATAAAGATGCCTTCTTTCCAAAGACAAGTTGGCTTTGCGCCTGCCCCAGTCTACTCCCGCCAACCCCACGAGGACGAGCTCTACGTGATGCGCGCCTTTGCCAGCCACGCTGACAGATGCCCGGACTGTGCTCAACCATACAAAGTCCACCTCTCTGGCCGTACCCTTTGCGACAAAGGACACCAACGTGCTCTCGATGTTGCCCAGTACGTCTACAACAAGGGCGGCAAGGCATACTCCCTCGTCGACCGCGAAGGCAACCAGCTAGTTCAGATCGAAATCCCAGTGGGCTGCGAAGTAGTCAAGGACCTCTTGAAGGCGATGGAGCGTGGTCTCCGACTTCGACGCAAGGCACCAGCAGTCAGCTACGACACAACTTACTACGTCGCGCCGAGGCCCGTTGCCAAGCGCACGAGGACTGAGATTGTCGAACCATCGAGACGGCACAGGAAAGAGAAAGTCTACGTCTCAGGCCGAGGATCGCTGTACGAATCCGATATGGCTGAGCGCAAGCAAAGATATGCGCAGGAACCGGTGTACTACACAGCGACACCTCGCGTTCGAGCGGCAGAACACTACTACCGCTGAGGGGTTTCGACACGCAGTGACAACATCACCATAGACTCATCTCTGTTGGCGTACCACGGACACATCCTCCCATGATTTTCTCTCCGACCTAGGACGGATGAAAGGATATCACCACCCCTTTTCAGAGATGCACGCTTTGCACTGCTGATCCCTTGCTGCGATTCCGCGCATCTGCCATCATTCACTTGATATCGAGCGCGTGTTTGTGACTAGGAGGAACAAGGAAGAAAGGAAGAGCATAATGACCATTGATATCTGCTTTGGTTTTGCGAGCATGTTCGCGCCATTGTTTGAGTCTCAGGCATATTTGCTGATTGGAGGAGCAGTAATTGGAGGAAGGACTCGGATCATTCGGATGACCGGTCTTACTGGGGCCTGGGATAGGCGAAAGCTTTGCGCAGATACATCTTAGCTAGAGATGGACCATTTGGAACGTAGGAGCTGCATGACACTTGCCTATATCATGTATGCCAGAACAGTCTATCTTGGAGCAATAATCAAAGGGAATGCTTCAAAACAAGATACGAAAAGTGACCATGACAAACATTCCTTTCTCGCGCCGTGTGCGACATTCTTACTCGACATTTGCCACGCATCTTTGGTGTGACACCGACTAGGCCGTACCCCAAAGAAATAGGCCCAAGCTTTGCGGGTCGGGGGAATAAACACATCGAATCGCTGTCAAGGTTAGATTTCCATGACCTACTGTAGTACAGAGCCCATTAAACCACACCTATCGCCCGCATGATATTCTAATTGAAAGCTTCCTGCTCTCTTCTACGAAGGTAAATCATGGACACACTGAATCTCATCCAAGGCACCAAAATCAAATAACTCTTCGGGAAAAATCCATTTCTATGGTGTGGTTAGTGTAGAGGTCTACGAATATCAAAAACTTACTGGGGAACGCTTCCTAACTCTAAAGAAGTGAGTATTCTTCTCTTCAAGGCACTACAGAGCGCTTCTAGTGCCTTGGTCTTCCGAAATCTACGGTTGTTTTATTCTGAAAGACATTCACACCATACAAGTACCTGTTGTCCATTGAAGATACTCAACGGGTAAGAAGAAGGGCTGTAGATTAATCGCCCTTGACTTCTCCCTCCGCGATTCAGTTTCCAAGATGGGAGAAACATACAGTCCATGCTCGATTGGCCATTACCTCAAGGCCCCAAATAAAGCCAACGGATACAGCCGCCCCCACCTCAGTCGGCCAGTCAGTCAACCAGTCATCATCCATGCGTGCAGCCAGCATGAAGATCTCCCTCCCTCTCTCCGCTTCAGGCACCGGATCTACCAATAGGCAAGAATGAGCAATACCTTACCCTTGTAAATCTCCGATGTCATCCAGCCATCACAAGTTCCAACACCCAACAAGCTTACGTACCTCCATACCGAACCCGAAGAAGGGAAAGGGATGGGACGGAAATGTTGGCCGTACTCTACCTAAAGTGAGTCACCCGCCTTCCATAAAGGTAAGGTAGGTAGGTACCTAAGGGTAGCTTGACTACGCCGCTGCAAGGCATGCATAAGTGTATTCGCCACGTACCCATCCACCGGCGGTGAATAACTGTATGCAGGCTTGAGGCTTGAGGCTTGCGTTGCGTTCACTGTGCTGAGCCACGGTGAAGCGGCACAGGTCGGGTTGGGGGGGGGTTCAGCTTGACGTGGGTTTTTTAATTCACAAACGATGGAGGAAGGTTGGGATGGTAATCATATGGCTGGTCGGTGAACATCAGCGTGGTATCCGTGACTATCTCTGATATTCTATGGAAGTACCCACGCTCATCCATTCTTGCTCTTTCAGATTTGAATCTCTTGGCACTTTCATCTGCGCTCTTGCAACATGCAATCTCCGACGCAGTGCAGCCCAGGTGCGTCTTGCTTAGGCTACTACCTCAGCTCATGCCTGTGTCACTGACGATCGCGAGCGCCGGTCTACAGAGTTGGCCTCAAGCTCTATGCCATCAAAACATGTACTCTACCCCTCAATTCCACCCTCATCATTCGCCAGACCACGTTGCAATTCACCTGTCTAGGGCATTCATCACCACTTGCACCGGTGCCGGTCAGGCGTCTGCGTGCAAGGTGGCCGATTTGGCCTATATTACGGGCCTTCGCTTTGTGTTGTCGTGTCACTTGGCCACCAGCTACCTGACTAAATGTTGAGAGTATGAGCTCTAGTAATGCAGTCGTGTCAGGTCAAGGAAGTGCAGTGGGATGGCAAGTCAATCTCCCTTGGATTGGCCTCGCTGGTCTTGAACATGGGCGCCGCTGGCCTCAAACAATTCGCCGAAGCTGGTGTTGACTTCCACGTACTCCCATGCATGAGGGAGATTGCCGAGACTTGTCCTGCATCGAACGAATATCGAAGGGAAATCAGTATATGTCGTCAAGAACAGCGAAAACAAGCCAAATGGCTTTACAAAGTAATCGAATTCGGTACAGCTGCAGACTTCGTCGTCGATGAGCTTCTTAAGATGAGGGCCGGGGAGAACGTCGTGGCTTGGATGTCTGCCATTCTGCCCGTCATGCCGGATAATTCCTGCGACACCCTGACACTAAAGCTTTTCGAGGCCAGTGGAGCCTCTGTCGTCAAAACTCCTGGCTTTGGGCAGCTTCGATCGCTTCGGGACACCCTCGCACCTCTTGTACGAAGAACAAAAAGAAAAGGCAAAGTCTTCCAATACCACAGATTGATGAAGAATCTTCTTGATAACAATGTACCTTCTACTCCCACTTCTCCACATGAAGTGTATGACGGCATCCTCAGCGAAGAGACAGCAGTACAGATTATACTATTGCTATCTAAGCTGATACAGGAGGATTCAAAAACAGTCATCGCCTATCATGGATTGAAAGGAGCAGCTTGGATGATTGTTTACGCTCGTCATGTTCTAGGGATTCCTGTTTGCGTTCTTAAGGCAGCTTCGGATTCATTCGGTTCCAATAAACGGAGATTACCAAGATGCGAGGGTCCTTCATTACATCTTTGCCGGAGAAAGCCGATGTGAAGTTCTCACTCAGGGGAAGGTGGAAGGTGGAAGACTCCTTCGAGACTAAGAGCTTCAGATCCGAACGTCTCAATGAGGGGACAATCGATACGGACACGACAGATGTGCTGAACTTATATCTGACGGATTCCGATCCTCTGAGAAAGGGGTCCTCAAATATTGTGGCATCGTTGGTATACAGCTACACCGAAACCTTAGCAAGAGGCTTGTATTTTGCAAAGGAGCTCATTCAGGCCATAGAAGCAAGAGACAGCGTCCGCTCATCATATGAATGCCAGTTCTGGTGGATGCTCCCACTCTTTCTCCGCTCGGTGCTCGCGAGATCAACAGTCCGCTACGCCAGAGCTCTGCTTGGTCCTTCCCATCATGCTCTTCCATCCTGCAGCCTCCCATTTCCCAGACTTTTCGACGTCAGCGCAGCTCAAGAGCACACTGAGTGGAGCCGCCTGACCGAAACTCTTGTACTCAATTTCCTTCTGGCTTGCTTTCTTCTTCCGATGATGGCGAGATCTTAGCCCACAAGACTTTGACCCAGAATATTGACTCCATTGTACCGACCACAGTCAGGCATGCAATCACAATGACTTTGATTGTGCGATTTGCACCCAGATCTTGGAAGCTGAAGGCCGGATAGGATGGGTTTTGCGACGACGGAACCCAAGCCTGGCTTGCAAGGTGGCGCTTTCTGAGACCCGTCATCTCCGCCGGTGCTGAGACTGGCCTTTTGGGAGGAGAACGCGGATCGCGGGGCTAGTGACACAATAGAACTGCGGTGGCTTGGAACAGATCTCCACACCATCTGCCTCATTGACATTGTTGCTCTTGGGAGTACTGTTGAACGCATGGTTGCACAGGTAGGATGACTTGGTGAATCAGTTGTGGCCGTCCCCATTGAAGTGTGATCAGTGGTATCGCTGTGGCTCAAGGTGAAGTGCGAATGTGATGTGATGGTGAGAAGTGAACACAGGTGAGGTACAGTAGTAGTGGTCGCAAAGATCGCAAAGTCTCGAACAACTGAAGAGATATTTAAGCTCTGTCCTGATGGCACACAGCGCGTCGTGACTAACTTCCAATACTGTGCTGTGCTTACTGTGTTTCCAGTAACCTTAGCGATCGATGCCCTGAGGTTTAGCGATGGCATAGCCCAAGCGGAAAGTTTACGCTGAAACAGCAGACTTTAGCGCCCTCGGGCTCTCAACTAGTTATATTGGAACATACGAGGCGGGGTGCAAGATTTCGTTGCACCGCAAATCTCGCGTAAAAGCCTAGTCATAGCTTTCCCCCATACAATTTTGTACTGTAACCAACACCATCATGGCTCCAACACGGGTACAAACACCGCCTAACAGTCCTCACGAGGGCACAGAGTGACCTACACCTCGTAAGGCTGAAATTCAAGCCCTAAAACGTTGTACAAACCTATCAAATAATGAGATTTTCGCTCAATGTGGAATTTCAAGACGAACTGGCTACAATTTGCTTAAGGATGACTCCTCTTGTCGCTCAGGAAAGACAAGATCTGACAGAACTCTCAAGATCAGTCCTGAAATGGTGCAAAGAATGATCAAACACATTACTGGTCGCTATAGTAAACACATCATGTCATGGCAGGATCTAGAAGCAGAGTTTGAGATCAATGTCAGCAAGCGGACTATTCAGCATGCTATGAAGAAGTATGGCTATAAGAAGTGCAAGGCATGTCAGAAAGAATATATCACGGAGGCTACACGTCAAAAACGTCTTGAATTTGCCAAGAAACGCCTGAATTGGACAGATTAAGAGTGGAAGCAGGTTAGGATCCGCCAAATTCTGCCAAAATTTGCTGTATTTACACCAAAAACAGATCATTTTCAGCGATGAAGTGCACTTTGCAAAGAAGGCACGCATCACAGAATGAGTCATTCGCAATGACAAGGAACGAGAGTGTGTTGACTGCATTCAGCATAAGCTGAAAAGGGGGGTTCAAAGCATTCACATATGGTTCTGTGTGGGGTGGAACTATAAGGCACCTCTTGTCTTCTATAGTGAAGAGCCTGGAGGCGGCAATATTACGCAGGTTTTGTATAGGGATCGCATACTAAAGCCGCATGTTGAACCCAGGATGCAGGTCTGAAAGGAGGCTGAGAAAGACTTCATTTTGTGTGAGGACAACGACAATGGACACGGAACTCGCAGCCAAAACAACCCAGCGCGGAGATACAAGGACGAAATAGGCCTGCATTACTATGCAAATCCACCATCCTCCCTCGACTTCAATATCATTGAGCGCGTGTGACGTATTCTGAAGCAAAGGGTCAAACAGCATAAGGCTGCGTCTAAGGAGGCCCTTAAGCATGCAATTTTGGTGGAATGAGACCTTATTACTATTGAGGAAATCAATAAGGAGGTTGAACACATGTTCTATACTATGGAGGAATGTGTGGAGCGCAAAGGTTTGCAGACTAGATACTAGAATTTGTATGGTATTGCTGCGAAAAGTTGCGGTTTTCGCTTTGTACGCGAGATTTGCGGTGCAACGAAATCTTGCACCCCGCCTCGATAATAAGATAATCTATATTATTATCTTTATGAGCTTAAATTTAAAGATAAGATATATATAGTTAAGAAACATCACTTCTACAAACCACATCGCCGTTTCCTTTCACGTCCCTCTAAACAGCCCAGTTCCCGAGTCGTAACGGCATCGATACGATGGAATCCGGCATGGATCCTTTGGTTACAACAAGGATTGGGCAGTGTTCATTCCAATCACTGCATGATGCTCTCCCTACTCGAGTTCTGAAGGAACATGTTCATGTTATAGATCAAGATACGAAAGCGTTACTTTTCGCTCCATCTACCGCTCTTACAGAGACGCAGAGATCCGCCGCGTTGGCCCTTCAAGATCGTCTGCGAAATCTGTCCCTGACTGCCTCACAGAATTTCGACTTGAAATCTGATACAGTCGAAGACATGACCTTCAGGCTGCTAAACCAACGCGGCGCCCTCAACGAGATTGAATCGTCATTCATTGCTCTGAGCTATTGCTGGCAGACAACGATTCAGCCATGTATAAACACAACGATGGCACCAGAGGTGGCGCCTGAAACAGCGTCAGACTATCCGCTGCCGATTTCTCCGCTTCTTTTCCAGGCGTTATTGGCGGAGCGTCAGTCGATAACGGAAGGAATCTGGTGTGATCAGATCTGTATCAACCAAGGTGATGAAGACGAGAAGGCAAGGGCTATTAACGCTATGGCCTTCGTCTATAAGAAAGCACGTCTGATTATCATTGTACTAGATGACATCGAAGTCGATGAAGCAGAGCAGACATTTTTGAGAGGCTTGCTTGATACTTATGAGACATCTGGCGGACCACGTGGAAGAATGCCAAACATCAATATTCCACCCGACATGAAGGCTCATCCTATATTTCGCAAGATTTCTTGCGAAACTTCTGCGCGCAAAGTGGTTCACATGAAAGTGGTTCACAAGGGCATGGTGCGCACATGAGATGAGACTTGGTGTGCGTCATATCTTCCTTATGCGATGTAGCAATACCAATGCCGTATCCTACAATACGGTCCTTAGGTTCACAGGGATCTTCTTCTCCCATCTTATCAAACATGCCATTGAAGTACCATCTTCAAATGCCACGATTAGCAATCTGAAGACCGCACTCAATGGCTTTTTTGGACGCCTGGAACTCGACGCTCTCCTTCAGATCCATCCTGAAGTACAGCGCAGCAGGGATCAAGACTACGCGGACAGCTATACTCGGGTATTCACCGAAGTCTTCGCCCTCCATGCTGGCGGGAATCCAAAGCTCCCCGATCGGCTTCGAGAACAAGATGCCAGTAGAGATAAGTTGTCGATAGTGCTGAATACTCTGGCCAATGGTCTTGTATTTGACAGATCGCAGATGCCTTTGAACGAACATCGATCAACTTTTCCAAGATGAATGCTGCTCTCGAATCCTGGTCCTCGCCTTGGCGGCCAACGATCCAGTTGTCCTATGTTCAACCGGGCGATCTCTGAGACTTGATCCAACAAACTCTACAAAATCATGGCTTTGCTGGCCAGTCACCAGTGATATGGGTCTTCGTGGTAATCGAAGTGTGCCTCGAATATCATCTCCCTTAACATACATCGATCGCAGGCGGGTCACTGAATTCGTCCGATTAGATCTTCTATTTCTTGGACGCACAGAAGACCACAGTCGTGCTTTAAAAATCCACATTGAATCTGCCAGACTCTTAACCGACGAATCCACAAGATTAAACATAGGAACAGAATCGGGGCTCCCTTCTTGGAGACGGTCCACTGACACGAACCCCGAGTACAAAAAGACCTTTATCGAAACACTAGCCTGCTTACTCGAATGCGGCGCCACATGGATTGAGAAAGTTGCTCAAAAAATTGACTACTCGAAGAGTATGCCACTACAGATAGCTGTACATTCACTTTCTACCGAAGAGCCTGAAAAAAATACCTTGTATATTCTAACCGGGCTGCGTACCGAAGACGGCCGAAAAATAGCCGACCACTTACTACTATTCGTCCATCATCTCCTGCTCTGGAGCCTCCCCTGGTATTCCGGCGGCAACATGGCTGCATGGAAACCGCTACTCATCACGACCAAATCCTGCGAGAAGCTTCTCACTTTTAGTCTGATTGATCAGATCAATGG
>JAABUP010004187.1_pt1 | contig 24000 bp, 22 predicted proteins | sample 5559201 | NCBI WGS metagenome assembly JAABUP01 (sample SAMN10711887, study PRJNA513373) | rock metagenome | isolation source: Antarctica rocks | place: Antarctica
AGCTTTTTCTGGACAGATATTATGATCCTTCTCGTAAAAAAGCGTTTCACAACAGTGGATTATCCCCACCCATCTCATCTCCATCTCCAGAACGTGAGATTGGATGTCCTCATATCATCGCCCAAGAATGGCCGCCAATTCGTCGACATAATTCGGTTCCGGCAATGAGCCAAAGTACGATATGCCGGCCAAGACAGGCAATTTCCAATAAATTATGACCCACTGTCAGCTTTTTGTGTTTGTTGAACTGTTAGAGCATTGCTAGTTCGAAAAATCGTTAGCGATGATTCGGTCAATTGGGTCGATGGTAGGATATGATCCGAGACGGAGTACAATGAAAACGTACAGTCATCTACTCACAGGCGGTATTCCTCGCGGCTGGAGCAGAGACCCTTGCTAACGTGGTCTAGATCAGATAAGAGCTTCCGAGTAATTTTCTCTCCATTAGATGTCTCGCTGCTCTGCTCTTATCATAAGGTGTACTCTACTAGCTCGAGTATGAAGGAAGTGAAAATGTGTTCTTGAGGGCTGTCCCTGCAGTTGATACCCATTCATTTCGCCCGCGGTTGAACGACTCGCTTCGCCGCATTGTACATATGTTCGGCACTCCAAAACTTGAAAGTAAGGCCGACATGGGTTTCGATGGTTCCCAAACCAGGCTGACGGCCCGCCAGTCCCGGAAGGACGTTTGTTGGGGAGATGGCTCGTCGGGAATAAGTTGTGTTTCCGGTAGAAAAGGTGGGTCCATTGCCGCATTTACTCTCTCACTGAAGTGATGTCAGATCTGTGACTTGCGACAAGCGGGGAAGAGGTGAGCTAGAAAGTTACTGTTAAACAGCCATGATACATGCATTGTCTTTGCATGATGACTGATTGGTCTGTGTCTTCTGAAAGGATTCATAAAATTTCAACTCACGGCAGTGCTAGCTCCAAACGGCTAAAGCAACGATAGCCGATTGTAAGCGCATGCGAGATTACCCTATGGCGGAGTACTTCCACCCCATTGAGAGTGAGAGGCTTTCGACTTGCAGCAAACGTACGATCCTTTAGGATTGGATACGATTCAAGGTGATGTAGGGGCATCATGCAACCATAAGTTCTCGTGTAATCTCGGAGGTATTTGATCCTGATCCTGGTCTTCGGGTGCAAGATGACGTCCTGCCACCCTATCAGCTTGAGATCTTTCACTATGGCCTCTGATCTCCACCCTTGCATGCCTAAGCTCGTAGATGTACCGCGATGTAGAGCTTGCGCCTTGCGTATCTTTCTTTCTTTCTCCCTCCTTCTGTCTCTGTCCTACCGAACTTCGTTTTTGACCGTCATGGCTCGCCAACTTTTCAAAGAAGTCGTTTTCTTAGCTCTAGACGCAATCAGCCCCATTTTTTGAAAGGTCACGACGGCCCTATCACGAGTGGAGAACATGCACCCGTGAGCTGTACGAAGGAGATTTTCTTCAATTGGAATACTCGGGGACAAGTCATTAAAAAGGCAACCATTCTCCCGGCTTTGGGTCCGATGGGCGCTGAGATGCGGTTACTTACCCTCAACTCACTGCCAAGATGATCACAGCCAGTAGCATCGCCCTTCGACTCTTGTTACTTGCTCTCTTTTATTTCGCTTAAAGAAAAATCATATCTAGCGCCCAATATTGGCTCCTAATGAAGCGCTATAAATGCAGTCGACCAAAAAAATACGGCCACAAAGACCCGTTCTTCAGACTAGATCTCTATAGAAAGACCATAGCTAGCAGAGCTAAAGGCGATGACAAAAATACGCTTCAAAGCTTCTTTGAACGCTACGGCAAAACGTTCGAAGCCTACATTTTTGGCGCCACCATCATCTACACCTCTGAGGTCGAGAATATTCAAGCGGTTAATACTATAGGGTTTGAAAATTTCGGCGTCGAGGGTATCAGGAAGCAAGCTAATGCTAGTTGGATTGGAGATGGGGTATTTGTCTTTGATGGTGAGATACGGAAGTATGCGAGGAAGGTTCTTCTGCCGATTCTTGCGAGGAGGCAGATTGCTGATTTGAGGGGATTTGAGGTGCGTTTAGAGAGGATGATGGATTTCGTGCTAGGGATTGGGATGATGGTGGATTTGAAACCACTGCTGAGAAGATTGGTAAGTAACTTTAGGACTTTGTAATTGGGGCTCCCAGGAATACTGTGAATGGAAAGCATCGAGTAGATTGGCATACCAGAGTACTGACAGCATTTCTGTTGTAGTTTCTCGACACATCCATGGAGTTCTTGTTCGGCGAGCTCCCTTGTTCTTCCAAGCTAGAACCAGGGAAGTTTCTCGCCTCCTTCGACCGGGCAATGCTCGGCGGCGACCAGCGCATGTCGTTGAGAGGCCTACCAATCCTCTGGGGTAATGCTAAGCGTGACCGAGAATGGAAAGCCGCCTGTGCAGAAGTCCATGCCGTCGTTGATCAATATGTTGAGTAGGCTTTATCGGAGCAAAACAAAAGCGAAGCAAGATCGTCCCCAGGGATGAAACATGACGCAGTCAACAATACCATGGCGACTGATTAGCAACGACCAATCTCATTTCTGCATGAGCTGGTCAAGGAGACCAACGACCGCCAATTCATCCGCGATCAGATAATCAGTCTCTTTTTTCCTGCGCGCGACGCAACCTCCATCGCAATCAGTGATCTCTTTTTCCTACTCGCTCGTGATCCGCATGCCTGGGCCAAATTAAGGACCGAAATCCTCAGTCATGACGAAGAAATCACGTTCGAGAGTCTGGAAAGCATGAAGTATCTTCTGGCTGTCATGAATGAAAGTCAGTAACCCGTTCACTAACCGCTTTCTCATCTCCATTCTCTGAATTGACTGCTTGCCTTTCTTCCTACCTCTTACAACCATAGGTCTCCGCCTTCTCGCTCCCTCAAACGTCTCCCGCCGCACTTGCACTCACCCCACCACGCTCCCCCGCGGCGGCGGTCCCGACGGCTCCCCCCCGATTCTGGTATTCCCTGGCACCCACGTAGACTCCCATTTCGGTATCATGCAGCGTGATACCAACATCTGGGGCCCAGACGCCGAAGACTTCCGCCTCTAGCGCTGGATTGAGGGCAATCTGCGACCCGGTTGGACTTATGTCCCTTTCTTAGGTGGAGGAAGAATCTGTCCGGCACAGCAGATGGTGTTATGTCAGATGGGATATGTGTTGGCTAGGTTGTGGGGAGATTTGAGAGTGTGGTGAATAAGGATCCTGTTGAAGAGTTTGTGGAGTATAAGTTTACTGTACTATACAGAGTCGAAATGGGGTAAAGGTGGGATTCTTCGGACCAAACCAGACGTAAATGCAGGCGAGGAGGGTCAGGAGAGTCAGGAAAGAAGCTTCAATTTCGCTGAGCTCTTGCAAAGTATACCAAGTATAATCATAATCAATAGAAATATTGTTGCCATGTCTTTTATTCCAAAACTCTTATCTATGGCCACAACCATACACGCAGCTACTGTCTAAACCTGGAGACTATTTGTGAAGACGAATGGAGATAAAGGATTTCGGACTTTTTTGTCAACTCGAGGACGACGAGATAGTAAATCCTTACTTCTTCCACTAGATCACCGTTAAGTGAACGAAATTTCCTCTGATGCTATTGGTCGTTGTAGTGTGAACGACCATAAGCTCACTATGACCGTTCCGGATCTACAAAAGGACCTCTAGCCTAAGACACTACATCGGCCCATCTCTCATCGTTCAAGTTCCTGGTGGACTTTTTATTCATTAGATCACCGAAGTGACCTCCCATTAACGCCAATCATAAGCGGACAACAAGATTTCACAGAAGGCTGGTATAGGCCTTTGAATTCGTAATAGGCAAGCGATTTGCGAAGAAAGCAAGCCGATTCTCATTGATCTAATCAACGTTGGATCATACCAATGCAAAGTTAGACATTAGCAATTGTGCCCATCCGGAAGGAGTCAAAATTAGCGGAAGAGGTACGCTAAACTCCAGCCACAATTTGGTACTCGCAACGGCCTACTCCGAAGTTCCTTTCCTTTGTAGTCACACGAGATGGAACGTTCCAGACCGCCGCGCTTTTCTCCAAAATGTATTGTCTTCCTTAGCTTTCTCTTTGCTAATTGATACACCGCATTATTAGCCCGTGCCTGAGTGCCATCTCGTTCCCAGAATACGAGCGTATCTGCTCTTGTCTACTTATACGACGTACATGAGGCCTTGCGTGGTAGTCGCCTTCAGACTACTCGAGTGCCACACAATGGCTTTGGAAGTACTTGCCAAATTGGTCGATATGGCTGGCTGATGTCTATACTGAGATTCGCAGTAGTTATGGCTAGCCACTATCCTATCGAATAGCTCAACGATCAAATGCACTGCCATCGCTTTAGAGACCAAGAAGTGCTCAGGCTACATAGGGACGGTCGTTTGGCTTGCTTTAGACCTTTTCGCAAGAGACCACCAGGATCCTAGGACAACTCATCGGCTGGACCTTTCGTCTTGGGCATCTCATTTGCTCTTGACATGATTATGCCGAACAGCAAAAGCCCATCAAAATTGTGTATGTAAGCCACTATTTTCTTCCCTTTTACTGCCCAAAGTTTCTTTCTCAGCCTCGAGACACAGACACTTCGCACAAAGTCAGGATTGGTCTTCTTTTCGGTTCACCTCTCTTCTATCTTACTATCCTAATTCGCCTGCAAATAATCCAGAAAAATGGCAGATCAGTTTCCATTGCAGAGTAACAATGATTGTGGCGGCTGCCGGGACCCTTGCTCTCACCAGCAAGCATGGTCAAGGACTGTGCTGCTTGAAATGCCGGAATTGGATGCTAGTTGAGTGTAAGGTCGATACTGCACGGCATGCCATTGATGAAATCTTCAATGATGTCAAGGCACATAGCAAGACACCAAAAAGGTGGCAGAGAAAATCACCGAAGGGCTCAGCAATCAGGTAGACCGGGCGTAAGTTTGGCTAGTAGCGCTTGATGTGTGCGTTTTGATGAGCTAACCAGACTCCGAAGATATGCTCTCTTCTACTGGATTGCCAAAAATATTGAGTACGATGAGACCAAAGGAACCTCAGGCATCAATGCGTTGAAATCCACAGATCCAAATAGCGAATTAGATTTCAAGCAATTGAGTCAACTGCGCAAAAGTAACCCTGATGCTGGAACAATGGGTCAATCAACCAAACTTGCTGAGCAGACATTGTGCACCAAGCAAGGCGTATGTCGGAAACATGCCGATCTTTTTTTGGACCTACTCGGAGAGAGCGATGAAATTATTGGACCGAAGGAAACTGGCTCTGGAGAATCTCAAATTCTTTTCTCCGCAGATCCATTATCAGGAGTCAGCACGGGCGCACAGAAGCATCTACTGCCATTGGCCCTGCCTAAAGATGACACTCTCATGAATAAGTCGAAGGAGCTGACGACACGCAAACATCGCTGGACTGCACTTATACTCCAAGGCACAGCGTACGAAAACAAGAAGCCAAAGAAGCTTGTCGATGTCGTCTTCGCGCGGACAAAGAGCGTTGAAACAAACGATGATGGAGTGACGAAGAGAGTGGAAAGGAACTACAACCCTCGATCCTTCACTATGAGCAACTATCCTGAGTTCCTTTCTAGACATTGTCCGCAGGGTGACGATGAGGCTCAAATCGCGACCCGATTCTATCCAGAGACCCTAAGAAATCTCTCTTATGCAGATTGGAGGCAATATCCAAGGATGCCAGATTCCGCCAAGTCATGTCACTGCATCAGCATGGACGACTTAGCTCCCTCAACTTACTTTCTGCTTCCAAATCACGGTCAATTACCCGACATCCTCAAATTCAAAGCGAAGCCCGCGTGCACCCACTGGGTATTACCAGCCAAGCGAGCTTTCGGTATTTGCATCGTCCCGCGGTCCGGTAAAAGCGAGGTACCAGCAGCAGCGACTCCAGAATTCTTCCGGAATAAAGGCAGTGTACAAGTCATGGTGAGGAAACCTGACGCTTGGGAACTTGACATTAAGCTAGATAGCCTGCCAAAGGAAATCGCCTGGGTCTATCTTGTTGGACTTGACTTGAACGACGATAAGTCATGGAAGATCCACACCTCCATCAAACCCGATGATATCAATCCTGGCCTTATCATGTGGAAACTCGCGTCAGCACCTCTGGATAAGCCCCCGATTGTAGAGGCAAAGGCTTCAGGTGCAAAGGAAACGGTGTCTCGAAGTTCGTCCCAAAGCTCGAGTCAGTCTCGTCGCCGAGGTGGCTCACAATAAGTAAGTGCAGAAATGATCTAGATGGGCTCAGGTCGCCCAAGATTTGATATTGCCGGTTCATTTTCTTGAAATAAAAGCTTTGCGTAATTCTTTGATTGCTTTCTTGAGTATTGGGGGACAGACCTTTTTGGGAGGTTCGGATCGTTTTCTGGCTTGTCGGTTTCATTACTTTGATCATGAATTTGTTAGTGGACTGTAAACCAGGAAGTTTCGACCGCCAGAATCAGGTTGTAGTTCTGCTCTGAAGTGCTTTGTGACGACCTCAAGGTGATACTTACATAGACGTTCGATTCGATCCTTCGTGATATGTTAAACTGTTTTAATTCTCTCAAACTCTCGGTGGCCACGTTAGGGACAAAGTCTCACACCAACTTGCACTAAGTAAGTTCAATTATCATCATAAAAATCGGTTGCCGACCAAGACCAACCACTGGTAGAGCCGTCTCTCAAGCTCTTTGTCTACAGAGTAGAGGAATCTTTTGAAGATCTCAACGACCTCTTCTCCATGAAAGGCGTTACCATACCATATCTTGTACCGAAATTATAAAAAAAAAGGCGCTTTTCCCAAGTGGGATTAATCCCAAATTTCAGAAAGTTTGAAATGATGTCAGATTCTACTCCATGTCGCGCAACATAGACAAACGAGATGCGTGACATCACATTACGAAACATCTGAGAACTGTGGGGCCTTTACAACAACTAATAAAATGGACACTCCTCCCAAGATCAGATCTTCCGCTACAGATCCCCAACCCTCTCCCAATGCGTCGACAGCCGCAACAACCACAGCGCGAACCTACTACGACTCCCCCGACGCCGACACCTTCTACCACACAATCTGGGGCGGCTCCGACATCCATATCGGCCTCTACACGTCCCCCACCGACTCCATAGCCACCGCCTCTCAGCGCACAGTCTCACACATGGCCACCCTCATCTCCCCCATCACCGCATCCACCCACATCCTCGACATGGGCGCTGGCTACGGTGGCGCCGCGAGATATCTAGCCAAGACATATGGATGCAAAGTCACTTGTTTGAATCTTTCGGAAGTGGAGAACGAGAGGAATAGGCAGATGACGAGGGAGGCGGGGTTGGCGGGTTTGGTGGAGGTGGTGGAGGGGAGCTTTGAGGATGTGTCGCTTGGGGATCATACGATTGATGTTGTGTGGTCTCAAGACGCGTTTCTACATTCAGGGAATCGGGCCAAGATTGTGCAGGAGATCGATAGGGTATTGGTGCAAGAAGGTGGAAGAGTAGTCTTTACAGATCCAATGGCGTCCGAGGATGCCGATGTCGAAAATCTAAAACCAATACTGCAACGATTGCACCTGGACAGTCTTGGGTCATACCAGTTCTACAGAGATGAATTTGTGAAAATTGGATATGAGGACTTAGGGTTCGACGACCATACGGATCAACTCGTGGAACATTACAGCAGGGTGCTGCAAGAATTAAAAGCCCGGGAAGAGGAGTTGGAGGGAAAGATATCTGATGAGTATGTCGAGAATATGAAGATTGGGTTGAACCATTGGATCGAGGGAGGCAGAAGTGGTCAGCTTTCTTGGGGTATCATCCAATTTCCCCCGCGAGTCGTCTAGTCTGGACCTCCGCATACCCAACATCTGCATCTAAAGGTGGCCATCCTCAAGACTGTTTGAAACATGGCATTGGGCCCCGGGACTATATGGCATGAGACACTACCTGAGAGGATATAACTGAATACAGGAGACCGCTGTCGCATCAATCTCCAGAGGACACCGATCCCCGAGTATGACTCACGATTGATCATATCTGCTATGCTGGACTTCAGCTTAGTCATTGCCTACTCGTCTGAGGCGAATCGGAGAACGGCTGGCGTCCTTTACTTCTCCCTACCCCGCAAACTGGTTGATCCTGGCATCTTTACTTCGACCTGCGAAGCTGCGCGCTACTTACGGGTGTCGCAAGGGTGCCTGAATTGTATCTTTCGCTCAATTGAGGGGATGGTTTACTCCCTATTGTTAGGAGGTAGGATCTGATGTTCTAGCTTAGTCAGCCGCCGATAGCTACAAGGCGTCAGTGATCCTTGATCATCATCTTTCCGATCGCAGGAAGTCTACGGACAACCTTACTTGCAAACCTGCGTACTTATGATAATGGCCTCTGAAGAGAACAAGCCGTTTCTTCACAAGGAGGATGGCTTGGAGCATGAGCATGATGCACCTATGGATCAGAACCAAAAATGGCCGTTCAAGAGCATCGTTCTGCTTCACTTGAGCCTGGTCCTGTTGTACACAGCCATCTCTACCCTTGTGATCCAGGCCAATAAGTGCCCTAGCAAACCACAAAGCAGTATTTTCCCATAATGATATATCTCGAGAACAGCGTTGACACCAGGCAAGGCGCACCGCTTCAAGACATCCTGATTGCTTACAAGTCGACTGTCTTCAAGAATTTGACCGCCAATCGATTCGCAGGCCCACCAACACCTGAGATCGATGCTGCTTGGGATGCTTTATTAGAGCCGGTGAATCTGCGAGTTTCAGAGAATGAGTTACAGCGCGCAGGCCAGAGCTCAGTCGCCCTACTTGAGGGCGGAGGTTATCTCGCTTGGCTGCAAAGTTTCCACGAAATTCACTGCATTGTAAGTCTACGAGTCTACCTGGATGACGATGCAAGTAATAATTACGGCTCATTGAAGAAAATGCTGAGGCAATGGAACTATCGTGACTACTACCATCCGAATATTTCAGCACAGGAAGAAACGCACATGGCTTCTCATGCCGGTATGAGTCTCTAATTTTACGCAGTACCAAACCTTGCTAGGCTCACTGAACCGCTAGATCATTGTTTCGAAATGCTACGGCAGGCGGCCATGTGCCATGGCGACACGTCTTTGACTACGTTTATCTGGAATGATACCAAAGCTAAGCCAATGTTTGACGCAAGCGAGACGCGACACACGTGCGTAGACTGGGACGTACTCGTAGCATCTATCGAACCCCGCCTTGTAAGCGATGAGGAGATTGGACGACTCAAGAACCCTTTGATGGATCGCAATCTATGAATTATCTTTACTCTCTTGGTGCCTTTGGGGAGGAGGGTTTTCAGACTGAGGCGTATGATTCATATGTCCTGTATGATTCGTTGATTCCTGGCTGTATGTCTCCCATTTCGACGTCCATCGCAATAGTTGATTCCAGTCCCGACATTGGTGCTCCGTCCCAAATCCTTTGACACCTCCAATTTCGTCGTCTTTGATCTCGATCGTCGTGTCAGGCTGGCACATTAGCGCGTGTCGCAGGAGGTCGATGCAGTGCCTAATGTGTGGAGGTGAAGACATCATTGGCAAATCATCCTCTGCCAATCTCCTGCCTTCAATGGCAGCTTGAAATGTAGTCCAGAAACCCTCCCGGATGCCATCCTAGCATTTGTAAGCACACACGGGGATCCGAGGTGTCATGACGCTCCTTACCAGGCAATGGAGCTGGTGAAAGACAGCAAAAGCAGATCGCTGTGGAGCAATCGTGGGATGCTTGAAAAAACCGCCCTGCTCTGGGAACAGTTCTCGCCAAGCTCTGTTTGTGATATTTGATGGAGCCTCTCCGAAGGTTCTGTTGTATTGGAATAATTCAGGTTGAACCTTCACTTGGGTAGATTAGCCGAGCGTCAGAATTTCACCCTTAAAATTGCCACTGACACTGGATGATTCGGTCAACATTGTCCTCCATCGAGTATCGCCCGGCCAAAAAGCTTGCACCAGCGACAAAGACGAGCGTAAGAAGTGACGCCAGGACCGAGCGGATCGACACTGGCAAGCGACGTCTACTTCGACCGACTTTTTCTTCTCGCAAAAGCGAGTAACGTACTTCTGGCTGAGTGACCGGGCTAAACATCTTGGAAGCGTTCATCTCTTTTTTCGACGTTGAGGGACCATGAGGATGAGATACAGGAGGTCTTGTAGACACAGAGAAATGACGGCCTTCAATTAGGCGAACCCCAAAAAGAGCCGTCCTCGTTGTCAAGGCTTCTTGCTCAGAATTCACGCGGATTGAACTGGGCAGATCGTGGCATCAGCGATTGTCCACCCGGTGGCAGCGCTTGCTGCGATGTTCATCGCACACGCAGTCAAAATGGCACGCGAAACGCCATTGGTAAAGTGCCTAGAACTGACACGGTGAACTGCACCTAGTGCATCGGTACTAGATTGTCGGGATCAAGATGGCTGCATGAGTGATCAGGCGGGCAATGTATAGCATGCATGGTAGTTAGAGCGTTTTGCTTTGCGCATCTAGCTTGAAGAGAAACGCGACCTGCTGAGGCCCCAAAGAACTAGGCAAAGTTTGCGTCGATCTAGACTCTATCACAGTAACTTCCAAATTAGCTACACTTTTCTCTCCTCGCAGCCGGTAGGATTTGTATCGGTACAAGATGCAGGAGATCCAGCACTAGCCTCTTAAAGACCATGACCGAAGCGCAACGTGTGAAAGTGTGAATGACTCCACAGATGCATAGCGGCTTAAACCCTTGTCATCTTCGCATCGTTCTCAATTCCAAATAGCAAAGCTTGCGGTGAATATTTGGAACATGGAGTGACTGGGCTTCCTAGAGACTGCGGGGCGCCTACCTGACTTTATCGAATTGTGCTCGTACCCCCGATCGTTTGGTGAAACCTGATCCACTTCTTCTCGGTTCTCTACGAGCTCTATTTGTCAATACAAACCCCCTTTGACCCATTTCCTCCAACAACGGTCGCGTGAAATCTCATTTGACACAAGTCTTTTCAAACATTACCCGTAGCGATGCAATTGCCCACTCTTGTCCTCGCCCTACTCGCCGTCAGGGTCTTAGCAGCACCCGTGGCAAGTCAGTCTTCCTTCTAATGACTCTAATTCCCTTCAGCGTGAAACCGAGACGAAATCGCTAACGCCTCGCAGATGACGAAGCGGTAGCTTATCCTGACAGCTACAAACGAGCACCCTCAGACGATGCCGTAGCTTACCCGGACAGCTACAAGAGAGAAGCCTCTGATGACGCTGTAGCGTATCCTGACAGCTACAAACGAGAGGCTTCGGATGACGCGGTGGCTTATCCGGACAGTTACAAAAGGGAAGCGTCTGATGACGCCGTGGCGTATCCGGATTCATACAAACGCGAGGCTTCAGATGACGCCGTGGCGTATCCGGATTCATACAAACGCGAGGCTTCAGATGATGCCGTTGCCTATCCGGACTCATACTAGCCTAGGTTTCGAGAGGGAGCGGCAGGGCGTATTGGCTGTGGGTCAGTGTCGAGATACAGTGAAATCTTTCGCGACGGGATCATGGCCGGACAGATGGACGATCTCAGGATTCATGCGTCGAGAAGCGTGTGTTGCTTTCAAATCTCTCTCTTGTAACCTGAGGATGGATCATGGGCGATATTTGATGTAGGGAGTACCATAGGTGCAGACGAATGAACAATCGCAATACCCAAATACTTTGAACAAAGTCTCGCGTCTTCATGTTCTTTAAGTCTCTACACTCCGTTTAGTCTTGACAATTGGCAGCGTAGTCCATTGTCAGTACGATTTTGCAGTCTCCCATTACTCATCCCAGATCCTTGCATTTCAATCCCCTTTCACAAAGTCCCAATCGTATCCTGACCAAATTGCTATCTCTATTGCCTCCTCAAGGGCAGTATTTTACATTTTGCTTACCATGCATTCGTCTCCATAATAAAGGATAAATTGACACTTGATGCTTTTTCAAGTGCTGTAGTTGATATTCCGCTTCACATGCAGATATCCTCTAAAGCAAGGTTCCTGTTAAGTTTTCTGCCTCAACCGTGTTTGAAAACTTGAGATGACTCCTGATGTCAGACCAATCAGGGGCTCCGAGCCTCCGTTTTCCCGATTGCCAAAGTTGAGAGGTCCACTAGCGATCAATGGTAAGAAACATTCTCTCAAACACACTTCGTGGGGACAACCGTTTGCCTGGCTACCCTTTCACATGGCGAAGTTTAGGGTCGCCCAGAATATGCCAAAGATGGTGTCTATGGTGAATAGTTACTACACAAAAGTTATCTAAGGTGTAATTACCTTCGCCCATTGTACCAGGTAAGCTGGAGAAAGGCGGGCTCGTTCCGGCTATCTCACGTCTTCCAAAGGCTTTTGTCCCCAGATAACGACCTTCGGTACCACCCTCGCAAACCCCTTCTCACTCATTTGGACTCCCCATTCCACATCTTTGCCCACCCTCTCCTTTGCCTCTTCCTCCTTCCTCTCCACTTCTTCCTCCATCACCAAAAATTGAAGGCTCTGAAAGAACCCCACCGTCGACATCTGTCCCTGGAACTCCGCCCTTTGCACACTCTCAAATCCCACATCTTCAAACGCCTGTTCCAACCCCCTCACCCACTTCAACCTTGCAAAATCTGTCAACTCTTGCATCCGGTGGAACCGCCTAACATCCTCACCCTCCACGCTTGTGCCCTTGGGAAACACGGTGATGGCGCCCTCGGGGTCCAGCTCATCCCACTGCATCCAGCCCCCGGGTCTGAGCATTTCCCACGCGTTTCTTAGCACGGTGTGCGTATCATTAGACTTCACCGCAAGTAGTGCGAGGCGGATGTGTACTACATCAAAATACTCCACCCAATGATTCGGGATGGAAGTATAGATGTCCCATTCCCGGACTTCTAGGCCCGGTGGCAGCCATTCACGGAACGGAATTTGGGATAAAGAGATATCGGATGCTGTAATCCGTGCGTTGGGATATTGATGGAGTAAGGAGAGCGGCCAAATTGCTGTCCCTGTGGCTAGGTCTGCTATGCGGTAAGATAGAGACTGTGAGTAGGGATTTGTTGGAGGGACTATGGATGGTTGAGGATTGGCGGGTGAGGCAATGGTGTCAAGGCTATTGCGAAAGGATTCACTGGAAGAGAAGGAGTCAATTATAGTGGGATGGATGAGAAAGCGTAGATCAAGCTGCCAAAGGGTATGTTGCGCTATGAGGCGCGTGGTTGAAAGGTGAGAGCGGGAGAGAGGATAAGGTGATGAGTCCGGAGGCATTAGTACCGTGCAAGTAAGGATTCGTCTGGGGGAGATTCCAGGGATTTCAAGATATTGATATGATAACAACAATATGCCTGGGATCAAGACTAACTTGCTTGACAGAGAGTGGCCAGGCAGCAACACTTAGTCATTGGTGCCGTACACATGCATACTAGACGCCGATCTTAATGGCTCGAAGGACATTTTCTGCCTCCATACCTACATCCTGACCGAGACAGCACCTACAGTCAACTTTTCTCTTATTTCGTAGCACGTAAATTACATATACTATCAAACGTGAAACATCTAGACAGACGCCACCCTAAACATGAATACGACTTGTCGTAGCCGCTCCTCATCCAGACTCCCCCTCATGCAATTTAACTCCCTCACCATAAGGTCCAACATAGACATCGGTGCTGACGTGGATCCTCTTGTCGTTGCTTGATAAGGCTTTTATAGAAGTCCCAGCAGTCACATGCGGAGCTTCCAATGTTCGTTCCGTTAGCCTGATGAAACCATGCTCTCCTTCCTCGACCACAGATACTGAATCAATCTTGGCACCAGTAGCCTTGTTTCTCAAGTGAGAATCCCACATGTACTGCTCTTTGTAACCCGCTAAGGGAATACGGCTACGACGTTGAGAGCGATCGATGGAACCGAAGAGGACAAGATTAAGGATTGGGCGAAGGCATGGGAGACATGCTTAGCATTGGAATTAGCCATTCTTCTCTTTGCGTTGCTGAGAACGGACTTACCGCAAGTGATCCCTATATGGCTTTCCACGCCGGTCCAGATTTGCACGTTGACGAAGTTCCATGTAATATCTGGTGACTTGAGATCTAGATTCATGATGAAGGTGAACCGCGTTATGGACACACAAACCACGCTTCCATAGCTATTAGCTTGACTATTTGTGTCACAGGTTGACCATACACGTACAAAATACCGAGGACGAAAACGCTACTCAGAGCGAGCTTTTGGGCCCGAGGAAGGTGTAGCTGCCAGATAAATGGCATAGGCAAAATTAAAAGTGCCCCGTCCGTAACGATGTTCGGAATGGAGTTTCCATTGAAGAATTGATTGACGTTGACACCACAGCTGAAGCTGCCCGGCGCAGGCGGTGTCGGCGCAAATCGGGTCCACAATGCGCTTACAGGCTGACACTGGAAGATGGTGATGAGGATCTAAGGAAGGGTCAAAAATCATGCGCGCATGTGACATAAGGTTATTGCGCTCACCACAGCGGTCCCCCAGGCGCTGACTAATGCTGTCAGGATGTAGATTGGAATGCGGATCTTGCTTTGCTTGAATATACGCCAGTAGAACGCCAGCAAGGAGAATTTTACACAGCAGATGATGCAAGTGTAACTGATTTCTGAGACGAAAAGGCCCTTGGCCCAAGCGACGGCAGCGTCTGGCGGTCCCACCCAGATATGACGTCCGAGGCCATGATCGATCACTAAAAAGCTCAGCCTGGGAAATCGAATCGTTCACAGAGCCCTACTATAAGTGATCGACACAAACATCATGGTGGCTGCTGCTGCCTACGCCGGTGTTAGTGAGAGAAGAGTGAGAAGCATCTTCTCCAACCCACAATGGCCGGTAGCATTAGCCAATCATCCCACCAAAACGGCAGTCGAGTCAGTCGTCGCGCGGTAAATCGTAGACCGATCGCCATCACAGCCAATACGAATGTTGCAAGATTCACACCCAGTATACGTCTGGCCTGAGTGTCTTCCAGATTGACAGTGGGCGGTGGAGTTGGAAGCGCCATTGTCGACAATGAGCAGAGGCTTTTCCTGATAATCGTCTCCACCAGAGTTGAGAACAGTACGTGCTTTAATTTTTCAAGGTTTACATATGGGCAACGGCGCTGGAGGGAGGATTTTATGCCTGTCAGAGGTGAAACATATGAAGGAAGTCAGCATGCCTGCGTAGCCCCCAAGTACGCGCTACAGTGACGGCACAACGTGGGGCAACGTGCATGCTTCGATGATCACCCAGCTCGACTGAGACAAATATAGGCACGCCAATGAGCAGCAATAGAAATCACATGGCACCCGTTAGGGCATACGAATAGAGTAGAGGGACTGACCTTGGACGCTTAGCTGTAAGTGCCCCTAATTATGCAATGCACACACTTTAACCTCGGAGGAAATGCACCGCTTTTGTAACGAGCATCCTGGGGCAGCACAGGAGTCCGATTGGAAAATAGGACGGCTTTGTTACAAGCAGAATGACATGTCGAAGGAGAGGCTGCTTCGGACCTCGTTGCCTCTCTTGTTAGAGTCGCCGTTGCAGGAGGTCACGTATGTCCCTTTGTGAGACAACAGTACTTGCCAAATCGAGTCTCTAGTCTAATGCAAATGGCGGACTCAGCCAAGACCAGTCGCTTGCGGAAACCATGACGTGTTGGAATTCAGCCCTATGCTACCAATTTCTCCCAGTTTTATTGGTGGATGACCTGAAGCGTTTTAGCGTCTTAGCATCCCCTGACACTTCTCTTTCTTCTCCATGTAACCAACTCAATCAATCAATTCCACACCTATGAGACCTCAACTTCTCCACGTATTTCAACATGACGCCGATCAAGTCTTTGTCCCGGGAGCAAAGCGAAGCTAGAGGTGGGCATTCCACTCGCAAAGGAAGGAGCCAAGTTGATTTGCCCTCATCGTTCGGTATTACAACCGCAAAGAACCATCTTAGTTCCATCAGTCATTGGGGGTTCATGGCCGACTCCCAAATGACATTGACTAATGTTTGTCTCAATCAAAGTGTACTTTGGCGCTTGTTGACCCACTGAAGCGGTAACCAATCAGCGGAGGCCAAAGGGCCGTCCCGCATGTTATCTAGCCGTTACTGTATCAGCCCCAATTAGGTGAAGCTAAGGCACACGTCGCAGTGGCCCTGATATCTTGTGAGAATCAGCCTGATGATAAGCGAGAGCAGCCTTGAGACAGTCGCTTCAAATGGGCCCGACTGAGAGGAAATGCCAGGCTTCAGCTGCAATGGAAAAAGCATGCCCCCATTTCCCATATGGGAATTGCCCTACTTGACTCAGCCAGATGACTTCACTTTGTGGCTTATGTCTCCGATAGGCAGCTGGCACGGCGCGCTAATGCACGCTTTCAACTCTCCAACATGCCCCCCACCTTGTACCGGTACGTACCGGTACTCATACAGTATGGCCTTCCAAAACGGTACTAGCGTCACGGTCCGACGGCGGCATATGGGCTAGCCCGTAGTGTTGCAGCACGGCACAGGCGGACTGAAGGCAATTAGCTAGTTGAACGTCTAAGCTAGCCAGTCATAGTGAAGTATCCATCAGTTCGTGGGGGCTCGGCAAGGCGGACGCTTATGCCTCAAAGAACGCCTTCAATGCCGCGGAGAATCCTCGCAACTGCAAAAGCATTGGTCATACACCGACAATATAGTTTCACGGTGTACGTGGAGTTGAATCCCTAGGCATTGATATCATTGGGGCGCTTGGTTGCAAAGGAGTCGCTATCCAATCTATGCATGAAAAGGATTCTGAGCTCGATGCATGTCAATTGGTCAAACCAATCGGATGTACGTCGCAGATTATGGTAGTCCATGGACGGCAGCGCGTTGATAGCCCTGACATCCTTGTCGTTCCGCCTGCTGCCTTATGCGTACTTCAGATAAGTAGCCAACCAAAAGTCTACTATTCCACACCGCAACAGGGCAGGCTGGCTGAAAGGATCAATCAGACCAAACATCCTACAGATAGCTAAGGGCTGGAAATCCCAACTCATGGGTCGTCCAGCTTGGCGACAGGCGCATTTGGGTATAGCTTAAGCGAAGAGTCAGCCATTCAGCACGAAGGATTGTAAGCCATGGCTGGGCGTTATTGTGGCCCCCTTTCAAGGCGTGCGTGATCATCTCGTGTGGTTCGTATTTTATCTCCGCCAAGACGCCGCCGTCGAGGCCGTTGCTAGATCCCAATACACGGCCGCTAACCTGATTAGGTTAAGAGATAACATGCGAACCACACGAGTACTTCAAGTGTCATCTATGCGCTTCCGCATTTGGCGATAGCAACGTTAGTCCTGGTATTGGCGCACACCCGTTCCTCCACAAATGCTAGGAGCTTTCGTGACGTTAGCTCCTGAGGATTTCGAATTTGGTGTTTGCCCCGGCACATGTGGCATTTTCTGCTCCCAAGGCACCCATTTGCTGCTCGTTCCTGACTTATGCTTGCTTCCTGCAATAGGTGAGACGTCGATGTCGATGGGCAGCCCAACAATGATCTCGCTGTCATTCAGCTTATTCTTGTCAGGTGTTTTTTTTCACACAATCTTCTGTACACCAGTCTTCAATATGCCCGCTCTCACAGTTGTCCTGGTCCCAGGGGCCTTTCACGTTGCTTCGGTCATGGACATACTGGGGGCGCGGCTTCAAGAAAAAGGTTACAATACACGTACATGGGGACTGAAGACAGTCGATCAGCCTAATGTCTCAGTCGAAGAGGATTCGAAGCTGCTAGCCGAAGGAATCCTTAATCCCCTCATAAAAGAGCAAGGCAAAGATGTCGTGCTCTATCTGCATTCTTACGCTGGTTTCCCTGGAAGCGCTGCCATTGCTGGACTTTCAAAGGCTGAGCGAATTGCAAAGGGCCAGCAAGGCGGCATCATAGGTCTCATCTTCCAGTCCGCTTTTGTGCCTAAGCCCGGCAATACCCTTCTACAGATGATAGGAGGAAACTATGCCCCTTGGCAGGATCCTGATGTGAGTCCTTCTCTCTTACTTGTTCTCAGCTTCCTCTATGATCATTATTAAGGTTTCGAATAGGAAAAGGCAGGGCTAGTCAAAGTCATTGATCCTAAGACTACGTTTTATGCCGACGTTGTGGAACCACTAGCTGCCGAAGCCGCAAATCAAATCTATGGTCAATCGCTGTTATCGTTCAACTCTCCTGCTGGACTCACTCATTACCAAGATAGCGCTTACAACGGACGTCGGGTCTATCTGCACACAACCCAAGACCAGGCCCTTCCCCCTTTCGCGCAGGACATGTTTTTGAGCGGAAGTGGGGTTGCATGGAAAGTTTTGAAGCTAGATTCCAGTCACTCCCCCTTCCTGAGTGGTCCGGAGAATTTGGCAAATATTTTGGAGGAGAATATTCAAGCTTTTGCTGCAAGTTTCAAGGCGGTGAAAGGAGCGGACACGACGGAATGATATGCGAACGTTAGAGACACAGCCCTAATCAGAGATGAGTAGAAGAAGGGAGACATAAAGGCCAAGACGGAGTATTGAGTCCTTTAAACTGTTTGACTTCGTTCGATCCCCTTCCCCTCTTTCGACTTTGGGTGAGTTCGGTACCGACAAGGCGCTCACTAGAGCTGTAAAGTAAATTACCGCCTGTCGTTTTTGTAGCAACAGGCACGTAAGGGCCTGAGAAAAGCATCCGGTCAGCCCCAACAGCCTTGTCGGCATGCAGTAGGTCATCCCACTCCATGCATGCAAGCCTGACTACACCGGCTGGTGTCAAAGCCCGCTCTCACTAGACAACGCTACTTTCCCGAGTACTAGAGGTGCCAAACCAAATCGTCGTGAGTGCTGGCCATAACACTCATTCTCTCGGAGACGTGTCTTATACAAGTCCCTAAGGAATAGATTGAGATTAGAGGAGGAAAGAGGCAAGAGCATCGCACAAACATTCCTCCACTGATCTACCCAAGCCCTACTAAATGAGTCTGCGTAGCTCTCGTGTAAGCGCTTTCTGTTGACAGACCTACTGATCGAATCTGCGATGCAAGATGCTGTCGGACCAGGAGTCAACGAACAAAATAATTCTGGCGCATTGGGCTGCCCTCGATCAAGGCTTACAGAGTCCAGATCGTGTCAAACCAATCAGCGGCTATCACCTGGACATAGCAACTGTTGTACTAGTTGCAAGGTATGTCATCCATCGAAGGCAAATTTCTTTCACAAATCTAAGTTGGACATAATATAGACATCTTGCTCCAGTCACTATTTCTGACGGGGCTTTGAATGCAATCAACAACAGCGCTGAAGATTTGCAAGCTGCCATCGCAAAGGAAAATGTGATCTATGGTATTATTGGATCCAACTTCTCCATAATGAAAAGCGAAAATGACTGAGTTAGGACTGAACACTGGCTTTGGCGGCAGCGCCGATACTCGGACAACAAAATCCGAGGTTCTTAAACATGATCTTCTGAATAGTCTGCTGTATGGTATGCTGGGGAATATCACTCCAAGTGGACACCGGACAACCTCCCTTCCTCTTGATCACGAAGAAAGAATGGCCATGCCAGAATCTTGGGCACGAGCAGCCATGTTGGTACGAGTTAACTCCTTAGCCCACGGCGCCTCCGGCGTGTTACTCTCAACTATTCATGGCATGATCCGGCTTTTGAACCAAAATGTCACTCCAAGGATACCTCTACGTGGTAGTATCTCGGCGTCTGGTGATTTGAGTCCCCTCGCATACATAGCTGGACTCCTAGAAGGGAAACAAACTGTGACTGCCTGGGTAGGCAAGCAGATAAGCGGACAGCGCCGCCTGAAGTGCGCAAATGCCGCTCTACTAGAGCAAGCCATACCTCCTCTCAATTTGGATCCTCGAGAAGCGCTTGCTCTTGTGAACGGTACGTCTATGTCCGCGGGACTGGCAGCCCTCGTCATGCACGAAGCTCTTCATCTGGCAAGCTTGTCACAGATACTGACGGCAATGAGTGTCGAGGCCTTACGGGGCACGGATGAAAATTTCGATCCTTTTCTGGCTCAGGTTCGGCCGCACTGGGGCCAAGTAGAGGCGGGACAAAACATTCGTAGCTTTCTGCGCGGCTCAAAGCTTGTATATAGAGACCACGGCTCTGATCAAACCTCTCTCAGACAGGATCGATATTCAATTCGAACTGCATCGCAGTGGATTGGTCCAGTCTTAGAAGATCTCGCCCTAGCTCATCGTCAAGTGACGACCGAGCTGAATTCCGCAACGGATAACCCTTTGATCGACTACAAACACCATCGAATAGTCCATGGGGGTAACTTTCAGGCACAAAGTATCACATCTGCAATGGAGAAAGTCCGGCAAGGTGCTCAGTCGATAGGTCGAATGCTTTTCACACAATGTACTGAGCTCATCAACCCTGCCACGTCTCGAGGTCTTCCTCCAAATTTAGTGTTCGCCGAGCCATCCGAGTCTTTTGTTTTCAAAGGCACAGACATCCTCATCGCTTCACTTCTTTCGGAATTAGGTTACCTAGCCAACTCGGTCACGCCTCACGTGCAAACAGCAGAGATGGGTAACCAGGCTCTCAACTCGCTCGCTCTAATATCAGCACGATATACCATGGACTCTCTGAATATCTTGACCCAACTAGCAGCCGCGCATTTTGTCGCTGTCTGTCAGGCGCTTGATTTACGAGAATTCCAATCAAATTTTGTCGCCACACTCCGTCCAAAGTTTTGCGATGAGCTAGCTCGCTGTATTGGTCCGCACATGTTTAACAACGAAGCTATGTGGAAATTGCTCGACGATTGTTGGAAAGCGTTCTTGGGCCGTTTGGAGTCAGGCACGAGCTTGGACTCGGATGTTCGCATTCCTAGAGCTGTCGAACAACTCACATCGCTCATCATGCCACACTTGACATCCTCAAAGGACAGTTTCGATGCTCTTGATGCCTGCACACAGCACTTGGGCAAAATGGCACTCGACTCGTACTTGGAGGCTCGAGATCGCTATCTTGAGGCACCAGATGCAAGAAGCTCACTTGGAAGTGCTGGCAAAAGATTTTATGAGTATATAAGGCAAGTATTAAAAATACCTGTTGTAGGGCTCGAGACCCTTGGTAGACCCAAAAGGGGAAAAGCTATTATCGACGAGACAACCATCGGGGATCTCAACGAAAGAGTAAGAGGCGCAATGACAGAACGTGGCTTGTACAAAATCTTGGCTATCTGTGTTAACGAGGTAGAAACGACGGAGTCCCTGAGACAAAAGAGGGCCAGCAAATTATGAGATACTCTCCATGTTGGAAAGCATTTATTCTCTCTGGACTGAGAGCATAGATCGAATATTTGCCCCAGTGATTGAGATAGAGTTTTGTCAAAGGGCGCCTGGCAGTTCTTCATAGTACAAAAACAGGCGCACGCAAATTCTGTATCATTGAGCCTGCTATGGCCCTAATTCTTGAATAGCCACTGTTGTAACTTATTGCAGGTGGTGCCTCTTTTTCTTGGCGAGCAAACTCCAGGAAATGTACCATTTCACCTTGTCTTGTTGGTCTATTACTGTAGAGCCCATGAAACTTAAGTATAGATCCGAGATAGAAAGGCTGAGCTGTCGATCAACGCATGCGGCCGGATATGGGAAGTGGGGTGGAGCGAGGTTCTCCGGTGATCCTCCAAAAACAGGCAGCAGTGCTGCACGACAAAACGCTAAAGAGGCCGAAGGAGGTCTCAGGCAGAATTAGGCGACTGAGCTGACTGGCCGTCTATGACGCCTACCATGCAGTATCACATCACCACCAAAAAGCGTGAAACCTTGCCCCACAAAGGGTATTGAAGGCGGTATGCACGCCCCGCAATCCTTCCCATGCAACTCATCCGACACCGGATCAAGGATGGCAGTAGCGCACGAACAGTATCCTGCATGACTCCGCGTCAGACATGCAACGTCAGCCGAATGTATTAATATCAATTAATGAATTTATGCAGGCGGAATCCCATGAAGTTTCTTTGTCTCGGGCATACAACCTGATTTGGAATGTGTATCTAAGGAGGAGAGACTAAATTCTCATTGCATCGGCTGTATTTGCGCTCCAATAGGGATTGCATCGAATTTGGAGCCAAGTGGGAGGTGATGCAGCAATTTTTGAGACCAAAGATCTACAGCTTGACTTCGGATGAATGGTGGTGAGGTCGAAACGTGGAGTAAGCTCCAGTTTTTGAGAGTAGAGAGACTTTGACCCCACAATCTTACATGCGGACGGAGTGCGCGTACATATACTCGTAGTTTGACGACCCGCATGCATTGTACCTTGATACCAAGGGTTGGGTGTGTGGGCACTTTACAGACCCACGAGGCATAACAACGTTTCAACTTGTGTCATCGAATTCAAAAGTCCCCAAGCAGTCACTTGTACGCTTGCTGTTGTGACCTCATATGAAGGTGCATCATGGTGTAGCGTCATCTCTGTGCTGCATAATCCTTGCTGGGCGCCAGAGTTTCAATTGTCGTTATATGTTTCCCCAACAGTTGTTACGTCCTCATGGGCTCCGTCTATGATGAGTTGAATTGGCGTGTCTGTGTGCTCATTCTCCTTGTTTCATTTTCTTGCTTGTTCCTTTCTCGTCGTACTGTTATCGCTCTTCGTCGTTCCAGAGTCATCCGCAAGCACAGATGCGAGTCTCCGCCAGCCATCCCACAGCGCGACCCCCTCTTTGGCCTCGACATTGTCTTTGAAGTTCTTTCATCGGTGAAGAAACGTAAAAGAAGTATCTCGTTAGGGCAATTATTCGGCACATATGGCAGTACTTTCAAATCCCGCGTGTACAATACCACGAAAATCTTCACAATTGAGCCGAGGAACCTGCAATCTGTGTTCGCGACAGACTTTGACAGCTGGGGTGTGGAACCCGTTCGACTCTTCTTCTTTGAGCCATTCGTTGGAAAAGGGGTCATGACGACCGATGGGCCATTGTGGCAACATTATCGGGATTCTATCAGGCCGACCTTCTCTCGTGTTCAACTAACGAATCTTTCGGCCTACAAAGTTCATGTCGATCGGCTGCTCGATTTGATTCCCTCCAATGGAGCAATTATAGACGTCCAACCGCTGTTCGAGAAACTCGCTCTCGACTCATCTACCGAGCTTCTTTTCGGAACGTCTACCGCCTCGTTGACCCCCAACACGAGCATCGACGCTAAAGCATTTCTCAAAGCTTATAACTATGGGCAGTCGGGTGTTGGAAGAAGAATGCAGCTTCTACCTTGGAATCTCCTGACCCGCGATCAGCAATTCTGGCGCTCATGCGCGATAGCCCGCGCTTTTGTTACCAAATGTGTCCATCAAAATGTTGAACAATATTCAAAGCGCCACTCTCCTACGAGACAGCCTCTCACATCCAAACTGGTTCTTGCACAGGAGTTATTGGCCAAAACCAGAGACATCACTGAAATCACAAACCAACTTCTGAACGTCTTTCTCCCAGCACATGACGCAACAGCAGTCGCGTTGACGAACATCTTCTTCCACCTCGCACGCCATCCAGAAATACATGCCAAACTCCATCGAGAAGTCAAATCGACTATGAGCGAAGACTTGGGCCATGAGGAGTGGACATTCGAGCGCCTCAAAAGCTGTCGATGCCTGCAAAATGTGATGAGAGAGACGTTCCGTCTCAACCCATCCATTGGACAAATGAACCGCGCCGCCTTACGTGACACAATTTTGCCAACAGGTGGCGGCCCGAATGGCTCATCTCCTATCTTCGTGAAAAAGGGTACTGTATTGACGACAAGCTTCTATGCTCTGCATCGGCTGCCGCGCTATTTTGGAGCAGATGCTAAAGAATGGCGACCGGAGCGGTGGGACAATCTCAAGGTGGAGCACTGGAGCTATCTTCCCTTTGGAGGCGGTCCGCGGATCTGCGTCGGACAACAGTTGGCATTGACTGAGGTAGGTTATGCCGTTGCGAGAATCGTAGAGCGGTTTCCGCGGATAGAAAGGGCGGATCC
>JAABUP010004188.1_pt1 | contig 23998 bp, 38 predicted proteins | sample 5559201 | NCBI WGS metagenome assembly JAABUP01 (sample SAMN10711887, study PRJNA513373) | rock metagenome | isolation source: Antarctica rocks | place: Antarctica
AGCCCAGAGAATACATTGCTGGCAACAAGAGGGTCATGTCTGTGGACTTGATGGCCAGGAAGAGGCAGGCACTGGAGCAACAGCAGCCTGCAATGATTGCTGCAAGCTAAGCGGTCTAAGGGAACTGTTTGGTGTCAGCATATTGAATGTTACAGCAATACTCTGTCAACAGACACCCTCCACATTTCTGTGCAGCTCCCTCTGACATAATAGTAAGGAAACGTGAAGACTACATTAGCTGTGGCAGATACGAAGCATCAAGGCTGTGACGCAAAGCAAAAGCTCGAGCAATCTCTACAACACCATTGAAGATAGGAATTATGAGATCTGTGAAGATTGGCCCACTTTTGCTGTTATTGCCCAGCTGCAGCTCATAGTCCTTGACATTCTGTCTGCTAAAGATTGCTGGTCTTGGCTGGTATGGCATGTAATGCTTCCAAAAGTCTGCCACGGCCCAGAAGTCCACATATGCGCCCTGTCCAGGCCACTGGGATGATTTGAGGTCGATCAGCTCATCCTGCTTGGCTCTCATCTGCTGGCTAGTCAAATGAGTGCCCTTGAAAGACAGTCTGTGTGTCAAATCCGCTTGGTCCGGTTGATCAAGCATGACAAACCCGTCCATGGCGCCTTCCAGGCCGACAACACCGTCAGACAGGGCGCCAGCTACAGTATCTTCGATCTGGACAAAGTCGTGATCTTCCAGTGACAGTGACTCCCGGGCGTACTGCAGCCGTGCACGGGATCTGCGCAAGGCGTTGCACAAAGACCTAAGGTGCAACAAGGGCCCTGGCAAACTGGCTCGAGCTATTTCGACTGCTGTTGCCTGCGGAAAGTGGCGAACGTGAAATTCCAGATAACGCCCGTAGAAAGGTTGCAGCCTTTGCATCTCTCACAGGATACGCACAAAAGACCTTTGCATCATACGCACCCTGTGCCGCTCCTGCCTCAACTCCATAGCTCCTTGGTAGACAAAGAACAGTGTCAGCCCGCTGACATGCAAGATGGCAACTGCGAGACAGAAGAAAATTTGCTGCGCAAGGGTCCAGAATCCCATCCGGCTTTCTGGTTTCGGAGTCTCGGCGCCCGCCGCTAAAATGCGGATGTACGCCGTTTCGCATTCCCAGAACGCATTCTTGATGGTGTGACCCAGGTTGGGCGGACCCTCAGATCCAGATCAAAATGACCTCAAGACCAAGTACATGACAGAGGCTGTGCTGTACAGGCTTATTGCTAGGTCAAAAATGCCGTTCGCTAACCATTTCCAGGACTGGGTAGAGGAAGAGGTCCTGCCCAGTATCAGAAAGACTGGGTCTTACAGTACAGCAAAAACACCCACTGCACAGCCTCTGGAAGATGGCTGGCATGACAAACGTTGGGAGGGCAATCCGCAAGACCCCTCATGACCCCCCCATGGTGTCGGTGATGGATTTGGTGAAAGTTGTGACAGGGAACAAGAACCCCTCAAAGACATGGAAGGACTTACAACGGACGCATCCTGCAGTGATACCTCTGGGTTACAACTACAAATTTCCTGGGGGCAGACAGCGAGACACCCCTGTTGCGGGCCCCCGCATTGGAATCTGAATACTTGCTCCGCAGCACTCCGCAGCCTCTCTCGGGGGCGTTAGGTGTTACGAAAATCCGTCTGTTTAGTGGTGATGCGTCCGTCGGATATGGATAATCTGCTGCCCATGTATAGCAAACCGTCACACGTTAGCCAAGGACATGGAACTCGTACTGGGTGCCGAGGCTGCAGAATTTGCCAACTGCAAAATCCGCAAGACCCCTCATGACCCCGCCAGGGTTTCAGTCTACGATTTGATCAGGGTTGTTGCTAAAGTAGACAACCCACGACAAACGTATCAGGCTTTACGGGATACATTTCCAGAGGTTGTATGTGAGAAATACAACTTCAAGTTCCCTGGCAAAGGGCAACGAGAGACGCCTGTTGTTTCCGCTAGGGGTGTTGTGAGCATCATCAATCTGCTGCCAGGCCAAACAGCAGCAGCTTTTAGGCTCAGGGCAGCAGACATAGTGGTCAGGGCACTAGGAGGAGATGAATCTCTGGTGGCGGAGATCAGGGCGAATGCAGCAGCACAAGCAAACCTGCCACACAGCCACCCCATGCGGCTTTTTGGGCAGACTGTCGAGGCAGAGAAGTGCAAGAGGACCCTGGAGGATGATGACGAGGTCTATGCTGCCAAAAAGCAGCAGATCCTGAGGCAGATCAAGCAGGAGACTGCAGGCACAGAGCTCACAACGATCAAGCAACATGCACAGGGGTCCATGAGCATCCTGGATCTGCTGTCAGCGGGAAACGCACCACCGGCAACCATGCAGTTGCTACAGACCATCAGACACAATGTCACTGCGCGCCTGGGCAGCATGATCGAGAGTGGTATGCAAGGATTGCTTGCAATTGAAGCAGTGCCACAGCAGCAACAGCTCAGCATCAACCAGCAGGCGCAGAGGTGGACGGTGCAGATGTACGCAAACAAGCTGGGCTTACCTGCTGCAGCTTGCACTGCAGACAAGCTGAGGGGTGTCGGCGCAGCAGCTGCAAGAATTTGGTCGAGGGAGCGGATGCTGACAACAATAGAGAAGTCGGCAGATGGGAGTCTGGTCAGGGTGTGGTTCGAGACCAGGGATCACCCTGAGGCTCTCCTGCAAATGGCCACACAATCGTTGACTGGTGTCTTGCTGGGCAAAGAGCGAGAGTTTGAATACCGCACAAGTAGGCCAAGTGCTCTCGGGCAGTGCAAGGAAGATTGCTTGCGCGAGGCTTCGAGCAGATTTGGCGTAAATGCACAGTACAAGGACATAGAGTTTCGTGGTAAACGCTGTACACGGGAATGGGACGAGGATGAGAAGGTGACAAAAGACGTTAAGATCCTGGTAGAAGGGGATCCCTATGACAGTGGCTACCCAGACGGTAGGAGCCGTGTCACCGGTGGTCGCAGTTAGCGTGACAAGACCTTAACAAAGCCCTGGTGTTGCTGCTATAGTTGTCAGGGTCTTAGCTGAAGACAAGCTGGAGCTATTTGCTGATCGTGTGCAAACCAGGATGTTAGAAGGCAGAGAAAAGAAAGGAAGAACTCCGGAGGGTGTGCTGAAGCAGCAGCAAAAATACAGTGACTTTGTGCAAAGGAACGGTCAGCCTTTTCAGGCGTTTCTGGACAAGTCAGGTGGGCCAACTTGCTCTTGTCTGAACCCTGTCTTTGGCAACTTACATAGTCATGCCTTATGTTGTGTTGCTCTGTAGGTTTGGCTTGCTACAAAATAGAATGGCTTGCTGAGAGAGGCTCTGACTTACACATCAGCCGCAATTCAAAGTTACACTCAAAAGATGCACAGCTCAGAAAAGATGCTAAGAAGATGGGCGCCTTTGTGAAAATGCTGTCCGAGGACTTGCCATTTGAATGTGCCCTTGTTACGCATTATGATTGGGTAGAGAGAAATCTGTTCAGTCTTTCATGAGACATACATCGATTCAACATCTCAGCTTTTTCCATTGTTGACCTGGCAATAAGCCTATAAGACCAGGCTCGTTGACGTATCTGGATCGTGGATCATCCACAGGGGTTGTTTGTGTGTTTCCCCAGCAGGTTGTTTCTGTGCTGTAAGCAACAAAGCCAGTCATAATGGCTTTTGTGCTTGAGTCAGAAAGATGTTTGATGATAACAGACGCACAGGCAATACCATTTGTTCTCATGTCTGCAAACAAGCATCTAGAAATTGTGCAGCTGGGGATTCAGTGGTCATTGACTTGGTTTCGTGCTGCTGAAGTGGCAACCTATCTGGGGTACGCACAACCTAGGGTAGCAATCACTAAAATCTTGAGGGGGCACCACACCAAACAGTTTCGTGAGATCTCTCCTTTTCAAAGCACGTGCAGACAGGATGATCCAAGGGCAAGATACATCGATACAGAGGGACTGAAGATGCTATGCTGCAAGTCCAGAAAACCTCAAAGCGTGTCTCTGGCCAATGGACTTGAAATCAATCTGGATGACATGAAGACAATGATGCAAGAAACAAAGACATTAGCTGCACTCTGCGAGATTTTCAGAGGCGAAGTGATAATTTTGCAGCACGTTATTGGTCCTTACAGGGTGGACATGTATTTGCCTGATCGCAATGTGGTTGTGGAATGCGATGAGCGTAACCACAAGCACTACGGAAAGGAACAAGAAGAATTGAGGACACACTACATTGAGAATGCCCTTAACTGTCATTGGGTTCGGTACGATCCAGATGGAAAGGCTTTCAGTATATTCACAGCAGCCAACTTGCTGTTTCGAGCCATCAAGATGGCGATTGATAGCCAACGGTCCCTTTAATATAGCGACATGACACGTTACCTCTGAGGCAACAACCCCTGTTAGTCACGTACGCGTTCGCTGCAGGGTGATTATATATACATGGTGTATCAGCTAGTCGAGATGAGCGTCACTGCTGCCAACCTGATCGATGATATCAGGGTAGACAAGGCCACCCAGAAAGGTTCCGTGTATGATGTTATCCATATTGTGAGTGGTAAACAAGAGAATTATGCGAGTCAGGCGTTCGCGAGGATCAAAAAGACAAACCCAGAGATTACACCAAAATGTTGTAGACTAAAGATCGACGGAAAAGGTCACGTGACACCTGTGGCAGATGCCGCAACACTGGTTGAGATAGCTTGGTTGGTACCCGGAAAGGCAGCTGCGGCATTCAGGCGCAAGGGGGCAGAGTCTGTGTGCCGCCTGCTCGGTGGAGACCTGCAATTGGTGGATGAGATACAGCGCAGGCATGCACAGGTCACCGGCACGGCTGAAGAGGAGTTTCTACTGGCAGGCAGCGGTGGCAATATAGGCAGCAGCGCACAGGTGGCTTTGCCACAGGTGCCCTACAGCCTAGAGCAACTGCAGCAGATGCAAACAGCAGCAGCAGCGATAGCGGCGAGCGCAGCCGGCGTTCAGCAATGCACGCTGGCGCTGAACGAGCTCCCCATGGCCAAGTACACTCGGTACATCGAGCTGAAGGGGCAGGAGATACAGCTGAAGGGGCAGGATCTCGGCTTGGACGAGCGGCGGTTTGGACTCACACAGAAGCAAGACGAGCACTCTCTGCGCATGGACAGGGAGAGGGCTGAGCTGGAGGACCGCACAGCAAAGAGGCGGCGCTTCAACGCAGGCACAGATGAAGGCATCACCTTCCTGGCAAAGGCTGCAGAAGGCGTGAGTGATACAAAGGGGTTTGAGCAGAAGGCCCGAGAGCTCAGCCTGGGGCTAGATGTATACAACGCCTTCAAACAGCATGTTACAGGCAACCACAAGCCTCTACAATACAACACAGAAGTGGCAGAGGCTATAGCAAAGTTTATCAAAGAGAGCGTCGACGCTAGTTCGAAGGGTGCTGCAAAAGACCTGCGCAGCTACTTCAATGCAGTCCCTAGAGCAAGTACTGACACAGGGGACCTGTATGACAGTTCCTGAGAATTGTTCTGTGCTATCAATTTGCAATCAAAGAGCAGCCAAAAGCAAGGACTGGTTTTGTCTTGAGTTCCTAACAACTGAACCAAGGCAGCGTGATAGGGTACCCATCTGCTAGCTCATGAATCAGGATGTGGGTGATGATAGTGACTCAGATGAAGTCATCGATGTACATTCGGATGACGAGGTCATGCAGCAGGCATTGGTAAGCATGTTTTGTAGCAAAAGCATATCAACCATCTGTTTCTCTTTCACCCAAATCCAGGCCCTGCATTCATAGGATTGTAAGTGGCCACTTGCATAGAGTTGGATTTTGCTTCAATAGCTGAACCTTGGATGTGATTGCAGCCAGAGGAAGGATCAGAGGGAGGTTCAGGGGAATCAGAGTTCTCAGAGGAGGTAGAGGAGTCAGAGGCCTTAGAGCCAGAGCAGCAGCAGACATCACAAGCAGCAGCAGTAGCAGCAACTACACTGGGGATCCTGAAGACTCCTTCCCCTTTGTTGGCTGCAGCCATCTCCCCCCCCTTACCTGCCACTCCTGTTGGCGCTGCAGGCCCCTCCTCACCTATTCCTGCCAATGCCACAGCCCCCGTCAAGGCCAAAGGCATCTCACCTGTGGACAATCCCACGACTGCTGCACATGCTTTTGTTCAGCTCTTCAAGGCTTCCATGCATGCACAGATGCAGGCTGTCATGTCTGATTATGACATGTATGTGAAGATGAAGAAACTTGGTGCTAAGTGTGCCAAGATCACAAAGCTGATGAAAACTCAAGATGCTGATGTTGCTGAGATGCTTGAGCCAGGATTGCAGCAGGCTGAGGATGAGTTGGCCATGACTGAGGATGTTTTCAGCAGGACATCATCTGGGAAGCTGTCAGCTCAGTTTCATGCCTTTGTTGAAGTCTACATGAGCCCTGCGTTTGATCTGCCTGCTCTGGAGGACCTGCTGGGTTGATAGGCAATGTGTTGTACATATCCTAGCGCTGCAAGATGGCAGCAGTTTTGTCTGAGCAGTTGAATGTGTTGTACAGAGCTTTAGTTGAACTGCAGGATGGCAACAGATTTGTCTGTGTTGTACAGATGGCAAAAATTTTGTCTAAGCAGTTGAATGTGGTGTACAGAGCTTTAGTTGAACTGCAGGACTGGCAACAGTTTTTTTTTTGGTCAAATCTTTGTGCCAAACCTTTAGTAGAGTGTACTTTTTGTCAGAGTTTTTAGCAGTGTAATATTGCACTGCTCATCTTATTGCTTGTGCTCCTCATCACCATTACATTGCCTGTTGGACCCTGTAAACATGGTGCGTTGGTGCTCGACACTCTTTGTGCGCAACAAGCACTCGTGCACAAGCATGTTTGCACACCGTATAGCTGTGTGGAGGGACACACGGGACTATTCTGATTGTATACCCCCACCACCACGCTCACAAAAGTTCCGCTGGACAGCCAGTGACCAATGGAACAGGCCAGCTGTTGGCATGAAGGTGTCAGTAAAGGACATAGACTGCCTGACTGCTTGCAAAGACCTGCTAGATGCAGGCTGCAATCCTGTAGTGCTCAATCTTGCCGACATATTGGTTCCTGGTGGATGCGTGGAGTCGGGCTCAGGTGCACAGGAGGAGTCCATCTTCAGGCGGTCAAATTACTGCAAGACGCTCATCGAAGAACTGTACCCACGTGAGTCACTTACAACTGTCTAAATACTCGATTGCCCATCATTCACTAGTATACAAATCAAGATTGCTCTAACGTATACCTGTTACATGTTTTTGTAGTACAAAACGACGAAGCTGTGTACAGCCCAGACGTCAGCATCATCAGAGCCCCAGAAAGCCAAGGGCACGTTTTTCTGTCAGAGCCGTTTAACGTGTCGATTGTGGCATGCCCTGGGATATATCGTCCTCAGATCGAGGCGTCAGGCAAGCTGGCAGCCAAGCACGTCCAACAGCTTGAGCAAAAGCTTGATCTTGTACTGAAGGTGGAAGCCTGTTTTGGACACGACAGCGTGGTCCTGGGCCCAATGGGTTGTGGAGGTATGCTATCAATGTTTGCAAGCCTAGCACATGCAGGGCATTTGCCAAAAGGTTGTGCTGTGCGTTGCAGCCTGGCGCAACCCCCCGGCAGAGGTGGCGCAGGTGTTTGCAAGGGTCTTACAGAGGGACACATGGGGGCTGCAGCAGGTGGTGGTAGCATGTCTCAGCACAGGCAATCAGGGCATGGAGAAGAGCCCATATCTGTGCGACAAGTCAAACTTCCAGTACTTTACAGAGGGTTTGTTTCCAGATGCAGCGCCAGTTGTAGATAATAGCAAGGCAGATGAAGATTCCAAGGCAGAAGCAGCAATCAGCGCTCTGCAAGCGATGTAATGTCTAAGAATGCTAGCCAGTGATACCCTTAAAACTCTTTGTCTTGACTGCTTGAAACAGAGCAAGTACGCAGATGATGATTGCACCGCTGGTGAGGATGCCTTTGACGCCAAATCTTTCATTTGCCTTGTCCACCCCCTTGGTGGCAACGCTAGAAGCTGCGGCTCCAAGGGCTGAGGCAGCAACAGATCCTGGGTCCATGGTTCACAACTACCAATCACACAATATCTACACATATGTACACTGGCTTGGTTGCACATCAGCAAGCATCAGTCTGTGTTGGACAGGATCGGAGTGGTCCTCTGCAATAGAGGCCACAACTCCTCCACAACCCTTGGCGTGCTTGTTGACCGCTGCGTGAAGTGCATCATGTGCTGCTACCATATCCAGTTTCCAATGCGAAATCCCCTTGCCCACATCTGCCTGCAGCAGACACAGTCGTTGCACAGCGTACAGTTGCAGGTGGTTGAACTCCGTCGCACGTCAATTGTACCTGCTGTTTGCTCACTCTTGCTGATGGCTCGCCAGGTCTTGCTGCAGCGTGTTTTGCCTTGGTCGCCTTTGGTTGTACCAGCTGCGCCAGACGTTTTCTGGTTTTGTCTGTGCGCTTGCTGCTGTTGTCTGTGCGCTTACTGCTTTTGTCTGTGTCTTTACGTTTCCTGTCTGGCGCATTTTCAGTCCTCTTTTTGCGAGCGAAGTAAGCGGCTGCTTCCTCATCGGAATGTTCAGCGCCGCTGTCGAAAGCATCCATTCTGCAGCTAGCGCGATAACAGCCTTGGGCAGACCGGTGTACTTTCTGCCGCTCTTGCGGGTCAGGCGCAGATATACCTGCCGTTACGCCACGCATCGCGCGGCCTGACGCTGCGTGCTGCGTCAGCGTTCTAGAAGTTCGGACTAGTACTTTAGGGTTTGGATTCTGCCGCCGAAATCTACCGCTGAAGCCTGCCAGCGCTAGCCTCTCGCCTAGCGCTGTGCTTCACCGCGCCGCTGCGTTGTTTTACAAGCTGACCGCTCGCTATGCCTCGACTCCACACGCACACCGTTCGCCAGACCTGGACGAAGGAAAAGGGCCGCGACAGGCTGCGCTTGGTCTGCCCTTTCGAGCCCTGCGAGTTTGCGTGTTTTGGTGACGATGAAATGGAGGAACACCTTGCCAGCGCTCACCCAGCCGGTTGCCTCATCGCAGACTTTGCCTGGCTAGACGTGAACGGGAAGTTCTTTGCTCCAGATACCGCTATCCTCTCCAACAAGATCCTTGTAGAGGAAGAGACTGGCACCAGCAACCTGCAACCTCGCACCTGCATAGTGAGTGCCCCCTTCTTGCCCCCTGTTCTGCACAGGCCCTCACACCTGTGAGCACCTGACTGTGCCTGCAGGCCTCTACTTTCTGCGTGGAGCATCTGGTAGCAGCAGAGGGAGAGGAAGCTGCTTTTTCTGGGCAGCTTGATGCAGACACCGTTGCAAAGTATTCCACATGCGAAGATTCAACATACGCCTTCTGTGTGGGGTGTGGGGCGTGCATCTGTGCAAAGTGCCTAGGAAACAAGTTCTCTGTGGGCCGCATAGACGTGGACACAAAACCCCATCCCAAACGTCAGTTGTCTGCGATGTCTTTGATATGTTTCGGCCTGATACCCCGCATCTGACTGTGCCGTTCTGGATTGCAGCTACTGGGTTTGCTGTGATGTGCGACAGCGAGGATCGCTACTTTGTCTGTGACGATTGTCACAATGAGCTGGACAGGTAAGGGCCTTGTTTGTACCTAGTGAGTCCCCTGCACAAGGTCAGTACCATCTGTGCCGTTTCTACAGGGTGCGTGGATCCTGGATTGTGCGCTCTTACCAGCGGCTGTTGAACACACTGAGGAAACGGAGTGGGTTCAAAGTGAATGCAAAGCTGGTGCTCCAGCAGCATGATTCCGTGGCTCCTGGCCGCTCTGTATTCACCGTTGACATCCAAAACGACCCAGAGTCTGATAAGTGTGGCAAGTGCAAGCCAGATCTGCACCCTTACCTGAGCAACAACTGCATCTACATCAAGAAGGGTGGCACGCCGGATTATGACCAGGGGTGGTCTGACTGTTCTTTTGACACAGACACAGACGCTGACTACCGCACAGACACAGATGCCGACTCTGCTGACAAGACAGGTGCGGTGCAACACGTCCTGATACAGTGCCCCTTGCAGACCTTGCAAACTGATACCACCTTGTGGACTGCAGCGTCTCAGGATAGCAAGCCTGGGCCTTCTGATCACAGCAAGAAGGTCACTGCAAAGGCAGATGGCAGCAAGACCAGGGCCAAAAAGCAGGTTGCCGCAGAGGGAGAAGGAGACAGGCAGACCGGGGGTCAGAAGAAGGTCCCTGCAGATGTCAAGGACGGTGATGCAGAGCAGTGCAAGGACAGCGATGCAGAGGAGATCAAGGACAGCGGCGGAGAGCAAAGCAGACCCTCTGCAAGGGGGAAACAGGTGCATGACTCTAAGCTGATGAGCCTTCGGTGATCATGCGAGTGCTTCCGTTGCTTTGGTGACACCTCCTATCCAACACCTTTGTACCTACAGGTTGCATACATCAACCAGCAGGAGCTGTACAGGCAGCTTGCAGAAAAACAGGCACAGCTGAGTCTGACAAAGGTACGACTGGCTGCTGTCGAGGCAGAGCTGGCAGCTGCAAACGCAGTAATCGCAGAGCGCTTGGCAGCACATAAGATATCAGAAGATGTCTGCAACCAGGTCCAGAGGGGTTTTGACAAAGTTGGCACTCAGCTGGAGGCGCTTACAGATGCTGCTGCATCAACACAGAAGCTGGCAGATGCAGCATCAGACATGTGCGGTGTCAAAGTGGATACTGACATTGTCCTGACAAAGGTAAGGTCATCCTGTTGGCCACTCCTGTGAATACAGGTCGTGACTTTGGCTGAAAGACAGAGTTTGTTGGCATGCAGAAACTGATCGAGGAGCAGATGGTGAAATTCATAGACTCAACGTTGTGGCAGCTGGCTGTACGTGCACAAGTCACCCAGGCGGTCCATGATACAGCACCAGCTGCAGCTGTTGATGAGGAGCAGGGGCAGAAGCAGGAGGTTCATGATGCAGCACCAGCTGCAGCTGTTGATGAGGAGCAGGGGCAGAAGCAGGAGGTTCATGATGCAGCCAGGGGGACATTTGCTGCCAGGATTGGCATCAAGGTAACCTTGGTCAAGTATCTGCATGATGACATCCTGCCACAAGCTGATGGATGTGTTGTGTTTTATTGCAGCGTATCAGGCCCTCCCAGAAGGAGGTTGTGGAAGAGGCCATGAAGCAGCTAGCAATCCCCCCAAGTGCAACCCCCCCAAGTGCAACCAAGGTGAGCCCTGATTCTGCAAAGGATGTTGCAAGATGTTCCAAAACGCCAAAACATTCTGCTTGTGTGCAGGAAACATCTTCAAGCAGCTCTGACACGTCCTCAGACAGCTCTGGCACAGAGTCAGCAAGCCCCTCCAAGCGGGCAAAGATTGACGTGATGAATGACTTGGATTGACGTACATATGCAACTACTAAACAGAATGAATTGCTTGTTTACAGCTTTGTTCTGTACAGTCTAGAACTTGCTGTTGGAAGCAAAGACACGCTGTATGTGTCTGTCGGCACATCGAAAGACTTTTTGTTGTAGATCTTGCAGTAAGCCCCTCAGGCATTCAATGTCGGTACATACAGCTTGGGCCTCTGCGACTTCCATGGCGCCCTTGCAAACAAGCATCCGTTGCACCTGATGTGTTTGTGACTCTATGTCTCGAGACAGTTTGTCAGTCAGGCTGTCCATTTGTACAGGTTTCTTATTTTGTCAGGGTCTGCACAGCACGTGTGCTTGATTACAGAATAGGTGTATTGCAACTGTTCTGTCAGTGACTAGCATGATCACTCGGGTTGTGTACGAGTCATATATTTAGGTGTGCCTTTGTTACAAGCAAATTCAATCATACAGGTCGTCCTGCAACACCCCGGCGGCCACGAAGGCCTCTCTCAGCACTTCTTTTCCGGTAACAGCCGGGTAGGTCCAGCAGTTGTGGGCTTTCTCCAAGCCGAGCTCGCTGGCTCCCGCGAAGGCCGAGCTGTACTTGATCCTGTGCTCCTCAAGGAGCTCCGCCGACCACTCCGGCTCCACTCGCTCGGACTGCTTCTCCCACCTCACCAGGCCCCGCCCGTCTAGCAACCCGGTCTCCTGGTACGTCTCCCTGTGCCAGACCCCCTGCACGTCCTGCACCAGGTCCCCCAGCCCCTTGCGTAGCCAGCCGTCCCGCGCGAACATGCCCACTCTGCCCAGAACCGTCCCTGTGAGCTTGCTGGCGGGCAGGCGGAGCTCCCTCCCCATGTCCAAGACGGTCATCCGCGACACCAGAGACTGTGCTGGGGGTACCGCGGGCCGGGAGGCAGCAGGAGAGGGCAGGGCGAGGAGGGTGCCGGCGGCCGCGGTCTCGTCGACCAGCTGGCCCGTGGCCATCAGCAGGCGGTTCGTCGCGTTGGTGCGGGCGACCAGGATGTTCTGCAGGGCCCCCGGGACGGCGTGGTCGCTGAGCTGGGCGTACAGCCCCTCGAGGCTCTGGAGCAGGGTCTTGAAGCCATGGATGCGGGTAGCCACCAGCGACTGCTCTGCCACGACCAGTGCATCTCTCTCCTCCATGAGGGCGCGCCGCTTGCGCATCTCGAACAGCTCGTCGTCGTCGTCCAGGCTGCGCTTCCTAGCAGACTCTGCCTCCACGGTCTGCCCGAACAGCCGCATAGGGTGGTCCTCCGGCAGGGTCGCCTGAGCAGCCGCGTTGGCGCGGATCTCTTGCACAAGCGTCTCGTCGCCGCCGAGAGCCCTGACCACGATGTCCGCCGCCTTCAGCCGGAACTCTGCCGCTCTCTTTCCGGGCAGTAGGTTGATGACGCAGATGGCACCGCGGGCGTCGGTCACTGGGGTCTCGCGCTGACCCCTCCCGGGGAATTTGAAGTAGAGGACCGATTCTCCGACTTCAGGGTGGTCCTCTTTGATGCGCCAAAAGTCCTTCCTGGCGGCGTCAGGACAGTTCTTTACGGCGGCGATGAGATCGTAAACGGACACCCTCGGGGGCACCTCATCGGTCTTGCGGATCTTGCACCCGGCGAACTCGCCGGTCTCGGTCGGGAGCACGATCTCCATGATTATGGCGGTCGTTACCTCGGGATTACAAACTTTGGTGTCGTCGAACGCGACCCTAGATCTTTCCAGAACCCTTGCTCAGATGGCCTAGCGCGATTCGGTAGTATGCCAAATGCGATTTGTCGAACAACTCCCCGCCTCGGTTGCGCACGGCGAACTCTTTGTGCATCCTCGCTTCCGACTTCACTCGCTCTGGCACGTGGACGACCTCCAGGCTCAAAGCCGGTCCGTAGGGGGTGACATATCGCTTCCTCAGAGAGTCCACGCTGCCCCCCCAACAGCCTATCTTGACGACGTTCATGAGAGGGCTGGTGACCAAATACACGTACCCTGATCTGGACGAACTTCTCCGTTCTGCAAATCGATTTCTACACTCCAAGTGGTTTTTGCAGGCCTCAAGCAGCAATTCACTAACTGTACCGATGTCATTGACCCTGCCGCAGCGGCACCAGCATCATCAAACACAAGCACAAACCCTGCCCCAGAAGCAGCACCAGCATCGTCAAACACAAGCACAGCCCCAGCCCCAGAAGCAGCACCAGCATCGTCAACCACAAGCACAACCCCTGCACCAGCTGCTGCTACCACTGCCTAATCATGATGTAGTCAGACAAAGAGTCCGTACTGAAGCTGCACTCTCTGCACACAAACTCAGCACGACATGCACGATAACGCTCTGCCTCGGACTTCTCTTGTTGTAGCATCTGCACCTTCTGAGTAATGAAGTCACTGATGCTGGTAGAGCTGGCAGGATAGCCTGACAGATTTTCGCTGCAGATGACAATCATGTCTCGTAGCCTGTTCACCTCATCCTGCAGGCGTGACTCTCTCACGGTATCGAGGTTCCTGAGTCTTTCAGCAAACTTGATGCCATCCTCGCAAAAGCCTGCTGCCTCGGCATGAGCCCCATCCAGTTCTGCCTTGGTCTTCAGCACTAGATCTATGCACTTCTGCAGCAGCAACAGTAGACTCAGCGCTGAACCTTGTCACATAACCGACTGCTGAACGTGTACAGAGGTGTTGGTGTACCTTGAGTGGGTGCTGCTCGTCAGCCACTACCTCCTGCTTTCCTCGAACACAAAGACGTATTGCAGGCTTGCCAGCTGTAGGAGGGACGAGACGAGAAGACACCTGCGAGGCAAGGCACGCTTCAGCCTCTTTCCCTTTGCGGTGTACGACGCACGGCACCGCAAGGGCCCTTACCTCGGCTCCTGCCTCTTCACCGGACATTCTGGAGCGCTTGGTTTCTGACTCTGATCCTGACTCGGACTGAAGCGTCGACTCTGACGACTCCGACAGCGCGGACATGTAAACTGTATCGCTTCTAGGGCGATGTGGCAACCCGCCGCATTTCATACGACAACTAAGTTTTGTCCGGGCCATCTCAGCGCTCGAGCAAAAGCAATAACGACTCTCAGCGCCAAGGAGCAAAACGCTTGAGCGATGGAATCTTCTTCGCGGTTCCGGGCAGCGCAATACGCATTGTACGCGGTAGCGTAATTTACGCTATATAGGGCATTGTACCCGTATAGTGCATTTTGCCGTACAGGGACACGTATAATGCACTATCACGTGGGGACCACGTGAGGGGACTTTCTTACCTAAGCACCCCTTGAGTCAGCGTCGCGTCAGCACCACGTCAGCGGGCCGCTCGTGTCAGTGCCTCGGGAGGTCGACGCGGGACCGCGTTAAACGCGACACCGCCAAGACGCCATAACCGCTGCACACACCTCAACCGCTGACACTTCGACCGCTGCCACCGCAACCTGCTTATACGTTTCTACTTGCTTGCTCAAGATGCCTCGGTATGTACCTAAGGCTGTGCGTGAGACTCGTCGGCAGGAGTCCTTTGCCTGGAAGCATCCTGACGAAGTGCGCATCGACAGCGAGCGTGACGTTGTGCACCAGGCAGTCGTGCGCACCTTTAGGGCGACTGGATTGTCGCCTGACGAGTTCGGGTTTCCCAAGGTCCAGGAGATCTGCTGCTGCATGAAACCAGTCGGCAAAAAGACAGACCAGGAACACTGCAAGGGTACTTTGGTGGACGCCAGCACTTCTGCTGTGAAGTATCTGCGCAAATGGCGCAAGCACATTCTTCAGTCCAACTGCTGGAAGAAATACAGCGCGCTGTGGTTTCCTGCTGGCAAGCGTGTGTGGATACAAGTGGGAGAACACGGTCCACTTGTCCGCTTGATCAAGGTATGTATCCTGCTGTCAGCAACCAGGCTTTGTCCTCTCCTGCTGAGCAACTGCAGCCTCTGAATCTTGTCTTTGCTTGCTGGGCGTTCTGATCTGCATGACATTCTTGTAACCATGGCAGTCGTGGTCATAGCAGTGCTGCGTGACCCTGCCTGGAATCACGAAGAAGTAGGTGCGATTGCTTGTGTGTGGCCCCTTGTGGTTGTGGCAGTAGCCAGTGGCGAACTGAAGCTTCAAGGCAGACTCGCTGATCCTGACCACCTTGCGCAGATCAGACAGCGCATCCGGGTAGGCGGTCTTGATCGCAGGCATGTCCAGCATCTGCTTGACAAGAGCAAGCCTTGGGTCAGAGGCGGTCAGCTCGGTGCCGCCAGCCGTAGCCCTCTGTGCCGTAGGCAGCATGATTGTTTTGGCATCCCCCTTCTTGCGCTTGCGGCCGTGATTCGCTAGCTGTGCTTCCAGATGCCTGGACACCGCTGCGCCCTTGACCCTGAGCGAGGGGCGCTTGTCTGTGCTGGGAAGCCTCACACTAGTAAGCTGCAGCATCTCGTATGCATCCCACTTGATGTGACCGTAGTCTGCAGCTGGGTTCAGGCGCAGGGTGTCCTTGGCGCCATCATAGGTGTACTGTCCAGCAGGCATGTAGCATCTGGTGTTCACGCACTTGCCATCAGAGCAACATCTACAGCTGCAGAATATTGCTTTTGAATGCTGTGCTTTGATGCAGGAGTACTAGCTGGCACAAGAGGACAAGACAATCAAACCCTTCAGGAGCACTCAGGACATCTGCAGCTTCTGGCAGTGGATGGCAGAGAGACTTGTGCCTCTGAAGAGTGGAGAGAAGAGCTTTGTCAAAGCACAGCAGCATGTGGCAGCTTTGGTAGAATACCAGGGATTTGTCAGCTGGAACTACAGCGGGGACCCCTACTTGAGACAGCTGAAAGATGACATTGGGCGCAAGCAGATGACACAGATTCACATCACTCGCCCAGCAACCAACAGAAGCAAGTTTTACCTGTCGATGCCACAGATCGGGGGGCTGGCAGACATGGGATGGCAAGCAAGAGTAGATGATGGTGTACTGCTGCAGCAGTTTATTGCAACAGAGATACAGGCCATGACACGACCTGGGCATTCACTGGACACCTGCAGAGTCAATGCTCAGTGGGTACAGAAGTAGATCGTGCAGAAGGAGTTTCGAGGTTGTGTAAATAACCTTTCAGCACATCGTGGTCCGGCAGATCGGTGAGAGCGGGGATGGCAGGGTAAGGGTCCCCCTGCCGATGTGAGCCTCCTTGCCGACGTGTGTGTATCCCACCGGCGGCGGCACCTTATTCACTGCAGGAGGCAAAGGTTGCGTCAGGAACGGAGAGACAGCACCGGTGGTTATAGATTCAGACGCGTTTTTGCTAAGTCGAAGGACGTCCGAATCGAAAGCATAGAATGAAAACATTCCTGGATCCCTCCCGTTCGCGATACGGGTCCTGTCCATCACCACCGCGTCGAACTTTTGCTTGAAAGCCTCGTCGCCTACTCGCGGGGTACCGAGCCCTATATAAGCAACATGTTGCGGGTACGCTTCTCCGTAGTACAAAGCTGTCAACGCCGCCACGGCGCTACCTGCAAAAAAAGAAACTGCGAAAATAGCTTGCACGCCTTAAGGTCGACAAAGTCAGTGTAATCGGTTTTACCCAGTGAATGCCCGGTGCATATCAGCATCCCGCCCCCGGCGAGGTGCCCTTTGTACAGCGCGTCCACCTGAGGCATGATCCCCTTGAACTGTTCGTAGAACCCCCGGTGCACGAGCACCTTTTCTTTGCATGTCCCGTCAGCGAATTTGAATGGTACCAGTTGCAGAGACACATCCACCATGGCGTCCTGTATGCTGCTGGTCCCACGGCAAGCCAAAACGAGGGGTGCGCGACGACGCGCCCGCATCTTGAAAGCGTACGCTTGGGCGTCGCACGAGGGGCATGTGGCATACTGCGGGGGTTCCAATGCTGCTTTCAACGGGGACCAATTCTGATCCGTGAGCTCGGTTTGCTGCTGGCAATCGTGCCACATCTGGTCTACCTTCTCTGGTGGCTGGTACGCCATCCAGCTGAGCCTAGCCATGTTCAGCCAGACCTCCTGCGCGTCATGATGTTTTGTCATGCTGACAACAAGGGATTACATTATTGTGCACGTGGTGGCGGCGAGGGTTGTTCACGAGAGTAGGGTTTTGGGAGAAAAGCCGTTAGTTACCTTTCGATCCCCCAAGCTCGTCGATTTGCGCGCTCGCGTGTTGTCATGGCCGAGATTCGTGACGTCGGACCCTGGACTATACATCGCAGCGCCTCGGCATGCTTTAGGGGGGGCGAAGGAGAAATCTTTCGCAGACTGATGCTGACTTTGGCTGCGACCTTGCAAAAGCAGCCGATGCCTCCTGGAAGAGGATGCTACTTCACGTGGATACCGTCTCACGCAGCACTGAAGGATGCCTTTGTTCTTGGGAAGAAAGAGTCGATGATGAGATGGCTGCCAGAAGCAGAGGTTCCTGGACATGAGGATGCCCCACGCGTCGTGGCTACATATGACATGCAGAAGGAGTTTGTGCTATGGGCGCAGATGCCGGATCGTGGATACGCAGTGCTGGTCCCGCTGTATTGCACAATACACTCTGGGATAGGCGTAGGGGGCCTTGGAAATCCTGTCCAAGCTGTGAGAGTCACTTCGGGCATTGATAAAAGCAGCAGCCTTTCCAATTTCTTTGAAGTGTGTGCATGGTGCGAAAAGAAAGCAGAGTCAATGCCAAAGTGATGCGGTGCAAATGTGTTTTCTATTGCAACAAAGCCTGCCAGAAGGCCCATTGGAAAGAGCACAAAAAGACATGCAATTGAGTCGTTTTGACCAGTTTGGGAGTCACTGTGAACGCCCAGTACATATCGATTTTGTGGGCAGACACTGTCATAATTAGGTGCTCGTTCTCCTTGACACATCTGTACATTACTGGGGTACAAGGCGCTCAGGGTTGTAGGCACGTTTGTAAAATACGTGTAGGGCTTCTTGCTTCTTGTTTTGGTGCTGCAAGGCGTGTTTGCGGTCAGGTGTGCGTTCCGTGTACAAAATGCGGACTGGGTTCTGGCAGACCTTCTCCAGCGTGACGCACTACTACAAGGACGATCGCGTTCTGTTAGTACCGGCACTGCGTTTTGTATTCGATGCCATGGCCGATCAGGCAATCAAGACATTGCGAACGGTGCTCCTGCAACACAGCGCCTTTGCGGACGCCATAACCTCCGAGCCAACCAACCCGGACACCGAGACCGTGCGCAGGCGAGACCTGCTGCAGCTCTGCTGGGTGATCAGCAATGACAAAATACTCTGCCAATCGCATACCTGCCCAGACCGGCTGCGCCGCGACGTTGTATCCCGGTTCTACACACTGTACGGGGGAGACCCCGTGTGGCTGCTGTCGCTTTTTGGGTGGACATTTCCAGACCTGCCACATGTAGAGCCTTCCCTGCTAGGTCTGACATACTTATACGAAGATGACAGCCTAGAGCAGTTTCGGGTATATGACAGCATTGATGGAAAGCCTTTTTACTTGAAAAGGGAAGATGCGCACCAGTTGATGGATGGGGTGATGAGAAAAGTCGAAGAGTGGCCCAGCAAAGTGATAACTGCTTTGAGCAATCAAGATGTTGGCACTCTTACTCGGAAAGAGGCGTGGCAGATGGCAAGAGCATTGGGAAAGGACATAGCTCAGAAACGAAGCCTAGCTGATGCTTTACAGTCTGCATGATGTTTCAAACACCTATTTCAAACGTCGTCGACAGTGTGACAGCTTATATGTTTGTCAGCACACTTGATGACACGTAGCTGCAGAGTCTGTAGTAGCTCCTGCAGCCTTGCAACATCATTGCACCATGCCCGCACAAGAAGACATGCAACTAGGTTTTTCAATACTTTCCTCAAGGCATCAGTGCTCTGCGTGTCGTGGACTCCTTGGTCTGGCTGTCAGGCACGTACTGCATAGGGCTCGTGTCTGCAGTGGTGAGCAATGTTCCTGGACTTGCATTGCTCAGTACCATAGGACTCGGTTCCAAGTACGCGACCTTGCCGCTGTATGGCAAAGGGGATTTCTGTGGTGATTGTATGTGGCTGGCTTCTAGCGTCGCGTGATCTGCTGGCAAAGCCCTGCATCGATTGTCAGTTGGAGACACCAAGCATTTCGGTCACACAAAGTGCTAGAACACTCACGTCTCATACACCTTGAACCTGCAAACACCCTGCTCATTCTTCCACATAGCAAAGTGGCGCAACCTCTCGACCACCGGCTGTCCGGCCACCTGCTTTCTGAACTTGTACACCGTGAGCCACCCCCCATCAGCCTGCAAGGTCCGATTTGGTAAACACTAGACCAGGTGCTGCACAGCACGCCAGGTGATCGCACCAGTCTTTGCTTCGAGAGCGGCACCACCTCCCCCTCCACCGCCGGCTTACAGTCCGGCAGCCTGCCGAAAGACTCCTGCATGTCCGTTGCTGACATCTGAGCTGCGGACCGTGACGAAAGCGCACGAGCGGGCTGATCTATTTTGAAGTTTCCACCCGAGAATACCAAACGGCGCTGGCGTTCGGCTTTTTTGAAACGTCAAGAGCGCAATTGCCCTGTTCACGCATAGCGGTGCATCGATGAGCGGCAAGGGTATTTACACTGGTCCGGGAAGCAGCCGGGCCAGGGATTTCGTGGCTGACAAGAAAGGCAGCCGACCCGATTTCAATCTCTTGAGTCTGGTTGGAGGGACGTACAAGATGCAGACGGACGAGGAGTGGCAGGAGCTTTACAGGCTACTGGCGGATGATTTCTTCGTGGAGCGCAAGACCCCTGTGTTTCCTTTGACCTTTGATATCGACTTCAAACACCCCCAGCACACACTGCAGTGGCTCAAGGACCAGATCCTTCCTGCAATTTGCCGCGGCCTGCTGAAAGCGTTGGTCACAGAATGCAAGAAGGTGTCTTTCATGCTCAGCACGGCTCCTTCCATCCTCTGTGAGATGGGCGAAGGCAGACAGGGCTACAAGTCAGGCGCGCATGTCCACTTCCTGTACGCACGCGGAAAAGAGGATGGCAGACTGCTGGATGTCATAGTGGACGAGGCAAGAGCGATGGCGATCAGGCAGTCATGCATAGGAGAGCTCGTCAAGCAGCACGGAAGCGAAATGGACTGGGAAACCATCGTGGACCCTACTGTATTGGAGAGCAACGTGAGTTGGTTACACTGCTGCAAGTATTGCTTTGCTTGCCATCTGTAACCTCTGTGCATGTGCAGGGTCTCAGGATGCTTTTTAGTTTCAAAGCAACGCCATGTGGTCCATGCAAGAAGCTGGAGCACGTGCTGGAGAAGTCTGCAGGGCCCTGCCCCATGGGGGAGCAGCGCTATTACAGATGCAAGTGTCCCAGGTGCAGTCACATCACCGCTGCCATGAAGAGGGGCTCCAATGAGCATGGATGCAGTCTTGGCAACAGCATTACCTTGACTTTGCCAAAAGCAGCCAGCATGTCGCAGTACGACTTGCGTCCGTTTCCAAGGAACGCTGTGTAGCGGCGGTTGTATTCATTTGCAAGCTTATCAGCCATCTCATTGCCGTGTATGCCTATATGCGATTTGACTTTGAGCGGGACCGTCTCATTTCCTGCTTGTGCTCGTTACATGATCTCGTGCCCTATCGCTTCGAGCAGCGGTCTGTGGCAATCGTCGACCGTCGATGACGGTGACCTTAGGTGCATGCCAATCTTCTGCATCGAGCACTTCGAGTCTGTTGCTATGCTCTCTTTCACTCCCGGTCTGCAGTGCCTTACTGCGATCAGAAGCGCTGCCAGTTCGGCCCTGTTGATGGTGTTCAGCATGCCCTGCTCATATGGATGCACCTTGAGACTCAGGTGTGCATGCTTGTGTTCTCTAAATACTCCTGAGCCAGTGACAAGACCTATGCCTGGGATTTCCTTTCTGCTTCCGTCCGTGTATATGATCTCGTCTGGGCAAATTTTGAGTTTAGTTTTGTGAAAAATCTGGCTGAACTCTTCCCTTGTTGGCTGCTCATCAGGTGTGACTGTAGTGTCGGTCTAGGCGTTTGCAAATGTCAACCGCTGACCTTCATCATTGTTGAATGCATGTAGGATCTGAGACAGGGCTTAGGTTTAGTATGGGACCACCACTCAGATATAACGTTTCTCCTTTTGGTGGTCTTGATTTAGTTCTGATCGTGAAGACAAAGCAACTTGCATGTGGGAGCACAAGGCATACTTGTATCAAGAAACAACTGCAATTGGTGTAGAGAGGTGAGTTGTTGTATTGCAATAGACGGTGACAGTGCAATCCATCACATCAGTATATCCACAAGCTTTACCTGCTTGTCTTTGATGCTTGAATATGCGCATAGTGCTGCAGGTCTATAGTCTACACTGCCCTTGACAAGCCATTTATGTTCCAGCCTTTGTCGAGATTGGGGTTGGTGGAAGCTGCCTTTTGGAGGCAAGCTTATTGCATCTCGTTGCTCAAGCGACTAATACATGGTATTTCTCAATCATCTTGCCATGCTATTTCATTGCACCAAACATTCTGCATGCAGCTATGTATGATGGAGACTGCGGTGAGCAAAGCAAAGTGAGTTGCTTGGATTTTGACGCTTGTGTTGCCCCTTGCTGTGTTGTCGCCACTGCATTTTCATTAAGATGCCTCATTGCTGCTGTGAATGCACATTTTTGCCTGTTGATGGACAAGCAGGTCTTCTGTGCAGTCTTCATGGTGAGCCAGAAGGCGCCAAGAAGGCAGGTTCATAGTTACCACAAGCTAGACAGGTGAGAATTGAATTTGACAATGCAATGGTGCTGTGACTCCTTGTCCATGCATGTGCTCAATTGCATTCTGAATCACACCTTGATTGCAAACTCGAAATCACTCAAGGCCATGTTGATGTCATTCCTGTTCTGTCTGATGCTGCTGCAACCTTCAGAAAGCAGGCTGTTGTAGCCATGTAATGCAGCCAAGTGGCCACAGCATGGATTCCTTGTCACTGCACGATTGGGCAGCTGCATCATGCTAGCTCTCAGTCTGAGTCGGCAAGCTGAAGGCCTGCTACACCATGTTTCTCTCAGCTCTGATGTTTGTTGCAGGCTGTGACAGTGCTTAAGGTCTGAGAGTCCGAAGCTGAGGGATGCATGGGGCAAGCTGCTTGCTCACTGCTTGCTCAAGCTGGACTTGCCCTTGGCAGCCCTACAGCACTGCAACATTGCCTACGTTGTGACCACTCTGGCCTCCCCTGCTTAGCTGTGCCACGCTCACATCACACTCATGTCCACGTTGCTGCCCATCATCATCATAATCCTGCTTGTACGCATGTGGTGCCAACTAATGCTCACAGCAGTGTGGCTTTGACTGTACACATGTGGTCTCTGCAGGCTGGCACTGAAGATGCATGTGCTGCTCATGGTTGCGTGTCACACTAGCATGGCAGCTTGGGCTGAGGCTGAGCAGGCATTGACCCGGGTTCAAAAGGCTGTGAAACCAAGCTGGCCTGTTGCTTCCAAAGTGGCTGAGTACTTGCAGCAGGTCAGTCGTCTTCTGCTTGCCTTGCACAGGTTCATGAAGATTGGTGTTTCCTTAAGTTAAGTGCAAGGTCAAGGCGTGCACCAAACTGCAAGCTTGTGTTTCTGACAGTTTTGTGAAGCAGCAGAGGAGGCAGCTGCTGTGCAAACACCACTGCAACATATCTGTTGCTGGGCTCTTGCAAGTGTGCAAGCTGAAGCATCACACTTGACTTAAGCCACATGCTCCTGCAGTTGAAGGCAGATGTGGCGTCTGCCAAGGACCTGGACGCACTGGAGAAGGCACTGACAGCCCCCCAGAACTCTTGCCTCCATGCCCATTGCCTGCTCGCATTGTGAGCAAAGACCTTGTTGCGCCTTGGCAGGTCAGGCTGGTGCAAAAGCCTACTGTAATTCAACAGCTGTATGAGCCATCTTGAACTTGAATGTCAAGCTGCACTGGCTCATGCACCACCAGCCCAAACAGCCGGCTCTTTTGCTCGTGCATCACCAGAGAGTCACGGGTTTGGCCAAGATTAGAGACATGTGATGCCTCATAGCTAAGCGTGTGCTCCACAGGCGAGCTCGTCACTTGCATGTCCAACAATTTTCTGGTATGTCCCAGGCTTGCAACACAAGCTGCAGAGCTCACAGCCATATAGCCAAGGAAATGCTGCTTCATAGCCAAGTTGTGAAAGGTATCTAAAAGTAACAACAGCTAACGAGCCAGACTGTCCTCTGCTGAGATCTCTGGCTGCAGGATGATGTGGTCTTGGCAGAAGAGCATTTCCCGGCCCCAAGGGGCAGGCCCAACAGCATTTGCAAGGGAGGAGCTGTCAGTTGAAGTCATCATTGTGCTACCTTGGAGCAGCGTACCTTGCATACATTAATTCAACATGGTCTTGTTTTGTGGCTTTGAGGCCTTGCCCTTATTTCTCCTGCTGCTGCTGCTGCTTGTGCAACAGTTATATGGCTGCAAAGCATGACATGCAGGATGGAAGTATTGGTCAGACCTGTAGCAACGTGCAAGGTGGTAGTGTGATGTCTGCCTCAGATACCTTGCACTGGGTCCTTGTTTCAGCGATTCACCAATAATTTCATTCTGCAACATGAGCATTGGGCGGGTGACAAACCCCAAGGGGCCTTTGTCATTTAAAGCTTTTGCCAGGTATGTGCATGTCAGCTTAGCGTACATCACATGCATTGAGGTTAGGCCTAGGCCTGCACGCT
>JAABUP010004189.1_pt1 | contig 23994 bp, 31 predicted proteins | sample 5559201 | NCBI WGS metagenome assembly JAABUP01 (sample SAMN10711887, study PRJNA513373) | rock metagenome | isolation source: Antarctica rocks | place: Antarctica
CGCCCCCAACCCTAAAGCCATGGTATGGCGGAGATTGTCCATTGAGTCGCCGATGCCGTGGCATTCTTATGTATGTAGATCCGTGGACGGGAACTACCATCAAACGCTCGACCTCAGCCCGTCGAAAGTCGTTTAGGGTAGAGGCTTGCCATCATGACGTGCTATTCGCGTCCCGCAATCTTAGCGACCATACTGAGAAGCTGTTCCAGCTGCCGCCCCATCTCCTCCTCTTTATCCCTGCTCTCCTTCCTTTGCTGCTCGAGCTGGTCTCTGCTATCTTGCCTTTGACGCTCGAGCTGGTCTCTGCCATTTTGCCTTTCCTGCTCGAGCTGTTGCAGCAGGACTTCCATCTGTTCTCTCATTCTGCGAGTCTCCTTTTTCAATGACATACTAGCAGGCTCACCTGGTGTCCTGAATGGTGCAGACGGAGCGACCGACCATCATCGTTCCCGGTAGGTCCCATTTGAGGCACTTGATCCAGATGAATCCGCTGAGCAATGGCAAGGGATGATTCCTCGTCCACGTATTCCTCGTCTACCCTCAGACCTTCTTTCCAACAGGGTGGCATTCAGAGATGAGTCGACGGACGAAAAGGGCACTCAAGTCTATCCTTTTCGTTTTCGAGCCTTTGGTTTTGGCATGCACAGTTGACAATCCTTCATTCGCCGTCGCTGAGGCCAGTACTGACTCTGGTGTCAACAACCTCCGCCTTGTGATGGACTTTGCGTTCGATACGGCGAACAAGAGTTTCCGCATCGACCCTGAGGCGCGGGGCCAGACATTGTTCATGACACGTTGGGAAAACGATCTCTCCAATCTGGCTCGAACCTCGCGATGTCGTGGCTATGAAAGAGGATTTGAGGAAGTCTCGACCATATTTGAAGGTGATGACCCTCGGCAGACCAGTCATCATCAAGTGGTGTCGTACAAACTTGGCGGACTGAAGACGGTAGTCCAGTATCAAGCCGACGCCTGCAATTGTCAGTGTAAAGGAGCTTGGTCTCATGGGGCCATTCACCAAGCCGTCGGACGTTCAGATGCAAAGTCGACTCCATCCAGCGATCGCTTGCGGATGATCAGGGGCGGCATTTCCCATACCTCATCCTGCCTCGTCGAAATCAAAAGTCGCGAAAGCAGGAATCACGACTTGCACGATACTCGTCCACAGCTGTGGCTGCCTCGGCAGTCTACCATGATGTTGGGAAGGCACTCTGCGGGTCACTTCACGACTGTTGAGTCGGGTGATATGAAACATCAGATTAAGGCCTGGGAGGAAGGCCATGGCCACCTGCTCGAGAGCTATGCGTCTTTGCCTGCAGAGATTCACCGCACGGTCCGTGGTGTGGCAGACAGAACCCACAAATGCCGCTTCTCTCTGCGGTTTCGTCGTGATCAGGACGCAGGTACTCTGCAACTGTTCGACAGAAAGGATGGACAAGAGGTGCTAGCTCCGGATAGTTTCATTACGCAGTAGATGCTATACCACGAGATTCACTCAGGTTACAGCAATATCAAGCAAACGTTGGCGCACGTACGTATGTTCGATCGGTCGCCTGCTCCATCGGAGCGGCATTATGCTGGGACTTTGAGGACCGATTCACGCGAGCTCACTACGAGCTCTTTGAGGCATCACCGTTTACTCATCAAGGTCGCCCAGGAGTCTCGCCTGACTGACTCGTTGGTGAGCATGTTATATGTCAGCGATATGAGACGAAGCCCGCCTGCAGAAAAAGTAGCCTTGCGCCGGTGAGGCTCTCGCCCAATGAGACGCATTACCTAAGAAAGTGCGGGGGCTCATAAGGTATGCTGATCGAGGGGAAGTCCGCCGGTCCCGACCCGGTCCGGCCGGCGCTCTTCCAGACCAGCTTGCAAGCCTTTGGTTGGCCCAGCTGGAGGTGGATCCATCGTGATTTTTGACACGCCTGCGGCACTCATGTACTTTGTGCGAGACGTCAGCTGAGCTCCGAGCTGGCGAAGGTGAAACCCGCCGTGTTGTATAAGCCATTGGCACCGTTGAGAGGCACGCCGACACCATAGCACAAGTGTCCCTCAACAGTCAGACGAGTTTGTTTGGCCAGAGGGCTCCGCAATAGAGACAACGCTAAAATTCCGTACGGCTTCTTAGTGCAAAGCATCGCCCCTGCGAGTTTCCCTTTGTGACATAGTCCAGCTCGGCAAGCCAAAAGCTTCTGTGCAGCATGGCGTTGTAGTAGCTTCCCATCCACCTCTCGCATTGCGCTTGTTCGTCTACCATACATGCGCTGTCCTAGCGCTTAGTGTGTCCCCGCTTGGCGCCTCTGTATACGTAGAAACCGTAGTCGCTTCATGGATGGGTGCTCTCTTGAGCTTCGTGCAGCAAAAGCCCCGCAGAACGCCACACAATGGATGCACATCAATACCGCAGGATGCCAAGAACGGTCAGAAAGGCGAGCGCATTAGGCATCGCGAGGCATCCGACAAGAGCTGAGGTCGTCTACTCGCATTGAGCTTCCTGCAGAGGTCCCTGCATCGTTCGTTTGGAGGTGTGTGAGCGACGAGCTACGCAAGAAAGTCTGACGGTCAGATGACTTATGGATCATGACAGCGCATGGCCGGGACGTGATACGCAACCGAATGCTTGGTCGCTGTACAGCCAAAGTATACTTCACAGAGAGTCCTCTCCCCAACAGCTCGACTTGCATCTCGTCACTGTCATCATGCCCCAGCTCGCAGCAAGTGACACTTCTGACGGGAGCTCAAGCGAGGACGCCCACACAGCGGGATCAGAGATTGAGCAGATGTTGATTACGGACGACTGGACCATGAAAGAGTATATCCTCGGAAAGAGATATTTTGAAGTCATTTTAATGGGACATCTGCTGAAGAGTGCGACTTGCGACGAGAGTCTGCCCGAGTTCGATGTTCGTCCTCCCCAATCTCTTCGGGACGAGCGAAGACTGACGAGCATAGTCGCGCTTCTCACGGGCTACAAGAGAGTATCCGTACGGTTCAGCCTTACGCTCTGTCCATAATCATAAATCTCGAGACATGTTGCGAGACGCAACGGATGACCACGAAGAGCTCATGACCACGATAGGTGCAATCTTCAGAACTGATTCGCGCGGCGCGAGGGAGCAGCTGGTTACTTTGATCGAAGAACAATGCACGTTGCGAGATGAGTACGACACCACAAGCAAGATCGCCACGAAAATGGGTCAATTCGATGAAATTCTCGGGCCTGCAGCTTCTGGTGAAGATATTCAGGTATTGAAGGAGCATGGAGATGAGAAAGGTGTGAAGGTTGAGTACATTGACACCAAGATTCAAGTTCAGCCTCCCCGTTTTGAGGCGACTGTCTTGTTCAATAAATACGAAGCCAAGGCAGACGGGAGATCAAAGAAGGAGGCGCGCCAAAAAGCGGCGCAGAAAGCCTGCATCCATCTGGGAGTTCATAGGCGTTAGACAGAAAACCATCATTGCATATAGCGTGCGTGTGGCACATTTCTCCGGTTTCGCCTAGGATAGCTCTTCTCTCCCCAATACGGACCTTCCAATCGATACCCACAAAAGCCTCGCTGTAATCATCACGCATCTCAATTGCTTCAATTAAGACCCCATGCTTGTTCGGAATGATGCTAAATATCGTTCGATACTTCGGGGATCCCACCATACTTTGACTTGCTTGCTAAGCTTCAAAACGAACATCCCAAGCCATTCGAAAAATATGACCAAACAATTCTATGAGGACCTTGTCCTATGGAGTATCCTCTCGCCTGGTCAAGTGAATCGCGTGAAACCGAAACGCACACCTTGGCAGCGCTTTCTCGACGATCTGTCGCAGCTTTGCGACACACAGCCAGGAGGAAGGACCGTGGTCTCCATCGCTGTATCTCAGAAAGGTCCATCACAAGTCTATTGGATCACTACGAATGGATCTTTCACTAAAGCAGTCAATTTGCTCCGAGAACTGCTGTACACTATGCATCATGCTCGAAGTGTCCTTAATCTGAGCCAGCGCCAAACTGGAGCAAAGATTCTCACGGTGGCGACGGCGAAATGTCGTCCGAAGGCACGAAACTATATCCGGCAATTACGATCACGACTGGATGCAGCAGCAGAATGTCAATATGTTAACCACGGTACGGAACTCGTGCCTCTTCTCCAGTTGCTTTGTCTAACGTTACCGAAGACACTGCCCAGTTGATACAGTCTATCCGGTCACTGACGGACGGGGATGACGATGCTGAACTGTCTACACGCGCTTATGAGTTCCGGTCGTCGTCCGCCTATATGCAGCTCAGAACCACCATTCGTCGTTTTCCCAACGAAACGGCTTGGCGGGATATTCGTCATTATATCGGGCGCCTGGCCTCCTGGGCGAAATCAACACTGTTCGTACTAAGAGCTGTGTACGAAGAGAGACTGCTCGACCCCACATTCACGGTCATCGGCACAAAGGATAAACTGGTCACTTGCCGAACGAAGTCTGACTCAATCCTGGGATCACCAACAACCCTGACCGACCTCATTAATCGACATAGTTCCTCCGGGGACCTTAATCGAGACCTGTTAAAGCATCAAATATACTCCGATATCTTCTTGCTGCGGTGGCAAAACGTTCTTCGTGGCCAGAAAGTGCATGCGAAAGTTGCTATGCTCGATCACTTCCATCGATACCGTCTATCATTTGCGCGCGGTGAGCCGTATATCGGCTGCAGCAAGCCGTCATGCTACTGCTGCAATGCATACATGTCGGCGCACCCTCTGAAGACTCAAGAAAGACCATCTCATGGCAACATATGGGTGCAATCGGGAATTCACGTTGGGTCAAGGAAGCGGTCGCAGTGCAAGCCCGACAAAACGCGCAAGAATTGGGACGAGTGCCTCGCGGATGAACTTCGTTTGGATAACGATGATGGAGAAGACTTTGGTAAAGACGGCACAAGTCTATACGGCTCTGGCAAGCTGCGACCAGTTTTGATTCAGCTATAGCAGGCATAGAAAGGAGCGAGGAACATGTTAATACAGTGAAGAGTGAACGGGAAAGGACCGACATGTATCAATACGCACGATACCTATGCGGCAAAGACATTTGCAAGGAGGAGGTTCGCGGGCGAAAGAGGCGAAGAAGCTGAATTGTCCCTTGCTATCACGGATTTCCCGTCTCACATAATGTCCTCGTGAACCATACAGTAAACAGCGATTGAGGTGTTACCTTGAGCACATCACATGATAAATCTATCCTGCGCGGCTTTGAACCCATCTCGCGCGGATACGCCAATGGGGAGCGACTGGCGGAGGAAGGATCATCAAAACCAAGAGCCGAGAACAGAACTTGCCTTCCACGAACGGCATATCCCTCAGCGAAGATCTCAGGTGGACTACCAGGCTAGTACACCTCCTATCTAGTGCCTAACTGCTGACGACCACATCTGTAATGCATTTACGCGTGACATCCGTTGGAACTTTGCGTTCGTTACTTGAACGACCGTCAAAACACTAGCAACAAAGCCATGTCTGGACCGCCTCCATTACGCTGTTCTTCTGCTGATTCTACGGTAACACACAGCGGTGAGCTTTTAGCGCGGCTACAATCTCGCTCCATACTTCAGATTGCATCCTTTGACCTTCGTCACTAGTCACGTAAGATCCAGGGCTGGATTATGTGATTTGTTAGCCTATGTTCGCTAAGAGCATTGTCCGAGACGTGGAAACGATCAGCCTGTGTCCACATACTTTGTCAACGCAGTCGTTTTATACCAGCCGCCATGTCCCGCCTTTCCGACAGCCGACGACGAGATATAGACCCTTGCGCCCTCTTCCGTCGACTTGTTGAATAGAATGTTAAAGAGCCGGAGACCGGTCGCATAGCCCACTCCAGAAGCCTTGAATTCGCGGGCGAGTTCGGATTTGTATGCTCCTGGGCAGACAGAAATAACGACAGTCTGGATCTTCCCCACCGGAGATGTCGCCGCTTTGGCCAATGATCTGGTAACGTACATTGCGAACAGCTTGGATCGTGCATTTTGCAGCATACCGTCCCAGTCTCTAATGTTAGCTGGTTTGGCGTTCACGGCTTCTAGTAAGTGGCCTTGGTATATCTGAGTATCCGGAAAATCTTTGGCTTCCAACCACCTGTGAGCTTCCGAGGTGACTACCACGAGATGGGGTAGGTCCTCGTCCGAGATCGCTGAAGCCTTCATTTTCGGCAGCAGCAGGGAGCCTAGGAGCGCGGTTCCCAGGACATTGACTTGCAAAGTCGATTCCCAACCTTCAGAACCAACAACATAATCCTTTGCAGTGATGCCAGCATTGAGTACTGCCACGTGTAGAAGTGGTAGCTCTTTGTTCACCCGGTCGGCGGACGCATTGATACTGGCGTACCTCCCCATATCTAGCTCCCACACATCCACCACACCGTTTCGGCCTGTCCGTTTCTCGATGTGCTCGCGAGCAGACGCTCCTTTCGAAGTGCTTCGAACGCCAAGAATAACCTTCTCGGCGTTGAGAGTCGCGAACAATGCGGCTGCTTCGAAACCCAGCCCGACATTTGATCCAGTAACGAGGACCGTCTTGCACGTCTTGCACGTCCCAGTATATTTTCTTTACATACCTGCGCCCACGGATGGGGCGTATCTGAATAACTCACACACGACAGTTCTCCTTGAAGCGCGTACTCAGCACCGTTCCCGCGCATCGCAAGGCTTGCAATGGTAGTCACTTCGTGAAAGGCTCCAGGGAATCCTGAGTCTCGAACAGGAGGGTCGGTAGTTTATGGGTTCGGCGTCCTCGGGATTAGTGCAACAGCCAGAGCTCGAAATGATTGGAGCTTGCAAACAATATGTTGTCTGCTACGGTCTCATACTTATCACTCCAGATCCTGCGAAGTCTATCTCCGACTGGTCGAAAGACAGATAATTTGACCTATGAAGTTCTTGAACAAATCGCGGTAAGTGAATCAGCATACAAGCGTATCCCACGTTGATATAGACACTATCTGGCACGGTTCGGAATCATGCCCACTGGTTTCCCTTGCCCGATCAGTATCTGTGCTGCACAGTCCCTTGGCAATGTTGTGAAACAGCATCCTCCTTGGCGTATCACGTTTCCGCGGTAATCAATTGTCGAATTGTACTGACTATGAGAATCCTGTCGTCGAATCGAAGCCGCGTGCTCCGGGAGATGAAGCTGAAAGAATATGTGTCCGAATGTCGTGATGGAGCCGGTTTAGCATCCTACACAGTATAGCCAAGGAATGTCTCATGTGAGTGTCAGGCCCCTCGTTGATCGCCACTGGTGGGCTCCATTGGGCCCAGGCATTTCCATGACATGGACGTGCCCTGATACGCGCTGGATGGAACTGCATGTACATCTCGCAACAGTAACACGACGGCTTGCTGCAACCAATATAGCGATCGCCTCCAGTAAAACTGAGATTGTTGAGATAGAAGTGCTCCAGCATTAAGATTTCCGCGTGTACGATCGGGACGAACTTATGGTGCCTGCGTTTCTCGAGGAATACGGCAATGCTTGCAGCGCTAGCTGTACCCAGTCTCATCACCCCAGTTCCACGGTCCAGAAGTCTCTCGTGCAAGCTCTGGCGTACATCGTCCATAGCCTTTTGGAACTCTGCCGTCGGAATAGGAACCCATGAAAGTGACTCCAGATCTTGACCAACGATCATAACTTCATGTCCTTCGAACAGATGTGGAGAAGTCTTTGCCATCTGTACCACACGCTTGGAAGCCCCTGACCAAGATGCCAATCGGCCAATGTAGTGGCGAATGTAAGCCCATGATTCCAGGACCGAATCCTGCTTGATCTTCTGCCTTAGACTTCGATAAGAAGGACAAAGTCGGAAACAGTATGCGCTCCTGCAGAGGTCTCGGAAGTCGCCTCGCTTCTCTAGCATCGCATGGAGGTCTTCGAGAAGCTTCACGTTTCCTGAGTAGTATCAGTGTCTTGTGTAACAAAGTAGTTAACATAGCGCTGACCCTCTCCCACGCATGCGCCTTGGACTGAGACCCTTTCAACGTGTATCTGAAGCTTCCTTAGATAATCTCCAACCCTCTCGTGACTGCTACGAACCGCAGCGTCAAGTATCTGGACTTCCACATCTCCTGCAACGAGTTCGGAATTGGAGGCAAGCTTTTGTAACTCCGAGAGGATCCACTTCAGGTGAGTCAAAGATCTCAGCTTTACGCGGCCGTTCGCACAGATCCAGAATCGCACAGCATGAGACATCTGTTCAGCGCCAACCGAAGTCACGGTTTGGCCGCCACTCTGCGTGTCGCACAGCCAGGATAGGTCGTCGAGGAAAGCGTGCCATGATGATCTTGGGACTTTCGAGTGGCTTGAAGATGGACGTAGTATACTGATGAGGATGACGGCCTCATGAAAGAGTTTTGCAATGTCGCCAGAAAAAGCATCAAGTTGCCCAGTGCCGTACGAGTGCAGCAGAGCGTCCATTGCGGAGCGCTTTGCCGAAAGTTTGAGAGGTGATGTCTATGAAGGCGACCGAACGAGCGTGCCAATACCGAGTCCTTTAAAGTCCGAAGTTGGATCATGCGTCCAATTCATGTTCAGCCGCGACGAGGGGTGTGGGACTGCTACCGGCCGTTCGTGTCATGGGAGTCCTGGGGTAGTGTGGTTGGCGCAGGGTCTAGTCCCATCCGAATGCATGTCCTGGTGACTGCATGATGCGCGACATGCCGCCAATGTCGATGCATCATTACGTACAGTAACAGACTTTTCTCTTCGAGTGTATCATCAAGCTACTAGTCTAACGGTTGAACTATGCTGGCACAACACCCATGCCTCTGCAAGCCTTCTTCGCCGCCTCATGTCTCGCCTGCTTCTTCGTGGAACCCTCACCATCAAAGCTACGTCCTTGCAGAGAGACCGTGGCCCGGAACAACGCCGGGTATTGCCGCAACGTCTTGACTTCGTACAGCGGAGAAGTACCCATAGCATCGCCTTTTTCCTTGAGGGCGACCGCAAACTGCGCCAAAGTCGGATCCGCGTAACCATCAGGGGGAGTATCAGACCTCGGTACCGCAGGTCGTAACACTGGAAATGATTCTTGACGTCCTGAGTTCGTGGACTGGGCGTGGTGCGAGACTTGCTCCCCACAGAACCTACGCAAGCTTTGCACCATCATCTTCTTCGACCTTCTGCTTCCGCCGAGGACATTCCGACCGATACAGACCATCAAGCCTTCGTAATCCCCTGAGTATGTATGATCAAAGTTGGATGGCAGACTCGGGCCAGCTTGGTCTTGCATCAGCCTGAGATGGTCAGTGAAGGGGTAGTGTCGTTGCGCCGCTTGAACTTTGGACTGGAAGACGTCAGCCTTTTACTCGCAGTCCTCGATATGTGTGAGTGTTTCGTACGTCCATGTCGATGATAGAAGTAGGCGCAGAAGCGGTGATAGCGATGTGTTGCGCTAGCACGCACACGAAGTACTTCTTGCCCATCCAGTAGTAAACATCTCGACTCAGTCCGTCCTCATCCCCAGAGAACTGGACTTCTGTGTTCCATTCGGTAACGACGTCCTCCGTGGAGCTGGTGTCCATGTCACTGTCGAAGCGGATGAAGTCAACACCTGCTGCCATTGCGAACCAGTAGGAGGTCTGTCATTTAGTATTGGAGAAAATGGGGCTATGAGCTTGACGTATGGCTGGCGGTACCACCATCTCTTTATACGATACTATCAACGCTCATCTGTGTTTGTCAAGAGATATCAGCAACGGATTGAAGGCTGACGTGAATGCTATTGACGCGCCTCTGAATGCGGTGCATCCGGACCATGGTGTACTGCTCGCAAGACGAGCTAGGTCAGGGCGTTCTTGCTCTGACCGATTGACGCATGCGAAGGTCTACTTCGCTAGCTGTGATTACACCAGAGTTGACACGCAGATCGACTTCGGTTGCGTGGAGTCACGACTCGTGTGGCGTGACAATGGCGGACGACTCGTAATACGGTTAAGCAATCTAGGAACCGCACGATCTGTGGAGACGTCGTTGGGAATAATGCTACGGACTCAGCCAGTATAAGCACCTAGTTCCTGGATTACATTACTACCTCGGGTGAAGGAAGATACGTATCCCTCCATTCCAACTCGTAGGGATCCACTACAACGTAATCTTCAGCTGACGCAGAAACTGGACTTGACTCTGCCTCGGCACCAGGACTGGGTCCTGCCTCAGTGGCAGAACTTGACCCTGCCTCGATGTCGTGCGATCCAGAACTCAAGGCAATTGGCACTGCCAGCTCCATCAGAAAATGTTCTACTACGCAGTGGCGAAGTTGAAGGTAATCCTCAGCTAGTCGTGGGACATGGACGGCTCTCAGTTGGGCAACTACACGGTCGAACTTTGGCCCGCTTTTGGGGAGCAGCTTGGTCCAGCTAGGTTTGTAAGCCTGACTTCGATATTTTAGGATCCACCACACTCACCAAGATTCCGCAAGTTCTGTACCGAGGACGAACGAGACACCCACGCCCATCAATCCCTCAAGACTTTTGTATCGGTGTCCGGCATCGATCATGGCTGACGGGGTGTCTTTCGTTTTCTCCAGGCTTGTGCAGAGGTGGTGCCGATGATATAATACGGTCGCCGTATCTTCGACGGAGGTTATCTTATGTCTGGTACGGAACTCAACCAGCAGGATGCAAGAGCACCGTTGCACAATGCGTGACTACGTGTCCAAACGCATTGCTTTCTGGTAGCACATCACGATCCTGGCTTGTGGCTCCAGCCCGACTGGGCGAAGTAGCGGAGCATAATTCCAGAAAGCGGACGGGTTGGATATCCACTCGTCTCTGTGTGCTTGTAACAGTTCCAATGTACCAGTTTCCGGGCCCTGGAAGTCGAGCATTCTCTGAAATCGAGCATTTTCGTTCGCCGCCCTCTCTTTGATCCTGTAGGGTGCTCTTTTGAAGAGGGACGGACGCTCCTGCTTGAGCTCATAAAGTTCGAGCAGGATCGTGCTGATTCGGCCGCAATCCTACACTATATCAGACAAGATTTGAAGGCCTGAGCATGCGGCGCGTTACCTCCACATCGTCACCAACTAGAGCATCTCGAAGACTGAGCAAAGGAGCCATTGCACTATGTGGGAGCCTGTCAGAGTGTCAGCACACATGTACTGAGTTGCTCCTATCTTGGGTACTTGTGGGAGGCTCGCTATCTCACGCCATTGCGCATGGTTCGATCACGACCTCTGTTCTTGTTCCGCTTAGAATGGGTGTTACGGCGGGAAGTCGTTCGTAATTCCTTCTCTAGGCCTAGCTTCATGCACAACGCATTCGTGCTCATTTATCACTGCGATCCAGCTGCACGCCCGTGCGCCCCCGCCTAGTCTGATCGTCCCCTGCGGCTCACTTGGAGCGCATTACCACTGCTGATTGGAGTGATCTGGTGTAGTGAGCCGGAATCGACGGTCGGACGCTGCTTTGGGAACGCAACGGTGCTGGTCCCGCGCGGCTTCGGTCCGGTATAGAAGACGATGTTGTCCATCTGCGCTGGAAGAGACTCAGCAACCCGAAATGTCGTCGCCCTGATGTTGCGAGGAATGCTGGGCAACACAGGCGGGCAAACGAGGCTTTTGAAGCCCGGCTGCTGCAAGACAGCGTCCGGCCAGAGGGCACAGAGCAGACCCCTTCACAGCCCCAATATGGTGGCGGCAGAGCCAGACACCAGGCCGCGCGTTCCTCCCAACGAGCGCTCAACAAGACACCGCCAAACCTGATGAGCCGCTGCTCAGCAGGACGAAGCGGCGCCATGCTCCCGCAGCCTGGACCTCGTGGTGCCCTTCTACAGCGATCGGTAGGCCGTCGGTCCAGCTTCGCTTAGCATTGCGACGTTAGCGTGCAGCGCCGGCCGCAGCAGCGCGCCCTGCTGACGACCGCGGCGCCGTGGTAATGCGAGCAAAAAGAGACAGAAGAGGTCGAAGGCGCGGCTGGGAAAGGCGTACCGCTGAGGTCGCGCCGTCGTCGGCTAAACCCGAAGCGGACACGCTAGAGCCCGATTCGGGCCCGCCTGTTACCGGACGCAACTCTATTAACTATGACTCAACGCTAGACTCAACTTCATACTAGCTCTTCTCTTAACGCTTCATAAACAACGGAATAGGGTTATAACAGATACTTTCCCTAGAAGGCTTAGAGTAGATGACTAACGACTACGGCGAAATTACCAACAAGTGCAATACCCGAAACGCCTAAAACCGTCGCTGCTCCAGTCGCTACCGGCCCAGTATAGGACGGACTCGCTGAGCCAGTGCCGGACGGCGCGTAGGTGCCGTTGCCGCTACCGTATGGACCCGAAGATGCTGATCCCGTGGAATTCATGCCTCCATTGGACAAAGTTGCTGTCAGGTTGCCGAACAAGACACTCACACCACATGGCGCCGCTGGAACTGCAAGACAGCCCTGTGGTATGTAGGCACCCAAGTAACCGACGTTCGCTCTCACGGCTTGACCACTGCCCGGTGTGAGAACCATCTCGGGGGTGAAGGCTGGCGTCAGCGACATACTGCCACTGGAGAAGGGGGCGGGATTGATGTGTGAACCGAGATATGAAGCATGGATGCCGTGTTCCGCGGACATGCGGGCCATAAGAAAGGCCGCAGCTGGATTCTGGACGTAATCGGCCAGACCTGTGGATCGCAAGTCAGCTCAACGCTGGAAGGAGAGCTACAGCACAGTAGGCGAAGAAGACGCACCGATGAAGGTGCCGCAAAGCGTCGCTTCCATGTAATACGCGGCGGTGAAGAAATCCATGACACTGGTGTTAATACCAGCAGGCCAGGTAAATGCGCAGGGCGAGCTAAGATCCTTGCTTTTGGCAAGGTGTTCGATAGCTTGCACACCAATCTTCGCTTGTTGCTCCAGGCCTGCGAAGTTGGTCGCGAGGTTCATCCCCAGAGTCTCGTTGTTCGACTGCACCATTGTCGCATTCGGGAAGGTTGCGAACTGGCTCGCGCTCGTGCCACCTTTGGTATTGTAATATTGGTACAGCCAGTTCTGCACGCCATACGCGAACTTGAGCGCAGTCGCGTCAGATGGCATCATCAATGGGCATTGGTACCCCTGCCCGGCCACCTGGGTCGCCAGGATGCCGAAGGGTAAGACAAGACTTGTCGGGAAGTACATGTTAAAGAAGTGGGTGCAGTTTGGCAATGATGAGTATGGGGGAAACGAAGGTGTATGGAACGCGAGAAGTCCGGTTATTTGTATGCGCGCCAAGCAATGCAGACACCGCTAGGCAACATACAAACCCCACTCGATAACCATGCGTGATGATGTCACAGGGTTCTCGCTGGGGTTAGGTGACGAACGGGTCCCGCGGTTACGCTTCGAGCGGCAATCTGGCTGGGGTGATTCCAAATCATACGTCTTACCATGTCTGCACATGCGGTGACACCATATTCCCTGACCGCCCACCCGGTTTCTCGACTTCACTCCGTGTCGACGCACGCGAAAACCGACCACGGCTTCCGTTACCCGATAGCGACTTCTTCGAACCCGGCAATGCGACAGCGACCCGCCGAACACTTCCTTACCGACGGCGATACCGTGCGACAATTGCCACACCGTACAACGGCCCTTTCGCGGACCCTCCCCTCTGCATACCCATCTATCCCGGACTACCTACCCAAACTGCCAAAGCAGCTCGCACATTTATTGCTCTTCACATCGCCCCATCACACTGCTCGCCCGAGAAACCCGACGAATCGCTCCCATTGTCGCTCCGCTGCCTCCTTTCCCTCCCAAAACCCTCGACTCTCCGTCCACGACTCGATCTCCTGACGCCGCCCGACATTCCCCGCCGACACGAGCGCGCAAACCACTTCGCATGCGAGCCGGCTCCATCGACACTCCCCTTCGCCCTCCTCCCGCCGCATACATCGCACGAACCCGAACCAACATTTGCCCCCTTGTGCGCACGTCGGGGCCGGGGGTGCTGCCATCTTGCGCACCCTTGCTTCGAACCTCGGCGCGAGCTCGTCACCCTCCTCGTCCGCCTGCGTGCACCACATTGTCTGATGCGCTGCTCCTCTCTTCCCGCCTCTCGCCCGACAGATGAAGTGTTCCTTTTCCCATCGCCGGAGCACCTCTACCATTACCCGCACCTTCTCCCGCCCGCCCATCTTCTGACCCAACGCAGCACGTCTAGCGACATGATCGGGCGCGACTTCGACCATTACCCGCTCTCCTTCTAACTGACCTAGATACTGAGCATCATACTACCCACACTATATGTTCCGTCCGCCAAATAATCATCCCGCACCTACCGGAAGCGTTTGTCGTCTTCTTCAATCTACTCCTCCCACTACTCAGACAGGAAAACAACCTCTGTAACCAGAACTTGTATACAGTAGACCACAAGCAAGTATATACGAAAAGTCGTTTATATTCCTAAGGTAGATCTTCGCTTCCTTAATCCCGAGGGCCGCTAGAAAGTATAGTATAGCGCCCTCGTCCTCTTCTGCTTGACTATACTAAACTTCGTAAACGATAGTGAAGTATCGCTGTACTCCTGTAGCATTAAAGAGCGTCTGTACCCAAACTTCATACTAGTATGTCCGCTGTGACTTGCTCCACTTCCGCTTATACGCCCTTTTACAGTGTTTGCAGATTGTATCTCGATTAACACTAAACTCTTCACATTCCGTTTTATTGCATATATACGCTCTCTTCGGTCCACCAAGAGAACTAAACGGCTGCCCAAGCGGTGGCGGAAGCGGTACAGGAGAGGTCGTACGTAGTTGACGGCTTGCAGATATTGCGAAAACACCTCGCCGATCATTAACACTACCCTGATGTGCGATGCGGAGATGGTTCTCGAGTTTCCGTACAGCGTAGCCATGCACCCGGCAGACAAGTACGCCATAATCCCCGCTTACTAAAGAGAGGAGGTTGGAATAGTTAACGCCCTAACTTTGAGCTCCTGAGCAATAGCCTAGTCAGATGACAAGATACACCCTAGCCGGACCTCACGTACCGAACGTTGCAGATCCGTCCCGTGCCTCTTCATTTCGCATATGTAACCGTCACCATGACAGGATCTCGCGGCCTCTGACATGGCAACTGCTTCAGATCCCTCGTCATGGCTTCAGGTCCAGCATGGGCCTCCCATCCTAGCCACGCCTTCACCCCTTCGACCACTTGTCCTCCGCCTTTGATCGCCAGCCCGGACTCCATCACGGTCTCCGCCACTGTCAAACAGATCTCGCGCGTGAGGTCTGCTCCGAGGCAGTGTTTGGGTCCCAACCCGAAGGCAATACCGCAATCCTCGTCTGTGGGAACTTCGGCGCCTTGCCTCATGAATCTATCCCAGCAGAATTCTGTCGGACGAGCAAAGACGTCAGGATCGCGGTTCGCAGCGACGAAGTAGAGCCATGCATCATGCGCGGCGGGAACGATATGACTCGTGGTAGAATTCCGATCACTTCCCGGGTTGGTCAGTCGGACGGTCTGGGTGACTCGGCGCATTACGCCAATTACTGGCGGACTGAGTCTCATGGTTTCCCTTAGCGCGCTCGACAGTATTGCCCTCCTAGTAGGGAAGTCCTGCTGTTGCCGGATCAGATTGGCGAGGGATTGTTCTTGCTGGCCTCGGTCCGCCACATGAACAGATTCATGAAGAATGCAGTCAGCAGAGACGCCAGCGCTTTGTTGGCGATACTGCTCGTGAATAGGCGCACGTGCGAGGTGAGGTCATCCTCGCTGAGCGTCTCGTCATTGCAATCTTTTGCGGGAGTGATGTAACGAGTGAATGGGCATGTCTCGTGTTTCCCTGAGACGGAGCTTTCCCATTGCGATCTCAGCCGGCTTCTAACTGCCGGTTCAAGATCCTGCACGGCCTTCAGCCCACGACTCCTCGGGGACGTCCAGAACGGCGTGCGAACTGCCGCAGGGAAGAGTGAGAATTGGCCTCTGAGAATGGTTTCCTGCAAATCTTCCACGTTGCGGGATACACCACCGACATTGTCTCGCTCCACTCCCAAGAAGATGGCAAGTAGGATGTCCCAAGCTAGTGTCTTCAACGTCTCATATAAGTCCGAAGGGACAGCCGCTGGGAACTTTTTCAACGGTACGACGAATGCCTTGAGTGTAACGTCACGTATAAGAGGGTTGGCGGCTCCAACCACGTTCGCGAATAGGGTTTGCCATAGCCGCTTGTGCTTTCGATGCTGCGCTCCGTCTTCAAGCAGCATGTTCGGAGGCGGGAAAAAGGCTATGATTAGTTGTTCTAGTGATGACGTCGCGCAACGGCGTCAGCGTATTCCCGAATACATGGCATGTTAAATCGCTTCCTCACCATACGCCGGACGCACTGCGAAAGTTCCCGGAGGCACGGGCGAGTCGTTGCCGGTCGCAGGAGCCCCATCGTTCTCGAGACGCATTAGGCCGGGGGGGGCGTCATGTTGATCCTCTGAGTCCTCAGAGGCACATAAGATCGCTTTGCATAGCCGGTAAGAAGAGATGAGGTGCACGTTGCGATCGAGAATTTCCGCACGAATAATGGGATTCGCTCGACCGTTCGCCTCTTGCTCAGCGCTGGCGAGTGCGAACTGCTGTAGCCGACGGGAGATGAAAGCCTCCGGTGACTGGTGGAAGGAGAAGCTCTGGGTCAGACGAGACGCCATGAGTACAGAAGATGATACACGAACTGATGTGGTTCGAGTTGGGACGGAGCATGCGGAGCGAAGAAAGGAGGGTACTTGAGACCAAAGGTCACTTCTTACCCCCCCACCTGTTGCGAGGCTACATTGTGCGGTAGCTGACTACCCCAGTCAGAAACCCCGATTACCATAATCTACAGGTCTGATAACACAGATTCAAGAGAGAACACACGGGCTTACCGGCCCACGCTTTATAGTCATTAACTATGTACCCTGCTCTCAACCGTTCTCGGCTACTTAATGTACTATCAGGCTCGTCACAAGCAGCGCGATAGTCAAACTACCTAACACCGCCACGGAACCCGCAAAAAACATGACTCTGCTCTTACTGATCGGGCCACGAACCGACTCTCCATTTGCTACAGTTCGTCTTTGCATTGCTAAGTCCTTGCGCACCGGTGCAAATGCAAGCAGAAACAATATTCCAGCAACCCAGTATCCCACCGGAATAAGGATCACGAGAATGTTCCGAGTCGCGCGGATGTAAGACGGGCTTCCGGCGCCATAGCTCCGCAAAGCTAACCCAATCATCTGAGGCGCGCTCGAATAAATAAGTATGATGACGGATGTGTAGATTCCTAGACAGAAGGTTTTCATGCGTGGCGGAAGCAGTGCAGCCAGCAACGACGCAAATGCTCCAAGCCAAAGCTCAGCGGTGATATAAGCCGCGCTCATCGTCCCGTACAAGATCTCGGTTCCTATTCCCAGAGAGCCTCCGGCAAGACTCTTCGAAAAGACCATGCAGATGACAAAGGCAGCTGATACCATTCCTCCAATCGCGGTGAGCAGCAGCGCCATGGTCGGGACCTTCGGGCTTGACGAGCATACAAACCCGCCCTTCAGACAAGAGACCGACCCGACGGCGCCAACAATGGTCCCATAGTGGGAAAGTAAGTTTGGCTTGGAGGGGTACTGGGCCAAGAGATATGAGGGCATGTAATATCCGAAGACATTGCCGGAGAACTGCCTTGCTCCAGCAGCTAGTGTAAGTAGCCAGAAGGACTTCATGCGCACAACATGCTTGACAGAGGCTAGCAGTAGCGATGCGGCACCGTCTTTAGCTTGAAAGGACTCGGTCTGAGGCGTGTGTGCTTGCTGGTGCGCTTCAACAGGCTCAATGGCTGAATTTAGGATCTTTCGACACGGTTCTCGAGCCACGAGACGTAACATGACCGCCACCACTAAGCCAACGATACCGATCGCTTTGAGAGCATCGTTCCAAGGAGTATGCGTCCTGCCGAACGCCGTCGCAATCTGCGCGCTCACGGCTTCACCAATGTACACCCCCACGTACAAAAAACTGTGTCCATCATCAGCGTGCGGCACAGGCAGTCGAGGATGAACATCCAGTACCTCTCTATCAAGAAAAGCCACCTAGTCGGAACAAAGTCGCTGATCAAACTAACACTCAAAGCCTCCACCGGAGACTGCCCGATGCTCATTGCCAGCCTGGCCAGAAACATCTGCCAGAATGTATGAGAATAACCCTGGAAAATACAGCAGATGTTCCACCAGAGGGCGGCCGCCGTCAATGTCCACAGTCGTGTCCCAGAGTAGTCCGCTACAAACGCTATGGGGATTGCTGACAGCGCAGAGACGATGCCCGTAGCATAGCCGGAGAGGAGGCCGTATTGCGTCGACGTAAGGCGTAGGTCTCGCATGACCTCGATCTGGAAGTAGGAAAGTATGAGCTTGTCGTATTGAGCGAGGAAGTAGTTCAAAAGCAGGAGCAGAGCCATCACGTAAGGGTAGACGACTGTCCAGGACCTCGTTAGCTTACGCACAAGATGAGTTCGAGGAGGTGTCCTTCCATCAGGGCTCGGAGCGTGCGCCAACGTGGTCGAGACGTTACTTTTGTCTTCCATTATTGGCGCTTGCAGGTGGAGGTGCCACAGGGGGCTTTGCAGCGAGAGAAGGTGTAGGTGAGGAGACAGTGATGCCGCGGACGACGTTGTGGTTGCAGAAGATACGACGTTGTATGTCGAGCTACCTAATCGAACAGCTGCCTAATTCAGCGATAGTTCTACCTCCGCTGGCAGCATGTTCAATGTGGTGCGGGCTGGGCTTGGCGCATTTGATTCCTAATCCAGCGTCATGACTCATTGATTCCCAATCCTGCGTCATGGCGGAACGCTGTGGGCAATCTACGTACTCCCTGGGAATCGCCGCCCTTGCTTAAGTTGCATGGCTTGGGCAGCGGTTCAAGAAGCCTGGTCATATGCCGAGCCGTCTCGCACAAAGCACGTGCATGAATATTCCCAGTATGTCTGTTTCCACCATCTACATTCTCTACAGCGCGAAGTCTACAGTCTGGTACATCTGGGAGGTCTCCTTTAGAGAGAGCCTTCGGTCGGTTATTCGCTCCGCAGCGCATGATACTGGGTTAAATGCCCTGCAGCAAGTGACAGTAAGTATGACGTTCCCCAGTGTGTTTTTCACGTTTCAGAGCTGACCGCTTCCGATTGGGTCAATACAATGCTTCGAAGCTTCTGCGCAAGGCTCGAGGGATGAGTCGAGGCGCTGGCTATGGAGTATATGCCTCGCAGCCAGGCCGATTCAGCAGGCTCGAATAGGTTTGCGTCTTTGTGGACAGTCGTAAGGAAATCATTTGATATGCTCACGCTACAAACGGAAGCCGTACACAACTCAGGCATTAGACAGCTCGCCCTCGTCGTTTCCCTCACACTCGAAGAAGACCGCCAGATTGGTCCTCACTCGTTGGAATATCTCAAACGCCCGATCCTATCGCCCTTCGTTTAGCAGGAAGTCCACGTTCGTGAACAGTCCATCAGTACCAACTACCGCCCGCTGCCTTGCCCTATGGACCTTGTCCCGGTGCGACATTCGTTAGCTCTACCCTGGCAGGCATATTCCCCGTCGCCTCTTTGGAATGGCTGGGTTACATCGCTGCCGCATGACGTCGCAAGGCATAAATGGCCTTGCACGAGTTGAACTGAATCCCTGTGTATGAATCTAGGTTGCGAACTATGGTCCAATCAGACGAAGAGTCAACGACACGCCGTCGAGCCGATACAGCGGCAGCGGGAGGGTAGGGCGGTAGCGGCGGGCCAGCGCTTGGCAATAATGCCAATCCTGGACAAAGCCGCAACAGGCAAGCGAGCGGACCCGTCAGACTGGCCGCACTCGGAGCATCGCTTCGCATCCCGTGACTCGACTTCCAAGTCACATAAACCCCGCATTTGATACAGTCGTGACGGCCTTAGGCTTCCCGCAGGTTCGCCGGCCGCGACTGTCACATTGCTCCTGCCGTAGGATCTCTGCTCGGCCATTTCTGCTAGCTCTACCCGTCTTGTCCTTCGTTACGAAGCTACTACGAGCTCAATCGATCGTGGGTTAACAAGTGCGAACCCATCGCCTTCATCTACTCCACCGATTCCCAGCTTGCGAAGACCGCTACGGGTCTGTCAATACGAAGGCTATCTTGAGCTTTTCCACACGTAAGCTATGCGCCCTTTGTCAGATGGGTGCATCTTTAGAGAGTGCTGGATTCAGAGGCTGACGTGAGGCAAAATCGCTGCGGTGGCATGTTAGCCTGCATTGATGTCCTTACCAAAGGACAAAGTGCAAAGCTCACGCGAAGCGACCAAAGCATGCGCAGTTGAGCTCGATTAAATCGCTACTCGGCTCCAAACTGGGTTTGTGGACATAGAGGGAATGACCCACTGGCCCATCCCCCATGACTACAGAGCCGTATCCGCTGCCGAAGGGACTACACTTTGAGGGTTTGAGTAAGAGATGAACTCATACGGTGCGCTGATCAATGCGGGTCGCCAACCCTTGTATCACTTTCACCTTGTTGTGGACTTCTACACAGATCCAGAGAATTCTCCTGAACATCCTGCGTATTGATAAAACATAACATTCTGGCGCAGGAACAGTCCCTACAATGATGTACGGACGTTGCTCTGTGCATGCCACTTGTTAAGGTGGAGGAGCCTTCCCATAGCGCAATGGAGATTCAAAAAGCGAAGTCTGAAATCGAAACTTTAGGGAAAAACTGTCGAGCGCTTCGGCTGGAGAGTAGGGGATTGGGCCTTCTCAGACTACCGAGAACGAATACGAATGGGAAAGCGGCTGGCAAGATACAGGTTCACTTGGCTATCCGGACTGATCGTGACCATACACGGCAAGACACGTTGACAACTTGGGTTGTGTACCTTGCGTACGAGTATAGATTTCAAGACCAAGACGCAAGCTACATCAAATTCTCTCAGTGTCGACATGACGAGGCGTGGGAGAAGCTTGTCGACTCCAGTGTTTTGAGGAATGGAGAGACATACGGGGCTGTCTGTGATATTGAGAGGGTGTTACGAGACGGGAGTGAAGAAGGAAAGGCTGAGAAGGATTTGCCATCCGCAATGGCAACTATCACGGTCGATGAGGCATGTAAAGTCAAAGTGGCGGTTGAGTTAATCCAAATTGAAGCGCCGGCATTACCGACTTAATCCAGTAGAGAAAGGGGTATTACAACTTACAGAAGGACATGGAACGTCGAAATTTGTTGTTACAGTGGATTCAGCAGCAGGACCCCTTGATCGAGCTCGAGTCCAGGTCATCTGAGAGCGACGGTGAACCACGTACGGAAGGATAGCAACCATAGCAAGCCTGCCGGGGACGCTCTAGAAGCAGACTCGCGTCCACCTGACTCTACTAGCGCCACAGATAATGCAAAACCAGAGCTTAGCGGAAGCGAGGTAGCCTGTTATAAGGGTGTTGCCAATGGCGCGGGAAGCGAACCAGGAGTGGATAACACAGGCTGTCTTGAAGAAGGTATTCAATTAGTAATAGGTAGAACCTTTTACTGACTTCCTGTTACTTAGGTTGAGCACGAAGCTCCTAACTACTATAAGGACTGCGTGCCTATATACACTGACAGAGTTCCTTGCCCTCACGCGGGACCTCCCCTGTGCTTCCTTAGGCACTTCTGCGGTGCAGTCGGGACGGTCGTGACATAGCCTCTGTTGGGTCTCCGTAAGCATGACGACCACTTCGTCGAAGCTCGAGGATCGCACAAAGACCCACGAACGTCACGATGTCCGAGCAGCTGCCGAAGCCTTCATTACCTGCGATTCTATACGAGCGTGTAATGAGCGGTCCGGTAAGGACCACGAACAGATACCATCCCAGAAGCGGGAGGCAGCTATCAGCGATGCGATCATAGTGGACACCTAGCGAGAGCCGAATACGGCGGTGTACAAGTGCGAACAAAGGTGCAAAGACGAAAGATCAAGACAGACATCAAGGTGAACACGAAGTCCCGAGGCTGTCTGAGGGTGGAAGCGCAGTAGTAGAGAAGACCCCGGATTCCACAGCGAAACTATGCCGCAAGATGACTAGCGGCAAGATTTCCTGCTGATTGTCATACAACTATACCATTTCAGGCCAAGTTGCCCAACCAGGATTGTCGTCCCGACACACCAACTGTTACTACATTGATTCAAGTTCCTTCCTTGCTGCCTACGAAAAGGTAGATGGATCGTGGAGACTATCAAGATTGGGCAAGCCTTGCTTCAGGACTTGGCGTAGGGATATGCGATGGCCATAATTCGCTCGTGTCTAGTTTGCTCGAAAGTGAGACTCGCTATCACTGATTGATCGTGAAAGGATGGTATTGAGTACCCAGTCTAGCGTCACATTATTGTTCTTGGATGAGGGGTTTCCTTTCTTGCTCATGTATGTAAGTAATGGTTCTTATGTGCCGGTCGCGGTCTAAGATCGCAGTCTGTATCGAACACAGCCCTTAGCCATAAGTCCCGTCTGAATCCGGCTCCTAGTTCGTGCATCCCGTATCCTATTGCGCGAACGCCTTCTGCACCTTTCCCGACAACTTGGGTTACCACCGGCCTCCTACCAGCGTAAGACCGTAGCAAAGCGGCTCAGCTATCACAGACAAGCTTGCATGACTGTCAGTAGGAGATGCAAATGTTCACAGCCGGGTGGCACGGACTCACAGTAGCATCCGTGTCCATCTACCCTCGGTGGTGTGCTGCACGCCAAGTGCGGAGATCTGAGCTTCGGCAATCTTGAATGACGCGCAGTTGACGGTCGTGAAGGTCATCTTTGCAAAGCTTGCAGCCATCTCTTGCGAAAGGGCCAATCTGTCGGTGGCATAGCCTGCTACTGTCACCATGTTCAGTATGGTGAACGTGCACAAGATACCGTAAACGGTATAGAGCGCGGAGACCGCGACGAGACTCATGTCGGCCACGCTGCCCCGGAGATCTGGATCCGCAATGCCGGCACCGCGATCGTCCACGAGCTCACGATAGAGCTCTTCGTCTACGCTGCAGACGGGTGTCAGCACCAGAGCCGCACCGTAGCGAGGGCAGTGGCAGTCTTACCAGGCACCAGTTTGCTGCTTGCTTAAGCGATAGAGGAGCTGACAGAAGGCTCGCAACGGCTTCGTCAGAAAGTAGATTTGGGCGATGAGACTCAGCAGGAAGGGAACGCCGAGGAACATCGTCCACAGGCGTACAAGGTCTTTGATGTCGTTGGAAGAGTGGGTAACTCAGTAATACAAGTGGAGGGGAAGACTGACAGTCGAACCGAAGTCGATGTAAGACTATCTGACTTTCACGCCCATGTTACGATGTAAAGGAGCGGGTCTTGCTGGCACGGGGCCGGCTGGCTGCACAGGTGGATCGAGTGGTCATCAACGCTGCATCAAGTCCTGCGCATTGACAGGAGTGTCGCACCTGGCAACCTGCAGCCACACGACACCTCCGTCCCGCCCGTTCATTCTCGGTGGATGGATGGGAGCCACTCTATGCCTATAGCAGGGGCTAAGGAAGTTCGATCAATTGTCCACTTCAATTGACCTAGGTGATGAGTTCGTTCGGTAAGCCGTACTTTGATCGGGGGACGAGCTACGAGGACTGATGCGTTGCTTCGCAAAGTCGGCGATGGATAGGTTCGTCGTGCTGCTGGCTTGAGTCACAGATGCCCTGTCTACCCACTTGGGGGACTGTTCATCACTCGATAAGGCAAGAGACGCACGTGGGATCTGCTCGAGATCTCCAGCCGTGAGGCAGCAAGGAGGCAGCCCCTCAGATCAACGCTCTCCCATCGATTGGCTGACGATCGGCCACTGTGCCATGTTAGGCGCAGAGTCAACAAGAGCCCACTTTGTATCCACCCGCTATCCAAGAAGGTGATCGATCTGAATCGTCTTGGCTGGTTACCGTGGTAATGGCTTGCTCATGCTTACCGACTCAGAAGTCTCCACACAACCACTTGTTGTCCTCGGCCTTCGTCGTTAGATCGAGTCGTTCTTCGTTGACAGAAAGTCTGCGCTCCGAGAG
>JAABUP010004190.1_pt1 | contig 23990 bp, 24 predicted proteins | sample 5559201 | NCBI WGS metagenome assembly JAABUP01 (sample SAMN10711887, study PRJNA513373) | rock metagenome | isolation source: Antarctica rocks | place: Antarctica
ACGGGGGGGGCACACCCCCCCCCCCCCCCCCCTCACCACACATCCATCCTCCGTCCTTCCTGTTGTTCTGTATTCTGCTGGATCCATCCTGCTCCTTCTTCCCTGCGCTTCTGTGTCGAAAGTCTGCACAAAGTGCATCAATTGCATTTCACTTTGTGGTTGGCAATTTGGCTTTGCGATATTGCAGTCTTTTACACTGTACAGCTGCAGTCAGAACATGAGTCTAGAGCCTGATGCTTTGTAACGAGACAAGCTCGCCTGTTTCGATTCAAAGCTGTGCAGCTGCAGCTTGCTCACTGCTGTCTCCTGTTTCGATATAACACCATATCAGGCTGAGACAAGCTGGAAATGTTAGAGTGAGTGTGGTGGTGCAGTACATGGTGGTGTATCAGCTGCTGGTGTCCCTCGCGGTCAACACTGCATTCTTTGTGGACGGCTCCTGGTTCTCTACCCATCAGGTAAACAAAGTAATAGTCATGATGTATGAAAAGTTTTACGCTTTCCGGCTCATGATGAGCTAGGTGCACCATTGGGTAAGTCTTGTCTCTGCACAGCACCCTGTTCTGTTCTGAGCATTCCTATAGGGTAATCAAAGTGTTGATCAGGATCGCTGAGTGCCTCTGCCCTGCATTTTGCCATTGGCCCTGTCCTGCTTGCTACACTAGCATATTGTCAGGTACAGGCTGTTGCTCACTAGCGGTTAATCTTTCTTCCTGCCAGACTTCACACGTGGCGCATTTGACCCGTGCTCACCCGTGCCTACCATCAAAATCGAACTGAGTCAAGATTGCTGCTGGCCAGTCATCCATGCAGTCCTTGACCAACCATTCTGTGCTCATCAGTTCCTGTCCTAACCTTTTCGAAGACTTGTTTGCTCACCATCCTTAACCCTTGATCCTTAATGTTAGCTTAACCTTTCTAAAGTTCGCTCCTTAACCTTAAGCCTTCTACCCATCATCTGACCATGATCAACCCCCAAGGCCTGATATGACTTGGCAGGCGTTCTATACAGTCCTCACCCACTGCTCACACCTTTCGTCCCTGCCTTGTCTTCACTCACCTTTGCTCACCATTGCTCACCTCTGCTCACCATTGCTCACCTCTGCTCACCTTTGATTGCTGGCACTTGTGTGTCAAACAGGAATCAGCGTCTTGGCGGCAAAAGCTGCTGAAGTCAATTGAGGCATGAGCTGCTAGCTTGCTTGAGCAGCCTGCTCAGGCTCAGCAACACCTTGCAGCTTGGAACAATCTTCTGTTCTGTTTTGAAACAACCTAGTGGAGTTCATGGCGCTGTTGCTTGGTTTGGTGGCACTTCAGCAGCTGTTACCCAAGAAGCCACCTCAGGGCTTGATTGGTCTCACAGTTTCACCAATTGCTTGTGCTGTCTACTGCAGTTACGTGTGTTGGACTTCATGGCATTGTCACTTGGAATGGTGGCAAGCCTGCGACCTGCTGCCAAGCAGCTTCAGCCCAAATGCCCGCCTCAGGGCCTCTGCTCGCTCAAGAACTATGTCCTGGTCCTGGAAACTGTTCTCGTGTCATCTGCATCGATGGCCGCTGTCCTGGTACTGTTGGCTCACCAGCCTTGGTTCAAAGGCGGGAATGGGCAGAACATTCAGGTGATTGCTGCTCTGTCAGGCAGGGCATGTGTGGCACACATTTTGCGCTAGTATGTGGAACCTGGTACAAATTCTGGTCAACAAATCAGACGCAGCACTGCATGGCACAGCACAACACACACCACACAACACAGCCCTGCCTTCAGCATAGCACAGCACTGCACTGCATTGCAACTCTTGGAACAAACAGCGCTCACAGTTTACCTGGATGTTTGTGGCTTTTGCAGAATCCAGTAGTGGTGGCAATATGGCTGACCACAGTGGGGCAGATGATATCACCAATGGCCAGCTTTTCTGTCGACACTCATCCCTGGTGTTTAAGAATGAGCATTTTGGAATTTCTTATACAGGTTCACATCTTCGTGCTTGTAGCTTCATTGGATCTTTTGGGGTCAGCCATATTCTTTCAGGGCCATGATCCTCTGGATTTCTTTGTTTTGCCGCTTTCTTATCGCTGGCGATTCTTTTTGCTGTCACTTTCTGGGGGTTTGGTGTACACCTTTGTTTTGGTGCCTTACTAGGAAGTACTTGGAACGCTGTGAGCAGCGCAGGATCCATGTTGCTTGACCTGCAACATGTCTTTTTCCGCACTTTGTTCTGCTACAAAGTCCACTTGTATAGGTTGCTGTAGATAACTACATCTTTGATAGAAACTGATTGACACAGACTGTTCATGAGCTGCCATGACTGCAATCATAATGACCACTGGCAACTGTCCTTCCTGTAGATAATTTTCTTTCTGAACTTTTCTTGCTGTGAAGCCAAGTGATGAATATAAAGAGCTAGACTCTTTGATGCTGCTGAGACATGCACGCAAGGTGTGAAGGGCAGGTCGCTGTAATGTGGTTTACTGCACAATTGTTGCAATGCATTGGTCGAAGCTCTGTGCTAGCGCTGCAAACTCGTGAGATGTTCCATAAACGCTTTAAGTGACTTCGTATTTACCGTAGTCACAGAAACCAGCGGCCAGATTATACAGCTGTAGTCATCACAATATTGATGGCAAGTCAAGTCTGAGGAAGACATGCAAATCACGGTGCTCACCAGTGCAGTTTTGGGAAGCTTTCCTCGGATTCATTGCGTCAAGGAACAATCTTGCATGACAGCTTAGCAGTATTTGACCGAGTAAAATTCACCATCCCTCGCTCATTGTTTTGCTGACAGCCATCACTTCTCTGCAGGCCGAGACCGCAACCAGGTGGACAGCAGCTGCATTTGCATAGGGATTCAGGTAAGTTCCGTCAGCGGCAAGACTTGTCAATCATTGTGCGGCAGCTGCTCGTTCTTTTTCGCTCATGTGACACCGTGCTTGTTGGCCTGATCTGCAGTCGTCACCAATCAAGTGAACTAGGAGACATCAAAATGACTTTCCGCCATTTTCTGACCGGAATTTTGAGGTGCGTCTTGTCAGTTGACCAGGTTCGAGCTTGAGGCTCATCGCTCTGCACATCGCTGAATGGCCAAAGTCGATTTTTGCGCTGCATTCTGATACCTACCAACAGATCTGTAGCATTTTCAATGTTGCTGCAGCCTGGGATTTGGTTTACTGTTCCCTGCATATGGCTCATTCATGGCGATTGAGTCGTCGGGCACCGAGGACGACACACAGGTACAGACTGATGGGCATCTGCTGATGCAGGGCATTACTCCAGGTTGCAAAACTCAACTTCTTTCTGTGCATGTAGTGGTTGGTGTATTGGCTGCTATATTCTCTGCTCCAGGGTTTTGAAAAGTTTGCCTGGCCTATATTACAATGGTAAGTCAACCCGCCCCTGCTGGTGTCCTCAGCTGCACTACAGTCTATGCTGATCTTGCTATACATGGTATGTAATGCCCTGGACGAGGTTATAACTTGCAGGATCCCTCTGTATGGAGAAGTCCGTGTTGCTGTACTGATTTGGTTGGTGTTGCCTCAGACCAAGGTAGGACTGTCACATATACCTTGCCCTTCACAGAAGACCAATCCCAGTTGTGCACTTATAAGTGCCAATGCTAAGCAATGCTGGTGGACACAGCTTTAATGACACTGCAAACATGTTGTGTTCAATGCTGAGAAACAAGTGGGTCATGCAGGGGGCCACATGGATGTATGAGGCAATTGTTGGACCAACCTTCCAGCTGATCCTGAAGGAGGCTGTGAAGATCCCTTCTATTGACAGGCTGGTGAACCAGACAGACCTGGTATGCCCGACATTAGCCTGTTGCACCTCACACAGTATTGCACATGTTTTGAGGTAGTCAACACTCAATGCAACTGCAAGCTTCTGGATGAAGCTTCGTAACACACAGACCGCCAGCGCCTACTAGCAATAATGGCATGAGCCCTCAATGCTTAGCATGAGCTTCTTGCTTGCACTTTGCACTTCCTGTATGTGTTTCAAACATGACTTGATTCCTGGCGCACTTGAATGCTGTAATACCCCTTGCTTCATGACTCACCCCTCAATGCATGTGTCTTGTGCAGTCTGGTGGTCAGGGCATAGGCAGCTCTCAAGGTGCTGGTTTGGAGCAGCGCATTCAGCAGACGCTGCAAGGTGCTGGCTCAGCCCTGCAGCAAAGCCTCCGCAGCATTCAGGGTAAGCATACGCAGCAGCATTGCACAGTCTCAGGCGGTATAGCTGAACAGACTTCCAGCATTGCAAAGTACTGCGTGGTATTGCTGATAAGATTGCAGCATCGCACAGTCTGCCAATAGGTTTCCAGCATTGAGCCACTAGTTGCACCATGCAAAGGGTGCCTTTGGCTTCTTGGCAGCAATTTGTGCATTGCCATGGCACTGCCTTCAGCCTGTTCTCTAGTCACTCAGCTTTTGTGTATTTTCCAAGGTAGTCATTTGCCGTTTCTAATCATCCAGTATTTGTTCATTGTTATGTTGCATACAGTAGTAGTTCAAAGTAGCTGCAAATGACAATACCATACTGCATAGAGCCCTGCACAGCTAGCTCTGTGCCAAGAGGTGGGCCGTGTGGGTCTAAAAACCTGGTCCTGGCCTGCACAACTTGCTGTGTGCAACCCATCAAGATAATGTCTGGATAATCAAGGAACCTGTCTTAGGATTGTGCAAACTGAATGTTCTCCCAGTCTCAGCATCACTCTGCTTGTGCAGGAGCCCAAGACCCTACAAAGAAGAGGCGTGCTGAGGCTCGCTTCAACAAGGATCTGGCTAAGATTGACAACATCTCATCCCATCACTCCAAGGCCTTTTGATTTGGTGGAAATATATAAATACCTTGCTGACTACTGACTGTGAAAAGATCAAGTTCTATCAGTCAGAATCAAGTTACATGAGCTGTATGCAACCTGCAGCTGTTGTAGAAGCTTTTGTAGAAGCTTCGCTCGTGGCCAGCAGCCCTCACATGTCTTCCAGTCACATTGTGCAAGTATTCTGTGCACAACCATGCCTTGCTCTGCTTCATTATCTCTGTTCTGCAGTCTTGCCTGGCATGAGACCTCATGGTAACATTCTTAATCACTAGTATTCGCACTATGCAAGCCACAGTCAGTTGTACACAAGTCCGTCCATGCCAACAGAAGTTGGTCACATCCACCAGCCCTGGCCAAGAATCACCAACAATAACTCAAAAGCAAGGCCTAATCTGACTCAAAACATGCCTTGTTCAAAGTGCAACCCGAATGAAGCATGCCCAGAGTCTGCCCCGAGATCCAAGGAAAAGCATGCCCAGCATCGAGTCTCCTTGGACTCTTTCAAATTGCAATCACCTCTAAGTATCTGGCGTGTTCTGTCTCTTTGCCACTGGCGTGTTCTGTCTCTTTGCCATAGTACAGCTTGGTGTAACACAGGTTGGCATAGCACAGCAGTCTAGCAAGTTAACGCTCCTATGTAGCCCTGTGGCACCTGGTCCAAATACTTCAGAGGAAGCACAGTGTGCGTCTGTGGGTTATCCAGTCACAGATTGAGACACATCGTGTTGCAAAAGATAATATCCAGTGCAGCATACTTTGCACTGGCGTTTGGCTTGCTCATATGGCGCACTGCTAGCAATCATATGCTATGAATCCAACCATTTATCAGCTTCAAAAACAGGCATGGAGGTGGAGGGCATGTCCATGCTTAGCGCTTCATGAGTCTTGGGCTGGCGTAGCTGGCAGGTGAGGACAACAGCAAATACATTGCCCATGGCTGCATCACTTTCATTGTCTACTGTGTCTTGACTTGTAGGCCTCCTTTGTCAGATGCCTTAGAAGCACCTTGTGGTTCTGCATGCTTGCCTTCATGTTTGATGTTCTGTATCAATCTTCATACCTACAACAAAGAGAACAACAGTGGTGCGTATGAGTATGCTTGCATCTAAAGTGCACAACTGAAGACTGACAGGGAGTTTTTGCTCTAACAAAAGCCAACACGGCAAGTCTGCTTGCAAGACAACAGGTAATTGCTGACAAGACAAAGTGGAGCATGCCCCACGCAATAGCTGGCTTCAGGCTCAAAGTGTCCTTTCCTATGCAATCCTGACCAGCCCTCAATCATGTGTAGCTCTTGAAGAACTGCGCAGAGGCTTATGTGCCATTTTTGTTCTGTGATCCTGCCGTCTCACGTGTTTCTTATTTTGTTAGTGCATGGAGCACACATGCTGCTCAAAGCCCGCAATACACCATCATAGTCTGAGTTGTCAGCAAAGTGCAAGGTTTGCTTAAAGTTGCTGCCCACTTGACTGTCATCAATTTCATTTTGCCAGTACTGTGCAACAGCCTGCAGCCAGACAAACGAAATCATTTTGCCATGGTTGCTTTCACTCTCTATGTACGGCCTGGACACAGAGTTGTTTGCCTGAACGAAGTCAACATGACATTGCAATCAAGAGTCTTACTGGTCATTCAGGACATTCACCTGTCAGCATCCATTGCAAAGCAAGTCTCGTTGAAAAAAACCCTGGAAGTTGGAAGCTTCAATGCCATTGACAATGTCAGCCTGCTCCCACTGGATAGCCCAGAAGCTTTTGGCAAAAGCAACTAGGTCATGCTTTGCTAGCTGCTGTACTTGCACATTGCCGGACGACTGTGCTTCTGCACCAGCAAGGGCAGACAGGATGTCCTGGGATGCATACCTCACAGTTACTGCAGGGAAAACCTATAGAGCATGGCAGATGCAACAGGGTGAAAGGCGCAATACAGTGTAGCCGAGCCTGCCTAGCAAGAGCAAGCAGCGACAAATTGCATGAAAGGGTTCTGTCGCACATGCAAGTATCACAAGTAACTGCGTACAACATTGTCGACGATGCATAGAGTACCTCTGTATGTCCTAGCTTTTCTGGGACTATTGCTGTTGACACCCAAAGCTCTGGCCTCACCCAAATCTATGATTGCTGGGCATCCTTCAGCACTCATGCACAAGTGCCTAGGCTCAATGTCGCAGTGGACATACCCCATCTCATGTAGACACCTCAATCCCTCCAGCTACCCTTGCAAAGTTCTCTCAATGAGCTGGCCTGCAATCACACAGGGTATGAGGGTAACAAATTGGTGATAAATGCAATGGCACATCAAAGCATGCAATTACAATGCAAAAGCAAGCTGCTTTTGCAACTACAGACCAACTTTAGGCACCTCTTGTGATAGGTGAAGCCACTGGCTCGGTCACAATGGACACTGTAACAGCGGTGTCATACTTGGCTGATGTCATGATCAGCCTTGGCAAGACTCGGATGCCTGGAGCCTCTGCAGGGCTTTGTTTCAAGATGCCAAGGACTTTCCTCTCATGGTGAAAGGCGCACAGAGCTGCATCCTTGCACAAATTGAAGACCTGCATTACATCATGATCATCAGAGAAACAGAAGCAAGTCAGCGCGAAAAGGCTGAAAGCCATAGCAACACAGTCGATTGGAAATGGTGACATCTTGCGTGCCTTGCAGACGAATGCTTGCTGGACTCAAAATCTCTGTGTGAGTATGTTGTGCATTTGATGCTCAACATCTTTGTAGTGTCTCCTGTCAACCCGAGAACCGCCAGAAGATCATGTAATTATCACCCGCATGCTCAAGTGTAACAGCTTCACTCACCTTTACAGCATGTCGCTCAGCAGCTTGTCCTGCTTGTCTCATAGCTGCCTCATAGACAATGCTGTTGTGACCCTAACCAAGCACTCGTATAGGAGAGTAGTAATTCTGTAGGTTAAGCTCAGATGCTGTGTACCCAAGCTTATCACTTGAAGCAAGGAGAAGGTTGATCAGCATTGTCAAACCGCCTGCATCGCAATGCCAGAAATCAAAAGCTATTGGGAGTGGACCTCACTTGTGTGAGTTTCAGCTGCAGACTAATACTTGGATGAAATACACTTACATGTGACCTTGGTTCGCAATGCCACTGACATGGTGAAGATCTGCATCATGACTGGGGGCACAAAATGCAGCACAACCAGAGGCTTTGGCAAGATGCACTATAGAGTGTGAAGCCGTAATCTGCCAGTGCGTGTACCTTTTTCCATGCGGACAGGCTGGCAGTAACCCATCTTGTCGCCGCGTACGCAATGGTACACTGCTGCATGCTCTAAGATTGTGAGCACTCCATGCACATGACCTCGACCGGGGTTGACCTTCAACAACTTATTTAGGTAGACAACCATCTTGCCAATATGTGCGTCATCATCTATGGGGTCAGTCAATACCTCCACAAAGGTCAGCATTGACAAGGCTGATGGCCCAAGCCTGCACAAGCACCATGTCTCATTGCAATTGGCATACAGCTACGACATGATGTTGCCTATAAGGTTTTTTAAACAGGATGGACTGGCTCAGAACAACCAGAACAGGAACTAGCATGACTTGCTCTCACAGTCTTGCAAACCATACTCATTGTGTTTCCACTGTGTCCAGAGGCAAAACAACAAACATGTGCCTTGACGCAGGGTTCACGACCCCTCAATGTGATCATCATACAATATATATTCGTCAATATGCAACTCACAACAAGCATTGGATTTGCCTTGTAACCCAAACTTGATATGCTTGTACCTGCTGTCCACGGCTACAGTGTCAGGCTTCAGACGCCCAATTGTCTCTATCTTGTGGCTGTCTACGACATTTCTCAAGTCCACCTCAAAAGCTGGGCAACTATCTAAAGTCGAGACACTTGCATGAAGACATTGGGCAAAGGTTTGATGCAACTTTGGTATAAGCACAGTGTTCTCAGGTGAATGTGTATCAACATCCTTCAAGTCTGCTAGACAGCCATCATTCCTTTCAGTTGGGAGAAAGTCATTGAGAATGTGAGGGTTGTGCAACAGGTATTGCTTGTCTCTGGCTTCCCGAGCAATGTTCTTGTGCTTAATTTCCTGAGACACTGCAGAAAGCACAAGCAAGACATGAGGTGTAAATGAAGCAGCCATTCGTGAACTAGTTTGCCGGTGCAGCATCCAGCACACATGATACGCACAAAGAGCAACTTACCAGTCGTTAACATGGAAAACGAAGGGCTGCTGTGAACATGGTGTTTGGGAACCTTGAATGCGTGTTGGATTCTCTGATGCACTAGTTGTAAAGCTTTGCTGGACAATGCCTGAGATGAAGTCTCTGCAGACAATAGTCTGTGTGTTATGTACAGCTAAGTATGCACTGAAGTCGACAGCAAATCCGGTGATGTCTGCCCGCCTGAGATGTGACATCAAGCACAAATTAGCATGTAGGTACAATTAGGCATTGAGCTGTCATGCAGTACACAACGACGCACCATATGTCAAGGTAGATACACCTTGGTCTTTGCATAGGCACGATGTAGGCTGACCATATGTAAGGAAGCTGCTCATATTCTATGCAACAATGCATCCCAAGCTAGTGACGCACAGAAGTTGCGGCAGATGCAGACCACCGACAAAGGCTGGCAGTGTGTATGACATTTGCTGGGAACACATTGTGATGCCTCATTGATCAAAGTGGCATGCAGAAGTCAAACTGTGAACCTGTGACTTCAACATACCAACTTTTTCAGAAACCTCATTGGCAGTCTTTTGGACAGTACGAGTCCATAGTGTCATAGTCAGCGACGTACTAGTGGCTGCATTCGCTTGCTTCAGAACACCAAGGACATGCCGTTCCTAAAGACAGTCCCAAAAGCCTGGCTTCTCACCCGCAATGGCCAACAAAGCAAATGTTTCAGCTTCATCTGCAGCACCAGCCTCCACAATCCGCACCACATCACCCTTGTTCACAGACATGTCGCCCCAAGCACCTGCACAAGCATACCTAAAAGCTTGTGAGCTGGTGAGTTGTGGTAAGGAGTACAGAGTATCTTGCCCAACATTTGGGCCTGCAGATCAGTGCGCCTGCTGCATCCTGCTGGTCAGCCATCTGCACTTCCTTGCACTCCTTGCCATAGATAACACATCTTGCAGATGCTGAGCTTGGCATAGCTGCAGCCTCCCTTGTCGTTGGTACTCCTGAGTATCTTCAGTACCTTGCTTGTTGCATTTCCAAACAGTAACACCAAAGCTTTATGTTCAAGCAAAACAACAGAGCAGCACGCTCTAGCTTGAGGCACATGGTCACCAAAATTGTGGTGACACAATATGCACCGGCCAGTTGCTGAAAGTTTCGCAAATAGGGAGTGGAAGTTGAAATACGGTACAACCTCATTGTCTAGCAACCATGCACACCTGGAAATGATGCTTCACTTGAGTCTCAATTAGAGACAGTCAGTTGTTAGCTTCAAGCACCACATGGATAGACAATTCAGCTGGAATTTGGGAACATATGCCAGCTTGACATCCTTCCACCCGACAGTCTGCAAGTGCACAATGCCCTTACATAAGTGGACAGGCCAAGGCACTTTTCAAGCCAGTGAATACAGTGCTGCAAAGCTTTCAAGGCTGCAGCATGGGCAAAGCTTGAAAGCAAATACAAAGTGGACGTTCATGGCAGACGAGTACTGTGTTGGTCCAGTGGGGACAAACAGGCCCGCGCATACAAACAAGTTCTTGATGAAACACACTGACAGTAGGTTCTGTCACTGAAGCCAGCAACGCAACAATTTGCCAATAAGGCTGCAACTCACCAAACATCCTTGACAGTATGCTGTGAGGCGCAACCTATACAGGCATAGTGCATGACTGAAGATCGTTTTGCTTTCAACTCCTACAAACAGAAGAAATCGATATAAATATGGTGTGTGGAAGACACCACAACTTTATGCATCTTGATAGCTTTGCAGCTACCAGCAAACATTTTGTTACTGATAGATCTGGAGCCAGTGCTGAGTCGCAAAGATCTTCACCCCAGTGTCATAAAATTGCGGCAAATTTTAATGCAGTAGCAAAGTAGACTGTGCTGCAACTTGTCCTCACCTGATCAACACCAGCCTGTTGAGCAGAAGCCGGTGCACACCAACGCTGCCGAGACAAGCCCATGTGCTGAATAAGCAGGGTGACAAAGGCGGTACCAAGGTTGTGCAGGTATTACGAAGGACAGTAGCTTGTCAGCTAGGGCTCCCGGCAAGCCAGCCCTGCGACAGCACCTGGATTGCAGCGCCGGCGAAGCAAAAAACACAGGAACATGCTGTCCTGTTCGAATAGTGGCGACGTCTAAATATCTAACCACAACACTGATCAATTCCGCTCTGCACTCTGCAACAAAATCACTGCATTCATCTGCATGCAAACCTTCACAGACTTTGTAGTTACTGATATACGGTCTGTTACAGACCACAATTAATGTACAATGTTTAGAATCCCTGTACGGGAGCCTCATGAACCTCCTTGCGGTTTCAGGTGGTTAAACCTAAACCCTAAGGTGCTGGTTCTTCCAAAAAAAGGCAAAATCATACAGTTTGTCACTATCTCTGTGACTCCGGAGCATTCTCTTAATCAGGTTCTCTCTAGGTTTTTTGTAAAATGTATAGTGACATAGTATAATAATTCTCCTAAGCCCTAAAAGTGGGGAAATTGTAGGGTTTCTGGGCCACGGCTAATATGAACGTAAATGCATTGCAGAGGTTATACAAGCTTATACGACCTGCAGACCACGTGCAGATTATCCAATGGAATCCCACTGAATCAATCTTAGTCTTTCTTGTTAAGTGGATCAGAGTCAGTATGTGACGCAGCAATAGATATGCAGTCAAGTATGCATTAGGCAGCAGTCAGCTTGATATTATAGTCATCGTGCATGGCAGCCATCAGGCTGTCGTACACGTTTTGCCTATTTGTGATATAAGTAATGCACTTAATTACCAAACCAAACTGATAATCTGAATTGCTTTGCATTTACTGGATGCTTTATGGCTTCCTGAACTCTTGCATAAATAAGCTTTGCTAGGCCTTTCACAACAACACTACACAACTCACTCCCCTTAGACTCAGCACTGCTGTTGTCACCCAGCCTGTAACTAACACCCGCTGTCACAGTGTTATCCGGCCTGCTTGCATACCATAGTACGCGTCACAAGTAGTTATCATGGTACTTATGTATGCAACAGCTTGCAGGACACCTCTGGGCAGGCTCTTTTGTAGTTGCATTGGTGACCATTTCTGTATAGCAGCACTGCTTTGGACCAAGCTCTTGCAGCATTGTTGGCTTGCCTTGTGAATGTATGCTGACTGCTTACTTACTGAGCATCCTCACATATGTACATGGGAGGCCAAGCACAGCATGCAGGGTTATGGCATATAGTCCCACTGCTTGCCTGTGCCACTAGCACTTGCTGCTAGCAGCGCTGTAACACAGGACATCACAATGTGAAACTCCCGGCCTGAGTTAAAATTCAAATCTGCAGATGACCTTGAAAGTTTAGTTCTACCCAACTTTCCTGGGCTGTCAAGTGGAACGCAGTGTAGCTCGGCACTACATTGCTGATGCAGCCCAAAACACAAGTGCGGCGATTACTTGATGTGCAAGCATACACAATGGATGTAAATTCGTGATGGGCTGGGACTATGCCATATTGATCTACATAATTTGTACATAGCTCTCACGCTTACACTCTCACTCTCAACACCTTCCTCGAGTCATTTCTGGAATTATTGGTCCTCATGATCAGTGCCGTCTGACATGGGACTGGACTCAGCCTTCAAATGCTGCTTGATGACATCAGCAAATGCTTTCCTCCTTTTTTCAATCAGGTCAGGATGCTGCAAGAGATGTAAGGCATTGTCAGTTCATAGATGAGTCATGTGCAAACATGCACTAGACACAGAAAGCTGAAATGATCAAGAAACAAACGAAACATGTGCCGCTGCTGAGCCTTTATGCTTCAGTGTATGCACATGCGTCTCCGTTACTTTCTCAGCAAGGTTTGCTGGCAGATGCCAGATGTGTGTGAGCAACTGCTCATCCAGACCTTTCTTGCAGACACAAAATGGGCTGAGCTGCAGCTTACCTTGTCTCCCAAATTGTAGTACTTGAGGTAGCCATCCCAAGGTGCAATGTGCAGGTTTGCTCTCTGCGCTATCAGCTTCTGTACGCGCTCGGCAAACTGCTGAGACGTCTCATCTGGGCCTTTGGTCTGTGGCTCCAGGAAGTACACATCACAGACAACAGCCCAGCTGGTCATCAGCTTCAGCTGTAGACACAAAACTAGCTTATGGTCACGTATCACTTGAAGAGCTCCCAGCTGCGGTGGAATGCAGTGCTGCATGCAGTTGTGCAGATTGTGTGTATGCCGGTCATATGAAATGCCAGGACAAGTCATCATGCACACGGTGACATGCACAAACTGTAAAGCAGACACCCTCGAGCAGTTGTTTGAACTCAGTTTCTTGAGAGGAGACTGCAGTGCAGGACAAGGAGCCACCAATCTCACCAAATGTGCTGTGAAGGACTGCCGCCTGCTGTTCCAGAAGGCATCCACAAAGATCTTGTTGTACTTGATGGCAATGGGGCACACAGTGGCGTCCAGGTCGAAAGCCCCCCTCTTGAACATGACACAATACTCGTTGTTGACGCAAGTCCCTTCTGGGAAGATGAGAAGAGGTGTTGTGTCCTGCGCTGCCACATGCGCCTTCATCCTCTCCCCAACTACTTTGCGGTCCTTCACCTGTACGCGCAGTCAAGCCTCAACTATGCTTTGCCAGAATTTGCAAACGAGTACAGTCTGAGGAAGACTTCTCCTGCTGCATCAAGGATGTAGGACTCAAAAAGGTTCTATGTTTCTTGCTGCAGTCTCCAGCAACTGCTGTCAAGCAACAGAGCTTGTTGCGACAGCACGCTGGCTGACAAGTGACATCAACCTGACCGTGTGTGCACATAAGGTGTCAATGCGTCGCAGTGACCATCCGGGACAATATGCATTACATGTACTGGCGTTGCAAGCCTCATCATTGCATGCCAAGAAGCAACCAGAAAACAACAAGCCTAGGCTGACGCATCCTCACATGACTTTCAACCAGGCACGGTTGAGACAGGCTCAACAAGGTAGCAGGCACCTTGCATCACACAACTGAGGGAGACAAAAAGACTTCTTGCCTCGTTTCTATTGAACCAAAGGCAGCCCAGACAGCTGAGCACTCTGGTCTGAATGAACGCTATCCAGCCAGCATGAAGCTGCATGATGACCGCAAAGGGGCTGTATGATGTCAGGATGATGTAGTCGATCATGGAGGTATGGTTGCAGACCCACACATTGTTGGGCCTATTGACCGGCCGTGGACCATGGTACCTTACAACACCTGTCCAGGAGGCTACAAACATGCGGCATTGGAACTGTACAAGCGTTCTTTCCCACGAGTTGCGTCTTCTCCGATCCTGCAAGCGGATGCACAAGTGGGAGTGGGCCTGAGATACATTTCAACAGGCCAGTTTGAGAAAAGGACTGCAGGAAACTGCCTGCCTGACAGGCAGAACAAGTAAGGCAAAGATCAGATATGCTTTAATACTGAGCTGTGAAGTCTGGAGTGCAGTGCTGAAAGTTGACAGATTTGCTGGTCAGCAGCCAGTTTTCCTTTCAGGTCTGTGAAAAGCTGGAGGTTGTGCATGTCTTTTTGTTGTGCGCTGGCATATCCCTGTTCTTCAGGTGACAGCCTTGTGATGCCATGGCTGTTGGCTGATAAGTCTGGAATGATGGCTGACAGACTACAGATGCAACACAGGCAATGGCATTGGCTTACAGAGGCAGCAACCCATGTAGTTTGGTGGTGTCTTACCAAAATGACATTGTGCACAGTGAAGAAGCAGATGAAGAACACCACAAAGCCGCCCAGCAGCAGGATCAGCCTGCATGAAACACAGTGCATGTGTGCAATCAAGTCAGGTTGCTTTCAGCTTTAATGGTGATGATGGTAGGAGGTATGTGTGCATTTGGCAGTTGAGCTGTGCACATGTAGCTGCATGTAAATGAGTGGGCTAAGAATGGCTTGCAAGCTCACCGCAGTGGAAAGAGTATGCAGTATCGTGTGACGACACCCAACAGCCAGGCTGGCAGGAGATATGCGTTCCAGTTCCATGGATCTTCTGAAGCTGACTGAAAACAGCGCAGGAAGGAATCATCCACAATGGCAGAGGCTGCATCCGTCAACAAGCTGCTGATGTCCAGCAAATCTGCTCTGCAAGTCAGTCTATTTTGTAATGCTATGGCTCTTGACAGGAAAGGACTAGGTTTGGTAGTCTACAGAGGTGAAGCTTACAAGAGGTCTCGTTTATGATGGCTAAACCTTCTCTGCTCAGCCTCAACAAAGAAGTCCTACAACCGTAAAAGAATTGACTGAAATCCAGCCCATCGGTAAATAGCAAGTGGTGTGATCGTACCACATGCACACCTCTATGTTGCCTTGTATGTGCTTGTCTCTCTCTTTCTCCTTGTCATAACCCCACTGTCCCAAGTTGGATTGACTGAGCTCTCTGTGTTTTAGCCTACAGGAAGACACATTTGAGCACGCTGATCCGCCAAGCCTTTTGAGTCCAATGAAAACAAGCTTTTGCAGCGCTGCACGGCAATAGCCAGCCAGAAGATGACACGCAGATTTACAGGTCAGTGGTTGTCACCCACCCCGCAGTTCCGCTTGATGCTTGTGACCTTAACCGGCTCTTCTGAGGGGATGTGGGTTGCTGCGGGGACATTACAAAGCTGTGTGTGCACTATGTGCTGGGTCACTCACCGAGGTCAACTAGATCATAGTTTAGCACAAGGTCTGACTGCAGGCCGTTGGTTGTCAGCAGATAAGCGCACGGGGTCGGAAAGCGTGCGAATGTTGTGTAGGAGCAGCTGCAAAGTCTCGCAATACAGGTTCGAGACGCGCAGACGAGTTAACTGAGCAACTATCGGTCTGCATCCATCGCACATGATTACAGACAGATTTTCTCGCTCTACCTGTCAGAGGGTTTGCTGCCTGTCTTGACACACAAAGACAGGACACTGACTGACTTGGTGTTCAGGAGCTTTCTTGCTTTGAATCGCCACACAGGCCTGGTGGGCACCATTGTTTCGGTGTATGATGGTATACTTCAGGCACTTTCTTGGCGGGGGAGGGGGGAGGGGGCAATGGTGCCCCCCATGGGCCCTCAGGCTGCTATTTTTTGTTAGTCATCTTGTGTCTGCTGCATTACATGCAAGCCATGGAGTGACTGGTGAGCTACTGTGTGCATGATCAGATGAGTTATGCTGCAGACCTGCAATGTTTGGCTGTCAGCCTGCAGGTGCGGACTGTTGCAGCAAGCCTGAGTCATCAAAATTCATCCTGCCTGTGCAGGGCGTCCTAAGCGGCCTCAACAGACAAGGCTCAAGCCTGACCTCTGGTGAGCTGCTGCCTGACACCCTTTGTTGATGCAGATTATTGAAGCAGTTAACTACAAAGTTGTAACAGTAGGCTGTTGTAATTGCAGTGTAGCATGTGTGCCACTGTTATGAGTTTGTATTCTTATGGGGCGTGTAAACATCATCCCTGTCTCTAAGGCAACGCAGGGATTCACATGCCTTGCCACCTTGGGCGTCTGCCTCTGCAGGTTGCGCATTCTGCAGCTTTCGTACCTTCGTACCTTGCAACTATCTGTGCATGCAGGTGCTTGTCATGCACCTCAGGTCTCTTTTCTGGATTCACAGGCTGTTTGCTGCAAGGTAAATAATCTTGCAGATAATCTTGCTTTTGTGAACTCAGCAGGAATCTGGTATGGGGATGCTATGCAGATCGCTGCATGGTGTTCAAGGGTGACAAACATTGGGATACACAAATTGTTGCCTCAAACACGTTTCTACCAGCTGTTGGTCTTCAGGTGTATGGTCATGGTCTTAGGTACTTGAAGCTCTTGCTCTACAGTTTGACCTTGTTCGAGTTCGTTCTCACGCATATTTGCCAGTCAACACCTTTCAAGGGTGCCTGTAAACAGCCATAGGGAGTGTGGCTTGCGTTGTTCTGCTACTGTGTGTGAGGATTCTGGGCAACAAGCAATGACATCCCTCAACTGGTATTTTCCCTTCCTTTTTTTTTTTGGCAGGTTAGAATCATGCAATTCAGGGTCCATGCTCTCTTCTATATTGATCAGATCTGCTATGAGCCTTTCTGCACTTTGCAGAGTTGCGCGGTGCCCAACCAGACTATATGCTCAATCTGGTCAGAACCATTCAAGCATTACATGTATGGAACTGGTAGCGCCATATCAGCCTGTCACACCATGGGAGGCTGCTGCAGCTCGCAGGCAGCAGCTGACTGATGGCATTCCTTGCATGCTTAAAAATGAGAGGTCAGTACGTGGTTGTTGGTTTGGCCATGGCTGCCCCATGGCAGTGTCATGAAGCTGATGATGGACTGAAGTCCCTGTAAATCCTCTGCATGTGACTGTGCATCCCGCAGGAAGCTATGACATTTAACTGTGTCGTTGCTAAACCTGAGCGGCTTACAGATGTTGGTGACCTATGTTTCAAATCTACATCTAAACCCTGTGGCTGTATGTCTTCTGGCATGTGTCATCTTGAGTTTTAGGCTGTACACTCCAGTCGATGCAGGATGTACAGGCCATGGCTGTGCGATGTATGTGTTCTGTAACATCTTCAATGTTGACGGCTCAACCCTTGTCTGTTGTCAGCATACAAGCCCTTGATGTCTGGACAAGCCTCGACTTGTATGTGTTGTGGCTCTGCAGGCCTGACATCAAGCAGCTTTTAAGGCACACGCATGTATACTGTGTCACCCCTGAAGCAGTCAATGGCAAGGCAAGGCTCAATGTCGAAAATGCAGATGGCCAATTCTCAGAAAACATGACCCTCAGTAGCTCAAGACCACCCTGAAACTTTGCCGTGCGAAGCAGCATAGGCAGCCTAACACAGCTAGTTCTGAGCGTTGTGCATCTCTGCATCCATGCAAACGTTAACGGCATGTGTGCTGTGTTGATTAACGTTGTGCCGCCTGTAGCTTCACACAATCGCATGACTCTGATGACTCAAATGTCGCCATGGCGCTGACCGTCATGAATGCACCATGGGAACTTATCCTGATTCAGACATGCGGTATCACAATGCAAAGTTGGCGCATTTGGTCATTCCGCACTTGCCATGTTACCACGATGATTGCACATGACCTCAAGGGCCTGTCATTGGTGTAATCGAACTGGAGTTGGTTGGTATGGCATGCAAATGGCACCGCCTACGGATCTGAATGGAGAGTAAGTCAGTCTCAATTTGATGGCCTACATGCTCTACTGGCTTTACAGAAAATATGCACAGCTGCTGCAGCTAGTCAAGATGCAACACAATGCTGTTGCAGCGCAGGGACTTGCTGTTCACATGCCAGTCTGCACAGCAATGGCTCGCACTGCTGCTAACAATACCTTCCAGAGCCATTGTATTCCAACGGACTAGCTGCTGCCACAGGCCTGGCCTGCAATGCTGTGTCACAGGATTGCCCTATGATTCAATTGATCTGATGTGCTCTGCAGGAAAGTTCAACTTGTACTTAGCAGCCATGCCAAAGTGCTGAAACATTGCTGCATCATATGCCTGAGCTGCTGCAAGCATGTTGCTGTACTGTCCCAGCCTTTTGGGTGCACCGCCCCTGCCTATAGGAGCTCTAGCAGTGAATTCCCCCTTAAAATTTTGATGTACACCCTTGTATTTCAGCAATCTGACTTGGTTTTGTCTGTACATATACACTGCTTGGGGTGTGCCCACAAGTGCTGAAACGGCACCACGAACTTTGCTACTCTGAGACAGAATCGATGGTTCCTGTTCTACGGGGTCATGTATCCTGCCTGCAGAGAAAGCAAGGTGAGAAACAAACATTTCACCCAAAAAACGTGGCATGGCATTATTGAGAGACACATGTAGGTCATCGGACAAAGTCAGCGTGTGCATAAGCGTAGCAATGACATGGCTTGCATGGCATCTGATAAGACGAATTAGCTGGGCTCCTAGTGCTTGGACTGAAATGCAGTTATGTAAGACCCGTGTATTGTCAACAATGTCCTGAAAGTACACAAGCACGAGAGGCATCACATCAGATTCCAAAAGGCAGTTTTGGGTATTTAACAGCCGATGAATTTCGGGGGTACCCCAACGTTTATGTTGGCATAGTGCGTGCAGGGAAGCTTGCGTGTATGTGCAACCACAGTACACTTTGCTTTATGCACAATGGGACCCAAATCATTCAAGTGACAACACACGACAACAGGATGAAAGGGCAAGAACAGCACCAATCAGTGATGTGTCATGTGCAGCATCAGTCAAGAGGAGCAGTACACAACACAGACTCACGTGGTTTGAGGTGATCCCTTGCTGTCTCTGGCATAGGAGCTATTCTCTGATTTGCTGGCAGAGCAAGGTCCTGCAGGCACAAAACAATCAATCACTTTTGTCTTGTAATTCGGCTGCAAGGTAAGCTTGTGACCAATGCACATCTGTAATGGACCAATGCAGACTGATGTCAAGGCACACTTCTACTGGACCAGCGCACACTGGCTGATGCCCACATGGCTTGTATGGGTATGCAGGTCGGGATACAAGAGCTTGTGTGTGCTGTGCTGTGCAGCGCATTAGACTGTCAACAGATTGTGGATGCATGCACAGCTGGCAGTCATGACAGCATATTTAGCAAATCACATTGCCCTCCACCCCCTCCCAATCCTCAGCCCATTGTCTCTTTGTCATCCATTTGGCATGCTCCTGGGTACCGTCTTGCAAGGATGGCAGAATCAGCAGTTACAATTGCAGCCACACTTCTTGCAACAGGTAGGAAGACACGCAGCAAGGCACGGAAGACACACAGCAAGGCAGGGCCCAGGCTTGCTGAGCCTGTGACTGACTCAGCAACCTTCTCACCTGCAATGGGCGATTGGCAGAACGTAAAGCAAGGACTTCCCCATGTAAGTTCCTCAAGGGCTCTATCAGGAGCCCTGCCCTGAGACCCCACATCTGGAGAAGCTCAGCCTTTGACACGCCCTGACCTATCAGGTACCCAACGTTGCGCTGGAACTGCTGCACAGGTAGGAGCAGAACCTGAGGGTGCCTGCATGCGCCCAATCAAGTCTGTTCCTCTTCATGCCATGACAACATTCAGCGACTACACATTGCACAACATACCCATTGTGATAACAGTAGTATGAACAACATTACTTTGTATAGTAGTAAACATGTAACAGTGTGTGACATTGTCATGACTAGCCTCAACATGTGCATGTGCATATGAGCTGCAAGTGGCAGAACTTGAGGTGCAGAAAGGGGGGCAAGCATACACAAGCTGCAAAGCAGAATCCGAGTCTCAGCAAGTATGCACTGGCACTATAGCACCAGAGTTGTGGAAATCATGCAAGAGCATGCTTTTCAAAGTCCAATTTGTATGTGTGGCCTACAGTCATAGACTTGCGACTGGAGGGTCTGCAGGCTCAGGCTCAGGATCCTTACTTGACAATCATCGACACATAATGTTCAGGCTGCCAGTCTAGTGCATCAAAGAAGCCTTGCATGGGCATCAGATCATTGTAGACGTCAAGATAAAGCACCGAAGGCTCTTCCTGAAAGCACTTAAAGACTTGCTGCCCGTCCATTCCCATTATGTCCTGCAGAAACTCTGCCACACCCACCTGTAGCCGATAACATGCAGCATGTCACACCTCTTGTTATGCTTCAAAGACAAGGTCATGGTCATAGCACATCGTTCAACATGCAGCGTGTAGTACCTCTTCTTATGCTGTGAAGACAAGGTCAAGGTCATAGCACATTGTTCAACATACAGCATGTGATACCTCTTGCTATGCGTGGAAGGCATGGTCATGATCACAGCCCATAATGTTGTTCAACAGTGTAACAATGATATGACCATCAACCATGCACTGAGGTGAGGTACCTACCATGTTTTGAGCGGGTGCTTGCTTAGGCAACAAGAGGACAGGCAGGATGCCGTCCAGGCACTGATTCAATGTGACTGGTGTTGGCTCCACTGCACAGCAATGCTCTGGTCTTTGCTCGGGGTCAGCAGCTGCAAAGATCTGTTGAAAGAGAAGCTTCACATCCTCAAGACAAGCCAGGAATCCTGGGGTGTTATCTTGCCAGTGCGGCTGCGAAGCTGCGTGCTGCAGGATGTTGTACAGGCGTTCTTGCAACTGAGTCATGACCTCCTTGGAGATCTGTGGCAACGCAGGCCCCGCAGAAGAAGACTGCTTTCTTGGCCTAGCCACCAGCTTGTTGAGCTGCTTAGTTGTGGCAGCAATGCTGCTGGGGACGCGACGTCGACGTCCTTTTTTGGGGTGTAATTGAAGCTGCTGCTGCTGCTGCTGCTGCTGCTGATCTAGCTGCTGCTGAGGTGATAGCGAATGTTGTTTTGCAGTATTGGGGGCACTGTCAGGATGCTGACGTTGGCCATTCACAAGGTCATGGAGCAAGGTAAATTTGGCCTCTCTATGGCGTGCAGCAAAAGCGGCAAGCAGCTGTGCTGCCTGTTGCCTGTCGCCTGTGTCGCGTGCAGTGTGCAAAGACCGGCGCAGTACTGCTGCCCCATGAGCGCTGGCTGCAACTGTTGCTGCTTGACACCCAGTGCTCCAGCTACTTATGTTTGTCGCTGACGCAGGTCTATTGCAGGATGAGCTTGCTGTGAACAGTACTTGCTGAGCTGGAAGATATCTGTGGCTTTCTTGGGGTTGTTGTAGCGCCCGGGAACTATGTAAAGACCTGGCTGCTCGTGCCAAGTACCTGCAGACGGAAGTAGCTGTAAAAAGGCTGTTTCTTCACGTCATCAAATCACCGAGAGTAAGACCTTGCTGTGCTGCGCACCAGTGCTTGTCAAACGTATCACTGATGTGCCCCAGGGACTGTCGCACCAAGCAAATGCAGGAGCCTCGTCTGGGTTTCAGTGACATTGCATGTGTCGCGACATGCCACTAAAGACAGCCGGTGTACGCTTGTTGCTCAAGCTGTCCCCGCAGTCGTGTAAGGTCACAAGCTTGATACATGAGCGATGCACCCCGAATGATGCAGCACTTGCCATCTGCAACCGAGTAGAAGTCCCAGGTCTGATCTTAGTCATTTCGCTTCATCGCATGCTCGCTGTCATGCAGTGGGGGCACTGATCACATGCAGTGAAGCTGCTGGCTCTCTTTGCCAGTACGCACCTCATCATACTGACCTCGAGGTGTGTGCATTACATCCATGTCTCAAGCATTGGTGTGAGCTGAGCAAAATGACAGTACATGCAAATTCACATATTTTTAAAGTAGGGCATGTACAGCAATATTTGCAGGTGTCAGGTTGCCATCTTGTTAAGCTCATGCGCAATCCCTTCTGATCATGTGACAGGGCATATATCCACATACAAGCAATGCACTGCAGGCACCCCTGTTTGCATCCAAAGTGTTACCTGGTATCAAAAATATGCAACGTGAGAAATGCTGCAATCATTTACAAGATTGGTTGAGCCTTGTTTGCACAGGACGAGGGGTGCATTTGCAGATGGGACAGGTGCATGCAGACATCATGTTGTTGCTGCTGCAGCGACCTGATTAGGGTAATACTATTTACAGATTTTGGCCTAAGGTGGCTCCTGCTTTCAGCCGTAGTTTGCTTGGGCTGACGCAAAGAAGACATGGCATCATTTGATGTACAAGCAACACTTTGTATATGAAACACAAATACAGGCATGCATGCTGAAGAAAAGTTTCTGTAGCATCAGTATAAATGAACAAGTAAGCAGGTAAGCAGGTGCACTACACTGCTGGACAGTCCAATGCATCATAGTATTGCAAGTGATCAGCACACAAGATTGATACACATAGACCTTGCTACCGTAATATATAGTATGTCATCAATGGTGACTGCTGCCAAGTTCCACACCTCGCATCTTGTTGGTGACATCCTGAATAGGCTTACCAATGTCGCCATTGACAGCTGGAGTGGCACATGTATCAATCAAATACCCTTTTTCCGCAGCGACGCTGTTTGTGCCAGTGCTGAGCTCAACATCTCCAGCCTCAGCAAGTTCTGTCTCTGCATTCTCTGCTGCCTCATACACCGCTGCTGCTGCATGGGTCAGCAGGGCCATGACAGCTGTCCAAGCCATGGCTTCGTCTTTCTCCCACGAGTGCTGCAGAACCTGCACATGCAAGCTTGCTAGGCTCACAACACACTTCAGGCTGTGCCAAACTAGGCTGGGATGCTGCATCATCATGTCGTGTCATGCAGAAGACACTACAGCTGGCACATCCCCATGATGCAAAGGCTGTGACCTGTTGTACATGTGTTATGGGCTGCTTCGGTGTGCGTAAATTTTTGAGAATAGCACTGCAGCTATGGGACAGGACCAGCGGCTCTAGGCGCAGAGTGTGGCGCATGCAGCAGGACGAATCACACACACACAAATCTGGTGAGTGCTTACAGTCCCTTGGCTCCAAACACACGCGGTCACTTCGCAGTAGGCAATGGAGAATAAAATATGACATGTTAACATTCATATTCATGATAACATACATATACATCAAAAGAGGGGGTAACAAAGAAGCATTACCTGTTCGAGGGTGCCCAGCAAGGCTCTCCCTAGCAGCTCATAATGAGCCAGCTGCACCCCATACTCCACACTGCCAATGCCGTGATTGTTGGCAGCAAGCTGCTGAGGTCACTCAGGCCCTTGATGACAGCCCCCAGCATCTGCATGACTTGAAGCGCATGCTTGCGCAACACCTGCACGCAGCATGTAGACATGGCTTGCTTTCTATTTTACAACACCACGTTCAATTGTAACATTCGACATTTCATGGGGGAGAGAACACCTCTGAGACTACTACTTTACTTTGATCAAGGTTATTCTGTGTTTGGGTGCGGCCATTGTCATGTGATGCATGGCAATTGCAGGTTTTCACTCGATTACACAGCAGGCGCCAGTTCAGCTGGCTGCATCCAGACTACAGCAGTTGCAAAACCAGATTATCTTGTCAGCTGTGAGGCTAGCATTGCGGTGGGCTGACGTCATGTCCTCGCCAGCACCTCCAGTGGGTGATGTTGAACAAGCCTGTACACTTCCCC
>JAABUP010004192.1_pt1 | contig 23980 bp, 38 predicted proteins | sample 5559201 | NCBI WGS metagenome assembly JAABUP01 (sample SAMN10711887, study PRJNA513373) | rock metagenome | isolation source: Antarctica rocks | place: Antarctica
GTTCCCTGGTGTCACACAACAGCATGCACTTCACCCTGACATCCCTCTCTCACGGCTGGTTGCCACTGCCATCAGAAGAGACAAGCAGTGGGCTGGGATGTGGTCTCTAGCTATTGCTCTGAAGCGCTCTAGCTATTGCTCTGAAGCGCAACATCACGGTGATTGGCAGTCACGGCTCTTGCATGTACTTCAAGAGTAGGAGTGAGCATAGCAGGACCCATGGTCAAATTGTGCCTTAAGCCGCTTACCCCAGTGGTGCAAACACAAGACGGGCTGCATCAAAGTATGATGTGCCCATTGAGGCACCTGAAGCTGCCACATGCTTGGTGGTGTGGGGTGGGAAAGGCCACTACTGGGCAGCCCTGCGATCTGCAGCTCCTCCAACTCAGGAGGCCTTGACAGCACAGGGTTATGCAATGGAAGCAACCCCCAAGGCTGCATGAGTTCCTGCTGTGCATTGGTTTTCCTAGCAGCCCTGTCACTATGTTAGCCATTGAAAAGCCTCAAACGTGCCTTCAAATTGATTGCAAATGCATGCAGTGCATTTTACTTTGTAGTCAAGGTGAATCATCAGATGCAATATGATTGAAAGCTCTCTGAGTCAAGGCATGTATTCAGGACAATCCTTTCCTAAATACGTTGAATGTTCATGTGCATTGGCTGTTGTCACGTCTCGACGTCACTGCAAGCCTCTTGTGTGTTGGCTGCTGTCATGCATTCACCAGAATCGACCTCCAGGCCATCCACATTGCTGCACAGCATACATGCATTGCTTACAACCACTGTACACCGTCAAAACAGGTCACTGCAAGCCTCATGTGTATTGACTACTGTCGTGCATTCACCAGAATCGACCTCCAGGCCATCCACATTGCTGCACAGCATGCATGCATTGCTTACAACCACTGTACACCGATAAAACAGGTCACTGCAAGCCTCATGTGTATTGGCTGTTGTCATGCACTCACCAGAATCGACCGCCAGGCCATCCACATTGCTGCACAGCATGCATGCATTGCTTACAACCACTGTACACCGTCAAAACAGGTCACTGCAAGCCTCTTGTGTGTTGGCTGCTGTCTCGCATTCACCAGAATCGACCTCCAGGCCATCCACATTGCTGCACAGCATGCATGCATTGCTTACAACCACTGTACACCGTCAAAACAGGTCACTGCAAGCCACATGTGTGTTGGCTGTTGTGCATGCATTGATCAATGTTGCTGCACACTGCTCACAACCGTTGTACACTGTCAAAACAGGATACTGCAAGCCACATGTGTACCAAGATACTGTGTCGCCACAAGCTATAAGTTTATCGATTGAATAAGCTTCATTCTTACTGCATATTTCTGAAGACAGGACACTGGACAGTGCACTCTGCTGTCGACTCAGGACACATTGCTTGACCAAGCACATAACTCCTGCATGTTCAACTTCAAAGCGTTGACTAAAATCTGGATGATGATGTACTTCTCTTTCAACAACTTCAAGAGTCAATCTTTGTAGACGCAGTACATGCATACATACCACCATGTGATTGGGTTTGCATGTGACCAAAATGGAACAGACATCATCTTCATGATGTCAGTCATGAACAGACTCAAAGTCATCATCAAGGCTACTTGCATTTAAAATGTCAACAAAATCATTCAACTCAACACCCACAGGGTCCTCCATGTCAAATTCAGCAAGATCGCTGGCAGTGTCTTCAGCATCATCAGCACTGCCTTGTAGAATCTCATATGGGCCAGATCTGCCACATTGCTTAACATGGCTGCCACATCGATGTGCCTCTGGAAAAGGCGGTAATGCAGCCAATTGCATGGTGCTTGTTGAAGCATCAATGAGGCTGTTTGACAGGTGCTGAGCCCGCATATGCAATTGTTGGCATCGCACCAGCCTACCGATCAAAATGTATTGCTGACCTTGTGTAAACTGCTGACTGAGACGTCTTGCTGTGCTGAACTGAAGGAGGGCTTGAGGTGTTCTGGGCAGGCTGAGAGTGCCCTTTGATGCAAACCACTCTGCCTAGCCAGAAGAGCAGCATGCAAGTCTGACTTCTGTTTCTGGTAGACTTCCACCATATCTTCGGTTTCATGGCAGAGGATTTGCAGCTCTTCATCACAACGTGCTTTCAGCTGCTGTAAGTGTTGCGTCTCGCAGAGCTGAAACAAACTGTCCAGAAGCAGTCCAAGGTGCCTTCCAACTGGGTTGCTGTAGGTCTTCAACCTGGAGGCTAGCAACATCATAAGCCACATGACCGATATCTGCTGGGATGGCATGCCAAGCTTGCATCTCCTTGATGGTTTGCTTGAGCCTGTCCCGTGCATCCTGAGCTGTTTTCTTCAGCTGAGTGCTGGTGCCTCTGTGTGGCCGAGGGTTTGTGCTGACTACATAACTTGATCGCAACCAGTCTACATCAGTGACAATCTTGTGCTGCAGCCTGTGCACATGAAAGCACTTGCGCTGCAAAGCAGCAGCCTGGTACTCTGAGCTGTCTGCTGTCCAGCGAGGCTGTATGGCATGCTTTTGCTCAAGGTGTACAGCAGCTGACTCAGACTCTGACAACCCCTTGGCGTACTGCTGGAAGATAAGGCCTTGAGGCTGAGGCAGCATGAGCACACCTGTGGCATGCTGGTCATTGCACGCAAGATGCTGTGGGGCATATATCCTCTCAAGACTTTCTTGCTATGCATGCACCCAGGTGAGTCGATCCTGCAGGCAATGTCACCCAGACCTTTCAGTGGATGTATAAGGACACATGCACTGCGTGTGCTGGTAAGAGAATGTAGTGAGTGAGTGAGTGAGTGAGTGGGTGAGTGGGTGGGTGGGTGAGTGAGTGAGTGAGTGAGTGAGTGAGTGAGTGAGTGAGTGAGTGAGTGAGTGAGTGAGTGAGTGAGTGAGTGAGTGAGTGAGTGAGTGAGTGAGTGAGTGAGTGAGTGAAGCTTGTCAATGTGTGCACAATGCTACAGACTCAACTTTGCATAAGCTTACCAATGGTGCCGCAAGCTAAGGCTCATCCCCAGTAAGCTGTTGAATGCTATGCTGGATTCAGCTGTTGCTCCGGCTGATGCTTCAAGCTGTGCAAGCTGCTGTGCATACTCTGCTTGGCGGGCCTTGGCATTGGCATACCAGCCTCTCATGGTGTCAGACAGTTTCTCCTCTTTTGACACCTCAACATGCAACATCTGCACCATGCATTGCTACTTGACACATGAGCATTCCAGGGGTACAATAATACAATGCTAGGCAATAATCTGCCAGCTGAATGTAAGTGAGATAAGCATATTTACCAATGGCGCCTGTATGGTAACAACATATGACCAAATCCACATCAGAAGTATCGAAATACCTGGCGCACCAGTTGAACATATCGGTTGCTGCATATGCCAGATCACAGACGGGCTGATCACTGCTCCACCGGATCCGCGGTGCAAAGTCTTTGCTTGAGTAGCCCTTTACAGCCAGTGCTCAAAGCCGTGCAAACACAATCAAAGAGCGTTCGAAAAAGAAGCGGCAGGTGGTGCGGCGAGATGGTAAGCAGAATGATCGACATATCTTTGTCTACAGAACCTGTAGATACATTTGTCTACAAGGTCTGTAGACAAAATGTCTACACGAACTGTAGACATCGAATGTCCATGTGTACTGGTCTCGGAGCGCTGCTCGGAGCGGCCATTTGCCATTTGCCCTGCGTTGCCTTGCGGGACATGTGAGAAGCAGCATGCAAGCCTGGCGCAGACTCGCTTTGGATCAGCCTCTGCTTCACAAGCCTACCGCAGCCCGAAATCTTGCCAGCTATGGCTCCGACCGGTTTCACTGGACTGCGCCCAAAATTGTCCTCTCAATTTTCTTGTTCCTTGTCGCTGGACTTGCCGAGATTGGGGGCGGTTGGCTAGTGTGGCAAGCGGTCAGAGGACGAGCTCACATCGAGGGGAAATTTTGGTGGAACGACAAGCGAGCTGTCATGTATGCTGTATCAGGCAGCCTTTCCCTGGTTGCTTATGGTTTTATTCCTACAGCACAACCTCCACCAACTTTCGGCAGGCTGTATGCCGTTTACGGTGGATTCTTTATTGTACTGTCCCTCTTGTGGGGATGGGTGGTTGACAAAGACAAACCAGACAAAGGCATGAGCACTGTATAAAGCTCCTGTCAACTCAAAGAGAGAACCATCTCTGACGCTCTGATGGTTTGCCTGTAGGTGACTGCATTGGAGCAGTACTTGCTATTTCAGGGGTAGCCTTAGCTTGGTTTTGGCCTAGGTGACAAGGATGCCATGCGCTCTCTTCCAGTGCTTTATGGCATTGGACCATCGGCACAGGCACCAGCTTGGCAAGCACTCAAATGTGGCTGCAACTTGGAAAGCAGCATTGGTGACTGCCGCATGCTCACAACTCTCTGACAGCTGTCAATGCATGCCTATGCTTGTTGACAATGTCAGCAGCTGCATCGACAAGGCTCCCAGTGAAGCAGCAGCTGACAGGCAGGGGAAGGCAGAGGGAAGATGTTGCATGACTGCTGATCAGACCTGCTGCAGCTGTACCTATATCAGGGCAAACTCAACAATCAGACAGCATGATTAGTCTTCAGAGGGGCACATTGGGCTTGTGACAAGTGATGAGCCTGTACACAAGTGCATTGAAGCTATTTTTGCAGTGCACTCAAATTTGCAGCCTGCGCACATGTGCACTTCCACTATCAATGGTGCACTCAAAAGGATCACAACCTGTATGGTGTCTGCTGGTACAACTCTGCAAGCTGGTGTTGCTCTACTGCTGTCCATGCTCATGTTTTTCAAACGTTGGGCAACTTGACTATACCGCCAGACTTGGCAGCAGGCCCACATTGCCATGCTTACCGATTTGTGCATTCTGGAGCATCTGCTCTATTTGCCTTTGACTGTTTGAAAGCTTGTGACAATGTCAGTTCTCTTGCAGTAAAGTTTTCAGAGCAATCTCTTTCGGCTGTATATGTTGCACACTGTTCACCTGCGTCTATTTGAGCTATGTCGTATAACGCATTTCACAAAGTATCTAGGCTGGCACTTAGATCAGCTCAAGGCTATGCACAATATCATTTTGTGACGCAAACATCATTCTTCAGCCTGCTCAGTCTGGTTCATGATGTTCATTGCAGTCAAAGCAGTGTCAGCTTCCTGTAATTGCTGCAGCATGTCAGACATTGCACTCCCCTGAGAAGTGTCAACTAGATCAAAAGGCACTCCATATGCTCCTTTATTTGGTCGCATAGCTATAGGCTCAGTCAGAATTCGAAAGTCTAGGGGCTTTGCTGAGGCAGCACTAGCATCACCACTGATTGCCGTGGCTGAAGCACTTATGTGAGCATTACCATTTCGTGCCTTTGCATCTTGGTCATGTGCAGCATTGGCTGAGCTACCACCTGCAGACATGCCCTGACCATCGTAAGATATGTTGCAGTTGTCAGCCTAAACCTGGAATGCACAAAGCAGGACAGAAGACAATGCTTGGCTGCACACCAATACAATGCTGTGCGCATTGCAAACATTGGCAACGTCTGGCTGACCAATAATGTCCTTGTTAATGAGCTGAGATGCTGATCCTGTTTATGGTGCATTAAGGCCGAGCTGCCACAAAGCATACTTTGATGCTTGGATCTTTGCAACATGCATGTTTAGCAGTGCTCTCACCATAGCCTAGTTCATCCCAATCAAACAGCAATGGTGCTGTTGAGCCTCCGACAGGGTTGAAATCCATCAGCCTAACAGTGCCAGTCGTGGCAACATATACATCCATAGTATCTGCAAGCCAAAATACCATTGCTGTCAAGCTTTTCAAGCACACAGATGTCTGCAGAATGTGTTTGCAACATATGCGCAACACAAGCCACATATGCAGGCTGCAAGCGATGACTTGTGCATCGTGAGCTTGGCAAACACTATGCCATGACTCATCCACCAACGTGTCTACTGCGTACAATGTGCATGGCTGCTGTGTGGCAAAAACATCAGCAAGATGCAGACTTGCTGCCGCAGGCAATGCTTGTAAACAAGCCTTTTGAGCTCGTACACAAGACACACATGCTGAAATGATGTGAGGCCAAAACAACAATGCTGCTGGCAACATTACTGCAAACATAGCAATCGCCTATCAAGCACAAAATGGATGCAAGATGCATGACAGACTGCAACACAGCTTTTGACCATCACAGCACACAATCAATACGAACTGCTCACAGTCAGGGTCTGGAAACTTATGCTGTATGTGTTCCTCAAAGAACTCAAGAATTATTTCCTCAAAGTCATCAGCTTCATCAGCAAGTGCTGGGAAATGCTGAGTGACGTCCCTCTGAGACACACCTGTGCATGACAGCTGTGAAACATGAGATGCTGCCTCATTATACTCACACTTGCATTATATTTGACATCGTGCTGGGCACCAGCTGACAAACAACAACACCTCTGCTCATTGCCAATCAACAGCTGATCAGCCCGATGATGGTGTGCATCATGATACCAGTGTCAGTGCAGCTGCCACTACAGAAAGGGGCATACATTGCAACAAATATGGTCCACAAGCAAAGTAGAGCGCACAAAGTAGCAGGACATACCTATGAGATCATGACCTTGGACAAAACATCTGAATTCGCGCTCAGGTTTGAGATCATAGTATTTCTTGAGGACTAGTGTGTATGGTACATCCTGTTGGGGCTGCCCTTTACAGCTGTCAATTGCATTGCAGATATCATGAGCAACTCTGTCAGATGATTTTAGCAGCAGTAGCACTTCATCTGCATTGGTGCATTTGATGCTGTTGCTGGCCGTAATCCATGTTGCGTCCTGCACTCAGTGCATGGTGCAGACACATTCAAGTCGTTGATGATGAGAAGTAATCACGAGCCAGGCATATTTGCACTTGATCCGCAATTTTGATACTGACAGTGCTTTCAACAAGCACTGCAGGACTGCAGGACAGATGTTTGTTCAGTCTACACACCTTGGGACAGCTCCAGTTCAGCTTGGGTATGACAGTGCCACCAAGGACCTCTATTGCCTGTTGGACTTCAGCCAGAACCTCTGGGAAGTGGCTTGTCTGCACAAACATAGCTTGCTGTCTTAGCAAACATTCGGTCCATCTGTACAAGAAAATCGACCAAAGGTGCATGCTACCGTTTGGGAGTCGTCTGAATCAGAGGAGCTACCGTCGCTCCAGTCACGGTAGTCGTCCTCGGTTGCAGTTGGATCAGGGGCAGTCCGCTTGGGCAACTGCGCATGCATCGAACAACGACTGAGAATTTGAGATCGCACTTGAAGCTGCAAGAGCATATGGCGATACTCTCACCGCCGCGTTGCTGTCTGGTAGGTATACTCCGTCCTGGACCAGGTAGTCTACGAAGTCCTTGGGCAGCGTTACGACCTGACTACGGAAGCTAACCGACTTAAAGACTGGGTACCACTGCGCAAAGCTGCAATTCAGCACATGATGCGCTGTTGACATTCCTGTTGCGCAAGTCACAATGTCAAGATGCATTTCGTGAAATATTGCAGGACTGACTGCAGGAAGCCTGTTCTTCTTCCTTGTTTACTTGAATCTAAATTTCATAGCTTGGCAGTGTCGGCGATCTGCAGTGCCAAGTTGGCTTCTTTTGTTGTTAGGGCGCAAAAGTCGCCGGTGTGATCGAGAGTAGAGCACGTCAAGATGGGCGGAGAGCGCATCAGGTGCGCCTCGCAAAAGCACTCACGCTGCAAGTCCAGGTGGGGTTAGCTTTGTCATGTCGGCTGACCTACTGGGCATGCTACACTTGCAGGTTGTATGTGCCTGGGTCTATCATGGGCTACAAGAGGTGCGTGTTTGCCTTAACATCTTGCTCACGTCACCAACATCATCGGCTTGGCAGCAGGCTTACAGTAAGGCGTGCTGTACAGGGGCAAGTCTAACCAGACAAACCACACCTCTTTGATCTCAATTGACGGTGTTGCCAGCAAGCCAGAGACAAACTTCTACCTTGGCAAGAGAATAGCATACATTTACAAAGCCAAGACAGAGAAGAAGGGATCTAAGTACAGGGTCATCTGGGGCAAAGTAAGCAACACACAAGTCATCTTGGTCCAAATTAGCATGTCACAAAACAACATGCTGGTCTCAAGCTGTCATCAGTACAATGGTCAGTAATATAGAGCAACACAGCATGCTTGCAGCTTCTGGCAAATGCAGTGCAAACCATGTAGAGATGCATGACTGAAATAGTTGATGCCAGCTGTGATGACAGGGTTCTGTGTGATTTGAAAGCCAGGACAATGATTTCTTGCTGACTACTTGCAGGTCACCAGAGCACATGGCAACATTGGTGCCGTAAGAGCAAAGTTCAGGAAGAACCTACCACCCATCTCATTGGTGAGAACAGCACAATTGCATCGAGCTTGAACGCACCTTGCTTTGTTCTGCTTCTGTCATGCAACATGCCATTGTGCACTGTGATGCCCCAGCTGGCATGCATGCGACTTACAGGGTTATCTTGTGTTGCAGGGCGGCCGAGTACGAGTGATGCTGTACCCAAGCAACATCTAGACATGACCTGTAACATGAATATTCACTCATGGCTGTTGGTCTGTGGCCATTGCATGCATCATCTTGGTGACCCTGCTGTCAAGTTATCTATTCAAGCAGGCTGCTGCATAGAGCCAGCTGATAATGCTGTATCCTTGGCAGCATTTGGTCCATCATAAGGAATGCAGCAACAGCTGCACTAGTATGTAAGGCTACACAGCAGCAGTAGCACAGCAGCAGCACAGCAGCAGCAGCAGCAGCAGCAGCACTGCCATACTCAGACTGCACTGGCAGCTGATTGCAGACCTGGACAAACTTGCGGTCATCTCAGGACACAAAAGCATTCCAGCGCAGCAGCAGCTTTGCTGCAGTAGGCTGTTGCTTGCAGCAAGTTGAAGCTGTAAAGCCTGCAGGTGAAGAGTTTGTCATGCAAGCTGCACATGGACATTGGTTGCAGCCTGCGTTGGTTGCAATTTTGAGAAATGCAATGGTCATCCGTCTGGGATGGACGTGGTCATCAAGTTGGAGGGCTGGTACTCCAGGCTGGCTGCTGCAGCACATGCACCACCCATGTTTCAAAGCTTGCATGATCACACATCTTCCAATTCTGCATGCCAGGTTGTCTGCAAGAGGGCCTGAGAGAAACACCTGCTCATGGTGTCTATTGCCAGCTTTACTTCATCTTGTTGCCTGTATTGGTTTGTCTGATAGGGAAGTCGTTCTTACCACTCGCATACACAGAAGGTGCATGGTGACCACATTGTCACTGCAAGTGCTCCCAGGTATCACTACGCAGAATTTCAGACTGTCCTTGCTCAAAGGGCCTGGTACTTGCATGAATACATGGACACTCAATCTGTCACACCGTATAGAAATGATAGTCGAATGCCAGCTACAAGTAAGACTCGCTACTCAGCATCCTGCCATGGCAAGCGTATAACCTGAGTGTTATGGTGCCACACCAACCATGAACTATAAACAAACACACAAACACACACACACACACACACATGCACGCTGACGAGACACACACTTATATCTACAAAAACAATTTTGGTGCAGAACCAGAAGCCATCACTTTGCAAAACTTTGGCCCATCTGTGGGCAATAGTGTCTGGTCTTCCAAGGCAATGTCAGGCTTTATGCCCACTTTATTTATATCAGTGCCTGCCGGCGTTTGATATCTTGCAACAGTCACAGATACTGCTGAGCCATCTGAGAGCTCAACAATAGTTTGTATCAAGCCTTTGCCAAAAGTCGTCTCATCAGCAATAGTGGCTCTCTTATTGTCTTGCAGAGCCCCTGCCATCACCTGCACATGTGACATACGTCTGCCTGTTACCAAGATACGTCTGCCTGTTACCAAGATACGTCTGCCTTTTACCAAGATACATCTGCCTGTTACCAAGATACGTCTGCCTGATGCCGAGCATAACCGATAACCATCATGTTGGATAGCAAGTGCGAGTAGCCACTTTGCACAATCCTCTGGCTGCTGATACAGCTGCTCTGCAAGCCTGGTCGTGCAATACTCAAGTACGGAGCTGGGCAGGTGGGTTGAGCGCAAGACATGTGCACAAGCAGCAAGTTGTAACATACAGGAGTCCCACAAAGCATGCATCTTCTGCTGCAGGGCAGTCCTGATCCACCAGGTTGCAACAAGCAAGCTTGTGCAGGCTATGCCATGATGATGTGGATGCAGTAATGATGTGGTGGCAGTTATGATGCAATGATGATGTGGGCACAATGCAAATGTATCTGTCAGTCTTGAGTGGTGAGCGTCCAACAACAAGAGTTGCTGCTAGTTCAAACTGAGATCGGTCCTAGAGGTAAAGCCTCAACAGTGCCATATGAGGCTTGACTGATGACTAGTGAGGCTGAGGGCTGTTACCTCTGATGCGCTTGCTGTGCCTTTGTTGACCAGGACTGCAACAGGAGCCTTGCTGTCAATGGACGTGCCAGTGGCCTCATATGAGTCCATGACTCCCTGACTGTCAGCAATGAGAACTATATCTCCGCTCTCTATCAACATGCGAGCCAGCTCCACTCCAGCAGGGAACAGACCGCCACCATTATTTCGCACATCCAGGACATACCTGAAGGTGATCAAACAGAAAAAATAAAGTACTAAGTGGGGCAATGGCGAAATCCTGACATTTCGGCAACAGGCAACCAAACGGCAGGCCAAACATCAGGAGTCGATCATGCAGACGCTCAGCAAGATTGCTCAGCATCTGGTGCAAAATTGTCGTCAGGGATTAACGATGCGCAGGGTCTTAGACTCCAGTCAGCTGTGCATAGCGCATTCGTCATTGAGCAATGGGCAAGAATCAGGCATCAGCCTTGAACACCCTGGACACAAACAACAATCAATGAATCTATATGTCAGATATTGCATCATCAAGAGGAGAAGCACCAATACACAAGATTACAAGGAAGCAACAGCTTTCTGCAGTTTTGGATAGGGTTGTCAATTTGAAGCACTCTGAGGGCCATTTTGTTTTAGGGTTTTCCCAAGTGCATACCTGCTTGCGCCGTCTGCCTTGAGTTGCCTGAAGGCCGCCTTGGCGTTTTCTGTGGTTTGCTTGTTGAAGGTGGCCACCCTGACATAGGCCAGCTTGCCAGAAGCTTCAGCAGGGCCAACTGTATCACTCACAGGTCCACACATCTGGAAGGACACCGGCTTCAGTGCAATGCGCTCCCTTGTCAGCTTGATCGCATTTGATTGTGAGTCAGAAGCCACGTCTAATGTGACCTGTAACGTCACCATGAGCAATGAAGTTCCAGGATGTGACTATGATGTGTGGATTGCACACGCAAAGCACACAGTGAGCAGTAGGTTGATCTTGTACACTTGTGCAGATAGAGATGCTGAGCTTTGCATCTCTGCATGCTGGATGCTGTTGCTTTGGCTGCTTCACATCACGGTCAGCAACTCAGTGGAGCAATTCTCTCTACAACACTGTTGCTTTAGCATACCCTGCCAAACATGCAAGCTTGCCAACCTGACACACAACAGTTACAGCAGCAGCAGCTGACACGTTGCAGACATGATCAAGCACGCCCTTGCACTGCGGCTTACTTGAGCTTTTGTAGAGAAGATTGGGCATATCCTGATCCTGACAACCCACCATAGAGCACACCTTTCAGTCAAGTTCACAGCTGACGTGATGGCAGAGGTGTCATGCACATACCTGAGAGCCCTCTGCACCTTGGAGCATGTCCCCTGCGTCGTACAGCGACAGGCCGTTGGTCGGTTTACCATCTATGGACACGATAACATCTCCAGACTTCAATCCTGCTTTCTCTGCTGGCCCTCCAGGTGCTGGCGTGACTACCTGCATCCAATACAGCATGCTGTGCTGTTTGCTGCCGACATACACAACCCACATGCTACTGCTTTTGCTGCTCTGACTCCCTTTGCTGATGCTTCGACTGCCATGTCTTGTTTGGTCATGCTCCATAGCATCTGGGTGAAAAACAAAGCAGCATGGCAATATCTTTTGCCCACAGTCCAGGCACGGCACAGAAAATCACCAAAAAGTGGGGCAGTACCAAAACACAAGCCATGGACTCACTCAGTGAATCAGCCTTGCCACTAAGCACAAAAAGTCAGTGTTTGTCCATGACAGTGGAGCAACAGCAACCTCCTGGCATCAAGGTAACTTACCACAAGCTGGCTGTCTGTGCCTTCACCAAAGCCCACCTCCAGACCAACACCTATGACTGAACCTTGGTTGCCGCGTTTTAGAGCTGAATATCTACTTGGCTCTAGCAAGCGTGTGAAAGGGTCATTGAGCGTCTTGATTGATTTGTTGATGGCTGTGTATGTCTCATTGCGGTCATGCATTGGCTCATTCTTGAGATACTGCTCCCGAAGCTGTGGTAACAACGACAGTTAAGCGCAACCAGGAAGGTATACAGCAGCATGCTTGCAATGACCTGGTGATTTTCACCTTGAACCAGCTTTGATTGTTGAATGTTTTGTCAACATACGCCCTATCTACTGCACGCCAAGCTTCAAGAAAGAGTAGCTGTTCTGTTGTGATGGCTTGTGCAGGTGGTGTAGCAAAGCTGTGCAGGCCTATGGCCGCAGCAAGTGCACAGCTTGCAGACAAACTCAACAAGTGTTGCAGACTGCTAGCAAACTTGTTTCCATCTGATCGGCGTGACGTCAAATCCGATGGTGTGGCTCCACAGGACGGCGGAGACCTTCAGCAACATGCAGCAGTCAGAGTAGAAACTGGCATGCAATAACAAGGTTTGAACTGCCTGCTCGTGGAAAAGCAGGTGCTTCACCTGGAACAAGCATGCTGCTGACCTGCTGCGGGAGGAGTTGCAGTGCACGTGCCTTGTCGACCCGGCAGTGGCGCATCGCCTGGGTCGCGCTGTTCCGAACGCATCGCATCTGCAGTGCCATGTCAGGCGAGTCATGATGACTCGTTGCCAACAGGGATTGGTGTCGACAGTGCAGAATGAGCACCTCTACGGCTGCTTTGGATTTGGTAGTCACAACGGTATTTCAGAATACATGTCTACAGCGACACCTTATTTGAAACCAAAGATGTCACAGAAGGGCGAAGTCGTCATCAGGGCTCAACCAGGATCAGCACAGGGCACTTTGACACAAAGTCTACAGGGACTTGGATCACTGCTCACATGACCGATGCGTTCGTTCCGATTACAGAGCAAACACTGCCGCTGCCGCGTGAACTGATGACGATGTTTGATTGACTCGCCACGAGAAAGCTAGCAACCCACCGTCGACAAGCGTTTGCAAAACTGTCAGACATGTTTCTGAGATCAGTGCAGACGGTACATCGTACTGGGAGCGCATCGGTCTATCCGACGACAAACTTTTCATGTCTTGCGTCGCAGTCGTAGATGGCGTTTGCTAAGTCGCTTTTCAGCAGTCTTTTTGGCAAGCTTGACAACACTCCAGGCGATGCTGCCAGTCCCGCGCAGTCGTCTGCACAAGCAGCTCATGCCGAAACGTCCTTCAAGTAAGCGTACTCCGTTCGTACTCTGTTCAGCGCCAAACTTTCTCAGCACAAGGTCTACACAGCCGGTTGTGACTTAGCATGCCCGAGTGTTTTCCTGATGGGTGCAGCGAGTCAAACTCCGGGGAAGCCAAATTGGCATGGCTATGGCGCGAATACGAGCATTCGGTCCAGTCGGATGTCAAGGCAACCTCTCGAGCTTGTTGTGAGCTATGTTTTCCAGTGAAACAACCAAGAACTAACCTGCTTATTTACACATACAGTATTCCAAGACAGCACTGACCAAGTTCTTGACTCACTTCAAGGAAATGTTCAATGACTGGCAGGGATTTGATGAACCAGCCTTAGGTGAGGTGCATCCTGTAAACACATCATGCCTCAGTAAGCATGATCTATCATGTAGCATGCAGGTTTGCCTTGATGTCTGCTGCAGAACCTTGCACCTGTAAAATGACGCATGCAGCAGAATCAAACCAAAGGATCAGACCAAGTATTGTACAGCAAACTGCCAACTTGTCTCTTTTGCGCCACCTGGCTTGCACTTCCCACATGCTACTAGGTCCACAGATTCCTGACCTTGTTTTGCAACAGCAGCATAGCATGCACACAACTATTCAGCCAGATTCAGTTGAGTTTGGCCTTATATAGAGGGCTAGCTCTTTGTATGACCCACCAGAGCAACACCCATATTCTGCACTGCTCATGATTCATTGGTGACTCCATACATCTCTGTAGGCCTGGCAAAGCAGCCGAGCACCCCCACTCGGCAAGGGCACAGCCCCATGGCTAGGGTGCAGGCAGCCCGGTCATTCTTCACTTCCTCAAGCGGAGCAGGGTGCAGGGCAGGGCATCCCCAAGCTGTCTTGGAGGGGCTGGTGCAGGCTTTGCATCAGCTGCCAACAGACCTCAGCCAAGGTCAGCATGCATACCCATGATGACCATGATCTTGATCTTGATCTGCATGTGATGACTCTGTCACTGTGGAGACACTGCCCAGCTTGACAGGGAATTTGTTGGTGCCATTGACAGTAACAAAGTCTGATGGACACACTGGTGACACGTTTTCCATGGCAGATGCATTTTGGCCACAGCTAGATTGGTCAGGCCCTTGGTGCTGGCTTGACAGCACATTCTGCATGAGCTGAGTATCACATCACTTTCATAACGCCCTACCTTCATGGCAGAGCAAACAAGCAGCCTATTGTGTGCTGCTCATGCAGTTGCACGCAAAGCCAACGCAACAGTAGATGAGATGCAAGCTGCAGTGAGCATGCAGCTGCTGGACGTGCTGCTCATCCTCACACACTCACAAGCCAACAGACAACGCCTGCTCAGCCGTGGCTTGCTCACTGCCTTGGCTCACAGCATGAAGGTGAGCCCTCTGCGCCTCCATGCTGTGACAAGCATAGGCTGTTGCCGCTCTATCAGCCAATCCCATTGCTTGCCCATGCTTTTCCCAACCTTAACCATCGATACAAAAGCCTTTCAGCGCGTTATTTTGTCTGAGCAACCTTCCTGATAATATGTGTGGAGTAAGGCGATGAAATCTTGACTTGCAGGGACTTTTGCAGAGGCTTTTTTGTCAAAAGCACGCTCTATGCCCTGCACAAATCTGCATGAAGCAATGGCATGAAGAGTGTGCTTTCCTTGAATGTGCTGGAGATGGGGTCATGTCCAGCCAAGGCAACTAAACTGACCATCATGAAAGAGAATCCCGCACATACATAGCTCATCATGAGCTGGACAGCGAGTTCATTCTTGTTATTGTTATTGCTATGATTATGTTACTGGAGACCCAGTCCGGCGCAGCGTCTCTGCTTGTCTGTCTTGCAGGCTGCCATCAGCAAGCTCAACAGCCAGGCCGCCATGATTGCTGTTCAGGACAGCTTGCAGCCCGTACAGGAGTCGCAGCTGTGGTTCCTGCAGTCTTTGCTGGGCAAGCTGGTCCTCATTGTGCACAGCTATACCAGCAGGAGCCTGAGGCTGGGCAGCAAGCAGAGTTCAGGTCCCATGCATCACTATCTAGCAGGAGAGCCACACTATTGCAGCACTGGCATGATCCAACCAGGTACAGCAGTACATACCAGCCTTGCCCTTCAATACAGCAGATGAATAGTCTCACGAGATCTTACTTTGCCATGACTTTACCAGTAACTTTGAAGTTTTGTGAGTCAAGAACAGTCTTAGAACATTTGGGGCTTTACTGACCTGGGGCTTCTTACAGATCGCCTTCACACAGCTACTCAGTCTTGTCAGGACACAGATGTCAGCAAGGGTGTCTGGTCGCGAGCTCATCTTCCTCTGTCCATTGTTGAACTTCGCATGATGTCAAGTGATTATGGACGCACCCAGAGATTTCTGCCTCTTCAATTTCTGTTCGCAGGTGCTGCTATAGGGTGTAATGCTGTGGTTGTGGGCAGTCACCGAGCTGGCAGAGCCATCTGCCAAGAACCACCAGACATGTACACTGCTTTTCTGTGAAACTATGGGCGCAGACAATGTACATGCAGCCCTAGCTGAGCAATGGGGGCGTATGCATGTCATGCGTCCCCTCCCCCTCCCTTACCCTTGCGCCTCCCCTTCCCCATCATGACATCACATACAAACCATAGCTGGGACTCCAGCTAACCCACTTACACTCATCATGCCAGCCTGTTTTTGAAGTCAGTGAATTGCCAAAAAGACACAGCTGCTTGTAGGATCTCGCCAAGAAGCAGACCAGATGGAGCGCATCATGAAGCCCCTGCTTGACAATCACCTGCAGGTCCTATTGCTAGAGCAACTAGCTGCTCTCAAGCTATTGAGGTAACCCCCTGTTCTGACATGCAAACAGGTGCTTCGAATCTGCATACACATATGCACCATGTTCATTACATACATGACTTGCTGTCATAAGTCCACATGTGCCATACTCGTTTTGCACATTTCCTGCTTGACAACAGTTTTATCCGTTGTGTTCTGGCTTGCATGTGTGCATTGAATGCCAATCAGGTCAAGCACAGTGTGCACCATTGGATGCACCTGATGTAACCAGACTATGTCACCAGCCTATCAGGTTTCAGGTGGCTGAGTCAGCTGTCTCTTCCCTTGTGTCACTCATGTCTCTGCATCAAGATGTGGAGACATTTTCTTGCATTTGTGTGCACACATGTCATGCAGCATGCGTGACAGAGGCATGGCTGCAGGTCTCGCGGTGCTACAGTGGTGGGAGAGTGGGAGCAGCTCAGCCTGCGATGCCTTCTTGGCTTTGTCTCTGCAAGCAGGCCTGCTCAAGGCCACCTGCAAAGCAGAGATCCAGACAAAAACGGCCTCCTGGTAATCAATCTCATGCAGTGCAACTGGCAGCGCTGCATGCACTTCCATGCAACAAGCTTCGTCACATAGACAAGGACTGAGGGGACGTGCAAAGCAATCGTGGATCATGTATTTTGCGCATGACAACATTGTTCAGGCTACTTTGAGTGTTTTGAGCTAGAAAAACCGCGCTTATGGCCTGAAGCCATGCACTTCTCGCACACCCTACTTACTACACACTCCTAATTCCTGAACCTAAAGTCATGTCACTGGTCCATGGCAGTAAGCAGCGGTCCCATATAGGCCTCATCGGACGGCAGCCCCTTTGCGTGTTACCAATGCCACAGCCAGTGTCGTGCAATTGCTATACATATGCTACAGCCAGTGTCGTACAATTGCTGTACACTGTCTGCAGATGCTGATACAAGGTTTGGGTTGGCCCATGACTCAGGCTCAGCATTCTATTCCCCAGACAGAGGGGGAGCAAGGCGCAGCAGATGCTGTCATGATAGGGCCTGGCCTGAGGCCGGCTGAAGATGAGCTCAAAGCTCAAATCCTTACGCTGCAAGTGGTGAGCATTGATCTAGCCATGAGCAATGCAGCTCGGATTGCAGACAATGGAGCTTGATTTGCATACAGCGTTCTCCTGAGCGAGCACGACCTGTAATTACCATGAGCATGATCACTTCACATGCAACTGAGCAGTGTTGGTTTTAGAGCAGGATTAAGGTGCTCACTCAGACGCATTCTCTGATGCAGCTTATGATGCTTCTGGAGACACCCATCGTAACATCATCAAGCTTCAGTGCCTATGTGCTGAGAGGGTGACGCTTGCCTGGACAGACAGTTTCCAGCATCTTGGCATTTATGACAGTAGTTCTACTAGATTAACCAATGACAGACAAACCTCTTTCAGACAGGTCTTAGATGAGGCCAGCTGCTCTTTCCAATCCCAAAACGTCTGATTTACTTCAGAAACGTCATCCCTACACTGGAAATCTGAATAGAGAAACATCCCGGGACAGTAAAAAGGCTTTCTACATTGTGGAGATGGTTTAAAACCTACATTGCTTGATCTGCAGATTGGGGCTGGCCTGAAAGCCAATAGCAACAATCTGCAGACCATGTGTGAGGCTGGTGGGTTCATCAGGATCACGCAGCTCTTGCAGTGGGCAGCATTTACCTTCCCACCTGTGGCCCAGCACAGCAGTCATCCCACTGCGTCGCAAGCCCCTAGGCCACACTCCCCGTCCCACAAGGGGGGGTCCCCCAAAGGCGGCTTGAAGTCCCTTGCTTTCAGGAGTACTCATGCACACTCTGCTACGGGTATGTCTTTGCCTGTCTTGCTTTGTTTCTGCCTGTCCAAGCTTGCTGGACTGCATGCTCCAAAAACTTACATTTGAAAACTACTTGCAGTTGTGGTTTGGTTGCGTTTGGTTAGTGCAGATGCTCTTTGCAGCACTGCCCAGCAAAAGTCACTGAACATCAGCTTCTGTCGTTACAAGCATTTTGCCTCAAGGCTGTTGGTGTCTGAGCCTTGCATAGCCTATTTGCAACATGTTGTTGGCGCAAGGTACCAACCCTTCAAGTTGGGAGTAAATCATGCCAGGGTCTTGTCTGAATTGCACTATTTTGCTTCAGCTATCGATTTGTGAGACAACCTTCTCAAGCGTGCAACCCCTTGCTTGCTTATGCGATCTCTCTGCAACCCAGCAACACTGCATCTGCAGATCAAGCCAGTCAGGAGCACCCGGCTTTGAGCGCAGCGCAGCGTAGCAGTGGCGTTGCATCCACCAGCCAGCCCAGCAAACAGCAGCAGCCTGCCCAGGGGTCAACTCATCACATGCCCAGGCCGCAGCATGACTCCGGTCAGCATAGGCATGGAGAGTCCAGTCAACATCCACAGGGAGTCCAAGCAGGCTCCAGTCAGCCCAGGCATGGAGAGTCCAGTCAGCATCCACAGGGAGTCCAGGCAGGATCCAGTCAGCAGCCACATGGTGTTAGTGTGGGCAAGCACAGTCACCATGTCCGGCTACAGGGCCTTGACCCTTTGCCAACCCATCCTGGGCAGGGCGGTGGCTCCAGGTTACAGCCAGAGTCTCGTGAGCTTGAGGAGCTGTTTGCAGTGCTCAGCTCATGGCTGAATCTGGCTGAAAGCAGAGCTGGGTTGCCGCTATGGGGAAGGTGAGTCCTTTCATTTAGTCGTGATAGGCCTATTGCACACGGCACAACCTGATGGTTGCCAGCATAGATTTACAAATCCTGCTGAGACTAAGGCCCTACCCCATGAGGGGCCATTGCCTCTTGTGAAGGTGGGTCCTTTCTGGAAGGGTGGCTACACGACCACTGGAAGTGGTGTTCAATATCGTGTAAGCCTGAGTTGCAACGTCCTGCCAGCACTACAGCTGCTTGCTTCACATTGCTGTGTGGTTTTCTGTAACTTGGTCTGTTGTCTGCGCTGGACGTGCATCAGTGGCGTCACAGCTTGAAATGACAAGCCAATGATCATATTTGTGTAAACTGACATTTGCAGCATGTTGATGTGGTTTGATAAGCATCAGACTTGATACTGTCGACCTGCCGTTACCACAATGAACACTAGTGTGCAAGTCCGGCATTGGCTGCCTCAATCTGGACATCTCTGCTGCCTTTCCTGACAGGGCCCAGTGCCTGCTTGAAAACCAAGCAGGCATCACACTGTTATCTAGCACTGCTGAGCATGCTGCCACTATTCCGCACAACCTGCAAACTGTCATATCCACAGCCCACTGTCTTCTGACTTCTCATAATGGCTGTCTGTCTCGCAGCTCGATGAAGCAAGTCACCTCCTGCCTCTTGAATGCCTTCCGGCCCTCTCCCCTCCAGCCTGAGCAATCACCACAATTCCCCAATGAGGCTGCCATTCACACAACTGCCATTGCCAAGCTTGCACAGGACACCTGTACACTACAGCACCATGGGCTGAACTTTGTAGCAGCCCTACTGGCGGCAGAGCCTGCCACTCTCAAGCATCTGAGGGCAGAAGGCCTCTGGGACCTGGCCTATGGGCAGCTGTTCTTCTTCTGGGGTGGGACTGATGACGGAGCACACAGGCATCAAGGTAACACATGATGTTCCCTAAAGGGTTCAAAAGCTTGCACACTGTGCGCATGGTGACAAGGCAGCTAGCTTGTGGAAAGCTGTTTGTGCTGTGTGCTTGTGCAAAGATCTACAGCTTTTGTGGTGTGAATGCTTGCTGGCCACACACATGCACAGCATCATGCCATGCAGAGGTAAAAGAGGTAAACAGAGGCCACACATGTGCACAGCAACATGCCATGCATGCCAGTTGTTGACATTGTGCACAGGGAAACCGCACACATGTGTAGCTACTCTGCCACCAGTTGAAACCCAACAGCGCCTTTGGTTGCATGCAGGTCCTCAAGAGCCTCAGCCTGCTCCCCAGGATTCAGACAGGCACCAGGACGCCACAGTTTTGCCAGCTTCAGTCATCCCAGAGCAGGCACCACCAGCCGCTGAATCCCCAAGACCCTCACAACCCCCAGCTGATGATGCCGCACCACCTCCGCATAACAATGATCTCAGCACAGCAGGTAGGCAGCATGAGACCCAGAGTCAAGACGTGGCAGCAGCCCACAAGGCTGGTCAAGTGCTCCCTAGACAATCTATACGGAAGACTGCTGACAAGGGCGGAGGGTTGAAAGAGCAGCAGCTGCAGTTGTTGAGGGAGCATGTGGCGGGAGTGACTGAGACTGCAGCCTGTCTGCCGGCATTAGACGGCAATGGAGCAGAGTGCGAAAAGGTAAGGGCCCCAGCAGGCATAGCCATGCACCATTTAGCTGTGGTAGCATCTCCTTTGTATGTTCACGGTGAAAAGTACTGGAATTTGTGAGACCAATAATGTTGACTCCATCCACTGTAGCCATGCAGTCTATTGTCCACGTACTGGCTAGTACATGACTTGCATCACTGCTTTGTGTCACACACCCAGTCTGTACATGACTCCACATTTGCTGCATTGCTCATGGTTGAGTCTGTCATACAGTGGACTGTGAACTGTCTACTGTAGCTTTTAAGTTCTATAGTACATAGTTCAGAGTCCACTGTATGAAATGTTCCAGCATTGAGCAATGCAGCAAACGTGGGAAGATGCACAGCAGGCTGCATGTGTGCGCGACAACACAGCGCTGCAAATCAGTTTGGCACGCTTTATCGCTACGTGTATGTTATCCCAAACAGCAAGGTCTGGCAAGAGATGTGCCAAAAGCTGGGGTGGTGCCTGCCAGCACACCAATTTGCTTACATTAAAAACACTGCATAGAACTTCACTGATACAAAACATTCATCAGGCTATCTTCATGTCAGAAAATGCCTGACTGAAGGAGCTTTTCAAGTAAACATGTCTTTATCGTTGCTCTTCAATCATAGCAGTGTTGTTTGTCTAGTCCGTGTGTTGCCTGTTGCACTTTGCAGTATTGTGGTCTGGCTAGTCCTGCTATGTTGCCTGCTGCACAGTTAGAGCAGTGTTGTTGGGCTAGTCCTGCTGTGTTGCCTGCTGCACAGTTACGGCAGTGCTGTCTGACAAGCCCTAGTCTTGCCTGCTGCACAGTTACAGCAGTGCTGTCTGACCACACCTTGTATTGCCTGCTGCGCGTCTCTAGCAGTGCTGTGTGTAGCAGTGCTGTCTGACCACACCTTGTGTTGCCTGCTGCGCATTTCTAGCAGTGCTGTCTGTAGCAGTGCTGTCTGACCACACCTTGATTTGCCTGCTGCGCATTTCTAGCAGTGCTGTCTGTAGCAGTGCTGTCTGACCGCACCTTGCATTGCCTGCTACGCATTTCTAGCAGTGCTATCTGTAGCAGTGCTGTCTGTAGCAGTGCTGTCTGTAGCAGTGCAGTTTGACCAGCCCTTGTGTTGTCTGCTGCACAGTTGCTAGAGCTGCTGGAAGACTGGACCACAGATCCTGTAGTGGTGCTGGTAGCAGCGCCCAGCCTGGGCCGGATTGTGCAGAGCAAGCCAGAGCCAGCTCTGACAGCACTGGACACACATGATGCCATCAGCAAGCTTGCGTCCATCATCAAGAAGCAGCAGCAGTTGTCCCCACCCAAGGTGCTTCTGCCCAGCTGCATGAGTCAGTTACAAACCCACACTGGGGCTTCTACAGCCTCATGTGTGGCTGATTTGATCAGCTCTGCATCAGTAACACTGCTGACTTTTGACATGGGTTTCCGAAGCAAAGACCACTGGAAGCCACCGTACATTTGTCCACCTTACATTTGGCCACCTAGTCAATGGCTATCCAGTTTACAATGTCGTGGCTAGAACAGTCTCGTGTACTCAGAAGAAAACACTATATGTGCATGACTGCTGTCACGTTGCTGATGTCATGTTTGATGTGTTGTATCAAACCGTTGCCGCACTGCCACCTATCAGAAGCCTTTCATCAGGCAATCATGCAATCTAAACTCCGAGCCACCGCAGAGCAACAGCGGACGCTATCGACTGGCAGTAAGCAACTAATCCAGCCTCAAGATCTAGTTTAAAGCTCTTCTTCTTGTGGACCCACATTTCACCCTGTCAATGTCACATGGCACCCCAGACAACTAAGTTAGTTGGTATGCAGACCACAGGTCTGGCAGAAGCACCAGCAAGCGATGAAAATTTGAACAGTGCCACGTGGCATGCACGCTGTGCTGTGCTGTCCCTGCTGGGCATCTACCTGCATGCCTCACCCCATGTGCAGCGCCTGGCCGTGCGCAAATGGAACATTGTGCCTGTCTTGATTGGTTTGCTGTGGGAACAGCCCATTCAGAAGCTAGCCCTGGACATGGTGCGTCTCTCTCTGCTGCATGAAAGAAAAGAAAAAACTACCCCTTTTGGCGTCGACGCAATGAGAAGCCAAATATTATACTGGCCTGCCCAGGTGCTCTTTTGCATGACTGTTTCTACCATTGCCGTTTTGACGTGCATCCGCACAAATGGCAGCCTCACAGAAGATGATAATCTCCATCACTCCAGAGGGCAATTTCCCTTGTCATGACATGGCAAGGTTAATTGGCCCTCTGGAGTGATGCAGGACTTCATCTTCTGCGCAGCTGCCATTTGTGCAGATGCTGCATCATGCAGCTTGCCTCACAAATGCACATAGTGTGCCAACATGGGTTGGTGCTTGCTCCACACAGCAACAAGTATAGCGCTGCGTTGAAAGCTGTTCCTGACATCTAAAGTTTGCATGCGTGGTGTGCCTATCACACTCCAAGCAATCAGAATGATGAGTGGATACTCGAGATAGGCACGTAGTGTCTTTCTCCCCAAGGGTTTCACTCTGGAAAGCGTTCTGAATGTTATGACTATATTGTTGTTATTATTGTTGTTGTTGTTGTTGTTATTAATTATTATTATTATTATTATTGTTGCAACTCTTATTATTATTATTATTGTTATTATTATCATTATCATTATCATTATTGTTATTAGTGTTGTAACTCTTATTATTGTTATTATTACTATTGTTATTACAGATTGTGAGCCTGATGAGGGTGGCTCCTGTGACCGAGGATGACACTCTGAGTAAGGAGCCGCTGTTCTCAAAGTACATGGAGACTCTGCCTCGGGCCCTGGACAGCTGGAGGGATACTGGGTTGACCATGGTGACCCACCTGCTGGAGGGGGTCCGCAAGGTGGTGCAGCACAACCCTGCACTGCATCAGGAGCTGTTCAAGTGAGATCACTCCCTTCTCTCTTGTGCGTAGATGCAAGACATGCATGTACTAGCTCATCATGAGCTGGCAAAGCGTAATCATCATCATCATCATCATTACCATTGCCGTATTTAATGTTGTTGTTATTGCTGTTGTTGTTATGATAATATTAAAAATATTGATGCTGTTACAGAGCAGGGTAGTACATGCACTGCTAGTGCCTGCAGCCGAGTGTTTGTTCTAAATGCTGTTCCCATGTATGACTGCCTTGATAGCCCTTAAACCGATACGCATACGCATACCCATACCCACACCCATACCCATACCCAGACCCATACCCATACCCATACCCATACCCATACCCATACCCATACCCATACCCATACCCATACCCACACCCACACCCACACCCACACCCAAACCCAAACCCAAACCCAAACCAAAACCCAAAACA
>JAABUP010004193.1_pt1 | contig 23975 bp, 31 predicted proteins | sample 5559201 | NCBI WGS metagenome assembly JAABUP01 (sample SAMN10711887, study PRJNA513373) | rock metagenome | isolation source: Antarctica rocks | place: Antarctica
CACACTTGATGAGACGTTCATCGTCAGACAAATCGTTGATGCGATTATGATATCGCAGAATTTGTTGCCACCAATGAAAACGCAAAGGGAAACGGCCTATGATTGATCCTGACTTCCAAATGCCGCCCGCGCTTCTTCTTCTGATCAATGAAATCAGTCATGTGAAGGTGTGCCTTTTGGCCACGATTCGCTGTTTGCTCGACCGTGTGTGCAGTGCTCATCTCCCTCTCCGAAGCATTGCATGTCCCTTGTATTGCGGTGTTTGCCTGTCTATAAACATCTGTCGCCGATCGCGTCTGCGCACCTCCGAACCAAACAAACTTGCCGGTTTTCCGGCTTGGGCAGTGCTTTAGTTTTACGGCAGAAAGTCCTCGCTCCACCCCCCCGCTTCAACGTGTTGCCGCATCGTTCTCGAACCTTTGCAGTCGCCACGACCCACCCAGGTGAGCCATCATCTGCACGGTGCTTGGTGAGGTTCGTTGCCGTGATCAATCTCTGCAGTAGTCTTCTGCGTCAAACTTGCTGCGGTCTTACCAGCGTATGTTGCAGGTGCAGCACTTGACAGCAAGCCGCATAGCAACATGACTGCAGAAGTTCCCCCCGCTACTTTGCCCGGCACGCCCCAGGTCGGGTTTTGTTGAACGCTTCTGCCTTGGCGATGCTTTGACGTCGCCTCGAAATCTGACAGATTGTGGATATCTCATGAGCAAGCATACATATGCTGGGATGGTTAAGTCTGAACTGTGTTGCTACTGTCTTCAGAATTTCCAAATTGGAGAGGAGAAACTCATCAGCATGGCCAAGCAACTTTTTGGCAGTGACTCTGGGCAAAAAGACCCTAGCGTCCTCTCAGATGATGTCAGATTTGAGTTCCCAATCGTGTCTCTGAGCAAGGAGGTGAGCTCGCAGTGCCATAAAGAACTGCAATCATAAGACAGTGTGTCATGATGCATGCAGCAGGCCAATTCAATTGCAGGTGACCAGGGCAAGTAGGAGAATTCAGCCAGTCATTAATAATTTCACTAAATTGTCATGCCCTACTGGACCTGCATGGATGCAACTGCCTTCTGACACACTTTGTACCACTTGCTATACTGAATAAGTATCAAATTGCAAGAACACAACAGAGCTTGCTCAGGTCACATGCATACGCCCAGCCGACCATCATGAGGCTGCTATGACACGCTTTGACTGAAAGCCATGTCCTTGCAGGAGTATCTGAAAGCAACAGGCACATTCAACCTTGAGGAAGCATTCCCAAACCTGGCTTCGCACCCCTATCATTGGAGGGTAGACCCCTATGAGCCAAACAGGTATATTTGTATGCCTGAGCAGCCAATCTGGCATTAGTGTCAGCCTGCCCTGCCTTGCCAACTGTCAAATAACGTACTGATACCGTGTACTGTGTGCAACCAGTACATGCGCAGCAGATGTCTTACTTTGTGAGCTGACACACCATATGATGTGTTGTCCTGAGTTTCTCCTTTTCCCACTATTGATGTGTGATGCCGTGTGTACTTACAGATGACCTGTGTATGCTCAGCGTCTTGCATATCAGTGACATAAAAAAGCGATCAAAATTGCATTTGCTGCCATCAGCAATGCTGACAACTGGTGTTTGATGTGTCTGCAGAGTCTGGTTTACAACTAGGGTGACTGCCACTCATGCTGGTCCCTTGAAGTTTTTTGGCAAGTCCTTCAAAGCCACAAACAAGAAGGTGCTGGGAGCCCCTGAGTGCCTCTCGTACACCTTCAATGAACAAGGCAAATGCACAAGCTTCACAGGAGGTGTGACTGCTCTCCAACGTTGTTGCAACAGGATGCAGCTTGTGCACACGTCATTCATCTGTATTGTCAACATGAGCTGTATGTGCTCTGCAACCATGCAGATCCCGTTGTCATGACATCTTCCACAAGGCCAATGATATAGAAGTTGGTTGTTTCACAGCTTTACTGGCAGAGATCACCTCTCTTGACATGTCAACAGCATAAGAGGGCAGATGCATGACATGTGACGCATGCATGCACGCTCATATGCACACAAAGGCACACGCACACGCACACGAACACGCACATGCACTCGCACATGCACATTTGTTCAGTATGTAGCTTCACTTGTCATAATGACAGTTGCTGTGCAGGCTACATCATGGACAGACGTGTTGGCAACACCAAGAAGATGGGAGCCCTGTTCGGGATTCTAGCAGCCATTGGTGGCCCCATCCCAGAGCCTGAAACTATTCCATACGCCTTCTTCATCCTTTCCAACAGGCTCAGTGCTATCTTCAAAAGTGAGCTTTTGGTGGTTGCTTATGCATGTTAGCATCTGTTCTTTATATATCGTGTCCTATTGCATATCTACATGCTGATTGCTGAATTGTGGCTCCTGCATGGTGTATGTTGGGATCAACATTATGCATAACTGCAATACATGTTGTATGTGTGCCTTGCATGTTGCAGTTGCTGTAAATCCTCGTTATGTGCATTGCCATTCTTTGAATGTACTGCTTGTGGTGTCAAATGTCATCTTCAGATGAGTGAAAAAGCGCATTTTGTTGACGTTCAAGTGCTTTTCTCTGCAGCCATCCTTGGGAAGTTGACCTTTGGTATCTTGGGCAAGAAGCAGAAGAAGAACTGAAGCAGCATTGCCTCAATTGGAAGCTAAAGCTTGGCTTACCAAGATGGCAGCTTGTTTTGTCTGTGGAAAGCTTGCTGCTGAATTGAAACTGTGCCAATTGGCAAGTTGCTCGAGAGGTGTTGCACTCCTGCTTCAGTCAGCTCTGGGCTGCTGCCTTTGGTGGCAACAGTCAGGTTCCGTGCTCGCCATACAGCTTATGCGCTGATGATCAACATCTACTTACACTTTATTTTTGTACTTTTGGTTTGTGGATAAAACAAGTTTGACGTGTTGTTTTGTGGCAAGTTGCAGTTTCTATGTTGTTCAATTGCTGTTGTGCGTGACATGGCAGACACAGGTCGTGGGCAAGCCTGGCACAGCCTGCAGGTAGCTGGCATCTGGCTGATAACAAATGCATTATGTGTGACAGCCCTGCCAGCTTGCTGGCGGATTGTATGATCTTTAATTATGAGCGTACAGTCTGCCAGTAGGCTACTCTTAAGCATCAGCTGTTGCAGCTCTGCCTAGGGACATGTTTGCCATGTTGAGCCTGGGCAATGGCCACCGCGCAGCGTTAGATCAGATCCTTCACGATGTGTAACACTCCTGAGCCATTCAACGCATATGCACTGCATGCATGATTGTTGTGTAGACTTGTGTCTGGACTCACAGTGCACAGTGCAGGTTTGCCTCATTGAATTTTAAACAGTATGTGTGTACAACATACAGTACCTTTTGTACAGTTCAGTAGCTTTCTATGCACCAACGCCTCTGCCAGCTGGTAGCCACACAAAAGAGAAAAACAACATGAGGAAGAAGATTACAGTCCATGGCAGACAATCGGCCTGGAAACAGCATGATTCCTCATGTTGGACGAAACAGAGGGTAAAAGCCGACAATGCAAAAGGTTGCCTTTCAGCAAACATGTTCAACAAAAGGGGGGAAAGCAGAGCAAAGCAATTCTGAAGGCAAAAGCAACAAGCATAAAAAGCTGTACTCATGCAGCACAAAGCTAGCATGGAAAGACGTAAAGGACAACTAACACTCTTTGCACCATTGCATAGGATTCCAAAAACACTTGGTGGCAAAACTGCTGCAATTCATTCTGAAATGTGTTGCCTTCCAAAACAGCAGCGCCATGGCTTTGCAGCTGTGGCCGCCGTCTTATTCCATCCAGTCTTGATGACACTGACTGCTGCCTGCCTCATCTTCTTGGCTCTGCCAACCTTGAGCTGCTGCAGACAACACAGCAAGACACTTGGTGCAGAGGCACAAAACAAGCTTGGGATGATCCTAGCAGCGCTCAGCTGAATGACGCTGGATGCAGACGCCATTGAAACAGTCAGCATTGGTGATGATGTCAATGTCTGTGGTGTACAACATCCAGCAGTCACTCACAAGGCAGGGTGCTGCTTGAAGTTTCAACACCACAGGCGCAAACCACGACATGTGATTCACGAGTGCAAAGGATTGATGAGCAAAGCCCACCTGAGCATCGGATGAGCTGGCAGCAGGCTGATGAGCCTTGACCTTCACTCCACCATTTAGGCCTCTGAGACCGTCCACAGCACAGCTTGCTTGACTCTCAGCATGCAGGGAGATTTTGCCGCCAGAAGACACATCAGGCTTGCCTCCAGCTGCATGTCTGCTGCCAGAGTGGCTGGCAAGGTCTGCATCCAGCTCTGGTGGGATTGAGATTCCCTGGATGCGTTGCTGCAGACCTGAAACGTAGTCAGGAGGCAGCTGCACGGCAGGTGGCACGCTGATGCCGTCAATGCGGCTCTGCAGATCTGTAGCAGACTTGCTGAAATTCTGCCCATTGCTGACGCCTTGCACATCAGAAGACAGCTGCAATCTGTCAGCTGATGAGCTGTCTGCATTGCTCTGTGTCTGTGCTTGATGCCACTCACCTGATGTCACAGACATCTCACCAGATGCTGTTACACAAGGCCGTTTTGGTTGCAGCATGCTGGGATCCACATCTGGCTGCATGCTTAGCAAGTCCAGGGAAGCTAAAGCCGCACGTGCTGAGGGCCGCTGAGCAGGATCTGGATGAAGAAGAGCGCAGATGTAGGCTGCCAGTGCGGGACTGACGCTTTTCAGCAGGCACTCGTGCAGACGCCTTTGCTCTTCTTCATCAGCTGCTTCGCCAGATGAGCAGGCAAGAGCCCTCCCTGCTGCAACATGCAGCATGTCCTCTTCTTCTCTGCTTGGGATAGAACGAGCTGGGGAGCGCAGGATGGCAGGAATCAGCGCTTCTTCTTCCTCTTTGCCAGCAGAGAAAGAAGAAGAAGATAGAGCGGGGGCCTGTCTGGAGGAGCCCTTGGCAGAGAAGGGCTTGTGGCCAGTAGCCATGAAGTAAAGCAGGCTGCCAGCGCTCCAGATATCTCCTGCTGCTGTGCTGGCTTGTGCAGGCGTCATGCCTGCCTGCCAGGCCGCCAGCACCTCTGGTGCAATGTCATTGCTGCCATCACCTGACGCGCTCAGATTCCCTGCAGGAACATTCAACATAACAGCCCAAATCATGTCAGCAAGTGCAGCAGACAGGCATGCAATACATTGATGTTGGGGTCTTGGAGTCTGCTGGCTTGATATCATTGTGAGGCTTACTGCAGAGATTGAGACTTGGTTGTTGAAGTATGACAGCTGGGCTGCAATCACGTGACAGCAACTTGTACTGCATGACAGCATCTCATACTTCCACCTCACATTACCATCAGACAAGACTGCACCCAAACATCCATCTCTGCATTGCACGGTGGATTTCAACATACAAGACTTTATCACTGCATATAGCCCATTCTGGAACAGATGATGGTTTGACCATTGGCATGCAAACAGGCTTACCTTGGGTGAGATCCAGCAGGGAGATGACAGGCTCCACCAGGACCCTCTCCGGGGCAATGGCACCCAGGTAGTGCTGTTCGGCATGACAATCCCTCAGCGTCTGCAAAGCACAACAGCAGAGGCATCTCATTTTACGACTCATGAGCCAGCTATATGTACCATAATAGGCTGTCAATGCAAGACAGCTACAGTTTGGGTGCAGTAATGCTGCTGACATGGGGCACAAAAAAAGAAGGATGGGGGGGTGGGGGTGGACGAGGGCGGGGGTGGGGAGTTCTGAAAGAACATTGTGACGGACACAAGACAGATATGGTTCTGCAGTAGCCGTACTGATCACTCAGCTCTCTCTGTTCCTGATCAAGCTCAACAGCACTGAACTTTGGTTTCGCCATGTCAACTATGCCAATGGCATTTGTCAACCCGTACTGACAGTATCAAAACACAGAGAAGAGATGCACCTGTATAAGCCTGCTGGCAGCCTTCTTGAGCATCATGTCCAGCTCTTCAGTATGCAGCCTGGCCCTTTCATCTCTTGATGCCACCCAGTCTTGCAGCGACTGGAGCCTGCCACTTGGCAACCTGAGTGCACATCCCACAATTCTTCAGCAACAGTCAACCCTATCAATCTGTCCTAGCGACACTCAACCCTAGCTGACAACAGGCAACCCTAGTTGAAGAGGTTGTACCGGTGACGCAACCTCAGCAAGCAGAGTATGCCTTGACTCTCACATGCTTTGCATGCACCGTAGCGCATTGTACATACTGCAGTGCATATGGACAGTGCATTGGAAACATGTATATACCGCTGCAGAATATGAGTGCACACTGCTGATTTATGCTGTCAGCTGTCTGCTGGTTGAATCTGGAGCCAAGCTGCAATGGCAATATGTTGACAGCCATACTTCACAGAAGCTATGAACAAGCCCGCAATGATAAGGTCAACACAAAACAAGAATTCAGGCAACAAACAAGTGTCTTGCTGCAGCCACATTGCAGATCACACACAAGGGCATGTGTGTGCGTTACCTGAAGACAGAGTAATGCGCCCCCTTGCTGTAGGCGTACTCACTGGCCAGCTGTCCCTCCGTGTCATCAGCAACCACAGCACTGTTGATCTGCCGTACCACCCTTTCAGTGGCAGCTGCACTATATCCAGGCCCGCACACACGTACCTGCTTGATCAGGCACTCATGCCACCTGGTCACATGGTCTAGCGTGACTGCTTGCCAGCCCCTGCACATGGATACACATCACAGGGGGTGATGTACAGCATTGCATGATGTTGCGGATGTTATGCCTCAGCATTTACTGATGGTGCAGCCAGTGACATGATGGCAGCATTGTGGTGTCATGCTGAGGCATGCAAGTCAAGGTGCTAACTGTTTGATCTGCACAGCATAATTAGGTACATGTCAAGGGGGGCAGCGCGTGTGAGGAGCCCATGTGACAACCCCTCATGCTAGCAGATGCCCATGCATGTGCTTTAAAGAAGCAGCAGTAAAGCAGGCATGCGACCTTGACAGAAGCCACCTGGTTTGCTGCCACAGCTTACATTGCGCTCGTGTCAACGTAGTGCTTGAACATGAATGCATGTATGCATATATCTACTTTGTACAACAAGATGTGTACGTGAAGCTTGTAGGTGCACATATGCAGAAGCGACAGCCAGGCGATACGAGAGTACTCAGCAGCAGACCTGTAGATCAGCCCTCCAGCAGTCTCACAAAAGACTGCATTCTGGTTGCAATACACCGCCTTCAGTCCTGGCACTTGTACCATTCCAGCCAAATCCACTGATGGCACACAACCTGGTTCTGGCACTGAAGCCACTGGGGAGGGCTGCTGCAGGCTGCCCTTGCCCAGGCCTGATTGCTGACTGTGTGTCATGTCCGGGCTTGACACATGCATGTTGGTGTGGCCTGCAGGTATGGGTGGCCCAGCAGGCAGGAACCCTGGTGCACGCGCTGCTCAGGGTCCAACTTCACAAGCAGCTGCACAAACTCCACAAAGGCGGCATCCTGTGTTGACTGCAGCAGGTTCTGCCAGATATCTGCCATGCCGTGTTCCTGCAACAGCAGATGTTGTCTGTCAAGCTTTACAACTGCTGAATCAATGGAAGCAGACAGGCAGAGTATTCCAGCTGTACTATCTGAGCAGGCGCAAAGCCTTTTGTATTCAGCAGCATTCAGTGGTAGCCATGTGCAATACACCTACTATCCAATGCAGCTTTTGTCAACTCATAGCAGGTCATATGCATGTTAATTGTACATGATCAGCACACATGAAACTTTTGCTTTCCAGACTTACAGGGCTGCATTTGCAATGTTGCACAGAGTTTATAAACGGCTAGCGAAGCCAGTACTCTTGGCATAGCTTGGCATATGTTGCATTTGCATAGCCTGGTGTTGGCAGACATTCCTCCTAAACAGTCACGACGCAGGCGCACAATGCCTTACCTGCCTTTCAGCATGCACTGCATCTGCATAGCCTAGTGGGAGCAACTCCATCCTGAAGGTGTTACAATGCAAACACAGACTCTTACCTTCCACCTGGCATGACAGTCAAACGTGGCCTGCGTCCCTCCAAAGGTTTCCAGCTGGCCTGAAGCCTGAATGGAGCCTGCCCCTTGCTGAATGGAGCCTGAAGCCTCAACAGAGCCGTCCACATCCCGAATGGACCCTCCCCCATCTACCATGCTGAACCCTGTTCCCATGTGATACAGCGAGGCACCGACAGCCCACCAGTCTGCTGCCACTGCGTTGTAGGTCACCCTCTTCTTGGGCTGCCTCTCAACAATGTTCATGAGTTCAGGACTCATATAGTTGAAGGTCCCGGTGACTTCCATCTTGTTGACGCTCACTAGTGGCCCTGCGTGCATAAGGTGCAATGTTGTTGTATTTAACCATAGCCTGAATAGAAAGCGTGGGAACGACAGAATTGGTGGTGCGCATGCAAAAAGTTGCTTGCTTCAGGGATGCAGTAGGACTTGCTGGTATGTTTGTGACTGTTGTGACAGCAATGGCATGCAACACCATATTGTGGTGACCCTTGGGGTGAATGCAAGAGGCAAGGGTGCTCACTTCCCAATGCAGCTTGTGGGCATCAGCAAGGTGCTGACAGGATGATAGCTGCCCATGAGCTGTCAAGAATGCGGCATCAGCACAAATAATCTTCCCAAACAGCATGCATGCATACAAGCATGCATTGCTTCCCACAAGACATCTGCAAAAGCATACATGAGGCTTCTACTTATGAACAGAGACTAGATTGGCATAGACCCGGGGCAGTCAGCCATTCTGAGACACATTCCACACCTAGATGCCCCAGCAGTTCACCCACATGCCACAAGATTACATGCAGACGCCACAACATCACGCCCAGATGCCGCAACAAGAGTTGAACTACCTGTGACAGGGTCCCAGATGATGCTTCCTCCAAAATCAAATGAAACAAGCTCGGGGTCGCCCTCACCGGGGGTTGTCTTGCAAACGACATTGAGCGGCTTGGCATCGCGCCATGCCACCCTGTGCTCATGCATGTTGCTCACCGCCTGCAAGGTGAAGCAGCTTCCAGTCGAATGAGGAATTTCCAGCATCGTAAGCAGGGTGCTGGCAGAGACATCCACTTCAGCAGGCATTGATATGTGAGGCAGTACATGGTCCTGACAAAAGCTGCAAGCAATTTGACAATGAATGTACGTGCACTCATAACAAGCAGACCCATAAGCTGAAAGCACAAAGCTGCAACAAATCAGAGACACAAGCCTACCTCCACCAGCTGCTTGGTGACCTGCTACAGCCACCTCCTGTCCACCCCCCCTCCCTGTACATGCATCTTGAAGATGTCGTCATGTAGAGTCTGCCTGGGCAGCAGCCTGCAAACACCACGTTGAGGTTCCAGACATTACCAGGCACGCACTCAAGAGCCTGCAGCTGCCCAGCGAATCGCTTACTCTAATACAGTGGTGACTCTGTCGGCCAAAATCATGGAAGGTCCACGTGTCTGGACGATTCTGGGCACGTCTTGCAGAGTGCTCAACACGCTCAGTTCGTTTATAGCACCTCTTTTCATGAGCGCGACAGCTTTTGGCCGAAAAATGGTCCTTGGCCAGCGGTTGGACTTGACGGCTATTGACATCAACTCGTCCTCGACCAAGGTCCAGACACTGCAGTTGCACAAGCATCTCAGTCAGGTCCTACGCAGGCGGACGAAGCCTACACAACAAGTTCAAGCATACCTGAAGACCTGCGCTGTGGTTCCTGAGCCAAGATGCTCCCATCCAAATCTCGGCACGTAATACAGGTCTGGACAGCTGGTGTCTGGGCAAACTTGTTCCAGGCAACCGATCTTCAGCATGACATATCTCGTGCTGTCAGGCAAAGTTGCCGTTTTGCGGCTGCTTAGCAAGCTGCGAGCGCCACTGGACACCCTATTCATGGTTGCAGATACCAAGCCCAAGAGAAAGAACGATGCCCGTCGTTGCAGGAGAGAGTTTTCGAGCGATGCAAACGAACGAAAGATGCGTACATATAATATGACTACGGTATCTGCTTTTAGTCACTGAACACCTAGATGGCGAAAGTGATCCGAATTTCTGGCTACCAAAGCTCCTGCCTGCAGCTACACGCGTGAAACCCAAGGCAAGCCAAAAGGTATGTCAGTCATCTTGCATGCTGTATTGCTGCTAATGCGCAGGTCCTTCCCATATGCATGCATGCACGTGGGGTCAACGCTGCAGCGTGCTGCAGGTAGCGTGCTGGCAAGCTTGCGTAGATACAGTCGCAGACTGTCATCTGGTAAATAAGCCTGCAGCCACCGATGCGTGCTCGTTGACCTTGCGGGAATTTGCGTTGAACCTCATCAGCTTTGAACGTCAGCATCAGCCATTTGCAATAGCGCTTTGCTGTGTTCGCAGTGAGCACCTGGGACGGAGCTCCTGAAAGGCCTTTTGCATACCTGGATACGTCTAGGCGCAATAGGCAAACCTACGCAAGTGTCTTGGAGGTTTGTTCCCGCCTACCAACTTTGCTTGTCTCTCATTCAAGATTGCGTACGCAAGCTACGACTGTGTACGCACGCGTACGCAAGCTACTACTATGTACGCACGCGCACTTCAGGATGTGTCGTGTGTCTACTGCAGAATTCACCTGGCTTGGCCAGAGACACCTCAAGAATAGAATAGAAACTGGTGCGTGCACAAGCATAATCCATTTTAATGCGTCCTGAACGCTTGCAGCCTGCAAACTCAAGCAGCAGCTCTGCATACACTGTATTGTAGACAGCAGCTGAACATGTTGGCATCATTGTAGGCACATCTTAAGCAGCGCAGGCAGTAGGCACAGAGGCTTGGTGCAATAAGCCCATGGCTACTGTGAAGTCTCCTACTGTCGCGCCATTAATGCAATATTGGGAGTCAGGTTCATTGCAGCTTTCCACAGTGGAGCATGGAGGACAAAACTTGATGGCAAGAGCCAGCCTGCCAGTCCTCGGCGCAAGGCCATTTGGGAAGATGCTTTTGATTTTAGATGAACCAGATTCACTGTCATGCAGCTTCTGCAGATTGCATCAGCTGCCAGCCTTTTGTGAGCATTGGAACAGTATGCAGCAACAGCTGAGTCAGCTATACAGCTCAGCCATCCATGGCCATGTCATGGTGTCATGTGCAGCTGATGCAGTTGAGTTTACTGAAGATTTACTCAAGATTTACTGAATGATTCTGTGGCATGAAGCTGTCACAGTATGCTATAATGTGTGTTACTTGCGTTCCTGTCTCTGCAGCCCGCTGTCCTGCACCTCATTTTTGTTTTCATGTGTACAGAATGTAGCTTGTGCATTGACACTGAAGTGTGTAGTGTTGTACATTGGGTTTAGGGTTTGTACTTGTGCTGAGTTGTTCCAAAGTATATGGTAGTGGACATGTGGTTGTGTAGCCTACACAACAGTACATATAGTAATGTACATGTGTTGTTATTGCAGTGCATTGATAATCAACAATTGATATCATTGCAATAAATGAATTGATATTGGACATGTTCTGTTCATATGCATACATGCGTATCAGTATGATAACTTATAAGGTAATTATCGACATACAGTACTTTTTATAGTTCTTAAGCTTCACAGCATAAGGCTTTGCTGAAGGTTGTTTGCATTCCCAAGCTTGTTTGCATTCCCAAGCTACTTAAGTACTGTCTAATGTGTAATGCGGTACATGGTGCAGGCATATTCATGGCAATTGTGGCTTACAAGCCAATTGGGCTCTGACAACATACATGCCACACTATGCCTGTTGCATGCACATGTGCACAGCATGCACTATATAGGATATATGCGATATATCCTGCACACACCAAGACTAGTAGCTGCAGTACTGCAGCTGGTGTGTACTTTACAATTACAAATTTGATATCCTCAGCTTGCCCTGCATCAAACTTTGAGGCAGGAGCTTGCAGTCGTTCTACATTTACATTACACGAAAGACATAGTTGCCGATACAGCTGTGTTCTGCAGAAGCCTGAGGCTTATCTCAGAGTCCAACCCAAGTTTTCTATTTGTCAGCTCTCGTCTGATTTTGCTGTTGTCATTACTTTAAGCAAAACATCCAGCACAGACAAGTCTATAATGCCATTCACATCAGCAATGGCCTTCTAGTAGCACTACCCAGCTGCAGCATCAATGATGAAATTGTAATACAGGCATAACAAAAAGCAATGCAGGCAGTAGACAACATAGGCATGGTGCAATAAGTCCATGCCTACTTTCAGACCTAGGTCTCCCACTGTTGCTCCTTTGAGAGCCAGGTTGAATGCTGCATTCCACAACAGAGTGTGGCGGGCAACACTTGCTGGCGGGAGCCAGCCTGCGAACCCCCAGCAGATGCATCCTTCATGTTGGGCTTGCGCTGAGGACTGGCAGGCCAGCTTCCGCCAGCAAGCTTCGGCAGGCCAGCTTCCGCCAGCCAGCAAGCAAACTTAAGTGTTGCGCGCCAATTGGAAGCTCCATTGTGGAATGCAGCCATACATATGCTTTCAAACATGTTCATGTTCAATTCTGTGCAACTTGCAATGCTCTGCATACATGCATCATGTAAGCTGCAGCTACAAGTTTCTCAAAGATACAGCAACAGCTTATGTTGAGCATTGCAAACTGCCATCAATCATCTCATCTTGAGTGCATATGGCATCAGCTGCCATCCTTTTGTTGGCACTGGGAAAGCATGCAGCAACAACTCTACATGTACGGCCGACTCAGAGCTGTTGCTGCATGTTTTTGCAATGCTGTACAGCTTAGCCATCCATGGCCATGGCATGGCATCATGTGCAATTGCAACTGATGCAGCGCTGACTATTTGTTGCAACAAATTGATTTTCTCCAACACATGCATGCATGCACGCAAGTGAGAAAGGTCACTCAGTACTTTCCATGGTTCTTCCCAGCATACTGCAATTGCAATTTACGCTCTTTTGTGTCTGTTGCATGCACATGTATACAACATGCGCCCTGGGGCAGATTGGTGGAGCCACCCACAGCTGTCCTGCAATGCAGGGCATGATGCAAGCCCTTCCAACATTACCTAGCTCATCTGAAGATGTTGACAGGCTTTGCATTACGCCACGCTGCCCTGTGCTGGTGCATATGCATGAATCTTACTCAGCGCTTGCAAGGTACAAGAGCTTCCAGTCAGCTAGTTAGCTAATAGTGACAGGCGGCTTACCACATATTTATAAAGAGAGGTCCAGCTTGCTGTGGACAGCACAGGCAACTTGCAGCTCTTCTACTTCATCATGCATGTGTGTGCTGGTGGAGGGGTCATCAAAGGGACTGGGCATGCATGCATATATATGCAGTGGCCCCACACGCCTCCTGTAGGCCAGATGGGCTGCACCGGGGTCAGAGCTTCTCTGGAAGACATGTGCCTTGTAGCTGGCATCTTGTCATCTTCTTGTTTAGGAAACTGCTTCAGGCGCACAAAATCTGCAGAAGGTTTTGGAAACTGAAAGTAGGCAAAACTGAAAGCAGTGCAGGCAATGGGCACAGAGGCATGGTGCAACGAGCCTATGCCTCCTCTTAAGTATCCTCCTGTTGCTCCTTCGGGGGCCAGGTTGATTGCTGCATTCCACAACGGAGCGTGGCGGGCAACACTTGACGAAGGGAGCCAGGCTGCCAACCCCCAGCGCAAGCCCAACTTGAAGGATGCATCTGCTGAAGACTGGCAGGCTGGCTCCCGACAACAAGTATTGCCTGCCACACTCCATTGTGGGAATGCAGCCATGCACATGCTTTCAAATTGAGAAGATTCCATTCCATGCAATCTAGATCTGCAATGCTCTGCATAAGCTGCAACCACATTTCTCTAAAAGACACTGTAGCTACAGCTTATACAGTGCTGATGCATTGCAGATCAAGGGAATGGCAATCTTGCAGAACTTCTACATGTGCGGCACTATGGCAGTGCATGGGCAGTGCATCTGAGGTGGACTGAAGGCAGTCAGACCCCAGCTCTGCAGGGGCTGGGCATGCAACATCCCCACAAGACTATAAACCCTAAACCCTGCAATGACTACCAGACACTGTAGTGGGAAGAGACTATGTTATATAACATATAACAAACATCGTATATGGGAAGCTTCCCATAAGTGAGTTCCTCTATGCGTCCCAGCCCCTACCTATGACCTACAGTAACAAGAAGCTTTTAACTCGTAAGAATATTCTGTTGTGGTAGTGCTGTTTTAGCAGGACCTCACATGAGTGCACTGTGGCTCACAACAGCGCACCTGCCTTATGAGAAATGAACATTGCCATATGTTATAATAATAATAATTTACAGGCGTTCCAGCTAATCGTTTTTGCCAGGTACCTACTAGGTGTGCCTAAACCCCAGTCCTGTGAGCCAACATGCACTAACATGAGACACTAATTGCACCCAAGGGGTGTGCGCTGACAGGGCGAGCGCCATAGACACAATTGCGAGGCCGAAAACCTGCCATATATACATATATGTGAAATGCTTGCAAGCTCATGTGTGCCACACAGTCTGGAACAAATCTGCAATTTAAAGCACACTGCCATAGACGCAATTGCGAGGCAGGAAACCTGCCATATATACATATATGTGAAATGCTTGCAAGCTCATGTGTGCCACTCAGTCTGGAACAAATCTGCAATTTTGAAGCACACTGCAAGGCATTGGGTGCTCTGGGGCATCCTGCACAGCATGTGTAGGTCCCCATATGCTGTGCACGCAGTCACAGAGCACTTTGGAGTGATTGAGACTCACATGTCTGCTGTCCAAGGTGTGTCATTAGCATTGCAACCTGATAGTGTGTGTGTCATCAATTTTGCGTAGCTGCACTGCGCAGCATGCTAGCTGTCACAGTGGGGTCGGGGAAGCACTGCCAGCTATCACAGAGCAACATGTCACAAATGCAGCATGGACTGCAAAGGCCGTTCAATTACAGCTTCCTGCTGATGACAACAGCAAGGCTGGTAGAGCAACTACTTAGTAGCTGTTTCATAAGGCTCTTTTTGTCAATGCTCAGCGTGTCACACTTGGGTAAACATCAAGGACCTAGTGGTACTGCTAGGCATCGGTGCATTACTGTAAGGGCAGATGCTTGTTACATTCAGCGAAGGCACTGCCTGCTATTGATTAAATGAAATTCATGGGGCTGGATTATTCTCCTGCATGATGATGCAGCTGCCTGCATCGTACTGCTGTGCACATTACATGGTACCAATGCTGATGCAAGCAAATTGGATCATCTCATGACAGCAGCAGGTTTGCAATAGACCGCAACATTGCAAGCTACGCATCTCTGGCCTTGCAGCGGTGATCAGCACTGGTGGTCTTGGCCGACTGCCAGCACATGGCTGTTGCAATGGACTTCATGAGACATGTAAGCTTGGTTGCCCCAGGGAAGATATAGCAACTGAGCTGAACTGTACTGATTGCCATCTGCTAGTGTTAAATATGCATATGGGGTTGCTGTCCGGCATAAGGTAAGGCTTTAGCACAGTCAAAGCTAGCAGTTAGATCAGCTGGACGCAGCCCTTTCAAAATGTCGCCCATGAGCTGTTCAGTCTAGAGTCTAGGATTTGGATCCATATACATGTATATATATCTATATCATGCGGACAAAGTGCATGTCATGTCAGCACTGACAAGAAAATGTCTAGAAGATCTTGCAATTCTGCATCATGCATGGCGCAAGGGTTGCCAGGACGCGCTGTACACACGTGCCACTTGACCAGCATTTGTGGCTCGTGTAATGGCTTGCTGTTGGCACATGTGTGTACGTACACTTGCGCCTGGCAATCAATCACTTATGTGCCAAAACAAACGTGTATACACGGCTGCCTGTGCAGGTAAGTGTTTGGTTGCCAAGCGCAGCATTAGACATGATACCATTCATGAAGACTAGCAGTTTGTTTGTTCAAGCAGATACAGCTGGACCTAGCCATAGGATAGGCTTGTTAACATACTGAGCAGGCCTCCTGGCTGCATCACATGCAAATTGTGGTAACCATGCTGGCTTGTGTCAGTACCCCAAGACAGAGCTTGCAAGGGTTTATGAGGCAAAAAGCTGCAGCCGAAGCAACACCCCCTAACAGACTAAGGGCATGTCCCTAATCTTGTAGGAGCTGCTGCCTCAGCTGCAGCTGGTACCAGCAGTTTGAGGTCATGGCTCTATGCACCGTCTTCAATACAACACTAATGTCCGTTACAGCACTACTTTTCAATGCAGTACTGCCCTAAGTGGACCCACTTACAGCAGCATATGCACAGCTTGCCTGTGGACAGTAGACAACTCAATCACCAATCAAGCCAGAAGTCTTGCTCTTCCCTTGACCTCCGCGGGCCACTCCTGTCTTGCGCCTGCTGCCCCAACCCCCCTCATCCACAAGGTTTCTGCCTCCCTCCCCATGCGGCACAAACCTGCATCAACAAGCAGCATGGCATTTTTCCACAAGGGGGGCACAGATTCATGAAAAGGCAGTTGCGGTATGATGAGAGCGCATTGTCCCATGTGTCCTGCTTGCAAATGCATGCCTGAGTTACATAAATCGTGCGTAGTCTGAATTTACAAACACACTGCAGCGTCAACAAGTACTGCATTTATCAGTGGTGCATCCTGCTTGAAACTGCTGGATTCTTCAGCTGGTAGCTTCCCTGCAGCACTGAGCTTCTGACTGTTGCGTTCGCTTGAATCAATAGGAGTCGCATGAACACTGCAAGTGTACAGCATACATACGTGTGCTGAACAGTTGCAAGGCTCATGGCACTAGGACAGATTTATGTGCATAGAATATTGCAATTACAAGTGGAGAGCATACATTTATGTGCACAGAAATGCAAATTCATACTGAGCCTTTAAAGGCAAATTTGTCCCTGCAGAGGAAACAGAAGCTTCAACCTATTGCTGTGACAAATAAGAAAGTTGCACCTATTCATGCAGCTTTCTTGGACTGTGAAAGAAGGTGCAGCCAATGGTTTGCATGTTTGACAGGAGACAAACTGATATGAATGAGCGCAGAAAACAGAAGCATAGTAATTCTCGTGCAACACTAAGCATCCAATCCTTACGCTCAACTACATCATTGTGTGTCCTGTGAGTCATGAGAACATGCAGTAACAGTTTTGCTTGCAAGGCCCAGCTGTGCATCAAGCAAAGGTCTTGAAATCAAAGGTCTTGAGAGCGCTCTAAAGACCTTTAATTGCTGATACACGGCTAGCCTGGCCCTACAGCTAAGCTCGACTCACGGCATTCATTTACTCGCTGAAAGACTGATACATCAGGAAACTCCTTGAGCCTCATCACTCCTTAGCTTGTCTTTCAAGGAGATGTCTGTGATGGTCCCTGATCTGATGTACTAGTCTACAGCAGAGGTGATCTTTCTGTACTCTCAGCTGCAGGCAGAGCCTTGTTTTATCACTCTCAGCCAGGTACAAACATGCCAGCACTGGCGGACAATTCAGCTGCAGAGTAAAAGTTGAGTGCAGTTGCAGGTTTGATATGCACCAAAAGACTTCTCTGCTTGCATGACCAACAGTTGCAGGTTTGATATGCACCACAGGCCCGACCAAATTTGGTATGCAAGTTCAAAATGGCTGCTCATGTAAGTTGCGGTGTGACATTGAGCATGAGGCGTGGATATATCCGCGGATATATGAAACCAGTCAGGACAAGCAGGGCTGGTGGCTGTGTTGGCCGCCATTCGATGGGTTTTTGGTTTTGGTAAGCCAATTTGGTAAGGGCAATGTACAGGGTTGTGGGTGCTGCCTTTGCTACTGCACCAGAACTGTTCAGGTGACAACTTCAAGTGCTGAGTGCACCTGCACACAATCAGTCTGTAAGAGCTCATCAGACTAGAGCCACAGACTGTGATCATGCATCATCAACACTGACATGCTGCGTTGCGAGCCGTCTAAGAGCAGCATGTCACAGCTGCTGCAGCACATGTGAAAGCGACCAGGTTTCAGTAAGGGATCTAACAATTGGAGACGTGTTTGACCCAATGCTTGAACTGGACACCGCCAAGTCAGCGCCACAGGCTCGCTTTGCCTGTCCAAAAAAGGCGATGCAATATATTGACCTGTGCTATGTTGATGCGTATTGATGAGGCAATGTGTAGGTTGTGAGCTGGTATCAGCCTGGAAAGACACTGTGATACGAGTGGCAAGTGATGCTGGCAATCACCAAGCTGAGGTTGGCACACATGCGCTCACTGCCTCTCATGATTCTAGGTTCTAGGCTCTTGTAGGTGCCACTCGGTAGGTACTATGCAGACTGTGGGCAGCATTAACATTAGTTGTGCAACCTCAGACTCTGGTCTGTCCCATATCATACTGCACTCTGCCGATGCTGAGTCTCACTGTTTTCATGCGAGCCTCATTGTATTCATGGATGAATTTATGCAAACTCACAAGGCAATTGGGAGCCCTCATATTGGCAAGCCCCATGCTCAGATCACAGTAATCGGCCCATCGGGGCAGAAGCTGCACCGCCCTGCGCGTGCATGCTGCGTTGCAACCTTACTTAAATAGCGAGACCAGTCCAAACTCAAAGAGGCTATACGCGTACCAGTACTGGTACGGTTGATTATTTGTTACAATTGCAAGCCATGCATACTCTTGGCCTGCAACAACCATCTGCCGCCAGCTGGTCAAGCGTCTCTACAAGCTACCCAGGAAATGGTTATGGCATGCTGTCCCACGTTGCAGTCAAGCTTGTGCTAGCATGCTGCAATTGTGTGATCTGTACGTGCACGTGTATACTGTATGCCATACAGTCAACAAACAGTCAACATTGTGGCTGATGATGATACGCATATATATATGATACACATATATGCATATCAACATATGCCACAATGTAGACATATGTATATATATAGAGCACATAATCCTGCACTAGGCAACTAGTCTTTTCACTCTTGTGGCGTAGGCCTGGAGCTACGCAGGACCTCTTCATGCAAGACTATAGATCTATACACGCGTATGCAAACTATGGTAAGATTTAGAAACTGACAGCACCATAGCTTGGTAGCTGGATGTGAAGTGGGAGTAGCACACACGGTCTGTGTACATAATAAGCTGGCATTGCCATTGACCCAATGACTGTGTTGTGCATGGGTGCTCAGGCCAACATCTATGAAGCACAGGTCCGCATTGACAAACATCCCTGTAGGTTGCTACATATATACACTACAGCCTTCCATTGCACATGACACTGGCAATTGCCTGAGGCGGTACTTCGTTTGAAAAGACATTACAGTTGCAGTGTGTTTGTGCCGGTCTGATCAGCTTGCTTGTGCAAAGATTTCGACAGTGGGTTGGTTGCTAGGCGCCGAAGCTCACTTCAGAAAGCACACAAGAAGACAGATCAACAGAAGCTCAGATATCAACCACTCTAGAGTTTTTACTAGTTAACTAGAGTCTTTTTCTCACGGAACAGTTGTAAGCCAGTCGCTATCAGTTTATGTCAGTAGCAAAGCCTTACAAACAGCTGGCGGATCTGAGGCAAGCTGTTTCTAAGACAGCCGCAGCCAAATTCCCATGCAAGAGCTGCTGCCCTGGCTTGACCTGACAGCAGCTTTTGAGCCAAGGCAGCAGCTCTAGGGTGAGAAGCAATGCCAGCAGCTGGATGTTATCATCATGGCTTCATGCATCAACACTGCACCCTCCAAACACGCGGACAATACTAGCTGAAAACAACATCCAGGGCTCATGTCCATGACATGGCGTTTCATTTTACAAAGTTAGTGTGGCGTGCCACTCCAGAAAGCTCCCAGCCATTGCAGCTACGTACGTAACAAAGTGGCTTGAAATCTTTTGGGAGTGGTGCATCACATACAAGTACAGACAGCAGACTCCTGCTAGTCTAGCAGGAGCCTATACATAAGATGGTCAGAAGAGTATCTTGAACACAAGATAGATGCTTTTACCAGAAGCACTAGAGTACTCATCAAGTCTTACTGGGGTCTGAAGATAAGCTTTCAGTAGGATGCAACATATTTTGGCTTACCTCTTGAGGTGCAGAAGGGGAAGGAGCTGTCAGCTAGCCCGCTCCTTGCATGCCATACATTGGGCTCCCCTGGGTCACCCCTGTCTTGCTCTGCACACCCCCCTCCTCGCTTAGGTGAATGATCACAATTGCAAGGTGTTTGGCTTTTAATCCAGCCAATTCACACCCTGCACCAGCAAACACTAATGGCACCATGTGTGCAAGACTTTGAATTTGGGCATGTGCGCACGCTGAGATATGACTCATATCTCAGCGGGCGCAAAGTCAATGCATCATGCACCTGTTACCTCTGCGCGCAGATGCTGGCATTTTTTTGAGAAGCATGCACACATGCGACGCAAGGGAATACAACACTTTCAGGCAGATTGCATTGTTGGCAAAAGGGGGAAGTGTGTCAGGTTTGCAGCCACCTAATGTAATTGTTTGAGGACTGCACTCCAGATGACCACTTGCTGGTTCACTCAAGTGCAGTAAATATTTGAATGTAAATGGGCAGTGCAACAGCCTGTACAGCAAGCTCATCTCCAGATGTGCTTTGCTGAGCCTTGAAAGGGCAGCCTTGGAGGGCTGCCTCAGAGGGCTGTCAAGTCAAGCCTCAAGAACAAACACATATCTCTAATAGAGCTCTTCCAGGCTGGAAGTTCCAGCTGCAGCTTCATGGTGACATGCCTTCAGCAACTCCTCATGTGCAGCGCTGTTTGCATTGACAGATGCATGTGCCCTTGTTGTGCCGGTAGTTATACCAATGTAAATGCAGCAAGCAGTGTCCCTGTAGGAGAGCACCACGTCAGACACGTAACACAAACTAGCAACAGTCTTGACATGTCACGTACTGACCTCATAAGGATGCAGACTTGATTTGACCTTGGTCTTGGAATGACCTGATCGCAACACAGACTCTTTCAGCCGATGACTGTTCAGGAATTTGTTGTACAGCAGCCAAGCAGCTGCTGTCATGAACAGTGGCAAACACGGCTCATCATGTGACCTTTCAAGCGGCATACATTGGGCAGACTACCACAGCAGACTTGAGGGCCTTTTCTGCAGCAAGCCCTGACAGCCATGATGCAGCTAAACATTGTATGTGCTCAATGTGGTATGCCACTCCAGTTGGAGGCATATGCTGAACCACTGCAGCCAGCTTTGCTAGCAATACATTGGCTACAGCATCTTTCAAGATCTGAATTGACCGGCCAGCATGCAAGGATAGCACAGCAGCATGACAGAGAGACAGCCTGTATGATGTTTCTTGTGTCAGGTTGGACCTCAATGGTGACTATTTGTGTCATAAGCAGCCTTTGGACATAGCTTGGTCTTGGTGGTACGTCAGTTAAATGGTGCTTGACATAACCTAGTAGTTGACCTAAAGTGTCAGCAAAGTAGACCACCAACACTGTTTGATCAGCTGGCTGGCTCATGTCGGTCAAGTCAACATTGAAATCGGAACCCACGCTCACGCTGTAGTTTTAGATACACGCTATTTCAGTACGACTTTACAGGATGGGACAATGATGCTGGAGGAAAATGACAGAATGACAGACAAGGATGTTTATGCCCTGCAACAATGCTTGCAAACAGTTATAAACTTTTGCATGTTGTGCACAGAAACCCAGCACTCTGAGGTACAACACAATGCTTGCACATGCAGGCCGCCTTAATGAGTGCACTGTTGAACGGCAGGCTGCAGGCAGCGTTAACAGTGCACTCATTAAGACCAATCAGTATGTGTAAGAGCTTCCAGCCAGATCACCAATCAGGAGAGGCCCATGAGTAATGCTTTTTCTGCCTTTTTCGAAGAAAAAGGATGTGCTTGCTGCTGCATTGCTGAAATTGCACATGGGTCTCTCTTGAGTGGTCATCCGGCGGTGTCTCTTGCTTCTGTGTATCTCAAGGGATTATTGATACAGATCAGCAAAAGGACAAAAGCACAACAGAGTGTACTTTGGGAAGTGTTTTACCCTTTTGACCTGTCAATGAAATGTGGTTAATAAGAGCTGGGGCTCACAGATTAGCAGAAAACCCACGACATTCCTTGCATGTACGTAAAGCAATACTAGGTGTCTGATGGCTACAAGAATTCTTGTTCAAACTCACCTTTGGTTGCTGACACAAAGCCCTTGCAGATTGCATTGCTCTGCTGCGTTATGGTCAACAGCAATGGGTGTTGCCAGACTCTGACTGGAGGCCCTCAGCAGCAAAGAACCTCTCGTTGGACCCAGCGCTTGCAGCAGTATGGTACATCTGCAGAAGCAGAACCTTGTCGATCATGTCATCATACATTGCGAACTCGACAGTCGTGCAATTCTTGAGGGAAACATGCAGCTTGTTGCAAGCAGTGCCCGCTTGCTTCTGAACTTCACACTGGCAAAACTGGCTGGGCAATGATACTTCCTACAGCTCCACATATGCAAGTCACTTGGCCGTATGCTACCTGGCTCAATACACCCTGCTACCTTGCACAATCTGGACCATTTTGGATGCATCCAATATGGTCCAGGTGGTGCGAGGCAGCAGAAGCACTGATGAAGCAGCACGAAGTCAACCACTGGTCTAGGCGACTGGACAAACAAGAAAGGAAGACTTGCCTGTCAGGTCGCCATCCTTGCAAAGTTGGTCGAAAAACAGATGAGAATCTTGGATGTTGCAAAGATGAATACACCTTGAAACCCACATATCAGTGCTTCAGCCCGACAAGTTGTCAAAGCAAGATGGACAATGTGAACTGATGTTTGGGACAAGGATCTAAAAGGCTGATGGCGACCACACATGCTGCATGAACAAGCATGAGAGCCCAGGTATATCAGTTAATTAATATCAGTTAATAACAGCCCACTCAGCTCTTTGTCATCACCAGTGCATCAAACTCAGGTCATTACACCTGTCGTTGAGCTACAGTCATCACAATCAGTTGGGCAATCACTGCAACCTGTTGTTGACACAATGCAGATTCTGTTCTAGTTCTAGTTCATCCGTAACTGCAAAGCTGACCTAGAATGCAGCAACATTTTTCTGGCATGTGCTAACATGCGTTAACGTTCCTGCATAGCAGCTAGGCTACTGCATGCATCATCCCTTTGCAGTTTGTTTGGAACTTACACAACCTTGCCCTAGCAGCATAAACTGCAATGTATGAATGAATGGCCAAAACGGGAGCCACACACCATTGGTGAGCAACATCAGTGCTGTGTTCTTCTTGTGTGTGCAGTCAGCAACAAGCAGAATCTGGACCAAAATGATTTGCCATGTTGCTGAGTGTTACATTGGTGCTGTGTGGGTGCTGCATAGATGCGCTCTAATACTGCATCAGGTCTGCTGCCGACCATCACCATGCCACTGCAACCTTTTGAGCCATATCGATGCGGCCCAGCTGAAGCACCAGCTGACACACTGCTTCTTACTGCTTCCCCTCGGCTCATCCGCAGGTGACTGGCACTTCTTGCCAGCGCAACAGAAACCCCTTTGAAAGCACTTGGCATTCTGATAATAGCCTTGTGTGTCATGACAGCATCCAATGTCCACCAAATCATTGTCACTCCATTGGCAAAGCTCTGCAGGATTGGAACTTCATCATGTGCTGCGGTCAGTGGCGCTGGTTGGGAGGGGGTGAGCGGGGTCTGAGGGTCTCGATCTCCTCTGTACTGCCTGTGAGGTGGGGCGCCCCGGGGGGAGGCTTCACCCCACTGCTCACATACACGCTACCATCCGGCATGCGGAAGTTGTTGGCATACGCCCGCAAGCACGATGAGATCAACGTCAGGGTGGCTTTCATCATATGTACTCTGCTACATGCTTATTGTTAAGCCAACACTACTTCATAGATAAGCGTCATCAAGCAAGCTTGCCTTAAGGATTCGTCAAAGGACTGTGCAATGCATGCTTGGTGCACACATTTGAAATATACATTTATATATATTTATATATAGATATTATACTGATTTATAAAAAACATTGCAGTTTCAGCCAATGAAGTCAACAATGGCGCATGC
>JAABUP010004194.1_pt1 | contig 23967 bp, 29 predicted proteins | sample 5559201 | NCBI WGS metagenome assembly JAABUP01 (sample SAMN10711887, study PRJNA513373) | rock metagenome | isolation source: Antarctica rocks | place: Antarctica
CGGGCCAACACCACTCCTCCAAGCAACACCTTACAAGACTGGTTGTAGATAAACTGCTGAAAGCATCTGAAGCAGGAGAGTGTTTCTCGATACCAACAGGCAAACTGGGAGGAGGCTTACCAACAAAGCCAGAGGGGCAACCTCAAACAGCAGCCTCAGCTTGGCCTTTGTGGAGGGAGAAGTCACATTGGAGAACACGCCCTTCTCCTTTACGATGATCTGCAGCCAGCCACACACTCACATTCAGTATAATAAGATGTAACATAACATAGAATGACACAGTAATGTCATGTGGTGTAGTGTAACTTGAACATGTATGTGACACTCAGCAGGCTTCAAGGCATATCAGAGAAGCCCACTACACCCAAAACTTTAGTCTTTGGTTTGGATCACGCCAGATTGTTTTTCCTCTGTTTAGTTCCAAGACATTTGTGCAGGGGCAATACACCAAAACAGGAACAGCTGCTAACATATCTGCAAGACATGGGGTACCATGAGCGTGATGTAAGTTTAGCTGTAGTGTGCGTGCAGTGTCAACTGATTTAACAGTTTTCATTTGTGACCATGTGTTTGCAGTACTCGAGAATAAGAGCTGTTGAAGAGAATGTTCACAGTACCGGGAAAGCACCATGCATGTCTTGCAGAGCTTTATGTCCAAAGATGCATTGCCTCATCAGCACTGCTGCTGTAACAGATGCAAGCATGGGCATGCACGTCATCATTATCTGCTGGGCACGACAAATAGAACCTGTCTTTGTCAGAAGGGTCCTCTAGACTAAATGATGTAAGTGACACGAATTCACTACAAACAGACTTTGCTACAGACACATTTGCTACAGACACATTTTGCTACCGACACACTTTACCTGGAAGACATCTGGCACCATGCCTCCAGTGTATCTCAGAGTGTACTTCTCACCCACCCAGTAGCTGATCAGCTTCTCGTACTCTGGGTTGTCAAAGGTGGCCCTCAAGTTTCCAGGTGAGAACATCTTACCCTCGCCTATGCATGCCCAGCTTGAGTCAGTACTCACAGCAGGTGTTGTGAGCAGCCATGCCTTCATGGTGTCTGTCAATCCATGCAGTGTATTGCGCACCAAAGCACAGTTTGTCTGTCCCAACACAGCTGAGATGCAGTGTGGGTGCTTTTCAATGCTGATACTGCAGGGCATGTGTCTTGTTAGGCTTGTCACACGGACCATGACTTTGGACAGAGACGCCCCAACCTAGTCAGTACAATGTTAAGACAGTGATGTCAAGAGCCATGTGGTGACTCAGCTTGTGTCAAATGCCTGCAACAGCGCCTCACAACACTGGTAAGGACAGAGAGTTGCCAAAGGCAACAGCCAAATGAGCACAATGCAGGCACCGGCTTACAGTGTTGTAAGGCTATGCCTGAGTCACAGACAGCATCAAGGCATGGATGAACAAAGCACCTGCATGGGTACAGAATTGGCGAAGACACAAGCCAAATTAGCAAAATGCAGACACCAGCTTCCAGCCCATGCTTCAAGTGCGCCTGTCTAGCCAGACCCCCAGCCAGAAATAGAACAAAACAGAAAGAGAGAGAGAGAGACAGAAGCTTTACATCCATGCAGTTATCTCTCTCACAATGGCACTTAGGTTGCTCATGCAAAAGCTTGGCAGAGCAAGAGGAGACTACTGACCAATCTCGGTAGTCTCCTTGACATGGACCCATTTGCCGTCGTCTTGCAGCAGGAACTCATGGCATCCTGGGGCATCCTTCAAGGCAATGCAGTAAACGGTTCTGGGCCCAAATACTCCCATTCCAGCTGCCGCCTGCAGGGCAACAAACGTATCACGTGAGCTCTTGATGGGGATCAACAGGAGTCTGGGATATGACACCCTCGACCACCCTTCAGGGCAGTAGAGCAAAACGTTCTGGGCCAGAGTGGTCCCATCCAGCTGTTACATGAAGGGCAACAAAGGTATCACGTGAGCTCTTGATGGGCAACAATAGGAACCTGGGATGAGCAGGGGCATTTGCAAGCCTAGACCATCCTTCAGAGCAATGCAGTGTCCTCGGATCAAGAACTCTCATGCCAACTGCTGCCTGAAGGGCAACAAAGGTATTGTGTGAGCTCTTCATGGGCAAACAACAGGAGTCTGGCGTGATCAGGGACATTTGGAATCCTTGACCAACCTTCAGGGCAGTAGAGTAAACAGTTCTGGGCCAAAGTAGTCCCATGCCAGCTGTTGCAGCTGGAATGGGATGGTATGGGCTCAGAACTGTTTACTGCATTGCTTTCAAAGATCCCGTATGCCCCTGATCAACCCAGGTTGTTATTGCCCATTGAGCCCTCACACTTGACCTTTGTTGCCCTTGAGACTGCCTTCATGCAAGGGTGCAATCTGCCCTTGCCCAAATTGCTTGCAATGCCTGCCCAATAGTCTCTTGACAACTAGACCCTGTGCCTAAAGTAGAATGGCCCGATACTGAACCCCAGGCATTTCTGATTTTTGATCGATCCTATCAAATAGCGACGTCTCTGTGGCCCGAAGGCTACATCACACTATAAGGGTCATGGGTTAGAGTTTAGCGTTTTACGCTATAAACCCTGACACCTAAACCCGAGATATAGATATGGCTTCCAATGGCAACTGCTTGTATCAAGCCTGGCTCATGTGGTCCAATGACCATGATGTGACTACGACGTGAAATTGATTAATAACCAGCAAGTTTCCATAGACTTTTCAAAACTGCCACTTGTGTTCTGTTGACTCTGAGTTCCAAACAGAAGACATAAATTGGACAAACTAGATTGATTGATATTGACTGTTGACCAAAAGGTTGCCACGCTGTCAGGCCCATCAGCATCAAGCTGCTGCATTTGACAGTATCGACTTTTAGTGTTTCGACATCGTCTTTATTGACATTGGTCCAAGCATGATACCTGGTCACGCCCGGTCACGCCAATCAGCTTGTCTCCAGGCCATACACCAAAGATGGTGCCGACTGTGAAGTTGGTGTCCACAATGGAAGAACCGTCCAGGGGGTCGAATGCCACACTGAATCCCTCACCTACATACACATTCATTGATTCGGTCATGCAACATGTGTCTTCCCCCCAAGGGTCAGGTATGCACAGTCCTGAGTAGCTCTAGTCTGAGTAGCAGAGCTATGAGCTGTGTTGGCACAGCAACAGCTCAGCATGCCTCAGACGCAAAGCACAGCCCTCACATTCATGACAGCCAAGGATGCTATGCACAACCAGATGGCTTCATGGGACACAAAATCATACGTGCTTAATCATGCATCCAAAATGTCCTCAAAGTAGGCCCCAAAATATCATCAAAGTAGGCCCTTGCCAACAACTGCGGCATCCTGCTGCCTAAATTGGAATCTTGCCATACAAGCATACAGGTACAACAAGTTGACAGCCAGTCAACTGGAAAGGTGAACTTTGCCCTTCATCTGCAACTTAGGGTTTGGTGAATTTGTGGTGAGTCTGTGATGAATTTGTGGCGAATTCACGAAACCACTACAAATTCACCAAATGCTAACTTGCTGATCGTGGGGCAAACTGCACCCTTCCCAGCTGAGTGGCTCAGGGACTCCCCCATGTGCATATACACGTATCTGCATACTTGCAGGTATGTGGGAAACATAGCGCCTCAAGCCAATGACCACCTAGTGAAGATGCACACTGCTGTACAAAATGAAGGCAGAAGAAGATGCGCACTGCTGTGCAAGACGAAGGCAGAAGAAGATGCGCACTGCTGTGCAAGACGAAGGCAGAAGAAGATGCGCACTGCTGTGCAGGATGGAGACAGCAGCGGCTGTAAAGGTGCACGTGTGTTCCATCAGGTCCCAGGGTTTCTTTGAAGCAGCAGGCCTACTTGCAGAAATGGGGAAGCATAACATTTCAATACATTGACCAGCTAGTGAATGCACACACTGCTGCTGCTGTGCAACGGAGGTACTGTAATATACTGATGTAATGCAGACAGGTATGTTGCCTCACAGCTCAACAAGTACTGAGATATTTGAACCAGTGGCTGAAAAGTTCTTTGGAATTTGAGACAGAAATCTTACATCTGATCAAGGGCCATACACCTTGACTGACCTGGTACTGCTGAGTTTTCAGTACATAAACAGTAGCATAAAGTGGCTACCTGTTGACAAACCAATCAGCACTTTTGGCTGCAGAGGTGCGCATACCTTCCATGTCAACAGGCTCTGGGACTTCCTCAGAGCAGGCCCACTTGCAGACGTGTGAGAAGCGCAGCGCCTCAAACAGCAGCTTGTCCGCCAGCATGTCCACTGCCAGCTGTTCATCTCCAAAGCTGTTAACGCAGGCTGTTGCTCCACAGGATGCTGTCCTGACCTACAGGGAAACAAACAGAGAACACTTAAGCGTGCTGTGAGGGTCCAGGGGTTAAAATTGCGTAACAGTGAGGTATGGGTTGGAGAACGCTCAACAGGAGGCAGTCCTCACATGAAGGGAAACAAACAATTGACGTAAGAATGGTGTATGGCTGCAAGTCTCTGCATGGAACAGGTTTGCTTGCTGTGTGCCAGCAGGCCTGCTGTCAACTGCAGAATCAGCATGTGGCGTAGCCTGAACCGTAAACCTTAGTTCAGCAGCATGATCAGATCTCCAGAGCGCTTCACATATTGTTCCTTCCCATGATTGAGGCGCCTGACAGAACATGATGCTGCATCCATGCTCTGGAGGAAGCGTGTTATGCAACACATCAAGCCAACCTTTCAGCTGGTACAGCAGTGTGATCATTACTCCTAGCAAAGACAGTTGTCAGCTTTTCTCTTCAGCTAACATTGCATGTTGCCTGAAGGCATCTCATCACGTTCAGCATGCAGCTAGGCCAAGCTGTCAGGCTCAATCAACGAGCTCAGTAAATGGTGTTTTTACTGGCTGTGTGATTACAAGTTTATCGCAACTCATCGTGTTGACATGCACACAGACATTGATGTGTCACAGTGAGATGCCACAAACAAAACCTTGTGCCAAGAGCTTTGTCAGGAAACCCAGTTTAGTTCAAGAGGACGACATGTATGTGTGGTTGATAGCGGATGGTTGACTTTTCTGCTGGCCAACTGAAGGATGGCTGAGTCAGCCCTGTCAAATGATGTGCAGGCTGCAGCAAGGCTGCTGAGCAAATAGCTTCTGCCTGCCTGCAAGTGTTTGCCCACCCCGCATGGCGTTGCTGGCCTTTGCAGTCATCTGGCTTACTAAGAATGCCAGCTGGGTTGAGTACTTGACAATGCAAGGTGAGTTTTTGAAGGAATGTTGCCATGCTGATCCCAGGTGAATCGGTCAGCTCGTGCGCTACCACTGTTTGTGCATCAACAAGATAAGGCAAAAGTGAGGCTCCTTACCTTGAATGCAATGGTTCGAATAGCTTCTGACATGCTCATCATCAATTGCCTCAGCTTCGCATCCTCGGTGGCTCCAAGCAAGAACTCCTCCAGCGAGTCACCAACCTGCACAGAGCCGCGCTTGCAAGTCATAAGCAAACTCGTGCCAAGTTAGATGTGCGCGTATTTCACGATGCGAGGTGTGACACGAATGTGATCTGACCTTGGCCTGGGTCACGACAGAGTTTCTCCTCTGAGAGACGCGCTGCAACGTCGCGCATCGCGGAGACACTCCTGCGAAGGAGCTTCTGCCCGCTGTACCAACGAGGTCTCCAAGAAAGGGAGCACGGAATGCGACAGCCTGAAGCCGTGGAGGATGTGAGATAAGCATCCGATGGGGCAAATGGCTTGCAGCTGGCTGAGTAACGACAGTGATCTTGGTAACCACTTGACCTACCTTACGAGCGACGCTGCCCGGAGCCGCGGACTTTGCTGCAGCAAAGCATGTCTTTGTTTGTCCAAGGCTGGCTGTATAGGCGCTCATAGTGCTGCTGTGTGATCGCCGCTGATACTCTGCGTTGTATTTTGATAGCCACCAAACTCAGCGAGCAGGACCGCAGAGGATAAACTGCTGTCCCCAAAATGTCTAAATTTACTATTTGCTTCCCAGTGATGAATTAGGACCTGATTTAGGCTGCCTTAATTAGGCGTGTCCAAACGAAGGTAGCCATGCCCAAGGCACGCAACCGGAGGAAAGCTTGCATGTGCACGTTGTCGAAGCTTACCAACGCGCAGTGCATTGCTGCTTAAATGCATGCCAAGCTTGGATTAGTCAGATGTGCACATGTTACGTGCCTGCTTCTCGGCACCGGTGGACCGCAACGCATCCCTAGTACAATGTCAATGTGTTGGAATCAGTGTTCCACTTGAGAGCTTGTTGCTGCATACGCATTGACCTCGGCATCCATGACCCCTCCTAGGTGAGGTGTGCATGCACGTGATCACTTTACTGTGCCTTCAAAATTCCGTCACAGACATACCTCCGCATTTCACACGAGACATTGGTCCTTCATGTAGATGCATCCCCAGTGTGCAGTATGACTTTGTTTGCAGAAAAGGTAAAATTGCTTCTGCCACTTTGCATCGGACTGTTGCTGCAGGCAAAAGCGTAGAGCAACTCCTCAAAACTACTCTCAAGGCAGAAGCCGTGCTGCTAACATTGGCAAACGGTAAGACAAGCTTTGTTCTGCACTCAAACATGTCCTTCATGCACCTTACTGTGTGGTTTCGGAGCAGGCTCACATCTTGTGGTCTGACAGTACTTTGATGCCTGGCAGACGTAAAAAAGTTCCTGCCTTGTCTGCAGAGGCCTATACCATTGCAACTACTGCCAAAAGGACATCACCGGTGTAGTGCGCATCAAATGTGCTGTCTGTCAAGACTTTGATTTGTGCCTGGACTGTTTCTCAGTGGGAGTGGAGATCACACCTCACAGAAATGATCATGCATACCGGGTCATGGACAGCTTGTCCTTTCCACTGTACCACCCTGATTGGGGGGTGAGATATTTTTGCCTCTTCTTTCCATGTTTGCTTGCTTATGCCTCACTGTGACTAGAATCGTATCACCCTCACTTGGCAACAACAAGACAAGTTTGATCATGCATATCTCTGCGCTTGTGAATAGATGCTTGTGTGGCAACGTCAGCAGCATCGTCACATGACACAGCTTGCTTGCTTGATCACTTTCAGCACAAGATGCTCTGCCAACACTCTCCACAGACTGTCTTTGACATACTGCATGCTGAACACGCTTGCCCCGGTCTTGTTTTGCTCAGTGCTCCTGCCCAACAGCATAGCATAGCGCAGCACAGCATGGCATGACACAGATTTGTCCAGGAGCAGCAGCACTGAAAAAACTGTGCAGGCTGATGAGGAGATGCTGTTGCTGGAAGCTATTGACAACGCTGGCTTTGGAAACTGGACTGCTGTTGCTGACCACGTTGGCACCAAGTCAAAAGACGAGTGCAAGGTACACGCCGTCTTGTCTTAGTGTCCAAACCGTTCATAGCTGATGTATTCACACAGGGTCGCGCTTTCTGCCCCAATTGCAATGCCTCGTTTAAGAGGTGCTTCAACAAAGGCGCCAGAGCAGGCAGTTCCTTGCAGAGACATCACCCATGCTTCCAGTTGCATGTCTCCCAATGCATGCTGTTTGATGTGGTGCTGATAGGCGTGTTGATAGAAGGCTAACTGCTACAATTGCCAGCGTTATTTCACAAGCTGTAAAACTACCTCGTCTGGAGGGGTTACCTCTTGGGAAGACGCTTGTCATTTCTGCAGGGGCACTACTTTGATACCTATGTCAACTCCCCCCAGTTTCCAGAGCCCTGGCCTGCACCCCAGATGACAGGCATCAACCCCCTGGAATTCCAAAAGGCCAAGCAAGCACGCCTGCGACAGCGGGGTCAGCAGGCTGCAGCATCAACAGCTGGTGACACCTGCCACAGAGAGTCACACTTACATGCAGTGTTCATTGCTGTTGAGACTGGTCACAATCATTGCAGCCACTTGCCATGTTGAGCACAAACAAGTGTTTTGTCACGCGCAACTGGACGTGTTGACCGTCTGGCTTCAAGTCCTTCATGCAACAGCAGCCAATCCTATAAGCAAGGATGCTACGGTGTATGATTGTGGCAATTCCAACTCCTCAGAGCTACAGTGTGCACATGTAACAGTTGCCAGCTGCAGAGCTTGGCACTAGGTCTGAACCTTGTTGAATCTTAGCTTCAATGCCCTTGGCACATGCAGGGCCAGGTCCCCAGGGGCAGAGTGTGGGGATGCAGGATCCCCTGGCTGCAGAGTCGGGAGTGCAGCATCCCAGGAATGCTGCAGAGTCAACTGATGCTGAGACAGCACATGGTGCCCGCAAAAGGGTGAGTCAATTTGGCATAAATGGGGCGTATCTTCCAATCCCAGAACCATTCATCGATAGATAGTGCTTAGTACATGATGACTCTCCAGTCATTGCCTGTTGATTCGTCTGACAAATCCCTAGGACAGGAAATGCAGATTGATCTATTGATCGACTGATTGGTTGATCAATTGTTTGATCATAGAGCCATGAGCCATAGCAAGTGCAGCCACGTCATGTTCCCTGCTGGACAGGCGGCCTGTCTGCATCAAGCAGACTCATGCTTGTAGCAGTGCCTTGATTGTTGCAACTGTCTAGGATGACAACATGCCTTGCGCTCAGTAGCATATGTATAGCGTCATACATGCCAACCATGAGAATCCCCGCATCTGCAGTGGTTGCATCCAACACCGGTGCCACAGGAGTGTACGCTGCCCTGGCATTGGCTGATTCACTTCATTTCTTTGTTCATTCTATTGTTTCTTTGTCTGTTTGTTTGTCTGTATGTCATTCGCCAGATTTAGTAGGAAGGTCTCAAGGATGCAATGGCTTGCAGAGCCTTATGTGTTGCCTTCATACTTGTTGGTGTAGATTTCTAAGTAAATCAGTTTGAGCATCACAGCAGGCAAGGTGTTTGCATCAGCTATCAGATTACAACTCAGAGTCTAAACGTGCACAACTACACCGTTGCTGTATGTGCAGATTAAGCTGGACACTTCTGGCCAAGAAGCCTCTGATCATATACCCCTGCCGTATCAACACAGTCAGCATCCTCAAGCAGCAGCGTCTGGGATCAGCAGATCCCCACCTGCAAATGGTGCTAGCAATGAAGCTGCTGGTGACACTGAGCAACATGCACACAAGGCGCTGAAGCCCAGAGGCATTAATCATAAAGATGCTCAAGGGTATGAAACCGCCACCTCTATATCTCACCCCACCACAGCTGGGAATCACATGGCTGTTGCTAGGGATCACATGGCTGCTGCTGGGGATCAGCCTGGAGGCATCAAAGATCACATGGCAGCAGACTTGCAAGAAGGCGAGGCAGGGGAGTCGACTCCAAACCTAGATGGCGGCTCTAGGGTTCCGGCAGGGCATTTGGATCATGGTCTGCTGGCTGAGGGTTTGAGGATGCGCACAGACCCTGCTGTAACAGAGGGAGTTACAGAGGGAGTTGGGGTCAGCGGGCGAGCAGCCCCTAGTGCTGCAAATGCCTCTCAGGCCCTCAACAAAAAGGTGCTTACCTTCTTGATGCAGTGCTTGTTTGTCTAGACTATGATGTGGGCCGTTTTCAGGTGCTTTCCACAGAGTACTTTCCACAGAATGAGTGCTTTCCACAAACCACATAATCACAGACTGCAGCAATTTTGCTGTTGCTGAGCCCCACTGCTGTGCCGTGGGCGCCTATTTGGGGCAGTTGTCAAGACTCATGTGGGAATGCGACTTCTGGAGACAGTTGAATTTGTCTCTGACTATACAAACAGGCCCTGCAGCCCTAATGGATAGCATGAATGATGATCATGATGATGAAAATGATGATGATGGTACCAAATGCAGTGATGCTTTGGATTTAAAGTGTGATCAATTTTGACCTGTGCGAGCCTAAGCTAGGTAGATACCAGGCAATCCCAATCCTGATGCATGCTTTTTTTTTGTTTTTTTGTTTTGTTTGGGTTACAGGGGAATTGTCCACCCTCCGTCAGCTGATGAAGGTACCTGATGCATGCTTCACGCATACAGGGAGCTACTCAGGACTGTACGCGCCTGACCTTGGGGGAACACACACGGTATGGTAATGACTGTACAGTAATGATTGTATGAATGCATCATGCAACAGGATGCATGGTTGCAGGCGGCACATGAGGTGGTCGCCCTAGCAGGCTTCCACATCAAGCGGCAGGAGTTCGAGCCAGAGTATGACAATGAGGCTGAGATGATTGTGGCAGACATGGAGTTCAAAGATGATGATACCGAGGTCGGCATGCATGCTCGCACTCTTCTATCTCATCATGAGCGAGAAAGCATCATCATTATTATTATTACTCTTGTTATTATCAGTGTTATCAATAGTTAGGCCTGCATGATCCAAGCCTTGCGTCGGTGTTCCTCTCAAGCCACATGCACTAGTGACTGTGCATGGACTTGACACATCATGCTGCATCAGAGGCAGCGCAGGACTGCATGGTTGCTCATTTACACATGGCATTGCTGTGATGCTAACTGCCACAGCACACGCACCCACTCGTGTAGTGTTCAGACTGCATATTGCATCACTCATCCATTTGTTTGTTCGTGCTTTTGATCATTGATTCTTCCTTCATTGACTTGTTCGTTCAATCTTCCTTCCTTCGTTTATTCTTTCGTCAACCACTCACTCATTCATTCATTCATTCATTCATTCATTCATTCATTCATTCATTCATTCATTCATTCATTCATTCATTCATTCATTCACTCAAAAACACATGCCTTCCCCTTGAGTCAGATATGTACAGTCTGGAGTAGCTGCCTGTGTGAGCAGCTCCCTGTCATAAATGCTTGCGCCCTGCAGATTGCTCACATAGAAGGTGCAGACGATCAAGTTGTGCAACACCCATTTCATGTTGTATGCAAGGCAGCATGATATGGAGCAGAACCTGACGAATCTGGATATGCAGGATGACATTCTGGGGAAAGCATGGGCGGTCAAGATCTGCAACTCCCATCTCACACAGTGTAAAAGGCGCCACCACATTGTCACACATTGCACAGAACTCGACACCAAAAAAGCATCACTTGCCAACTTTCACGCCTGTGCATGCAGGAGGACGTTCAGGAGAAGGTACGGGTGATTGACATCTACAACACCCGTCTCACAGAGCGTGAAAGGCGGCGCCGCTTTGTCATGGACCGCAAGCTCATCAATGTCAGGAAGCAGCAAAACCTGGACAGGCGACGAAACCCTGCTGAGAGGGAGATGTATGCACGGCTCAAAGCAGTCGCCCGTTACCTACCTCAGCAGGAGTTTGAGGTGCTGTCTGATGGTGTCGTCACAGAAACGCGTCTGAGGACTGGTATACAGGTAGCCCCTCCATTCCTTTGGTATGCGCTGTGACTGCTGTGAATGCGCTGTGACTGCTGTAAATGCGCTGTGACTGCTTTAAATGCACACCACAAGCAGCAAAACCCTGACAGTTGCAAGAATGCAGAAGGACTGGCTTTTGCATCATTGCTGATGCTGAGCTATACACTTTTATGCACTTTGTCAGCCCATCAGCATGTGTTTGCCTTGTGGACGTCAAAGGTACGTCTGTGGCGGCGTTTCAGGAGCCGCAGGAGTACAGAAAAGCTGAGTTCTGCACCATTGCTGATGCTGAGCTATACACCGCGCTGTGCTGTGGCAGCAATCTGTCTGGTGGACTTTGAGAAAAAGAAAATGCTTTTATAGTACTCAAAATCTCACAGTGATGCTATATGGCACCATTGCAAGGTCAGTGTCATCACATCAACATTTGTGGTGGCTTTTCAGGAGCTGAAGGAATACAGGAGGGCCGGCATCCGCACCTTTGCTGATGCTGAGCTGTATGAGGCTGACAAGAAGCGCAAGAGCACGGTGCAGCCCTCCCTGCCCCGTGCAGCCCCCGGGTCCCTCCCCAGAAACTGGCAGTACCCTGGATCTGCTGCTGCCGAGGTAAGGCGTTGTTTCATATTTGTTTGGATGACGATATGTCACATTGTTGTTTTAAAAAAACAGCAGTCAAGGACATCAGACAATGGTATCACCCTGGATCCGCCAGTGCTGACCTCTTTTGTGTATGCTTTTCCTGTGCTTGTCTTTTCAGAGTCAGGGCATTACACTTGACACAAAATTGCATTCAAGGCCTGACCATGCTTGCACATGTCTGCCCTCCCTGGCTGCTGTGGTGCTTCTGTCAGAGTTTAGAGCTCCTGCCATAACTCCACTCAAATCTTAAAAGCATTGATGACACTCTGCCATGTACAACATCTGAGCTCGTCAACATGTGATGTAGGCTTAGGATTGAAACACCCTATCATGACTGTAAAAGCCCAACATCTGATAAATCCCCCCCTCCCCAGGGCAGTGGAGCAGTGCCTCATACAGAATAGGCCAGATTCCCAATTGCTTCCTCACCTGAATGCGTTTCTGGTGTTGCTGATGATGTGGTTTGTAGGGTTGGGCAGCAGGGTCTGTACCTAGGACAGCATCTGCCACAATCCTGCCGCCCTCCAGGAAGGGCAGTGGGCTGCCAGTGGAGGGGCCGCGCAGTGCAGCCCCAGCCCTAGCGGCTTGGAGGGCGCGACGAGGCATAGCCCTGGACATAACAGCCCTGCCTGGCATGGCCCTGCTGTCAGCCAAGGTGAGCTGGTCTGCTGACTGACACATCACCTCTGTTCTCTTGTGCTGTAGCAGTTGTGACCCATTACTCTTGTTCTTCACACGGCTCCTGTTCAACTCAGTGGTCAAATATTGATGCTGGATGTTCAGCACTCACTGCTAAGACTATTTTGTCATGTTTTGTGATGAGGCTTATCAGCAGGCATGGCAGTCATGGGGCTTCTTATTTCTCTTATTTCTCTCTGGGGAGTTGTCTAAGCCAACACCCCAAAGGCGTTGTGCGGCCCTAGGGCCGCTGCGCACCTCAAGGGGGGTGCACAAGGGGCTTAGGGTAAATTGCCAACATACGGCTCATACGAATCAGCAGTCAATTAGCCATGAGCTCTGATGCTATGCACAAAGAGCGCAAGCTCTGCGCTGAAGCCAGGCTGCCCGTGAGCAGTCTGTGAGTGTGTTCATAAGCCTGAGCTGTGCGCCCAAGCAGACTTTCATCAAGTCCCAAGCCATAAACCCTAAACAGAGTCCATTGCAGTCTGTAAAAGTGTTCAGGAGTGTGAGCTGTGTGCCCAAGCCAGATTACTGACTAAATTCCAAGCCCTAAACCCTAGTAAAAATAGTCCATCACAATCTGTGAGTGTGTCTAGGAGCGTGAGCTGTGTGCTCAAGCCAGACTGCTGCCGGTGCATTACTTGGAGCTAAAGGCCCTAATGATGAGGGAGGGGCAGACCAAGGGCTACATCTCCCGCCAAGAAGCACGCACCTTCTTCAGGCTGGAGCCCGCCAAGGCAGTCAGGCAGGGACAACCTTCCTTCTTCTTGCTGTTTTTTCATGCTTTGATCTTGCTGTCTCTTGTGCAGCGGCTACTTCTGTAGTCATAAACCCTCTCACTCTACAGGCTGATTTCTACCAAACAACCAGTAATGCATAACATGCCCTCTTCTCTTACCCTAACTGATCATCCTCTTTCTCCTTTTTCCTCCTTCTCTCCTTCCCTTTCTAGATCTTCTTCATCTTTTTTGCTTTCTTCTTTTTGGAACGCTTTGGGCAATTGTGTATTGTGCCACTGTGTGTCACTGTTTGAGCTCTTCTTGCACATACCTGATGCTCAGGGACTTACAACGAACAACACCAAAAAAGTGTGTAGATGCAGAATGGGATGAATGACCGATTGAATCAATGGATGGACAACTGAGTTGAGTGAATCGATAGATCTTCTCCATGTAAAATTGCGTTTTTACTGTCCCCAGGCGTTTCTGAGTTTAGATCTCCACTGTAGGATGGACGTTTCTGTACAAATATAGACATTTCAGGATTGAAAAGAGCCTGAAGTGTTGCACATGGTGCAGGGTGTATGAGCTTCTTCTGGCGGCAGGCTGGCTTCCTGCAGCCCCAAATGCTCAGGGGGCTCTTGCAGCAGCCCCTGCCCAAGGCACATTGGCAGCCGCAACTGGTGTCAGCACCATTCAAAATGACTCAGTTGCCTCAATAGCTGATCAGCCACTGCAGTTGTGATTCAGCAAGGACATCTGAAATGAACCCATGAATGAAATGCTTGACATCCAAAACTGCAATGACTGTGAAAGTGCTGTCTGTCAGAATTGCTGAGGCTGACTGACAGTGTTGACTGAAGTAATGATAGCTTTGTCAGCATCATTTCGTTGAGCGCATGCCCTACATCGTGAGAACATGCTGCACTCATGGAATGCAACACTTTGTTCATGATATAGCAGGTACTTCTCAGCAATGAGTGCAAGGCCTGCAATGAAACCACGCAAGCTGGTTTAGTAATAATTGTCACACAGTGTATTGCTTCAGATGGTGCTTCACAAAGAAGACATTTCCTGAACGGCGAATGACTCCTTATGTACTGAATCGCTTACACTTGCATTACAAGATATGATTTCTACCAAACAGGCCTACTATGGCATAGATCATTGCTCTCACTGCACATGTAAAGGCGGGTCAACAACATCTAGCTGTGCAACCAGACATGTGTGTGTGTGTGCTTAAGTTTTTTTTAATAACTTTTTACAACGTAACAGGGATACCAAAAAAAATGACATCACATATACATTGATGTGAACAGCCCTGTGATGGCTGATTGCAACAACATTGTCTACCATGTAAGGCTGCGCATTTCACAGCGAATATCTTGCTGATACAGCACTATTATCCAGTTCATGTCTGCTTGTGATGCACATCATGCACTGTTGTTATACAATTGATGCGCAGCCCATCTGAGCCGCTGGTTTGGTCCTGTTATATCATCATTCATGCCTTGTATATCTGATAGTGGACGTCTCTGGGACCGCCCTCTCCATTGATGAAGGGTGCAAGGTCATGTGGACAAGCAGACATGACAGCCACACAGTCAATCTCCACTCTGAAAAGGACGTAGTCTCCTGGCTTCTGGCCCTGCAATCAATGCGAACCTATTGCACATCTAGCGCATTTGCCAGACCCCTTTTTCGCGCAGTTTGACAGCTTTCAAATACATGGCCATGCTGCACAGGTTGAACCGATGACACAGCGCCAGGGGATTGCGTTGCTTGATGTACCTACAAAGCAGGCATGTATAAATAGCAACAGGATTACAACTGTTACAATGTTGCAGCTGTGCTCCAGGTACCGATAAAGATGATCAAGGCAGTCAGAGGACCGCAACAGATATGGTTTGTGCAGGAGACTTCAGAGATCTGTCCAGATAACAGACGAGCTGCAGCTCGACAGCCAGATCGCATTTACAAAGAAGTGTAGGCCACACACCACCTACACGATTGAGGCGCCCTAACAAGTGCCCACATCTGCCAGTAAATGGGCCGTCGTCGGCAATGAGAGATTGCCCTGCTTATACTGCCAGCAGCGGCAAACTTAAGCCCAGATATGTTTGCATCGGGGAAAAGAACCCCAGAGTGTTTGTGAACAAAGATCCACCCATAGCTTGCCTGCTAGAGCGAGGAACATTACAGTGCATGCAAATCATGTGGCCTAAGCCGATGTTTTGGCCTGACATTTTCCTTTGAGCCATACTAGGCACCCTCAAGTCACTAAGGTACCGCCTGGCTCAAAACAAGCTGAGTCAATGCACAACTTGGCTCACTTTGGCACATGAAACAAAGTCGGTCTACCGGTACTCTGGTTTCTTGCCTTGACAGCAGCATGGTCAGAACTACTATTTGACCACTAAGTCAAGGGGGTCCAGCACCCTGATGGAGGGAGCAGTAACAGTACAATAGTACAGTAACTGTAACAGTAATATTAACAGTACTGTGTCTTTGGGAAAGGCTCACCTTTGCAGGTGGATCCCAGCTGAGCTGCGATCCCTCGTTCTTGAGGCTGACTGCCATCCATAGGTTGAAGGGGGAGGGGGGCAGGTGATTGTCTGGGTCGTCTGTCAGAGGGTGCCCGATTGCCGTCAGGGATGTGTGCAGGTTGTTGATGCAGCTATCATGCTCCTTAGCTGCCTCCTGTACCAACATAAAAACGTCAAATCTGCTAGATAGCTTTACTTGACCACTTTTGTAGGACAAGAAAAGAAAGAAAAGAAAAGAAAAGACGACGCCATTAGGCAATTGAATATAATGGAGCTTGAGGTGATCACAAGTTGGGCCAAAGCATCCCTTGGCCTCTCAGCCATTTGACCACTTCTGTATGGCTATACCATCAGATATTGATGTGATCCCACATGCCCCAAATAAACAAAGCTTCTGGGCAAACACTCAGTATTGCCACATGATGGCAAGCCGGCTACAAAACACCTGGATTTGCATGCGCATAAACTGTACGCATCACGCTCACAGCTACACAAAAGGCGCCTAGCAGATTGAGATGAGCAATTCTGCCAAATCTGCTCAACAATGATACTGAGGGGCCAGTACATTGTGCAACAAGAGACTTGCTTACCATGCCAATTTGCTGCTGGTACAAGTACTGATCACAGGCAGCCACAGTGGTGTCATGCACTCCCGGTCCAGTATCCTCTAACAGGGTGAAGATGGGTCTCCTGAGGTTAGTAACCATTGAGTCACCAACTTGAGGGATGAGTCGTTGGGTCTCGTCATGGCTGTGGTGCATGGACATGACCTCCTTCTTGACATCTGGTAATCCAAATCCAAAGAAATCCACTACCTGTAGCGAGGCTATGATGTTGACAAGTCATGATGGCGCCAACTGGTTGGTTATGCTGCAAAACGCAGTTTTTTTGAGCGCAAGCAACATGTATATGTCTCTGGTGAAAGATGGAATGCAAGACATTGTTGCATGCAGAAACAACTTTTAGACTCGTACTCACAACCAGGTCATTGTGAACTAAGTGTTGATATCATGCATTGTATGGCAAAATCACGTGATTAATCATAAGACAAAAGATAAGCCGATGAAATGGCCCTGGAAGCCCTGCAATAATAGCCCTCTATCTGCAATGGTTAAATTGATATATCAGTGCTGTACTGCATGAGCATGGCCAGGGAAACAATCTCCAAGATTGTTTCGCACAGCATTTGTTATGTTTGCAAGGCTTTACATGAACATGACCCACGAAGCATACACTTAAACATCCAATCCAGTGCAGCAGTCATTCCATTGTAAGTGTCAATGTGACACAATGCATTGTCGTGAGTCCCAACCCACCTGCTCGCCATGTGTATTGGTGATTTTGAAGTACTGGCCAGCCTTAAGTTCCACTGCTGTGCCTTTGCCACCAGGGACTGTCATCAGGTCACTGACAGGTGCCAGATTGGTCGGAACAGAAATGTCTTTGGACGGCCTTGGGGGGGCTGTGACTGTCGCGGCCCCGTCGACCTGTGACGGTAGCGCCATGCAGGTTACTGATCTTGAGGTTTTCACTGGGTTCTTGCTTCTCGGCATACATCGATGAGAGATGTTGCGCGCAAGAAGACGGCAAAATACTGCAGCAGCAAAGTCAGAGGTCAGGCTATGATTGCTGCCTTCAAATACGCAGACACCTGCATGCACACTGGCTATTTACTTGGGCTATTTCGGCCAGTAAAGGTGGTCTCGCAGCTTCCAGAGGATTGAGAGCACACAACACCCTTCATGTTGCTTTCACCCGCTTGGTGAACGTTGCGGCAAAACGAAAGTCAACAGGCACTCGATTAACTGCCCGGGCCCTGTGCTTTCGCCAAACGGAAGTGTCGTGCGGCCGATCACGCTGCACCTTCCGGTTATTATTGTGAAGGCTTGCCGTTTGTATGACGCTGTTGAACTCCGCAGATGTTTCTACGATGATTGCTCCAGCGCAGAGGTTCGCCTTGTTTGGCGCACGTGTATGCCGTAATTTGGTAATGCAGCTTGACGTTTCGACTTCTTGTTTTGCGAGCCGTCTGCATGTCTTGTGGTCAGGTACGGGTCAGAAGGCACCACACAGCAGAGCCTGCTAACTCAGCAGCATTTCCGTTGTAAGCTGGGGGATCAGTGTTGGCCAGCATGAGACTATGCCAATGAACACTTGAGGCAATTTTTTTCTGCCAAAAAGCAGTTTGGCTGACATCTGGCCCTGTACCTCTCCTTAGGCAATAGATGTCTGCTGGACCTCGTCTGCAGTTGTACACCTTTGTTGCCCCCCAGTTGTCATTTTAGCAGTCATTGAACTGAAGAAGCAGCCTGCATGTTACATGTATTAATAATGTGAGCTTCACAGTGTAGTACAGATCAAATCAGGATCACCACTTTCATCTTAGACAAGCTGCAAACAGGATAAACAGCAGGTTAGGGCATTCAAAGCTTGCACCACACAATGTGATGGTTCTTCAGTATCTTCTGCTCCCCTATGCAGTGTCATCAACAGAGGGCCTTGTCTGTATCGCAGGAATTCGTACAACCGAAACTCCTTAAAGCTACTTTCACTTAGGAAACATTTGCCTCCGTGCAATGCAGATCTCAGAGTAGTCACACGACATGTATGCCACGCTGATCTGGTCTAATGTCGCCTGTCTATGCAGCACTGCAGATCCTTGCACAACTGCACCACCGCAGACCCTTATGAGTCCCTGCAATGTAGTTACACGTGAAAGCACACTGGTGTGGACCTTCAAAAGAATAGAACCACAAACTTCCACAGTTGCGATTCCACAGTGACCGACACTGAAGGGACACTGCAAGGGTACAGACAGACAGCTTTATGCATGTATCCATCAAACTGTTTCATACCTTGGAAACTATGTAACGGCATATCTAGATAGCCCCATGCCCCCTGAACTCTAGGGATGGCTAGCTAGCCTAGCCATCAAAGCAGGTGCAACGATGCCAACGTTGGCACACGGATTGAGATCACCTGTCAGTGCTTGTTTACATTGATACTGCGTCAACAGCAAGACTGACTAAGGAGATCACGGCAGTTGTCGTGTCCAATATCCTGTTGCCTGCTGTGGTGACTACATGAAAACCATACTGGCTAGTCAATAGAGCAATCTCAGAGTCTACCCAGCCTCCTTCAGGCCCTATTGCTAGCACAATGACAGGCCGTTCTTGTGCTTCAGAACCTTTCATGGACCTGCCAACTGCGCTGTTTTGCCTTCCATTGTCTATGATTGACTGCCCAATGAGATTCTCCTGCCATTGGCCACCAACTCTGGGCTCATCACCTGCTGCTGTGAGCTTTTCATCAGCTGCTGTGAGCCTGTCATAGGAGTGTCGATTATCACTTCCTGACTGATCACCAAGACCAGCAGCAGCTGAACATGTCGCACCCAAACTGAAATCTTTTGCTGCTTGCACGCTGCTATTGCTATGCACTGCCATGTGAGAGGCCACAGCCTGATGCACAGACAGACCCCCCAAGGTATGAGCCAGTAGCTTGATAGCTTCCATGGGCACATTGCTGTCTGGATTGCTATTGGCTGCAGCGCACATTTGGGGGCTAACACTTGCAGGCAAGCTGGCTTGGTTCTGATGTTGCACGGCTGGCAAGGAAACGCTGGTGGCCCCTTCAGGTAGTAAACACTGTACCCCTCGTGAGGTGCCTGCCTGCAAGGCTTGGGGTGGCTTTGATGGATTCCTCGCCAGCGCTTGTTCTGATGGCGATGACATCTGTCCTGGCATCTTTGCGTGCAGACGTGGTTTTAACGTTGGCTTTGGGGATTGCTGAGACGGGCTAATGTTGTCCACAGCAGATTGAACTGCTGCTAGTATGGCGTGGAGAGACTTGCTGAAGAAGACTGCAGGCAGCCTGGTGTCCCCGGCCTGTTCAGCTCCTGTACCATCAGAACATGACAAGTGAAAACCTCCACAGCCATGAAACCAGCAATGACTGCATACCAAGCAAAACAGGGCAGAGCAGGATGCAAGGGCACATCAGATCAAAGGTAGATCAGAGCACGGCAATGCAGGGCTATTGCGCCACGGCTGTTTGGATCACTGCAGGGCAGCGCAAAATAGAACAAAATTCAGTGAAGCATCCCACTGGCAATCAAAAAAGCTCTTTAACTGCAAGCGTGGAACAATGAGAGACGACAAGCTGCCACACATGCTACTTGGTGACCGTCCAAGTTGGGTTCAAGGGGAAGCAATGACAGGGCAAAAGCCTACCATGAATCAGTTCAGGGTAGAACCTTTCAGGTTTGAGGGCATGGGAGGAGAAATACACCTTCTCGACCTTTTCTGCGCCTGTGATGTAAACTCGCGTGACACCAAGGCAGGCAAGAGTGGACCACAGTCTTTTCATCACCTGAGTTCAACAATGTTACTTTGTGATTTTTATGGTGTTTGTACACATACAACCATGTTGGCAGCTGTGACCATGCTAGTATTACTGTTGATATTGCTATGATACCAGGAGTTATCATATTGCAAACCTTGGGTCGGGGCATTGCGAGCACAAGGTACAGCTGACCAGGTGCAGGGAGGGTTTGCCAAAGGTGGCATTGCAGCACAACGTCTGGGTGGGTATGGAGAACAGTTGCCTGGCCAAACGGCCCATTGACAATGCCAACTTTGACCTGATCCTGAGGCTGCAGTTTCAGTACCTGCATACTTAGCTTTTCGAGCAGTGTAGAGACAATGTTAGAGAGAGAATAACGACTGGAGAAGGTGCAGCAGATCATGCATTTGATGCACGCACTGACATTATGGGCAAGTGTACTACTCTGGTGCATTTGAGAGCTCATGCTGAACACAAGGCTGCAGTTACTGTGCCCTAAAGAGGCTTGTCAGTAAGTAGCTTAGGCATGCATCAGTGAGCATGCACTCATGTCAGACACAACCCAGGCTCTGGCAGGACAACACAGCTTACTGGGCAAGCAGCTATGCCACCTGTATCAAGTGAATTGATCGATCATCCTGCAGAGCAAGGTTGAGTCTTCCATCCTGTTGCAGCTCAGAGGCTTCAAAGAGGATGCGATTGCGCGCGCTCACCTGCGCAACCAAATGGGCTGACGGACGTCTGAGTAGCTTCAGGTTCACGCTCTGGATTCAGCGGAAAGAGGCAAACCTGCAAGGTGACGCATCTGTGTCTAGTTGAACGCCTCCGGGCGCGATCCCGGACAATCCGAGGGTGAAATGGAACAATTTTGCAACCTTCATTCAAGAGAGCATTCACCCCAGCACCATCACCGCAGAAGCCTGTCACCTGTTTGCCAGTGAACATTTGTGCACAAATGTGACGCACCACCAGATAGCCAGGAGGACAATTGTGTGAAAGGTACACCAAACTTTGCGAAGATCAGATAAAAAAGGGCCAACGTGCGATGTAGACGTTCTGTGTCCAAAAAAGATAGCCAGGAGCCAACCTGCAGGATTCAGTGATCGCTGATGAGTAAAGCTTCTCTGTTGGGGCGGCAGGTTTACGAGAGGGCGTTGGCATTGAGTGTCATACAGAGTGATACAGGGTCATCGCAATGTCATGAGAGTCATGCGAGCAGTTCACATCAGGTGTGCCGCCATAGATATTCATGCAGTTCCGCCCGCAAGTCCAAGCATCAGCGTTGTGACCCTTCAAGCCGACGCCTGACGCGACTTGGCACGCGGGGCCGAAGAAGTCCCTGTGTAAGCACCAAGTTGACGTTGTGGTAGTTGCCACGAAAGCTGCGGCGCTGCAGCCCTCGAGCCTTTACCTATGGGCAACACGTGCAGCCAGTCAATAGACGCTGTTGACTCGATCTGCGACTCAGCAGAAGCGTATAATCGCTCGGTGCGTTCGGCTTTACGGCAGCTACTCTGCTGACGTTTGCGATATGCAACGTGTTTCTGACAGGTTGCTGAAGCGCTCGCTTTTCCCGGCATACGCTGACTGCTGCTGCCCTATGCAGAGTACACCTTCTACCAAAGTTCTGCCTAGAGCTAGTGCAGAGTTAGGAGGCATTGGTCTCCCAAGCCAGGTCTTGGAGGACCCTACTGTCAAGAAACTCACCCATGCCATATGCAGTCACAATGGCAGAAGTGCTGTCCGCCAGCTGCATGACTCAGCAGCCAGCGAGTACTGCGCATATGCAGATCAGATCACAAACCGAGTCAAATTTCTGACTCGTTTGGACACAGCTAACATCAATGAGGCCTCCGCCATCTGTGCAGAGGCAACAGAAACGCCAGCAGAGGAGCAGGCTGAGAGGGCATTTGCTCGGCTTCCTCCTTATGAGGCAAGAAAAGTTTTCTTGTTGGGGGCGCCAAAACCAGCCTGTTGCCCTGAGAGGGCAAAGACAGCTGAGGGAATCAACAAGCTTCGCAACACAACTGATGGCGAGATAGGTACCATTCATGCAGCCCACTCAACAAGTCGCTCCAATTTGCTGTGACCCCGCCCCATCAAGCATTGTGGCTGCAATGTCAATCAGGATGAGCTCCATGTTTGCTGAAACATGCACGTCAACTATGCAGTGAGCATGGCTGTCAAGCTTAGTCTATGCTCAGGGTGATCAGGCACGTTGTCTGTATTCATTCACACATTATGCGGTCAAGGACTGGCTGTCCACCACTATCGCCTGAGCATTGCATTGCATGTCTGAAAGTGAGAGCATAATAGAAATAGGTCGTCAAGGCACATGTGCGTGTGTTCCTGATGCTTGCTGCGTGCATGCAGAGAGCATGCTGCGCCTGGCATGCAAGATATTTGACTGTGACATGGCGTGTTGTACCCTGTTGACTGGGGATGCATATCATGTGCTGGCTGGGGCTGGCATTTTGCGACCTGGCATTTGCCCAGATCGCTGGGGATTCTGTGCATGGTCCTTCCTCAACTCGAACCATGAGCTACTGGTTGTAGAAGATGTCAAGAGGGATGTCAGGTGGGTCTCAACATCACAGCATTGGTGAAGTCACATTGTTACTGCAGTGCATAGAATGCAAACTCCTATGCCATGGAGCCTGTTCTTACAGCACGCTGTCTTATTTCATGCAGTGAAAAAGTTAGGCAGGTGTGAAGCACAGGTAGCTGGCTGTGTCTAAGCTGTATGCTGTGGGGTATCGGTGTTGCCAGGTGCTAGTCAATGCATGGTGTCTGCTTGCAAAACCGACAGCAGGCCATTGTTAGCTATGCAGCCACATGCATGCGTATCTGGAGGCCATCTCCGCCCCAGTTGCATGTGCTGCTGCCTACAAACACAGCTGCAATCAATGTGCAAACAGGTCATGCCAAGAGCCCTTGCTGTGTGCGACTGTGCCTGGGCTGACAGACATCTGGCGCTGGTAGCTTGCATTGATAGCTCCTAGTCATGCAGCAGCCGATGTGCTTGAGTTGCAGTAAATAAATTTCAGCAGTGACCAGTTCTGTCTTGGTGCCTGCAGGTTCTCTGAGAACTTTTTTGTCAAGGATCCACACTACGACCTGCAATTCTATGCAGGGTGTCCCCTGATCACCTCCAATGGTCACCGGCTTGGCACTATGTGAGCTTCTTTTTGTTTTTTTTCCAGCCCTAAGCTCAGAAAGCAAATGCTGACCCAAATCTTGCCCTTTTTTGTTGGATTTGTACAACAAATATGAAGTAATCGACTGTGTCATGCGCCTCATGGCCTTCTGCTGTCTTGTAGCTCACACAACTGTGTGGGTCTGCCAGACACTTTTCCAGCGTTCTGCCTGCCTAATTATCAATTGTCGACTTTCAAGCTTGTCTTCCTGGTTCGCTGCAAAGTGTGTTTCCTGGTTCCCTGCTCTGGTTTCAAGTATTGCTGCTTGCACGTGTGCTCCTACAAACTGCAGCTTTATACTCGGCAGCGGCGGGGGGGGCTACGTAAGGGTGTGACACATGCCAATGCTAGCATGTTTATGCTGTCTGCTTCTTTCATCAGAAGTGCGCATGTGTGACTTGAAGACACAAAATGCGCATTCACCCGTGCAAGAGGATCAGAGAGCAGGCACGTGCTGTGGCAGGTGGCAATTAATGCAAAAAGATTGGGATTTCGTTTGAACATTCGAAAAACCAATGACATC